>Ga0209006_10002520_pt1 | contig 16707 bp, 12 predicted proteins | sample JacPin_JW_Ref_O2_FD_188567 | JGI IMG/M metagenome (GOLD analysis project Ga0209006, IMG submission 188567) | Forest soil microbial communities from Algoma, Ontario, Canada - Jack Pine, Ontario site 1_JW_Ref_O2 (SPAdes) (version 2) | ecosystem: Environmental > Terrestrial > Soil > Boreal... | reverse complement strand
TGGTCTCGCAGTCGATGATAAAGCAAGCGCGAACAAAGCGGAAGTTTTGGCGTTGTGGCCGCCCCTTCTTAGCTAGTCACCTTCGACGTGACATACTTGTCCGGTCTTGATTAAGCCGCCGCCGCTCATATATGGTTGTGCTGTTGCCACGCGGCGATTCGCGATCATCGGCCGGCCCGGTCGTGCGGAAGTGCGCTCCAAAGCAAATAGATCGGGCCTGCGGCGCCATCTATTTCCACCCGCCTCTGGCCGGAGTGCCCGTCCTTCGATTTGACGCCTTCGCCCATCAAGTCGGTCGCAGAGATCAGATTGCGTATTGGGTATTCGATTTTCCGGCGGCCATCCGGCTGATCGGTCCACACGATTAGAATCGTATCCGTTGCTCCGTCCATCCGCATCGCGTGGATTCCCTCTGGCGTTTCCAGGATCATGCCGGCATATTTGCGGCCGCTGACAACACTCATCAAGGTTCGTATAGCTTTTATCGCGGGCTTCTCATTTCCGCTCGAATCGAGAAGACCATAGTTATGCTCCGGGTTCGCGGGGTCAGTTCCATCGTCGCGCAGATCGTACCAGACCGCGAGCGGCAATCCAACGGTCCACACGGTCAGGATCTCACGCACCGAGAGGCTCGCCTGGCGGCGGCGGCCCTCCTCAGTGTGACCATTCGAAGGAGCTTCTTCGGGAGCATTTGCCGACGAGTATCCCCATTCCGTATCCCAGATCTCAATGTGCTGTCCCAGCGAGCGCGCAGCCCAATCGCGCAGGGTTTCTAACTCGGGCGCGATGGTTTCCGGCACGGTCTTTGGATAGGGGTGGACACCAATGGCGGTCAAACCGGCGGCCAGGCTCGGATCCACAGCCCTGGCCAGGAATGCTGTATCGAACCGGGACAACCCTCCGCTCGACACCTTTGCGGATGGGTCGGCCCTCCGGATCGCCGCGACGGCCTCCCTCAGCAGGATCGCGTATTCCGAAGCATTCGGAAATGGTTTCCAGAACTGGCTCGCATTCGGTTCATTCCAGATTTCATACCGCACATTGCGGCCTTTGAAATGTGCCGCGGCCGCTTCGGCAAAGCGACCGAAGGCAGCCACATCCTGTGGCATTCGAGGAGTGCTGCCTCCGTGATCCGGATGTCCGTAATCGAGTATCCAGAGCACGCCCATGCCGCGAGCTTCCAGCGCGCGAAGCAGCCGGTCGTAAGGAAAGAAGCGATAGCGGCCGCGCCTTTCGACATCCGCCCACAGCATATCCATCCGCACAAATCCGAAGCCGGCAGCGTGGGCGAGATCGAGTGCGTGGTCGTCCTGGAGCAGGTGAATGTTGACTCCCAGGCGAGGCGCCAATTCAACAGACTCAGGCGGGGGCGGTTCGGCTTGGGCCGCTGCGTCGGCATGGAAGGTCTCAGCGGACACCAGCAGCCGCACCTCGTCGAAACTCACCGAGCCTTGTAAGATTGCGCTGGGCGCTGTCACTCCGGCTCGCGCCTGAACCAGGATGCCAATTTCAACCAGACGCCCCTTGATCCCGCCGGCGTGCTTCGCCGACAACGGTACAACGACGTATTGCCAGTCGCCTGCTTTGGGGTGCTCAATGGTAGCCCCGATGGGAAACCGCAGCGTTTGGCCGCTGCTGTCCTTTGCCTCCAGAGCAACCTCGACCTCTGGCGGAAAACGAATCCACAGGGACAGCGCGGGATCGCGCCTCTTCGGCAGTGGGGACGCCGGCCTCCAGCGCGCTGCGGCATAGGCGTTGCAACCGGTCTCCCGGGCGCAGGGGAGCCGGTATGCAAGCACCGCCCCATGCTCGCGATGACCGGGTCCGAGTGCGAGCCCGCCGCCAGTCACGGGCGATTCGGGAATGCTGTCAAACCTCCAACTTTGTAGGGCAGTTGGACCGTCAAAGTCGTCGATTAAGTAAACTGTTTGATCGGATACTGCGGATGCAGCCAGCCGCGGCGCTACCAATGCGATGACAACTGAAATCCTAAGCGCGTGAGTGCCTGCCCAACCCCGAATTGAGGCAGCCTCTCCCATCCGGCCCGTTTGCAAACCACAGATTTTCCGCAATCGACTCCCTCAGCACCATGGTCCCACAGGGAATCGAGAGACCATCAGAACTGATCAGGTAAGCTCGGCACGGGCCCTTGAACCACCTGGAGAAAAGCCTCCGGTCGAATCGCTTCACAGTCCCATCCATCGGCTCCACTGAACCTGTAGCGAAACCATTCTTTCGTAGTTTGAATCCCGCGTAACGGAGGTGATTGTGCATGTAAGGGGAGAACAATTTGCGCCTGCCGGGACATCGGTGTGTTCAAGCTCACAAGGTGATTCCGTTGAGTGAGGGACTAGTAAGCTGTCCCGGTAATTTCGATATCGGTGATCTTTTACTGCCAACCCGCATGCTTACGCATGGCGGCTCAGGGTGGATACTGAGCCGCCATGCGTAAGCATGCGGATTGAGGCGAGCCTTTCCGCTAACAGCATCGCTGGGAGCTTGCTAGTGTTCGAGTGGATTCACTTCTATCGTGAGAATCGTAGGCTCCATAGGCTAGCTTGGTGGTGTTCTTCCCATCGTGGCATTAATAGATTCAATAGGTTGCAGCGTCTTACCTGTTGACCTTTGTGTTCCGTTTTGAGGAAATCGACCAGCTACAAATGCTGCAATTTCAATTGCGAAACTCTCTGTAAGACCCGCTTCGTCGCGATCGCTAAAATTGTCTTTCGATATTTTGAAAACGCGCTTGATGGCTGTCAGGTCTTCCTTTAACATCAATGCAACCGACCGATTGGATCAATGTAACCAACTGATATAAAAGCAAAGTGAGGCACCCCCGTATGCTGCGAGTTGAAGACGGAATGGTACGATTCGTCTGGATTACTGCCCTCCTGGCGTGCCTGTCACCGGCACTCCTGGCTCAGGGAGCGTATGCTGCCCTTAGCGGCCTCGTGAAAGACAGCTCAAACGCGGTAATTCCTGGCGCCGGAGTTACGGCCCGCAACATAAGCACGGATGTCACATATAAGTCAGTCAGTAATGATGTAGGCTCGTACATTTTTACAACCTTGATCCCGGGAACGTATACGATTACGGTCCAGCAACCTTCCTTCAAGACCCTCGAGCGACGGGGAATTGTACTCCAGGTCGGAGATCACGCCGATGTCGACCTGGTTCTGGAGGTAGGTCAAACATCACAGCAGGTAACTGTGACCGGGCTCGCGTCGGCTGTGCGAGTCGACGACGCCCAGACCGGGATGGTCATCGATAACCAGCGAATCCAGCAACTGCCGGAGTACGATCGAAATGTTCTCGCGTTCGCTTCGCTGGTGGCGAACGTAAACGGCACCTCTGAGCAGGCAGGCCAGACCACCGATTTCAGGATCAATGGGGGCCGGTCTGCTCAGGCCGAGTACTACGTCGACGGAACCGCGGTAACTACCGGTTATGCGCACAACGTGCCCGCCTCGATACCATCGATGGAAGCGGTGGGAGAATTTAACGTTGTCACTAATGGGCTCTCGGCTGAGTACGGACGTCTCTCCGGAGGCGGGGTAGTGTTGATGACACGCTCCGGCACGAACCAGTTCCACGGATCGCTCTACGAATACATGCGCAATCAGGACCTGAACGCAAACACTTGGTCGTCGAATCGGTATGGAGAACCGATTGGCGTGTTCCACGATAACGTTTTCGGCGGCACGATTGGCGGCCCCGTGGCGATTCCCAAGGTTTACAACGGCCACGACAAGACCTTCTTTTTTTTCAACTACGAAGGCACCAGGCACGTATCCGGCAGTAATGCGACACTGGCAGGCGTTCCAACCCCTTTAGAACGCCAGGGCAACTTCAGCCAGAGCCTGATCGGCAACGGAACGCCCGTAATGGTTTACGATACTGCTAGCGGAGTTCCGACTGCGAACGGTGACGTGATTCGCCAGCCGTTTCCGGGAAATATCGTTCCGCTGACCCGCTTCGATCCCCTTGCGGCGCAGTACCTGAACTTCTATCCAGCGCCGAACACTGCGCCGCTTCCCGGCTCGAGCGATGCGGACAATTATGTCGGCGCATCCCGCAACCCTACCAGCGACGGTCGTTGGACGGGACGTCTCGATCACAATTGGAGCGCGAGCCAGAATACGCACTTCACGATTACACTCGATGAGTTTCAGAATCTGACTCCGAGTTGGCTTTCCACGCTCCAGCCGAGCACGAAGGCGTTCGGTACGTCAACTACCTCGACGCTCAGTCATATCTGGACGATTTCGCCGACGATGTTTTTGGAGGTTCGGGGCGGCTTGACCAGGATATCGTCCTATAGCGAACAGGTAGTGACCGCCAACACAGCGAATTTCCAGTTGAGTCCCCTGGTCGTCAACCTTCTCGGAACCACCCAAGGCCGGTCGCCTAGCCTTTCGACGGGAAGCAACATCTCGACACTGGGCGGGGGCGGCGTGGATAATGTCTTCGAAACCATCCCCAGTGGAGTGATCTCTTTGACTAAGGTCCTCGGGAAGCACACCATGAAATTCGGCTTCGAGCACCGCCGCTACTACACCAACCTCTACGGCGGGTTCAACTCGAACGTGGGAAATTTCAGCACCGGTTCTGCCCAGAGCGGGTCATCGCAGTCTTATCTCAACCCCGGACTTAGCGGTTACGGTTTCGCATCCTGGTTGCAGGGAGAGGTGAGTCAGGCATCCGGAAACCAGTACGGCGGTCCAGCCTCACTGCAAACCTACTGGGGCGCCTACGCGGAAGACTCCTACAAAATCAGTTCAAAGCTCACTCTGAATTATGGAGTGCGGTGGGACTTTGAGCCGCCACGCAGCGAGCGTTACAATCGCCAGTATTACTGGGATCAGAACTATAACTGGTCGACTGCCAGCTCAGGCGCAATTGTTCCCAACGCGGGCTGGAGCTGGAGTCAGGTGTTGCAGCAGGCCGGCGTGAACCCGTCGAGCGCGCCGCAGCCTCTGTGGATGACCAACGGCATCCTAGGACGCCTGTGTCTGATCGATACACCTGGCTGCAATTCGGGAGCTTCGCAGGCAACGCACGCGGATCATTTTTCGCCGCACACCGGACTCGCGTATCAGTTTCTGCCCCACACGGTGCTGCGCGCCTCGTTTGGCATAAACTGGCTGACGACGACTGGCAATGAGTTGGTCGATTCCGCCGATCGGAACGTCGGATTCGGATCTGTTGCCCATATCTCGAGCGGCACTGGAAACAACGGACTCACCTATCTTTCGACATTCAGCAATCCAATGCCAGGCGGTTTCGGCTACGTATCGCCGACGGCTAACATGACTGCCCTTAACTATGAAATTGAAGGGCAATGGCTGGACGCGCCGGCTTACAACATCGAGCCCGGCTATGAGGAGACAGTATCCCTGGGCATCCAGAGAGAGTTTGGCGCGAACCAACACTCGTGGCTGGTGGAAGTGAATTACAATGGCAACTTTGGCCGGATGTTGCCGGTGTGGCTCGGGGATGGCGAGCACATACTGCCCAACGCGTACAATATTCTTTCGCCGCTTGGCAGCGCTCTCAACACTCAGGTAGCGAATCCATTTTACGGGCAGGTTCCCGCTGGCACCCCGACGGGTGGTGCTACCATCTCCCTGGGCCGCTTGTACCAACTTAACCCTCTGTACGAAGAATTGTGGACGTCAGGCGGATGCTATTGCAACAGCGCAAGCGGAGCCGCTGGACTGTCGGCTTGGGGAGTTTCGAACTATAATGCCCTGACCTTGAGCGCGGAGCACCGGTTCGGCAATGGCTTCTCATTCCTGACGAATTATTCATTCAGCAAGTTGCTGGAAGATACCGGGAGCATCGGCAATGGTCAACCGGTCGGGACTGGTGAACAGTCTCAGCCTCAAGCGGGACTGGGCTTGGGCTCGGTTTACGGCCTTGCCGCAGGCACCTTTACGCAGAAATTACTGTTCAACTACCTGGTGGAGCTTCCCTTCGGACACGGCAAGAGGTTCTTAGGAGATGCTTCTTCACTCGTCGATAAGTTTGTAGGCGGCTGGCGACTGGCCGGGACAACTACGTTCCGAACGGGAATACCTATCCAGATTTATACGCCCAGTGGCGGAGTGGGCGGGTTGGGCAGCGCCTGGTACAACATCGGTCAGGGCCGCAACCAGCAACCTGTTCAAAACTGCTCAAGTCCATCAACCTGTGGGTCCACGATGAACGGGCACAGTGCGCTAGTAGGATCCGCAAATTTTCAGCCCTACCTTAACCCCCAGAGCTACTCCTTGGCGAACGGTTTTCAGTTGGGCAATGTTCCTTATAGCTATGGGAACTGGTTCGGGCCGGGATTCAGCCAGTGGGACATGGCGTTGATGAAAGAGATTGGTCTGGGCCCGGAGCGATCGCGCCGTCTGCAGCTTCGATTCGAGGCACAGAACATCCTTAATCATATGAACGCAGGGAACCCGATCAGTGGCGTCACGAGTTCCGGCTTTGGAACAATTATCACTCAGTCCGGTAACCCACGACAGGCGATGGTCGCCGCTAAGCTATATTTCTGAGAGAGAGCTACTGTTACCGCGAGGCGGCCTTGGGATTGGGAGAAGCTGGTGTTCCTTGAACAACGATTCATAAGACGTTCATTGATGCGCGTTGCGGCATATGGCACCTGTTTGCTGATCGGCACTGCTGCCCTGATGAGAGCGCAGCGCAATGATGGAGTGGATCCGTCCGCCGGTCAGAAGCTATTCCAGAAGTCCTGTACGGCTTGTCACGGGGGAAACGCCAAAGGCGGCCGCGCTCCGGACCTTACTACGGGACAGTGGCGCTGGGGACGTTCTGACGATGCCATCCTCAAGAACATCCTGCAGGGCATCCCAGGCACGGAGATGCCTGCTTTCCCCATGACGACTAGCGAGGGCGAATCTATTGTAGCCTATCTGCATTCATTGAAGAGCAATCCGCCCGAAGAGAAACTTGAGGGCGACTCTTCTCGTGGACGGGAGCTTTTTTTCGGATCTGCCAACTGCAGCCGGTGCCATATGTTCGCCGGGCGCGGTGGACGACTTGGACCTGACCTTACTTCGGTTCGCAACGAACGGCGCGTATCAGAGTTGAGGGAGTCAATCCAGACCCCCGACAAGTCTCTGCGAAGGGGCTACGCAACTGTAGAAGCTAAGTTGCCATCCGGCCAGCTTGTTCGCGGTGCCATCAAGGCTGAGGACACCTTCTCCCTTGACGTCATGGATGAAAACGAGAAGCTCCATAGCTTTCTGAAACAGGACCTTCTCGATATCAAAAAACCGCTGAAGTCGTTGATGCCCGCCCCCAATCTCACGGCAGCGCAACTCAACGACCTGCTCACGTTTTTGAAAAACCCTGGCAAGTTCGACCTTCCTCCGGACGACTGGAAGCCCAGTGCCGATCTGAACGTCACTTTCTCGCGATTGAAAAACGCGCGTGCGGAACCGCAGAACTGGCTTACCTATTGGGGAGACTACCAGGGGACGCACTATAGCCCACTGACCGCGATTACACCCTCCAACGCAGCCTCGCTCGCTTCCAAGTGGACCTTTCAATTGGGCGCAGGGACGAACGAAACAGAACCGATTGTAGTGGACGGGCTGATGTTCGTGACCGGTCCTCTCAATAATGCAGCCGCACTGGATGCACGCACAGGCCAGCCGATCTGGCGATACGCGCGCCGGCTCCCGCAGGTCGCGGCGCGTTGCACAGTCATGACCAATCGAGGCTTCGCTATCCTGGGCGATAGACTGTACATGGGTACTCTCGACACACACCTGGTTTCGCTCGACGCCAAGACGGGATCGGTGATTTGGGACGTAGCTGTGGACGATTACGAAAAGGGTTTCTCCATCACGCACGCGCCACTTGCCATCGATGGCAAGATCCTGGTAGGTGTTACCGCCGGTGAGTGCGGCCTGCAGGGCTTCCTGGACGCATATGACGCGGCTACTGGAAAGAGACTCTGGCGCCACTGGAGCATCGCGCAGGAAGGAGATCCCGCCAGGTCCACATGGTCCGGCAATTCGGCTCAATTTGGCGGTGGTCCCACCTGGATGACGGGAACCTACGACGCGGACACCGACACGATTTTCTGGGCGACAGGCAATCCGGCGCCAGACTACGATGGCTCGATTCGTTTGGGAGCGAACCTTTATACGTGCAGTGTGCTGGCCTTGGATCCGAAGACTGGAAACCTCAAATGGTATTTCCAATTCACGCCGCACGACACACATGACTGGGATGCGAGCGAGACGCCGGTACTGATCGACGCCATGTTTCGCGGCAAGATGCGGAAGATGCTGATCCACGCCGACCGCAATGCGTTCTACTATGTGCTGGACCGGGAGACCGGACAGTTCCTGGCCGGCAAAGCCTTCGCCCATCAGACGTGGGCGAAAGGGCTAGACGATCAAGGCCATCCTATAGTTATTCCGGGCACAGACACGACGCCGGAGGGAACCTACGTCTGTCCTGATGCGACCGGCGCTACTAACTTTGCGGCTCCCTCTTACGACCCCAAGACCAATCTATTCTTTGTAGCTGTTCGCGAAGCCTGCGCCATCTTTACCAGCAAGACCAGGGATCCTCATCCAGGGACAGTCTACACGGGTACGGGGGCGCGCGACGATGAAGTGATTGGCGCGCCTGGGGCGATTCGTGCGCTTGATCCCGCCACAGGTAATGTGCGGTGGAACTTCCCCATCCAGGAAGGCTCGTCTTCGGCAGGTGTTCTAGCGACAGGCGGCGGCGTGGTTTTCGCAGCTTCGAGGGATGGCTATCTCATCGCGATCGACGCGGCAAATGGTAAGTCGTTATGGCACTATCAGACGGGTAGCGCAATTCGCGCGTCGCCGATCTCTTATGCTGTGGACGGGAAACAGTATATCGCTATAACTTCGAGTTCGACTTTGATCACCTTTGGCTTGGGAACTTATGCTTCTGGTGAGTCTGCGAGCGGAAATCACAAATAGAGGATGAACGCAATGAACAAGGGAGATTGGCGCCGGCGAGAGTTTCTGCGGGCGACTCTTTGTGTAGGAGCCGCCGCGATGGGGCTGAATGCCGCCGAGCGGAATATATACTGGGGGCTCGGCCTGGTGACCTGGAAAGGAAAGTCCAACTGGCCTGAGATCCTGCGCGACGTTGATGCTGCTGGCTTTGACGGAGTCGAGCCTTTCACGGCAAAGTTTCTTAATGACGAGGCTATGGCTGAACTCGAGCAGCTATTGCCAAAGTACAAGAATCTGCGGATGTCATCCATCTACTGGAGCGGCCAGTTCAATGTGCCTTCCGAGCACGATCGTCTCATCGAAGAATCCCACCGGATTCTGGGTTATTTAAAGCGATTCGGGAGCGACCGGCTAACTTTCGGGCCGCCGCGGCCGAACGTGGAAGATGAGAAGGCCGCCATCGCCAACACCGCCAAAATGGCCAATGAGATCGGCCGGATCTCACTTGAGAAGTATAACATCAGGACTGACATTCATCCGCACGTGGGAAGCTTGATTGAAAACCCGCGGCAAATCGATATGCTGATGGAGCAGACGGATCCAAAGTATTTCAACCTTGGGCCCGACACCGCTCAGATATGGATGGGTGGAGGCGATCCGGTGCCCTTTTTTGAAAAATACAAACATCGGATCATTTATATGCACTACAAGGACATTCGCGCCTACTACCGTGGACTTACGAGTTACCAGGACAACGTTATAGAGTTAGGCCGTGGAGTCATCGATTTTCCTGCGCTGCATCGGATCCTGAAGAGCGTTCACTATAAGGGCTGGATCACAATCGATCTGGATAATGCTCGCATTTCTCCTCTCGAGAGCTCAAAGGTAGAGAAAGAGTATATCGATCGTGTACTGGCTCCTATCTATTCGTGACATATGAAAGTAAAACAACTTTTGCTCTTCTTCTGCGCCGGCTTTACTTTGATAGCCGCAGCGGACGGTGATTTTATCGCGGACAAGGTTGATCCGGCAGCGGCTGGAATGAACGCGGAGAGACTTGCGCGAATTCCCATACGCATGAAAGAGTTCGTCGACGCCGGGAAAACCGCGGGTGTTGTCACCCTGGTTATGCGGCATGGACACATCGCGAGCCTTGACGCTGTAGGTTATCAGGATCTTGAACACAAGACTCCGATGAAGGTCGACTCGATCTTCCGGATTATGTCGGTGACCAAACCAATCACTTGCGCTGGAGTGATGGCGCTCGTCGACGATGGCCGACTCTCCTTGCTCGACCCAGTGGAGAACTTCGTCGCGGAGTTCAAGGGCCTGAGAGTCAATCCTTGCGGGTCCCGCGTAGGGCACAACTGTGAGTTAGTGATGCCTTTGAGGCCGGTCAACGTGCTTGACCTGATGACTCATACCTCGGGTTTGGGCGATGGCGGGGGGAGGGGAGGCGCGGCGGGTCCGCCAAGCTCGCGGACTGAAATGGTCGCCTCTACAGTGTCCAGGGCGACGTTGCTATTTCAGCCTGGCACGGCCTGGAACTATAGCAACTTTGGCATCGCGGTCCTCGGCCAGATCATTGAAGTCGTGTCCGGGAAACCTTACGATCGGTTCATGGCCGAAAGATTCTTCGAGCCGCTGGGGATGAAAGATACCTTCTTCGATGTTCCTTCCGAAAAAGCGAGCCGCGTAGCCACGATTTACACTTATGCGGACGGCAGTCTAAAGACACTCACTCGACCTACACCGTCGGGGCCCAGAATTCCGTCGCCGGATTCGGGACTTCTGAGCACCGCAGGGGATTTGGCGCGGTTCAACCAGATGATGCTGAACAAGGGAGTCCTAAATGGAAAACGAGTCCTATCGGCTGCGGCCACAGAATCCATGACCACCTCCTACACAGGGGATATTCAAGCTGGTTATGCGCCGGGAGTGGGTCAGGGCTATGGCTATGAGGTGGTGCGGGAAGCTCTGGGGATGTATCGCTATACTTCGATCGGCACCTTCGAGAAGGCGGGGGTTTACCGCACTTACGTTTGGGTGGACCGCGCTAAAGATTTAGTAGGAACGATTCTGATGCAGCGCAACACAGGCGGACCGGCCGCCGACTTGGCGGATGAGGTGAACATCTTCATGGCCATGGCTGCCGCTGCGATCGATCACTGAGGAGCCAGAGATTATGAACATGTCACGTCGGTCGGCCATTGCGATGATCGCGGGAACGGCACTCGCGCCGCGTGTGGGCCGCTCTACTGAAAAGGCCTCCGCTTACGGTTTGATTGGCGACCGCTACCACAATTCGGATTACATCCGGACAGCGTTGAATCGGACAATTCAAAGTGACCTTGGCCTGAACATCGACTTCTGCGATGAAACCAAGAATCTCACAGCGGAGACTCTGCATGGCTACAAGCTATTGATCATTTTTCGCGACGGGATGATCTGGCCCGATGGCTATCCTGACGAAAGCACGAATGCTGGCTGGGTCAATGGAGGTAAGACTGCGCTGGTTTCCGATCCTGCCGTGCCGCATACCTCAGGAAAAGCCCAGTTTTGGATGAAACGGGAACAGGGCAAAGCGGTCCGCCAATTTGTAGACAGTGGCGGATCGGCGTTGTTCCTCCACAATGTCACTCATGTCGGGCTTACAGACCCTGACTTCCGCGATGTGCTGGGCGCCGCTTATGCAGGGCATCCGCCGATCCGGACATTCAAGGTTAAAGTGAAGAATCCAAATCACCCGATCACGAAAGGGGTCAAAGACTTTGTTGTTACCGATGAACAACACTATATGACCTACGATAAGGATCCGAAGTACGTCCTCTTAGAGACCGTCAATGTAGATGGACTTACCTACAAGGACCTTGGCGCGACCGCTCTTGGAGGCTGGGCTTACGATTATGGGAAAGGCCGCGTATGTTACTTCTCCCCCGGCCACATGGTCTCCGTACTCTGGAACCCCGAATACGTCAAGCTGCAGCACAACGCCGTCCGTTGGCTGCTACGGCAAACCAGTTGACAGTCATCTCTATACCGCGTCGCACAACAATACGGTATAGTTTTTCGACGCAAGTGTGTTCTCGATGGTTGGCCACGCCTTCTTGTGGACATCAGAGGCTACCCAGTTCTGGCGCATTTCCTCGTTTTGAAAAGTGAGCTGGAACCGGTAGTTCATGCCGGCTGGTGCGGAGCCTTGCAGTGCGGATCGTAGCTTCACGATCTTCAAGTCGATGTAACCTGGAAATTTGACGGCGGCGGGTTTGAAGATCGTATGGTAGTTGTTCACCATCTCTTTTTCCTTGGCCGGATCGACTTGCATGTCGACATACAGCACGACAGGATTCGGAGTCTTTTGTTGCGCTCTCGCGGCGCTCACGCTTATGCTCGCAGCCACCATCGTTTTCAAGCACGATCTTCGTTGCACAGGTTCTCCTTATTGATACAGAGGCTTTTCGCCGGCGACCAGCAGCCGGATACGATAAACGCCGGTGGAAGCCGTGATGTAGAGAGTCTTGCCATCGCCGGCCCAGGCGCAATTGGCGGCCGTCTCCCCAGGTTTAATGGTTCCGAGATGCTTTCCATCCGGAGAAAATATCCAGGTGCCACCGGGGCCGCTGCCGTACAGATTGCCGAGCGAATCCACCTTCATTCCGTCAGGCAGTCCGCCTTCGGTTTCGGCGGTCGCATCGGCGAATATTCTTCCGTTGGAAACACTACCGTCCGCGTTCACGTCATACTTCATCCAGACTTTGTGTTTCTCATCGGAATTCGAGATGTAGAGATACTTCTCATCCGGAGAAAATGCGATACCATTGGGCCGAGTGAGATCCTTGATCACCGCAGTCAACTTTCCATTCGCGTACCGGAACACTCCGTTGAACTTGAGCTCCTTTGCGGGATCGTCATCCTGTTTGAGCAGTCCATACGGTGGGTCGGTGAAATACAGCGCGCCATCAGACTTATAGACCAGATCGTTGGGGCTGTTGAACTTCTTCCCCTCGAACTTATCGAGATACACGGTCTGTTTCAGATCTTTGTCGAGCCGCACAATATCCCGATTCGTGTGCTGGCACAAAAGAACATATCCATCTTTGTCCGCGATCATCGCGTTCGGACCAATAAACGAGCCCGGGGGTGCGTCGGTTGCGCCGCCTGCCTTCTCGATCAGAACTTTGACCTGGCCATCGGGGGTGATGGAGCGGACCACATTGCCGGTGACGTCGCTGAACCACAGGACGCCATCGGGACGCCACAGCGGGCCTTCCGTGAACTGGAATCCGCTCCCTACTTTTTCGAGGATGGCGTCCTTTGGAATCAACGAATCCAATGCCGGGTCGAGCCGGACGATGGAGCCTGCGCCCTTTAGTGCCGCGGCCTGCGAGACTTCTGGCTTCGTTGCAAGACCGCATGCGGTCAGCGACACCACTGCGGCGAGAGCAAACGCAACTCTCAAGCCGGATGCAAATGTACAACGTCGTGGGTCGGTTTGGATAAATAATTCGGCTGTCATAACGAATTTAAATTGCGCGCTTACCGGCCGTGAGTTCTTCGCTCGCGAACCTCCCGCCAACCGGATCGCCCATTTCGACCCGTCTAAGTACCGCCATGCGCCGGCCGGCCATGGTGGCATAGGCCGCCGCTTTCAGACTCGCGGCCACCATGCTTTCGTCCAGAGCAAGGAACTGCGAAGTCGGCATCGAGGTGCTGATGGAACCGATCGTTTCGCCGGTCCAGTCGATAACGGGGCATCCGAGACAACACACACCGTCAAAGCATTCTTCCAGATCTACGGCATAACCCTGCACGCGTACCTGTTCTAAATGTCTCTCCAGCGTAGTCAGATCCGTGATAGTGCGGCGCGTATAGCGAGGCATACCCCTCTTTTCGAAGGCCCGCGCGGCCGTGGAACGTTCAAGAGCGGATACGACAACCTTGCCAAGGGCGGAACTGTGCAAAGGTTCCGGTGCACCCAGGCGCCCCCTGGATCTATCTTCCGCGGGTCCGTTTACGTCGGCGATCAGAAATACGTCCACCTCCCGCTGGTCAAAAGCCGCGAGATGCATGGTCGCTCGAAGCCGTTGCGAAAGCTCGACCAGTTTGGGGTACGCTCGCTCGTACAATTCATTCTGCTGGCAGGCTTCCAAACCTATGCGGAGTAACTGGACCCCTAGCTGATACTTTTTGGTTTCGGCGTCTTGATCGACATAGCCGCTTCTACGGAGCGAAGTCAGAAGCCTGTGAACATCGCTCGGTAGCAGCGCCGTTCTTCGTGATAAGTCACTTATCCCCAGCCATTTTCGAGTGCCAAGTTCATCGATGATTCGGCATATTTTCGTAACCGTAGTAGCAGATTTCATGGCCGCATCTCCCGCCCGGCGAGCACCCATCTTGCTGGTAACGTCGGGTCTTCTGTCTCAGCGGAAGAAGTATACTTGATTGTGCTCAAGAAGTAAAACTCCAGTCTCTTTCAATGAACCATGAGCCGAACTTGAGGGATTGGCTCGGCTCTCCGCAGGTATGGCAGCGGGCCGCGAACACTTTCATCGACGACCGCTCTTTCCAGCCGGTTTCCTTGAATGAGCGAGACTCATGATCATAGAAACTATGTTTTGCAGTCGAAAGAATCCTCTCTTCGGAACTTAATCACAGATCCCATGGTTTCTCAAGTCAGGTTTCAAAATAATTGAATGCATTGTGGGCCTCCATAATTTGAGAAACCCCAAGTCCTTTGGCCGGCGGCACTTGGCAATTTCGTCTCTGGCGCTCTTATTTCCCATCCGACGGAGTCAGCCTTCACGACGAGCCCGGGAGATTGGGAGTATGAGACGACATCTTGTGGAGCGCCGAGTTCAGGATCCGAAAACATCTTCGTGCTGGGACCCACCGGCGTCGCCAAGGGCTTTGTGGCGTGCATGCTGGCGCAGAGAGAGTGTGCCGCGATAGATACTTGGCGCTTACTTCTTTTCGGCTGGCATCCCGATCATCCGCGGCGGCGCGGCAAACAACTTCTCCGGATCGGTTTCGACCGGCATAGCAAGTTCGAGGAAAGCGATGTGCATCTCATCCGTGGTTAAATCTCCCCAACGGATAGAAACGGAAGCATCCGGATTGGAGGGATTGTTTACAGAGTTGTCGAAGTGCGCGACCGACTCCAGCCTCGTTCCCGCCGGGAGCAGGAGCGGCTCACGCAAGACATAGGTGGTCTGCCAATTGAAGTCATACTTCGGGACACTCACCAACACTTGCATCCGGCCGTTCGGATACACTGCTCGCACCTCCATTGATTTTCCGCGGCGATGCATGTGCGGCTGGACGGATACGAGTCTCGCCGATTGCGCCAGAGTCATCGTGGCGCGAGATATATAATCCTCGGCACCTGCGGGGATCGCCAGATCGAGATCGCGGAGAGTATCAATCGCCATTACTCGCTCCGTAGGAGGGGTGTCGGCCAGATATATTCCTAATTCCGAATAATCCGTCACCTCCTTCCCGTTCGGGCTGAAATGCATTTCAAACACGATGTCGGAGCCGGCCCGGATTTGCTTTGCGCCGTTCGGCAGCCAAGGCATCGGCTGATAGCCCGGCTCCCACCCGACTAACTGTAAACGTCGATCGAAAACCCTCTCGCCTTCGCGTCTTCGTCCACGATCCGCGACAGTAGCACTGACGATCTCGCCTTTGGGATATCCCGAGAGGTAACTCGACTCCGGCCCTCGCGCGTAGGCATTAATGTGATGAACTACAGCGCGTTGATCGATCCGAAACTCCGCTGCACGAACCCAGACGTCCTTTGGAAACAGGTCGGGCGTGATCAGATAGCGATAGGTCAGCAGTCCGGAGGCAGGCACATGAAAACCTGGCACTCGAATCACGATATCCGGCTGGCCGAGTTTCCACCTTTTTTGCACGCTGCTGGCGTGAAACGCCATGTTCAGCGGCGCACCTTCTTGGGCGCCTTCCTTGACCCATGTCGTGATGGTCCGGATTTCGGCCTCGGTCAGCGATCTGTCGTTCCGAAAATTGTGCGCAGTTTCGCCCGCCGCATGCCATGGGGGCATCTTTCGGGTCAAAATAGCCTCGCGTATTGCGTTTGCCCAGGGCCGCACTTGGGAATAGGTAGTCAAAGGCATCGGTGCGATTTCGCCTGGCTGATGGCACGTAACGCAACGGCGCTCAATGATGGGCCAAACGTCCGTGGAGAACGCGACCTCAGCGTTAAGGGCGATCCCATTGAGCAGGATCAAAGCGATGAGATTACGCTTTTGATTGAACTCGACCATAGCTCTACCCAGTCTACAGAAAAGGCTGATCAGCGACTGAAGAGTATCCACGCGGACAATTCTCGGCGTATGCCGACGGTGTATCCTCATTGTTGAGAACTTATGCGGATATCACATTCGAATTTCTTGGCATGCGTCGCCTTGACTGTCGGGGCAGGTCCCCTGTTCGCGGTACAGGCGGCCGCGCCTCAAAGCCAACCACCCGACGGCCCTCGCCCGAAACCCCAGGACACAGAAGTGTGGGAGCCGGTACCGAAGGTCGTGACACCGGGAGCCACCTACGCCGCGCCTCCGTCGGACGCAATCGTGCTGTTCGACGGCAAGAATCTTGACGAGTGGGTGTCAACACGCGACAAGACTCCAGCCAAATGGATCGTCGCCGACGGCGTGATGACCGTGAACAAGGCACCGGGCGTCGGAAACATCGAAACCAAGCGGGCCTTCAAGAACTACCAGCT
>Ga0209006_10002517_pt1 | contig 16712 bp, 11 predicted proteins | sample JacPin_JW_Ref_O2_FD_188567 | JGI IMG/M metagenome (GOLD analysis project Ga0209006, IMG submission 188567) | Forest soil microbial communities from Algoma, Ontario, Canada - Jack Pine, Ontario site 1_JW_Ref_O2 (SPAdes) (version 2) | ecosystem: Environmental > Terrestrial > Soil > Boreal... | reverse complement strand
GACGATTTTTTCTGTTTCATACGCAGCCAAGAACTGAATTTTTCTGGTCTGCGCGGCCCAAATTTGTTTCATTTTGTTTCACCGACCCCATCCGGGATCAGGGATTTTGGAATTTCCCTCGGAGAATAGTGGGGTGGCCAACGGGACTCGAACCCGCAACAACAAGCTCCACAAGCTTGGACTCTACCATTGAGCTATGGCCACCAACCAGGCCCCAGCCTAATTTCTGCGGTCACCCGCGTCAAGTCCAACCCTGCGTCATCGTCGCACTCGGCAAGCGGCCAACTGCCTTCGTCAACTTGAATGCGTGCGCTGGACCGGGGCGGCCAATGTCCAACCGGCCGACAAGACAGTGCAAGCAATTTTTCATTCTCACGGGGCGGGAAGAGCGTCCATTGTCTCCGACTAAAACGTGGCTTAAGAAATGAAAATAAATGTTGAGGTAATCCCGACGGGGGTTATGAAGTGCATACACTTAATGTCAACAAAGATTGCGAAAATCAGGCGCGCGCCGAGCTTGCCGGATGGAAAATTGGATCAAGCATCGGGGGCAACAATCCGTTGACATGGAGTGTGGTCAGTATGTCACAATTGTTACTGTGAGTATTGTTCGTTTTGCGTGGAACGATTGGCGTCGGTTGCTGTGCCTGGCCGCGGCCTTGGCAACGACGGCGCTAACGGATGCCGCCGAGATCGATCTCTCCAAACTTCCTCCTCCCGCCTCCCGCCATATCGATTTTGCCACGGATATTGAGCCTCTCCTGGCGGACAAATGTTTAAGCTGTCACTCGTCGAATCAGAGAAAAAGCGGACTGAACCTGGAGACCCGGGAGACGGCACTGAAGGGGGGCGAGCACTACTCGCCCGCCATTGGGCCAGGCCAAAGCGCGCAAAGTCCACTGATTCATCTGGTGGCGGGCCTGGTTCCCGACATGGTTATGCCCAAGAAAGGCGATCGCCTAATGCCTCAACAAATCGGAATCCTCAGAGCTTGGATCGATCAGGGAGCCATCTGGCCAAAAGGTATCACCTTTGCGAAGGTGCCAGAACATTGGTCGCTCAAGCCAGTCGTCCGTCCCGTCGAACCGAAGCTCAAACATACAAACGCCAGGATTCAGAATCCAATTGATGCGTTCATCATCACCAAGCTCACGGAGCATAAACTCTCGCTTTCCCCCGAGGCGGATCGACGTGTTTTGATTCGTCGGGTGTACTTTGATTTGATAGGCTTGCCGCCGTCTCCAAAAGAGGTCGAGGCCTTCCTGGAAGATCGCCATAAGGATGCTTACGAACGAGTGGTCCGGCGATTGCTGAATTCACCGCGCTACGGAGAATGCTGGGCGCGCCATTGGCTGGATGTCGTGCGCTTCGCGGAAACCTCTGGCTTTGAAGTGAACACGCCTCGACCCAATGCCTGGCGCTATCGAGATTATGTGATCAACGCCTTCAACGAAGACAAGCCCTACGATCAATTTGTCCGCGAGCAACTGGCAGGTGATACGATGAACGCCGACGAGGCCACCGGCTTCCTGGTCGGTGGGGCGTCGGACCTCGTGAAAAGCCCTGATCCGGTTCTGACGGCAAATCAACGAGCCGACGAGTTGCATGACATGGTTGGCACCACTGGCAGTGCATTTCTGGGACTGACCGTTGGCTGCGCGCGTTGCCATGATCACAAGTTCGATCCGATTCCCCAAACAGATTATTACGCTCTCAAAGCGGTGTTTTCGGGAGTTCGCCATGGGGACAGAAAATTGAATGGACCCGATGCGCTAAACCGGGAAAAGGAAGTCAAAGACCTCCAACAAAGAATCGCGGCTATAGATGATGCGCTGGAACCTTTCGAACCCTTGGCGCAGGTTGGTTCCGTGGACACGAATCGTTTGCGCGCCCAGGTCAATGCCCGGTTGAACATCGAACGATTCGCTCCGGTGGCGGCCCGACGTCTTCGCTTTACAATCATGAAGACCATCGACGCCGAACCCTGTATCGATGAGCTTGAGGTGTTCAGCGCCACAGCGCCCTCCCGCAACGTCGCCCTGGCTGCCGCCGGTACCAAGGCGACTGCGTCGGGAGTTTATCCAAATTCGGAGCTGCATCGGATCGATCACCTTAACGATGGTCAATATGGGAATTCGCGGAGTTGGATTTCCAATGAGTCCGGCAAAGGGTGGGTGGAGTTGGAATTTCCGGAAGTGGTCACTGTCAATAAAGTTAATTGGGGCCGGGATCGGGAACAGAAATTCACCGATCGTTTGGCGGTCGATTACAAAATCGAAGTTTGCGCCGAGTCCAACGATTGGAGAACGGTCGCATCGTCGGCTGATCGGCAGCCTTATGGAGCTGGAACCAACCTCGCCGACGTTATTTCGTTAGCCTCTGTTTCGCCTCTTGAACGCGACCACGTCCGAATGCTGCTGGCCGAGCGGACCAAGGCGGAGTCCCGTCTGAAAGAATTAGCCGATGTTCCCATGGCTTACGCCGGGCAATTTGATGCCCAACCGGAGCCGACTTATCGGCTGAATCGCGGCGATCCCACCCAGCCCCGCGAAGTCATTGCTCCCGGGGCGCTTTCGGCCGTTTCCTTGAAAGTCGGATTCGACACCACTCCCGTCTCCGCCATGAGCCCGGCGGCTGGCAATGTCCGTTCCAATGCATGCGTCGCCAGCAACAGCGCCGATGCGCTTACGCTCGACCAGCAACGACGCGTCGCCTTGGCGAATTGGATCACCGCGCCCGCCAATCCGCTGACGGCTCGGGTGATTGTGAACCGCCTTTGGCTGTACCATTTCGGGGAGGGTTTGGTTAGCACGCCTAGCGATTTTGGCGCCAACGGCACACCGCCCACACACCCAGAATTGCTGGACTGGATGGCGTCTGAGCTTGTCCATCCCAAGTGCGGTCCCAAGGCTAATCCCTGGAGCATTAAACATCTTCAATATCTCATCGTAACCTCGGCGGCTTATCGCCAATCGAGCGACCCGCAGAAGGATGGCTTGGCGGTGGATGCTGGCTCGCGCTATCTATGGCGCTTTCCGCCCCGGCGCCTGGACGCCGAAGCGATCCGTGACGCGACACTCGCCACAAGTGGAAAACTCGATCTGCGCATGGGAGGGCCGGGCTTCAGCTTTTTTGAGCCGAATGACAATTACGTCCGAGTTTATAATCCCAAACAAGAGTACGGCCCCGCTGATTGGCGGCGGACAATTTATGGCACAATCGTGCGCCAGCGGCCAGATGGAGTGTTCGGAGCTTTCGATTGCCCAGATGCTGGACAAATCACTCCCAAGCGGGCGCGCAGCACAACGCCCTTGCAAGCGTTAAACCTGGCCAACAGCAAATTCATGATGCAGCAAGCGGATTTATTTGCGCAGCGACTCGAGCAAGAGCAAGGGAACGATATAGAGGCCCAAGTCAGGCTGGCATTCAACCTTGCTTTCCAGCGGCCTGCTGACCCTGGCGAGGTTTCCATGGCTGGGAAATTCATTCGCGAGCAAGGCCTTAAAGTCTTCTGCCGCGAGATTTTGAACTGCAACGAGTTCGTCTATTTATTTTAGCGAAATGAAAGATAAGACACTTTCCCATGCCGGTCGTTGGCTGCTCAATCGACGCGACTTTCTGCGTTTCGGAGGTTCCGGACTCAGCAGCATCGCGCTGGCCATGATGCTGGCGGATGAACGCCTCTTGGCGGCTCCAAAACCGCCGATTCGACCGCAGTGGTCGCCCTCCAATCCTTATGCCGCTCGCCCTCCCCACTTTGTCCCGCGGGCCAAGCGCGTGCTCGTAATATTCTGCGCCGGCGCCTGCAGCCACTTGGATACCTGGGATTACAAACCCGAACTCATCAAACGCAGCGGTCAGCCCATGCCAGGCGGCGAGAAGATGATTAACTTTCAAGGTGAAAACGGCAATCTCACCGCCCCGCTTTGGGACTTCAAACCTCGCGGGAAATCAGGCAAAATGATTTCTGATCTACTTCCAAATCTGGCGGAGTTGGCGGACGATCTATGCTTCGTGCATTCCATGACCGCCAAGTCCAATACCCATGGGCCTGCGGAAAACCAGATGAGCACGGGATTCACCCTTGACGGCTTTCCGAGCATGGGCTCCTGGGTGAATTATGCCCTGGGCACGGAGAATCAGAACCTGCCGGCCTTCGTCGCTATTCCCGACCCGCGTGGCGTGCCGCAGGTGGGACCCAATCATTGGAGTTCCGGTTTTCTGCCGGCGGTCTTTCAAGGCACAGCCTTTAACGCGGAGCAACCCATACCGAATCTGGCCACTCCGGGCGAGATTTCGCCGGCCACCGAAAAAAGCGCGCGCGATTTTCTCAAATTCCTAAATGACCGCCATCTTGAACGTCATCCCGGCGATAGCGACTTGAGCGCCCGCATTGCCAGTTATGAGTTGGCGGCCAAAATGCAGATCAGCGCCAGTGAGGTCGTGGACCTCTCCCGTGAAAGCAAGGCCACTCTCGATTTATACGGTGTCAACGATAGCAACGAGTTAAAAGCCCGCTTTGCCAAGAACTGTCTGCTCGCGCGCCGTCTGGTGGAACGGGGGGTGCGCTTCGTGCAACTTTTCAACGGGGCCTATGCCATGGGTGAAGGCGTCGGCAATTGGGACGGGCATAAAACGCTGCAAAAACAATACAGCGTCCACGCCCCCATTCTGGACCAACCCTGCGCCGCGCTGATCAAGGACTTGAAGGCGCGCGGTTTGCTGGAGGACACGCTGGTGGTGTGGGTGACGGAATTTGGCCGCATGCCGACCTTCCAGAAGGGCGCCAGTGGGCGAGACCATAATCCCCACGGTTTCACCGTCTGGCTGACGGGAGCGGGTGTCAAACATGGTTTCAGCTACGGCGCCACCGATGAATTCGGCCACAAAGCTGTCGAGAACGAGGCTACTATTTACGACCTGCACGCCACCATCCTGCATCTTCTTGGCCTCGACCACGAACGTCTCACGTTCTATCACGATGGCCTTGAACGTCGCTTGACAGACGTGCATGGCGAGGTTTTGACCGGGATACTCGCCTAGGAACGGCCTGGTTCCAGCCGCAGTTGCTGAAATCGCTGGCAGAATCCATGGTTAACGCAAAGCTTGCAGCGCATTTGGACTTACATTCGCATCTTCCAAAGATTCATGGCGCGGGATCCCGAGTTGGTGCGCCGTTCCTACAAAGAGCATTGCCACATTCTGGAAACGCTGGGAACTTCGGCGACCCAAGCCGGGCCTCAAAGCCTTGCGCATCCACATCCGTCATTCCGGTGCCGCCGTAAAATTGGCCGTTCCGCGCTGAGGGGTGGTTTTCTCGGTTCCTGACGCGGCACGCGCGCCTGGCTGTTATTGCCTCGAATCGAAGCCACCAACGCGCCTGAGCAAGTCAGAGCACGAAAAAACTATTTAAGTGAGCTTGACAACGGCGGGCGGGAGGCTCATTCTCGCTAACTTTAGATGGTCTGATGGTAAGGGAGTGTAAAAAACAACTAACAAAAGGATTAATCCTAAAATTATGACGAAAACGAAATTGAGCCGTTTGCTGTTCATGCTGGCGTGTTTCGCTGGCGTTCACTCCGCGTTTGCGCAAGGCACCAAATTGGGCGTCGGCCCCGCCGCCGGCCAGCAAGTCATTATGTACTGGCCACTCAGCGGTCCGACGAATTATGTGCTGCAAACGACGACCGATCTCGCCTCCTCAAACTGGGTGACGGCTAGTGACGCCGTTACCGTCAACGCAGCGCTGGTGACGAATGGAGGGTCGTTCGGTTATTTTCGGTTGAGTGGCAGTGTCACCCCTGCGGGCATGGCGCTGATACCGGCCGGTTCGTTCATGATGGGGAATTTTATTATCGACAATTTCTACAATTCCGCCACGAACGACCCTGATCTCACTGACGCCTTTCCGACCAATGTGTATGTGTCGGCATTTTACATGGACGTCAATCTGGTGAGTTCCAATCTATGGGCGGCGGTTTATGAGTACGCCACGGGTCAGGGTTATAATTTCAACAATGCCGGTTCGGCGAGTGGGGGAAACCATCCGGTGCAGACAGTGGACTGGTATGATTGTGTGAAGTGGAGCAATGCGCGGTCGCAGCAGGCGGGCTTGACGCCGGTGTATTACACCGACGCGGGTTTGACACAGCTATACACCAATGGCGAGCATGGCCTCACGGTTTATGCCAACTGGTCGGCCAACGGCTATCGGTTGCCGACGGAAGCAGAGTGGGAAAAGGCAGCGCGGGGCGGCTTGACCGGCAACCGTTTTCCATGGGGCAATTTCAGCACAGAACATCAGGCCAACTACAGCGGGGAACCCACCTACTATAGCTATGATCTGGCCCCGAACGGTTACAACGGCGCCTTCGATAAGGGAGCGGACCCCTTCACGAGTCCTGTGGGATCTTTTGCGCCGAACGGGTATGGTTTGTATGACATGGCGGGCAATGTGTTGGAGTGGTGTTGGGACTGGTATGCGCCGCCGCCGTATCCGGCCGGCAGCCCTTACTTGGGCGGAACGGATCCACGCGGACCTGTCGTCGGGGCATTGAGTGTCCGTGTGTACCGCGGCGGCAGTTGGAGCTACGGCGCCGGCGTCGCGCGCTGTGCCGATCGCAGCTACAACTACCCGGGCCGCCACGTCTTCACCTACGGGTTCCGATGTGTGAAGGGGCTTTAGACCCAATCTAGGTGTTGGTTCTTTTACTCTTGTGAGCTGGCGAGCGTTAAGAAACGCCGCCAGTGCATCGCCTCGATTTGACATCGCGAGCGTGCTCGGATGTCATCGCTCTGCTTTTCAACTGGCATTCGAGGCTTTCTCAACGCTAATCCAAAAGCATGGGTGCTGGGATTCAAATCTTGCGGAAACACATTATAGACTCGGCCGATTCCTTACCCCAGCGAGCCTGAAACCTGCGCTAATGCCATAACCTCAGTAGTCTTCAAATAGGCTCTTAAGAGCGCCCCACCGCTGCCGATAACAAAGCAGAGGTGGCCGCTTGCCACGACATGTTTTCGAGCAACTGCTCCTCAGGCGGAGCGGCCAGAAATTTGCTGCCCAGAAGTGGGACAATCCGATGCCGCGCACGATGGATTCATGTTATGAAGAAGCAAAACCTTCATCACAACACGAAGGCACGCTCACGAATTCTTTGCGATTAAAAGAACACACGCATGGTCTTTAGCTCGCCCATCTTCCTCTTTCTCTTCCTGCCCATAGTGCTGGCCGGTTGCCTCTTGCCGAGTTTGCGCCTGCGCAACCTATGGCTGCTGATTTTCAGCATCCTCTTCTACGCCTGGGGCGAAGTTGGTTTTGTTGGGCTGATGCTGGGGTCAACACTGATCAATTACTTCTTGGGACGTTGGGTGGAAAAGGAAACCGACGAACGACGACGGCGCTGGGCCGTGGGAGTGGCCATCGCGCTCAACCTGGGGCTTCTGGGAATATTCAAATACACAAATTTCGCTGTTCACAATCTGAATGCCATCTTGGGAATGCTGGGAGCCAAGCCCGTGGTGGTCCGGGATGTCCGCCTGCCGATCGGCATCTCCTTTTTCACCTTTCACGCCATTTCCTACGTGATGGACATTTACAGGCGAAAATGGACCTCAGCCAAAAACCCGGCCGATGTCGCTCTCTACATCTTTTTCTTCCCTCAACTCATCGCCGGGCCGATCCTGCGCTGGAACGCCATCGCCCCGCAGATTGCAAACCGTCAGCAAACCATCGACCGCTTCGCCAAAGGCATCCGGCGGTTCGCAGAAGGACTAGCCAAAAAAGTAATCATCGCCAACGCCGTGGCAGTGCCAGCGGATGCCATCTTCGGCTTGTCGGCCAACTGGCACGACCTGACTATGGCCACGGCATGGGTGGGAGCCATCTGCTACATGCTGCAAATCTATTTTGACTTCTCCGGCTACTCCGACATGGCCATCGGGTTGGGCATGATGTTCGGGTTCGAATTCATGGAAAATTTCAATTACCCATACGTCGCGCAATCCATCCGCGATTTCTGGCGGTGCTGGCACATCTCGCTTTCAAGCTGGTTCCGCGATTATCTCTACATCCCGCTCGGCGGTAACCGCCGTTCGGAGAGACGTAACAAATTTAATCTCGTCATCGTCTTTCTGCTCTGCGGACTTTGGCACGGAGCCAGTTGGACCTTCGTGTTGTGGGGCCTCTACCACGGGGCTTTCATCGTGATGGAACACGGCCAAGCTGGCCGGAGCCTTGAGCGCATGCCGAGGCCGCTGCGCCATTCTTACGCCTTGGCGGTTGTCTTGGTGGGCTGGGTTCTGTTCCGCGCCCCAAGTTTCTGGGTGGCCATCGGCTACCTCTGCAACATGGCAGGCATCCGCTTGGGCGGCGTGGCCCCTTCACCGCTGGCCGGCCTCATCAATCACCAAAGCACTGACGCTCTCATCGCCGGTCTGGTCTTGGCGGCGCCGGGTTGGCCATGGGTGAAAAAATGGGCTGCGGCCAAGCTGGAAAAGTGTCCAGGCGCATGGAGCGCCGCCGCCAAAGGCATAGGCGCTAGCGCGCAACTGGCCGTAGTCTTGGCGCTGCTGGTCATCTCGGCCGCCTGGCTGGCTGGCGGCACCTACAACCCTTTCATCTACTTCCGGTTCTAGGCTATGGCGGCAACGAATAAAATCAGCCGAGTCGCTAACGTGGCACTCATCATCAGTTTCCTCGCCGTGATTTGGCTCCCGACTTGGGACTGGCTCTGGGGGCTCGATCCTCGGCCCAGACTCAACGAGAACCGCAAGCCGGCGGAGTTCCCCAGAAACATCACCGCTCCGGGGCCGTATCTGGCGGCATTTGGAGATTTCTTTGAAGACCACTTCGGGTTCCGTAATCGGTTGGTCTATTGGAACACGCACTGGAAATGGAGCATCTTCAACGAGTCGCCTGACACCACAACTATGCAAGGAGAACAAGGCTGGCTTTACTGGGCCAAGGAAGGAATGGTGGAAAATTACACAGGCCAAGCCCAACTCACTCAACAGGATTTGCAAGGCTGGCAGAAATTGCTGGAGTCGCGCCGCGATTGGCTGGCCCAGCGAGGCGGAAAATATATCTTCGTAGTCGCGCCCAATAAAGAAACCATTTATCCGGAATTTCTCCCGAAATGGGTGGTCAAGGCTCAACAGCCCGTAAAATTGGACGAATTCCTGGCCTACATGAGCCAGCATTCGACGGTACTTGTGCTGGATCTTCGGCCGGACCTGATTGCCGCCAAAACCCAGGGGCCAACCTATTACAAGACCGACACGCACTGGAACAATTTCGGAGCTTTTATGGCCTACCGAAGATTGATTAACACCTTGCAAACACAAATCCCCGACCTCAAACCGCTCGACCTCGAATGCTTCGCCCGCAAACCCATTGTTGCACGCGGAGGGGACCTGGCCGTGTGCATCGGACAAGAAGACGACATGCCGGAAACCCAAGGAGTGGCCTTTCGCCCGCTGGAGCCTTTGCAACCTTTGCAACGCTTGCAGCGCTACGCTCATGACGGCCAGAACTGGGGCATCGTCACCCAAAACCCGGCGAAGAAGGGAAAGGTAATCCTTTTCCGCGACTCCTTTGCCGAGGCCTGGATACCCTTTGTCGGCTACCACTTCAATCAGGTCATCTACCTCCCCGAACGCGTATGGGACCGAGAGATGCTGGAGCGCGAAAAGCCAGACTTGGTGATCGACGAAATTGTGGAACGGAAATTCAATAACCAAGCGCCCTTGCAACTGTTGGAAGCGGATCAGAGAACGGTCACCAACAAGGCCGTAAGCGGGGAGGCGAAATCAAACACGGCGCCGCTGGTGGGAAAAACCGGCCCCCGGCAAGCCAGCGCCTTTCCATAGAAACCGTGACCTCAATCCGGCCATAATCACTTGGAGGGATAGGACCAGACCCAATCGCCTTGAGATTGATCGAACAGAGTCTTGCCCGGCACGCCGCCATCGTCTTTTTCGTTCCAACCGACGGAGTAAAGAATAAATTGGCCGTCGTCCGTGCGACGATATTTGTAAGGCTGTCCCGTAATGACGTCGTTGGGCAGGCGCGACATATATTGCGGCGACAGCGCGTCGAGTTGATCGGGAAATTGGCCGTGAGCCAGGCGGAATCGTTCCAAGGCGCAGGCCACGGCGGCCTGATCGGTTGTGGTCTGGGCCATGGCGGCTTTGAAGGTAATGTTTTGGAGAGCCGGCAGTAGCAGCGCGGCGACAAGGCGGTGGCGCAGCAGCCCTCTAACAACAGAGGCACCGTGTCCGTCATAAAGTTGCGAGCTTAACTCCTCGCCATTGGAAGCAACCTTGGAAGGTGAAGTTGTTTTCGCCACCGGATCCAGGATGCCTTGCGTCTGCGCATCGAAAAGGGTGCAGAAATTTAACTTCTCGCGGTAAAACCATCCGGACGGCATGACGTTGCGGAGGACATCGAATGCCGGTTTTTCAAGACCCCATTGGTCCTGACGCTGATTAGTAAAGTTGTCGATAAATCCAAGGCCCTTTTTTTGGAGGGCGTCAACCGCCTGAACGCCGCACGCACGCTCGTCTTTGAGCGGCGGCCGCAAGTCCGCCAGAAAATTGTAGGATAGAAACCGGGCCTGGAGTTCTTGCAGTTGAGCGTCGGTCCAGCGATGCTCAGCGAGCCCCTCCCAAACCGGTTGAATGGCTATCTCAACGCATGAGGCGCGCACCAATAGCGAAATCAGAAACGGCTCTGGTTTGATGGAGTCAGCCAGGGCCAGCATCAGTTTCTCGTCGGCCAAGGCCTGGTCGCTCTTGTTGGCAGCCAGCTCCGCGCACGTCTGCAAGTGCAGGCGGAGGCATACCCCTTTGATGCCCGCCAAATGCGGCAACAGAATGCCCCACGGATTTTCCAGATCATACTTCACCGCATAACGCGAATACTCCCTGGCACTGCCGGCGCGAAGTTCCTCAAAAGTCTCCTGGTCTGGTTTCATTCCTTCCAGAATCGCTGGAGCGGCCGCGGCCCTCGCGGCGAGGTCTGTCTGATCAGTCTCAAATTCTTGTTCTCGCTCCAGTTTGCCGTGCTGAAGCGCGGCGGAAGCCAATTGCCATGCCACCAGATCCGTGAAGTGCCGATGGCCCCGGTCCTTCAAGAGGTTGGTTTCGGCAACATGGTCGGTGGCGAGGGTAAAGAGGTCATTCGTCAGTGGATTCACGCCGCTTCGAAGAATGAGTGAACGGAGGAATGGCGTCGCGGCAAAATTCTGTTCGTCGGGCACCAGCTTTGGAATGTAATCGGCAAAATTCAACGATTCTCCGCGTGCTTCGATAGCCTCCCGATATTGGTTCCACGCGCGCCGGTCGCGCCAGTTTTCCTCGCCGTACCAAAGTGCGATGATCGTCACCGTCCAAGCCAGCACGATCAAAACGCGCCACATTCCCCGCGCGCTGAACAGCCAGCGGAGCAACCTTAGGATGGTGCTGCGCTTGTATATTGAAGGCGTCGATTCAGGTTGGTCGCTCATATTAAACCTCCGCCTGTGCAGGCTCGATTTCACTGCGGCGTCCAGGCGGGGCGGACGCTTCCACAACCGCAGCGTCGCTGTCTTCCAGGAGTAACCGGCGGTGTTCGCGCAGCGAGGCCCAGATTTTTTGCGGCGACGGAATTTTGTCGCGCGGAATCTGCGCCACAGTGCTGGGTGAATGATCGATACTCAGAACCATCACCACCACCCAGGCTGCGCTCCAGCCCGCCAAATGCCACCGCAATGACCGTGCCATATCCAGCCATGAGATGCTTTTGGGCGCTGGCGCGCAGGCGATTCCTGCCACGACCTTAGCCCGGATGGCGTCCAGTTTCGGTGGGGCGCCTTGATGTTGTTGCAGTAATACTTCAAGAGGTGTTTTCATTCGTCTTGATCCTCCAAAATCTTTCGCAAAGCGCGCTTGGCGTAGTGCAGGCGTGATTTGACGGTGCCGAGTGGCGTTTCGGTTATTTCTGATATTTGTTCCAGCGAAAAATCTTTGACAAAATGGAGCAGCAACACCGAACGTTGCGGCAACGGAAGCTCGTTGAGCAGGTTCATAAACTCGGCCTCCTGCTCCCGGCGGATGAGCCACTGATCCGGGCCGTCATCGAAATCGGGAGGCGACTCTGCCATCTCCTCGCGCATGGCGTCCGCGCGGTTCTCCCGGCGCCAACATTGAACGCATTTTTGGTGCGCGATGCCGAATAGCCAGCCGCCGAATTTTTCCTCGTCACGCAAACTGCCAATGTGGCGGACGGCGGCAATAAAGGCTTCCTGGACAATGTCCAAGCTCGTTTGTTCGTCGCGGACCAGTTCGAAAATATAAACATACAAAGGCAACTGGTAGCGCCGGAAAAGCACGCTCCAAGCTTCCGGTTCCCCGGCCTTGGCCTGCTGCACCGGCAATTGTTCGCGTTCAGCCACTACCAGCATTTACATACAGTGGAATGCCGGATGCGATAAAAAGTTCAATGGAAGGAGGAATAACTTGGATCTCAATTGGGGGCGTGAATTGAAGTTGGATCACCGCTTCGCTCAGGCGGCGACGCGTGGCCAAACTTCGGCAGGCGGAACAAGGAAAGCTTGGCCAAATCTAAAAAAGGAGCATTTTGTGTGCATGATTGTGACTGCGACAGAGTTGGCCAAAGGATGCAAGGGGGTCCTTGACCGGGTCCTACACGGCGGCGAGGTTTTGGAAATTCAACGCCACGGCAAGATCGTTGCAGTCATTCAACCTTGCGCCGGCGCGACACGCGCGGAGATCGTGCGTCTGCTGCGCGGGCGAGGCTTCAATACCAAAGATGCCGCGGAAATGAAGGCAGCAGCCGACGGCGCCTCCAATGTTATTGGGTATGCTAATGAATATGGCGACAGGCGGACAGACGGCGGTTGAGAAGCGGCGGCAGGATGTTCTAAGCGCCGTCATTTCCAGCGCCGCATTTCCTTATTTCCTGGCCGCACTCTGCGCCGTCCTGATGCTGGCCGGATGCGCGGCGCCCGGACCGCGCAGCCGTTACCTGGAGCAAATCGATGCCCCAACCCAGACCAATCTCCTGGCCTTCCGCTTGGGCAATAACCTCGACATTCGCATCCCGCTCCGCGGCCGCGACGCCTTCGCCCACGCTTCCTGGGCGGCGCCGGACGCTGGCGTCACCAATTACCAGCACCGGTTCGCCGTGCTGGATTTCAAACCGGAAAAACGCGCCGAGCGCAGATCGGTCACCGCCAGGACCAACCGCCTCGTCGTCCACGACATTAAGGAGTGGCAGCAACTGCTGCAGAAAGTCTTTACCGGCCTGGCCCCTGCCCTGCCCAATCACGCCGTGCTACTACTGTTGCAAAATCAGGAAGTCGCTCTCCTCCGCGACCCCTCCGGCAAACTACGCGTGGTCAAACTGGAAAAAAAACCGCCGGACGCGGTCGTGGATCGCACCTGTAATGACGCCGATTTTGCGCGCGAGGCCCTTCGACTGCTGGAGTCTGACATCGGACTTTTCGACGGCAAGCAAAACCAGTTCTTGTTCGTGACTGGGAAAGACCGGGCCTTCGTGCTGGTGGACGCCCGGGAACGCCTGATCGTTTTCCTGGATTATGCGGCCGATCCCGACACGCAGCCCGTTCCGGTTTGGTTCGCAGTGCGGGCTTTGAATTCCCTCATTGTCCGCAGCCTCATCGTGAGCGCGATCAAAAATCCATTCACTCTGGTTTTCCGCGGCTTCTGGCATTTGGGCACTTCAGGCGCCGCCGCCATCGATTCGATGGCGGGGAATCCCGCCGGGCCGCCGCCGCCGCTGGCCTCCGGCCCGCCCATGGACCTGGCCGCGTGGGAAAAAGACCTGGATCACATGAAGGCCGGCCGCCGTTTCAAGGGGAAGGTGGACCTGCTCATCGATGGCGAAAAGTTTTTTCCCGCTTTCATCGAATCGGTGGCCAACGCCATTCGCAGTGTGGACGTGCTTGTGTTTATATTTGACACAGACGATTACGCCGTGAAGATGGCCAACCTGCTGAAAGATCGGGCCGCCCATGTCAAAGTGAAGGTGCTGCTCGACGACATGGGCTCGCTTTTCGCCGCGCAAAATCCGGCCGAATCACCCATGCCGCCGGATTTTCAGCGCCCGGCCGGCATTATATCCTATTTGAAGGATGGTTCCCGAGTGAAAGTGCGGGCGTCGGCCAACCCGTGGCTGACGGTGGATCATCGCAAGTGCATGATCATTGACGGTCGCGAAGCATACGTAGGCGGCATGAATATCGGCCGCGCTTACCGCTACGATTGGCACGACATGATGGTCCGCCTGACCGGTCCTGTTGTTGGCCGGCTCGAAAAGGATTTCCGCATGGCCTGGGCCCATGCCGGACCGCTGGGTGATTTCGCTTTCGCCTGGGCTTGGTTATTCGACCGGACCTCGCCGCGCAAGAACTCCATCACCAACGCCATCGATGTCCGCCCGTTGCGCACGGCCACGGGCAAAACGCAAATCTATCGCGCGCAGTTCGAGGCCATCGAGCGCGCCCGGAGCTACATTTATATCGAGAACCCATATTTCGATGACGATAGCAGTCTGCGGGCTTTGATCCGGGCGCGGCAACGAGGTGTGGACGTGCGCGTGATTTTTCCGGCCCGCAACGACAGCGGGCTGATGCAGGTCAATAATGCGTTGGTGGCGGGAGACATGGTGCGCAATGGGATTCGAGTTTATGCGTATCCGGGCATGACGCACGTCAAGGCCGCGCTCTACGATGGATGGGCCTGCCTGGGCTCGGCGAATTACGACAAAATGAGTTTGCGAGTCGGCCAGGAGCTGGACATCGGATTTTCCGATCCAGCGACGACCGAGCGGCTTAAGCAGGAATTGTTCGAAAAAGACTTCGCCCGTTCGCACGAAATCACGCAACCCGCCGCGACCAGTTGGTTCGATTCAGTGGTGAAAACGTTTACCGATCAGTTGTGAGGCTTGGAGCGGACGGAACTCGCGGCGCCCGTTCATTTGGCCCGCCTATAACCAAGATATTCCGGCAATTCCCTCTCGCACCATTGCCGATACTCCTCCATGGTCCGAAACGAGCGCCAAGCGGCGTCATCCATTACTGGCCGGTAAACGCGGTAGAAACCATACTTTAGCCGCAGCTTGAGCGGGCGCTCCATCTGCCGCCGGCATTGCTCCCGGAAATCCTCATCCGTCTGTTGGTCGCTCCGCTTCATGACTGAGAAATCATAGCGATTTGGGCGGTGGCGTCAAACTTTGTCGGGAGTAGATTTCGCCGTTTCTTCTGCGTGAAACCAGCAAAGTGAATGATCAAATAATTGGATTAAACCTTGAACTCCGCGCGGGCGCCGTTATAACCACGCCGTCTAATATGAGTGTCTCGCCTCAAGGTAATCAATCTGCGACCACGGCTGCAACTCCTTCCGTTGCCATCCGTCGGGCCAAACGTTTGTTGACGGCCAATCGCAATGAAATCGCCATCCGCGTTTTCCGGGCGGCGACGGAGTTAGGTTTGCGCACCGTGGCCGTTTACGCGCAGGAAGACCGGCTCAGCATCCATCGGTTTAAGGCAGATGAAGCGTACTTGATTGGCAAGGGCAAAGGCCCCGTCGGCGCTTACTTGGACATCCCAGGCCTGATCGCCCTGGCCAAAGAAAAGGAAGTCGATCTCATTCATCCAGGGTATGGTTTTCTAGCCGAGAACGCCGACTTCGCCCGCGCGTGCGCGGCGGCGGGCATCACCTTCGTCGGGCCGCGTCCGGAAATTCTGGAGTTGATGGGCAACAAAGTAGCGGCGCGCGCCCTGGCCCGGAAAACCAATGTTCCTACTCTGCCTGGCACCGAGGAACCGGTGGCAGACCGCGCCCAGGCACTGAAGATTGCCCCAAGTATTGGTTTCCCGCTGATCATCAAGGCTGCCTTTGGCGGCGGCGGCCGCGGCATGAGGGTGGTTTATCGCACCTCCGACCTGGCCCATCTGCTGGAGGAAGCTCAGAGCGAAGCCGATCGCGCTTTTGGCAACCCGGCTGTCTTTTTGGAAAAATACATCCCTCGCGCCAAGCATATCGAGGTGCAAATTCTGGGCGACCAGCATGGCCACGTGGTCCACCTCCACGAGCGCGATTGCTCGGTGCAGCGCCGCCACCAGAAGGTCATCGAGATTGCCCCCGCCATCGCCTTGGACGTCTCCGTGCGGGAGGACTTGTGCCAGGCCGCCGTCAGCATGGCCCGTGCGGTTCATTTCGACAACGCCGGCACGGTGGAATTTCTGTACGATCTGGACAAGCACGAGTGGTTTTTCATCGAAGTCAACCCGCGCATTCAGGTTGAGCACACAGTCACGGAAGTCATCACAGGGGTTGATCTGGTCCGTTCGCAAATATTGATCGCGCAAGGGCATCATTTGCACGGCGCGGAGGTCAACATGCCTGCGCAGGATGAAATGCCGCGCATGGGCTGCGCGGTGCAATGCCGCGTCACGACCGAGGACCCGGACAACAAGTTCACGCCGGACTACGGGAAGATTTTGACGTATCGGTCCACTGGCGGCTACGGCGTGCGCCTGGACGGCGGCATGGGTTACGCGGGCGCGGTCATCACGCCATTTTACGATTCGTTGCTGGTGAAGATAACCGCCTTCGGACGGGAATTCGAGTTGGCCCTGCAACGCATGGACCGCGCCTTGCGCGAGTTTCGTATTCGCGGCGTCAAG
>Ga0209006_10002516_pt1 | contig 16726 bp, 9 predicted proteins | sample JacPin_JW_Ref_O2_FD_188567 | JGI IMG/M metagenome (GOLD analysis project Ga0209006, IMG submission 188567) | Forest soil microbial communities from Algoma, Ontario, Canada - Jack Pine, Ontario site 1_JW_Ref_O2 (SPAdes) (version 2) | ecosystem: Environmental > Terrestrial > Soil > Boreal... | reverse complement strand
CAGACTGGACATGAATAATGAGCCGGTGGCTCCGAGCACTCCGCCGTGCAAGGTTAGCGGAAGGCCAAACACGATTACACTTACAGTCGACGCCACGTAAGACCAGAGAATCCATTTCGGCTTCTCCAGAGCTCGCAGCGCTGAACCAATGATAATTGCCGCCGTCACCGTTATCGGAACAAGCCCGGTGAGAAGCAGCGGCCAGGTCTTATACTCCTGATACTTCCCGGCGTATAGCAACTGGAACAGAAGCGAGCGGCCAAACCAGAGCACGAGGAGGTAGACTACTGAAGCGGGAATCAACAGTACCGTCAACGTCCTCATCGTGCTTCTCATCTTCATGATTCCGCCTTGCTGGTAATGCCGAACGAGCGCAGGTATGAGCACAGCGGCCAGCGCAGCTAAGGTCTGAAGCACGGGGTTGATCAAATTGGTGAGAGCGCGCAAAGCGGCGGCTCCCTCCAAACCAGTTTTCGCGGGAAGCAGCGCGTAATAGATGTTCTGCGGAAACCACGCCACCACCGCAGAGGCTAACGCCCAGCGACCGTAGCCCCAATGATCTCCCCAAACCTGTTTCATACGCAGAGTCCCAGAGAATGCCCTCCACTTGAAACCGATCCGGTAGAGCAAGAAAACATTGGATACCAGGCCCGCCAGTCCCATGCTCAGAAAGGCAGTGCTGCCCGAAAGCCTGTCGTCCCAGCGCAGCAACGCGATAGCGGCGATCAGCGTGACAAAATAGAAGGCGCCGCCCCATGCCGCTTCGCCCGCCTGCATCCGAGCGTAAAATCCGCCGCGTCCTAACAACGTAACCAGAACGAACGGCGCCGCCACCGAAAGCGCTCTAAAGTCGGCTTCGACTCCGTTGGGAAGAAAGCGGCCCAACAAAAATGACGATGCAAGCATCAGGCAACTGAAGCCCGCGAGAACGAGCACGTTGCCACGAGCGAGCAGTCCAAAATATTCCTGGAATCGCTCGGCATGCCTGCCCGAGCCGAAAACAATCAAAGGCTCATACACGCAGGCGCCATAAAGCATCAAGAACAGCAGAAAACCCGAATAGGCCACGGCAAAGGCGCCGTATTGCTCCAGCGAGAGCCAGCGCGCCAGCAGCATATTCATCACGAATTGCGAACCAGCGAACAGGCCTTGTCCAAGAACCGCCAGGCCGCCCGTCCTGGCAGCTGAAAAGACTTGCGGAAGCCATCGCGTCCCCGAAGAATCGCTCGAGCACTTCGGGTCGAGGGGAGCGGCGACTTCGATTGTGTCAGGCATGCTCGAGCCCAATCATCACGATGATCATTCAAACGATCATTCCGACGACTCTCGTGCATCTCGAGCGCCCGAGCGGGATCGTCGCAATCGAACGAATACCCATGCCAGCCACGTGTGTACACGGTCCGACCCTTCGCGCCATACGTTCTCCGCGAGCATCTTGCCAGGATCCTGCGGGTCTATGTGCTCCCAGCGTTCGGATCCCACGACCCACACCGCCGCGCCGACCACCGACAGAAGTGTCAACGCCAAAATTATGATAAGCCGGTGCGGAGACGACTTCCGCTCTGGCATATTGGCAGGGTCGACGACATTGATGGTCGGAATTTCTTTGGCTTCCTGGATTCGCGCCAGTTCGTACTGCTGCGTCAGCAACTCGAAGACGGTCTCCTGGATTTTCAGGCGGCGGTAAAGGTCGGTCCACTCCACGCCGAGCAGCGGCAGCTTGCGAATGGGAGGATACATCTGGTCGGTTGGTACGGCATCCGGCATCAGCGAGGCATCCGTGCCCTGCAGGTTTTGCGCCTGGCGCCTGAGTTCGTCGACTCTGGCTTGCAGCGACCGGACGCGAACGTTGTTGCTGGTGTAGATCTGCTCCAAACTCTGCAGCTCCGACTGCGCAGCGATGAGTTCACCTTGCAGCATCGCGGCCGACTCCACCATCGCCTTCGTTTGTTCTTTGATGTCGAGAGTACTGTTCTTGCTGGCAAAGCCGCTGAACTGCTTCTCGGCATCCTCAAGGTCACTCTTGACTGACGTCAGGCGCTGCTCGATGAAGGCACGTTCGCGACGCGCCGAGGACGTGCTGACCTGGGCCAACAGACGGTTCAACTCTTCGAGATACGCCTGTGCGATGTCGTGTGCGCGCTGCGGATTCTTGTCGCTCACGGTCAGCGAAATCAGACCACTCTTTCGGTCTTCACTCACATCGGTGCGGCTATCTAGCTTCTTGCGCGCATCCTGCTTATAGCGAGACCAGTAAACCTTTTGGAGATTCAACCGGTCAATGACACGATCCTGCACACTCCGACTGCGGAAAAGATCGGCATAGAGAGCACCCGAACTCTTCGTCCCCATCAAACTGCCAGCCAGGGCGGCCAGCTCGGGGGTCGCCTTGGAGGCTAACGCAGCGAGCATAGTTCCGCTGCCGCCCATGGGGTCGGGTGGCATGATCCTGATCGAGGACTCATATTGGTTCGGGATGAGGAAGGCGGTAACGGTGCTGAGTACCAGCGCCCATGCCGCGACACGAAACAGCATCCGCCGTTTTTCCCACAACAAATGCAGGACATACAAAGCGTCCCGAGCAGGTTGATCCTGTGCCGGCTCGACACCTCCCGGAGAAGAAGGAAACTCAATCTCTGTAACCGGGTCGATCTCGTGGATCACTGCGTCTTGTCTCAGGCTCTCCACTTTCGCTTCTCGTGCTCCTTGTATGAAATGTTGACCAACCTCAACTTTTAACTCGCGCTCAAATTCTACTAACTCGCGCTCAAATTCCGCGCATCGCAAATATTGTGGTGTGCAAGAGTATTGCCAGATCCATGAAGAAATTCCGGTGCTTAATATAGTAAAGATCGTATTCGATATTTTCGTGAATCAGGTAGTTGCGATCACCGCTAAGCTGCCAGAGCCCCGTGATCCCCGGTTGTACCTGCAGACGCTGAGAATGGCGTTCGGTATAGGTATCCACAATGAATGGCATCTCCGGACGAGGTCCGACCAGGGACATATTACCCAGCACCACGTTCAATAATTGCGGAAGCTCATCCAGGCTGGTGCGCCGCAGGAAACGGCCCAGCCGGGTAATGCGAAGGTCGTCTGATTGTTTCGGAGAATGAGCGTATACGGGAGCATCCGCGTACATGGTCCGGAACTTGAACATTTGGAACCGTCGCCCGTTCAAGCCAACGCGTTCCTGCTTGAACATTGCCGGGCCCTTGGAATCGAGTTTGATAAAAACGGAGAGGAGCAGAAAGATCGGCGAACAGACCACCAACAGAGCCGCGGCACCGACGAAGTCGACGATCCGCTTGGCCAACTCATAGGTAAAGCGCGTGACATTCGGACTGAACGAGGCCAGCAGAACGCCGTCAATATCCTGAAAGTCAACCGAAGAATCTGAATGACGCAGGGTCGTGGGGACGAAGGACACCCGGGCATTTGCCGCCTGCACTTCCTCGACTGCGCGCTGGAACTTATCGTACCGAAGGGATGGGATGGCAATCACAACCAGGTCGGCAGCGCATTCCGACACCAAATGCCGGCTCAATGGACCGCATAGCACCGATGCGGAACGTCGATTCTCGTAGCCAAATTCAAAAATGGCACTGCCGACTTTCGCCGGGCTGTCGTCCACAAACGCCACGGGCTCCAATCCGAGTTTTGGAGAACGTCGCAGAACCGAGTAAACACGGCGTCCGGTAGATCCGGAACCGTAGATCAGAACCCGCTCGATGCCATAACCCTTTGCATGCAGTTGCTGCACCAGCACGTAAACGAGATGTTTTTCAACAAACAGAAACAGAGGCACGAAGCCCAACGCGAGTACCACCAGCCATCGAGAAAAAAGGAAGCTGGTGAAGAAACTTACGACAAGAATGAATCCCAAAGCCTGCACGGACACACGCAGCACATATTCAGTTTCGCGCACCCGCAGCAAACTGGTTCCACGAGAGTAGGCCCCTGCGCGGTCCAGCATCAGGACGAGTACCGCCGCAAAAGTGGCAGAAACGCCAAGGACTACAGTACGCGGATAGTGAGCTTGCTTACCTAATCCAAGGAAATAGTAAACGGCATACCCTGACATAACTGCACCAATCACCGTCACGAAATCGGCTAGCGCCTCCAGTTTTGTCAGGTGACTTTGGAATCGCGCGGCAGAGGTGTCCCGAGCAACCGGCTTGACCAGCACAAGATCGGAAGCGACACCGGCTTTCGTTTTCGACGATTTCTTTAGACCGATCGAGGAAGCCATGTTGGTTACTTCTGGAGACGAAAATTCGGGTAGAGCGTCACTTGGATCGATCCGGTCACGTTGGACTGCGGCGTCGGAGCCAGTTCAGGGAAACTCCACTGCTCATACTGCAGCAATCCGGAGACAGAAACACGGCGTCCAATCATAAGTTCGCTTTTCGCTGAATAGTCGGCCAGGCGGCCGCCTCCAATGAAATTGGGCGAAACGGTTTGCAGGCGATAGCCCAACTGCAACTTACTTCGAGGAGTAAACCAATAAGTCAGCCAGCCCTGGCCGCCTCGCCCAGCCCGTCCAATCCAACTCCCCAGCAGGTTGCCGTTATTGATGTAGCCGGAGCGATAGCGATCAGCATTGAAATAAACGAATCCCGGAGGAAACTCTTCAGCCCGCGATATATTGAATCCCTCCGCGCGCAACTCCAGCTTGGGGATTTTCGGGATTCTCGGCATGTAGATGCCTGGATTCACCGCCGCGCGCGTCGAACCGATGGGCGAGATTTCGTCCCAGACCATGGAGTCCAGATAGAAGGTCAGCCAGTTCCTCAGACCCGGTATTCGATAAGAAAAATCGGCGGACGAGACCCGCTTGCCCGGATTGTTCACCAGAGTTTGTGTGTGAACATAGTATGTGCGAAAAAAATTACCGAACGTAACCGGTAATCCCGGGCCGCCGAACATAGCCGTAACTCCCATTCCAAATTCGAAATTGGGAGTAGGCTGAAAACTGATTTTTTCTCCATGAATAAACGGCTGCGGTGAAATATTCGGCCCCACCACTCCGGGATATCCGGGATATGACTGACACGATGCCACGGTGCATGCCTCCCAATGCTGCCCGGAGAGCTGCCCCACAAAGAACTCCGTACGAAAAGGCCCGAGGATTCGTAAAGGTCCAGGAATCCTATGCGGCGCAACATCGTCAATCTTCAACATCGGGAACGGTGCCGCATTATTGCTCAGCAACAGTGAGCCCGATTCTCCCGGGCCCAGCCACACACTCTGAACCCCAAAAGAAATCTCGACATTGTTTATGTTCACCGACGCCATACTATCGAGCAACTCGACTTGGCTCACCTTGCCCATGCCGTCAGCCAGAGGTGGAGTGAAATCGGCCGCCGCAGTTGCTGTCAGCGTCTGAGTTGATTCCGAGGGCATCGCCGGCGAGTGTTGATATTCTCCACGAAGGTAAATTGATACCGGTCCGGCCTCGGCATCGGCAGTCAATCCAGTAACGTTGTTGAATCCAGTCCAATAGGGCCGGCCGTAATCATTAATGACAGTCTGCCCGAAGTGAAAGCCATCTCGAACCGGCGTCCCGGAAATTCCCATCATCCTGGTATAGACGGTCCGCACGCCCCCACCGACGTTCGCAGCTCCGTCTAACCTGGCTATTTCGGCTTTGAATTCGCCGGTTAAGGCTGCGTAGGTGCGCCCCGCCTCACTGTCTTCGATTCCACTATCGGAAGAGTTGTCTTCTGCATCATCAAGTAGACGCGCGCAAGCCATTCGAGTCCACGGCCGCATTCCTAAAACATCGGATTGTATGTAACCCAAAGCGATAAGTCGCTCCAACGCCGGATAGATCCAACTATCCAGGGGGACATATGGCGAGGCCATGTAGTTTGGGTCGCGTCCTTTCTCCCCAGTCTTCTCATCGAAGACACCGCCCCAGCCGGAGCCGCCCAGTTCCGGATCGTGGTGAGCTCGATAAACCTGCCTCCCGAAGTACCACCCTAAAGCGCTGCCGATAATGGCATCGGTAGGAAAGTGTTGTCGTGCTGTCACTCGAGTCACGGTCACGGCAGAAGCTAAACTGTACGCGGCAAATTGGTTGAACCAGCCCGGATACTCATGCGCCCAGACACTGGCTATAGACCAGGCAAGCGCGGAGTGCTCCGAAGGAAACGAACTTCCCCCGGCGAAGAAGTTGCCGTGTTGGTTCCCCTGGTAGGGCCGTTGCCTCTGCGTAATCTCGCCAAATGCAAAGGCCACGGCCGTGCTATTGATGGCGGCTTCGCCAGCCAGCAGTCCCGCCTCCGACAAGTGGTCATCATGCCTCATTTGACCGAGGAGAAATGTAGCGCCGCTCAGGCCGACGAACGAATATGCGCTGTAGTCGGAAAACTTCTTGCTCGTTTCCACGTGATTGACTGGAACTTGCTTCGCCCACCAGCTATCGGTTGCCACAAAAGCCGCAGTAACCGCTGCACCCGGAAGAATCCATTTGAGATCCTTGGTTTGAAAGTGCAGCGGGCTCGTCCAAAATTGCTTTTGATCTCCAACCAAGTGCTTCAGAAATGGAGAGAGTAATCGGTTCTCCGGATCAGCGCCCGGCTCCAGCCGATCCCCCGGCCGCTCTTTCGACTCAGGCTTCGGCGGCGGGCTCTGATCGGATTGAGGCCCCTTCGCCGGTTCTTGCTCTCCCGCGGCAGATTCCTGCGGCGAGGTACTCGCGATCGCCTGGCTCGTACCGTATCGCGCGACGAGCAATAGAACTAAAAGCAACCACCGTTTCCCAGCACCCCTCATCAGAATTCAAACCAAATCAGAATCGGAGCCTCATAAACCGTCGCCCTGGTTGCGGCCGCTGCATCAACCTATTAGCAATAATCAGTGAGTCGCGTAGTAAGCCGAAAACGCAATCGCCGTACCTACGGAGGACGCGATCTGAGCGATCGCGAGAGTAGATTTGAACTTAGTACTGAACGAGTAAATTCTTTCGGGAACGACTACCATATCGCCCGGACGTAGTTCCGTGCTTTCCACTCCTCCGCCGAACAGGCTGCCCGATCCACCAGAGATAGATCCATCCGCCCGAATTACATAAGTGCCTTTTCGGTCAGCCATCTCGGTTGGACCGCCTGCCTGTTTCAAGTACCAGCTCGCATCTCTACCCGGCTTGTATGTGATTCCTGTCGGGTTATAAACCGAACCGTCCACCATAACCATGCCCGGCCGCTTGGGAATGTAGATGGTGTCTCCCGCCTGCACCTGCAGATCCGCCGACGTGTTAGCCCAGCGTTTGACGTCCGATGAAATATGGATTACCAGCCGGCCAGCCGGCGGTGTCGTCTCGAGACTCTCGATAGTCTTCTTATATTGAAGAACAGTAGCTTTCGCCTGCGCTTGATCATCCTGATCCATGTCGGGGACAAGCTTTATATCTTTCGCCTCAGCTTGAATTCGCTCAATCAACACAGCACGGTTTTTCTCTTCAATCTCCCTTAACTGAACCCGTTCAAAGATTGCTGCGTAAGGATACGCGCCGGGAAGCAACCCCCCCGCGCGAGCAATGATGGAACTCAGGTGTTCGCCCGGCTGAATGCCGTAACCACCGGGATGCACAACCTCGCCTTTGACCTGGATCGTGGCTGCCATATCCTGCCAATCCGAGATCTGCCCAATGGTGAGGACATCGCCATCTCGCAACCGGACGTCAGAGTCCGGCTCCCCGAGCATAGCTTTCGCGATTGGCACGGTAATGTGGTCGCCTACAACTTTGGTGCCTTGCTCGACTTCGTAGCGTGTCAGATCAGCTTGCTCGGTGAATGCACCACGTCTGAATCCGCCCGCGAGCTGAACTAACTGCGCTGCCGTCATATCTTCGCCGAGAGGATATTTTCCAGGACGAGCCACTTCCCCTTCCACCGAGACCATCGCCGGGTCGAGCTTATTAAGACTCCGATGAATAAATATCCGGTCCTTAGGCTCGATAACAACATCGGCCTTCTCGTCTCCCTCCAGTGCCTTGGCCAGGTTTACGCTGAGTACCTGAAGCTTGCCATCGTTCGTCTTGCGGTAAATCTGCGCATCGTCGAGGCTGGCGTCGCGAGTAGTTCCACCAGCCAGATAGATAGCATCTCGCAGATGCGGCGTCCCATTAGTCAGATGATCCCCCGGATCGCGCACTTCTCCACTAATCGTAATGATCGGCGGATCTTCGAAATCGTACTTACTGAAGACGCGAATCGTGTCAAACGGCTTAAGCACCAGATCCTGCTCCTTACCCGCAAGCGCATCTCCCAGGTTGAAAGCGAGCACAACCGGAGTGTAGTCCGGCTCTGCCAGGCGGATAATTTCCGCGTGAGTTGTGGAAGGTTCCGGCAACAGGTCCTTGTAAGACTTAATGAGATCCGTCACCTTCATGCCATCGCTATAAGCGAACTTACCCGGCCGTGAGACGTATCCGTCCAGGTAAACCGTTTTGCCCGCATACGGAAGAATCGGAGTGATCTTGATCTTGTCTCCGTCTTGCACCTTAAAGTTTTCCAGTGCTTCCGTAACTTGCGCTTGATTATTGGTCTCCGGAATATCGAGTCGCAGCATGGTACGGCTCTCGTGGCTTTCCACCCGTTCCACGTCGACGTGTCGCAAAGTGCCGGAGGGCAGCACCCCGCCAGCTAACTGCAGCACCTCCGCCAGCGTATTCTCTCCGTTCAGTTCGTACATCGCAGGTCGCCGCACCATTCCTTCGACGGTCACGAGGCCGCTCAGCGGCAGGACTTGGATCGTGTCCCCAGCCTCCAGCCTTTGCGTCGAGCCACCGATTCCGTGCAGCAAAAGGTCGTAGACATCAACCTTCTCGAGTAGTTGCTTTCCCCGATAATGCTCGAGCAGGCGCAACGATCCGCCCGACGTCGGTCCACCCGCGAGGTAGAGCGCATTCAACGGCGTGGACAACGAACTCACGTCGTATGCGCCCGGCCGCTCCACGTCTCCCACCACATACACGCGAACCGTACGAATGCGCGAAAGAGAAACGTCAGCCTCCGCATCGCGGAACTGGCTGCGCAGTATGCCGCGGACCAGACGTTGCACGTCTCCCAAATTCCGTCCTGCCACTTCGACCGCTCCAACCTCGGGCAAAGCAACTCGTCCTTCGCGATCCACCACCCGCTGCAACCGCTGCGAAATGCCTCCCGAAAGATTAATGGTCAAGCCATCTCCAGGACCGATCACATAGTCAGGTCCGGCTGGCAGATCCATCGGAAGTTCGTCGAGGTTCCCCGTGCCGTTTTGAAAGACATCTGCACCGAAACGCTGCAGCTTCACAGACTGCCTTGGATATTGCGCGTAAAGATCGTAGAGCGACGGAATATCCGCATAAGGATTGGGACGATGACGTAGTCTGGGTTGCTGAGGAAATTTCAAGGAAGCGTAGCCGGAAAACTCAAAACCCTTTTGACCTTGAAAACGCGCTTGCTGCGGTCCCAGGTCACTCGGATTGCCCTGGCTCGCCATCAGGGTTGCGAGCGATCCTCCCGAAGGCCCCGAAGATCCCAGAGGGCCTGGCAGCCCCATCCCGGAACTACCGGATCCGAACATGCCAGATCCCCCGCTCAGCGAGCTTTTCTGGCTGGCGCTCATAAGTCCGGGAAACTGTTCGGACTGAATCGCCATCTGCATCTCATCGGTATCCATTCCGAAATAGTCTTCCGGCTGCATCCCCGCTAATTCCAGCTGACGGTGAAAATCCAACGAAGGCGGAGCTGACTGCAACGGCGAATTCGGCGTTTGCCGCCGCTGCTGCGGTGACTGAGGCGCCGGAGCCGACGGCGCGGAGGCAGGGCTCGCTGGCTGCTCGTATAGCGCTCGCGCCGTGCCACCCGGAAGATACTGCGTAAGGTAGCAATCGAGGTCGCTGTCGTGCTTCGCCCAATAAATCTGCTCCTGCGAGTAAGCCCCCTTGGCGTCCGTTGGATCGGGTGGTTTCACATCTTTTCCCGCAAGTGGATCACGGCACGGCAGGTTCTTCGCCAATTCCTCACGAGTCGGCAAGGCTCTGATGTAAGAGCGGCTTTCGATCTCCTGGGTCGCGATCACTCGGACGTTCTGATCTTCCTTGATCAAACGGAAGAGAGCATCATCAGTAAGATCGTTCGGATCAAGAACCCTGCCCTGCTCGAACGCCTTGCGCACGATGGCTTTCTTCACCTGCAACAGCAGCCCCGCTTCGTTTTGCAGAATCTGCGTGATCTTGTCAGCCGAAAGCGAAACCATCTGCTCAGCTTCCTGCTCCGCCCGCGAGTCAGCCTGATCAATTGCAGTGCTGCGCCCGTATCCCACCGATTGTTGGCTCCAGACGGCCGTCGACCATCCCAATCCGGCGCAGACCAGGATCAGTGCGCGATACCGAAATGTGCGGGAAGATTTTCTACTCATAACACCTCTAGTCGACAGAGTGGCTGGCACCTCAAGCTTGAGTAGTGACTTAATTTGAATTTCTTTGCGTACTTTCCGGCTCTTCTTCGCGTACCCTGCGGCTAAAGTCTTTTCGATTCGCACCACAAGAAGAGCTTCTAGCGCAAAACTCGCAGAGCAAAACCGCAAAGCTCGCGAAGAAATTCAAATTGAGCCACCACCCACGCTTGGAGAGAATTGACGGAGTGGCACTTCGGCGAAGCTGGAAACGGCTTCCTTCAGCAAGGCTCGACATCCGCCTCATCGACTTCCACGGCCACCGATCGCATGATCAATTGCAGGGAAAGGACAACTCGAAATTTGTCTTTTCTGCGGACCAGAATGCCCTGCGATCCGGCCAGAGGACCGTGCTTCACGCTCACACGACGCCCCACCGTCAGATAGGGATGCGGCTCCGCGCGGACTCCACTTCTCAACCCGTTCATCAGGGCATCCATCTCGCCCTGCGGCAGCGGCAGAGGACGGCCGTTAAAGCTGACGAAGCGCACTACGCTCGCCAGTTGTAAAACCCGCAGACGATCCTCGAGGGCAATGCGCACGAAGACATACCCTGGAAACAACGCCAGCTCCAGCTCTTTCCGACGATCTTTCCAACGCCGCACCGACCGGTAGAGGGGCAGGAAGCACGAGATGCGGTGCCGCTCGATCTGCTGAACCACGCGCTTTTCGTGGCGCGGGCAGGTGTAGAGGGCGTACCAGCTGCCCTGGTCAGCCGTCTCCCCATGCCCGGTCCACGGGATCGTATGCGCCGTTGTTACGCGAGCTTCGGTTACGCGAGCTTCGGTTACTAGAGCTTCCATGGCACTGTCAGATGCAGCTTCGCCCCCTCACTTACAGTCACGCTGTGAGTTAAGCCCTTTATTATCAATATCAAACGCGAACAATAGCCACAATCCATCGGGGATTCCTGCCAGCGCTCGATCCGCCGTCGCCCAGCTACAGAACGTCGTGCGTCCCTGACGCTTGCGATCTCATCCGCACCAGCCGGAATCCATCCGCCACTCTCAAATCGGCACGGCTCCCACCAGCAGTGGACGCTCGCGAACTGCGTTCAGGATGCCTGCTTCAGAACTCTCCACCGGCTTGGTTCGAATGTCGATCGAGGCCCAGTAATAGACTCCACGGTTTTGCTCCGGCGCGAGAGCCAGAATTTTCATCTGGGGGTACCTTCCCAGCAGAAACCCGCACTGCCCTATGCGCTTCTCTGGTTCATCCATCGCCAGAATGAGCACGTCGGGCTGAACTTGTTCCACTACCTCGATGAGCTGGTCCTCGTCCGCCACCTCGCCGACAATTTCGATGTCAGGTTGGTCGGAAATGGTAGCCATCACGAGTTCCCGGATCAGGCGAGGTCGATTTGCAACCAGCACACGGACTCGTTTCACATAAATTCTCCGAGGCTAACGCCACCGCAACAATATCGTCTGAATGGCTGCAGCCCGCAAGGTTCAAAAGTGATCTATGACGGCCAACACTCCGGTACCAATGAACAGCAGTACTGCTGCGGTACGAACATAGCCCGGTACCGTTATGGACATGCCTCGACCTTTCCCATGAAAAATGCTTCTTGTAAGAATGCCGGGGGATAGCGGCTCAATTTTGAATTTCTTCGCGCCCTCTGCGGCCTTTCCTCGCGCACTCCGCGGTTAAAGGCTTTTGATTCGCACCAGAACCGTAGAGCAAACCGCGAAGTACGCGACGAAGTTCAAATTGAGCCACCACCGCCCCGGGGTTGTTTTGAAGCAACCGGCTGAATCGTGTAGCATTGTGACCTTTCACAGAACCCAGTACAGAACTTAGCTGGCTGCCGAGGGTTTTATTTTTTTGGGCAACCTTGTCGAGTCATTGCGCAACTTTTCTTTAAGCGCCGGGTTTGGCAAGTAAGCCATTGGGAAGCCGTCAACAAGCCCAAACAAATGTTGGCGATCCAAAAAATTACGGATGCGTTTTCCAGGCAGACGCCTAGAATCAGGCAGACGACTAAAATTTAGAGAGGTACATCCAAGACCAGAAGAAAAAAACCAGAAAAAAATTGGGCCCGTCGGCTCGACGGCGGGCGATATGGGCAGGGGGAGTGACAGGGGGGCACGACCCACGTCCGCGACTTTCACGCGCCATCACATTTTCCAACGGGGTCTTAGATGGAGCCGAAACGGATTGCTAGAGTTTTCCTCCTGGCCGAAAATCGCCTGCTGCGCGAAGCACTGATACGAATCCTCGCCAAAAAAAGTGACATCCGCGTGGTTGGGGCTGCTCCCCATTCGCCCTCCACGCAGGAACGAATCATCGCCGCTGTCCCCAGCATTGTTCTCCTCGATTCCATCGATCTGGTTTTTTCCGAGGCGAAACTCGTTTCCGCTCTCCACGCCGCGATTCCGGGTGTGCGAGTCGTTATGGTGGACATGGAACTGGATCAGAGCACATTCCTAAGAGCGGTCCGCGCCGGCGTGGTCGGATACGTCTTGAAGGATGCTTCGGCCGTCGAGGTCGGGGCTACGATCAGTGCGGTTGCCGAGGGGGCGGCGGTGTGTCCCCCGGCTCTCTCCATGGCTCTGTTCCGTTACGTGGCGCAGCATCGCAAATCCTCCGGAGATGCATGCCGAATGTTGAGCCGGCGAGAACACGAACTGATGGCGCTGCTGCGGGAACGGCTCACGAATAAGGAAATCGCGGCACGCTTGAACCTGTCAGAACAGACGGTGAAAAACCACGTTCATCGCATGCTGCGAAAGGTCGGAGCCCCTGATCGCTTTGCGGTAGTCGAACGCTACGAACTGGAAGGCCTGGATCAAGGCGCAGCGTAGGATAATTCGCCGCTGAGCCCCTGAACCGATTGCGCCCCCGTTCGGGCTCAATTCGTCGTCGAGAGTAGCCCGAACACAGCGACGCCATTCGTAGTTCCCACAAACACCTTTCCGTTCACAATCGTCGGCGTGATGAACTTGTTGCCCGGTCCAAATTGGTCGCGCTGCTGGTTTTGGTTACTGTTGTAGAGTTCGTTCAGACTGGTCGCGTTATAGGCGTGCAGAACGGCGGTCGTACTGTTCTCCACGGCCCACACGATTCCGTTGGCTGTGCCATTCGCCGAGATGCTGGGCGTTGTCCCGGGATAGGCAAAGCTGTTCGCGGTCCGTGCGGCAGGTGTGCTCAATAACTGCGCGTTGCTTACGGTGTAGGCAAGGATGGGGCTCCCGACCGACCCGAAGTAAACGGTGTTGTTGAAATATGCGGGCGCCGAAAAGAGTCCTCCGGGGAGTCCTCCCTGGATTTCCTGGTAAATGTTATTGTTACTGGCGCTGAACTTGCCCATCGAGTCGCGATTCGCCACGTAGAGGTTCGAGTCTTTGCCGGCGGTGATGGCGAGATGCACGGTATTTCCCGAGGCGTCATACAGATCCGGTAGCACCACCGCGCCGCCCGAACCGAGGTCGGCGTCTTCGGCGTTCTCCACCGCTTCATTGTCCATTTCAAAGAAGTCGGATACGGCGAGACCGGCCGACGTTGAGAGCTTCATGAATGCGTTGCCGTAGTCACCATTGCTGGGAAAGCCCTGAGAATCAAACGTGGAACCAAAGTCACCGTTGGCATCCGCAAAATAGATGTTGCCCAAACTGTCGGCGGCGGGTCCGGCTCCGGACATCCATATGGCGCCTTGGTAGCCGTTTGGGGTAATGTTCAGCACACTGCTTTGCGTTAGCGTGGATGCATTGTAGGCGATGATCCAGCCGGTGTAGGGCCGGAAGTCGCAATGCGAAGCCCAACTGGTATAGATGTTACCGTTCAGCAAGAGCAGGGCGGCCCGTTCCCGGTATAGCGAAGGATCGAATTGCACGTTTGTGCCGTCAGTGTTGTCGCCCGTTCCTGGATAAGCCGCCTCAATCTCGGCCGGCCCGCCAAGCAATTCCGTCCCGAGCGCGAGATCAAGTGCGTGCAGACGCTGGAAATGAGGACCGTACTCTGTGGTCGCCGACATAGCCTCCACATAAACAGCGCCATTCGGGCCTCGGGTTCGATCGATGACCGGAGTGGAGGTCACGCCGATTACGGGAGCGGTTGCCCCGCAAATTGGATCGGGGGCAGGCATCTCACCAGTCTGCAACACCGAGACGTGCCAGATGGTCGCACCGGAATCTGCATCGAAGGCATACACCGAATCGTTCTCAGTGGGAACGATCAGCAGATTGTGCGTGCCTTTATTCGGAACTGGAACGTTTGATGCGTAGAGCGGTTCGGCGTCAACCAGACCGTCCACCGGGTAGAAACCCACCTTGCCAAAACTTGCCGAATTGACATTGCTGATAGTCAGTGACGTCTCCGTCAGGTTCTGGCCTGTGCGCGCGATGTCATTGTGATAGGTCAGGACATCGGCGGGGCCGGGCGCCGTCACCGTAAGCGTGGCCGCGCTGCTAGTTATGCTGCCCGCCTCGCTTTTCACCACCACGCTATATTTCGAGCCGTTATCGAAAGTGGAGGCCGGCGGTATCGTGTAGCTGGCAAAGGTGGCTCCTGGTACCGGCGTGGAGCCCTTCTGCCACTGGTAAGTTAAGGTAGGCGGTTCGGTCGCTACTAGTTCGGTCGCTGCAACGGAGAAAGTTGTCGTCTGGCCTGCGATAACTGTTTGGTTCGAAGGTTGGGTCGTAATCCTGAGAGGAGTCCAACTGCAGCCACCCAAGGTTAGGCTTACTGTGAGGAGAAACAAGGCATTCGCGAGCTTGTGCAATCCCATCCACCCCCCGTAGGAACGCAACAGAATAAGCGGCCGTCCCCCGTTTGGCAATTGCGCAGAAATGTTCGATCCAATTCGAAACCTCACGCGCAAGCTCAACTGACGAAAACAGATGGGATGAGAACGCCGGGACCGGACGGGATGCTGTGCGCTCCCAAGTTATCGACGTGCTCAAGGCACAAATTAAGGAGGTCGGCAATGAAGAAGGTTGCCCCGTAGCAACCCAATTTAAATGTTCTACGGAAGTGTCCCGCCTGCCTTTGCGCGCAGCGCGAGAAGCTCCAACACCACTTTGTTCTCCGCCTGAGCCAGCTGCTCGACCGATTGGCCGTTGGCTTCTTTCAGCACTCCATCGATCACTGTCTGCATCAGCGCCGGCGTAACGTCGGGCATTTCGAGTTTCTTCATTTGGTCCACGAAGCCATCCATGAAGTGCTCCACAAAGTGCTGGATTCCGCCGGGCCCGCCGCCCAAATGCCATTGCAGGCTCGGACCCATGACTCCCCACCGCAGCCCCGGCCCATAGCACACGGCGACGTCAGCATCCTCCACACTGACAACGCCTTGCTGGATAAGATAGAGCACCTCTCGGTAGAGCGCTAATTGCAGCCGGTTCCCGACATGGCCCGCGACAGCCTTGCGCAGCCGGATCGGCTTCTTCCCGATCGCTGCGTAGAACGCCATGGCTCGTTCAATCACCGCCTCGGACGTCTTCGCCCCCCCTGCGACTTCAACCAGGGGAATGACGTGCGGAGGATTAAAGGGATGGCCCAGCACGCAGCGCTCGGGATTCTTCTTACAGCGCGACTGCATGATATCCATGGTGATGGCGGATGCACTCGAAGCGAGGATCGTGTCCGGAGCAGCGGCTTCGTCCATCTGAGCGAACACCTGCGCCTTCAGGAAGGCTCGTTCCGGGACGCTCTCCTGAACAAAGTCGGCCTTCGACACCGCCTCCTTCATGTTTGCAGTGAAGCTCAGCCGGTCAAGGCTCGCACCCGAAGCCAGACCCACGGCTGTGAGCAGCTTCCACGCCTCGTCGACGCCCTTGCGTAAGTTGGCCTCCGCGTTCGGCGCAGGATCCGTCGCGATGACGTCAAGCCCGCTCGCCAGATACTGCGCCGCCCAGCTCGCGCCGATCAACCCCGTACCGACGATCGCTACCTTCCGAATCTGTGTATTCACCATGCGGTCCCGAATCTCCTCTACCTGCCGAGCGAATCATTCCCGACTGCAAAGCGATAATAACTCCGCCCCCCGATTCCCTGGGAGCTGAATCCGACGGTTCCGTCGCCGGCGCTCGTAGAACACTCGCCAAAGAGTTGTCCTGCCGTCATCCCTTTTGACCACTCCGAGGGTGGTAGTGCATACTGGCGGAGTCCGGTGCAGGTATGGCTTGGGCTGGAATCCAAATGGAGGTTCCGGTTTAGATCCTTCCCCTTCTATCTCAAAGAAACGACGGCCTATTAGACAATGACGACTTCTGCCGCGGATACCTCTGTGGAACAACTGAAAAACAAGATTCAGCAACGCCAGGCCCGGGTTGGC
>Ga0209006_10002515_pt1 | contig 16727 bp, 20 predicted proteins | sample JacPin_JW_Ref_O2_FD_188567 | JGI IMG/M metagenome (GOLD analysis project Ga0209006, IMG submission 188567) | Forest soil microbial communities from Algoma, Ontario, Canada - Jack Pine, Ontario site 1_JW_Ref_O2 (SPAdes) (version 2) | ecosystem: Environmental > Terrestrial > Soil > Boreal... | reverse complement strand
TCAGCCTTTTAAAGCGGGAATGTCCGGTTCGGCCGAGGACTTGGAGTGCTTATCTTCGTCCCTCTCGCTGCGGTTGACTACGGTACTGAAGATCAACGTCCCAAGGTAGTTCTAGCCGTTTCAACAAGTTACAAACCGTAAATCTCGTAAAACCGTTATAGTCCGCTACACTTGGCAGCTTCAATGCGATGGAATATGCGATTAAAGTCTAGCGAGTTGGTAGGGAATGATCTTGGGTTGGGGAATCAACTCTCTTTTCCTATGCGGGTCTTATCGGTGATATATCTTCCTCGCTGTAACAGTAAGTACCGGGACCGAGTTTGACCACGGCGGGGCCTAGTCCCTTCTTGCGCCAGCCGCGCAGCGTCGAGATGGACAACCGCAACTGTTTTGCCGCTTCTTTCGGAGTCAGGAGCGTCGTCATTTAGTCTTTGCCGATTCAGGCTCGTCGTGAAGGAGACGGCCACAACCTCCCTTGCGGTTGCTGCAACGCACCGGAGGATTATCTGCCAATGGCATGACAGTTCCACACTCGGAGCACTGCCATACCTCAATCGTTGTTTTTTTTCGATACGCCAACTTAATACCGAACTGATTGAGCCCGTCTTTGCTCATTTCTCACTCCTCCTGATGGTCACTCTACAACATGATTTCTATGACACACTTACGCCACAATTCGGCTCTAAGTTGGCGTATCGATAGGGCAGGACAAAGAATTCGCAGTTAACTGGTCCTGTCGGGATGCGCATGAATTTAAATGGGAAAAGACAGCGCAGCACTGATGAAAACATGCCGGAAGGTGTCAAGAAGAAATTTCGAGAAGATTACGCGACGTTTCCTTCTTCCTCAACAACCCCATTGACATTTTTACGCACCAGTGTGAACGGTGAGAGCAAGAAGCGGAACAACGATCGACAGAAGAGCTTTCATCAGACTCCTTCGCCGAAACTGACACTACGCCATTCCAACGATCGTGATTAATGGAGACGCAAAGCTGCCGGATCCATCAAGTGAATCCCCGCACCGGAAATCAATAGCGTCGCGGTTACGGACTCGATCGGCCTACGTCTCGTTGACTCCCAGGCGCGCCGCCATTTCTTTGTAGAGAAATCCTTTGCCAGGACGATACGGTTGCACCCACTCGCCGTCGATCACAAACTGCGGGATGGCACGCTTGCCGGTGCGCTTGACGATTTCGTCGATCGCACCGGGCGTGCTTTCGACATCGACTTCTTGAAAAGCAATGTTGTGCTTGGCGAGAAAGCGCTTCGCCTCGCGGCAGTCGGGACACCATGCGGCGGAATAAACGGTCAGATCCATGCGTATTAGAGGTCTAACGCGATTATACGGTTTGCAGGAGTATCGCGTTAAACATGCTCCAACTGCTGCAGCGTCCGCTCGTTGACGACGTTGCCGGTGTTGAGCGTGGACGCAGGCTCGAACAGAAGCAACCAGCACTCCTCGTCGGCAACGGGGCGGTGCTCGGTTCCGCGCGGCACGACGATGAATTCCCCTTCTTCGATCCATTCGTGGCGATCGCGGAATTCCATGCGGAATCGGCCTTTGACCACCAGGAACATTTCGTCCTCGTGCTCATGATGATGGAAGACGAACTCGCCCTTCAGCTTGTCGAGCTTGACGTGCTGACCGTTGAGTTCGGCCGCGATGTAAGGCTTCCAGTATTCGGAAATCTTGGAGAACTTATCGGCGATGTTAACCTTCTGCATAACACTCATCCTTATGTAGTCGCAAGACAATTGCAGGGGCTATTTTAAGATGAGTGCTGCTTGTCGAAGGTCGCAAGAATGTATTTCGTTGTCGACCGGAAGCGCCTCAGAAGTGGAATCTCCAATTATTTCAGTTCGGCAGCATGGCAATCTGCGTTCGCTCCCGGCCGTGGTTGCACGGGGCGCGATTCGAAAGGTATGCTTTTGCTGGCTGAGTGGAGGGATCGTCAAAACGTGGAATGAGCCATGCCGATTTCTAAGAGCTGCATGAAAGCGGCGTTAGCATTTACGGTGCTGATACCGAGCGCGCCGGGTGTCTTCCGTATCGCAGCGAAGGCACAAGCGGCAACGAGCATCAAGTCATACGAAATCGACGTGCCCGGGGCAACGGAATGGGTCGACACCAAAATCGATGTACGCGGCGGTGCCAAACTGCACTTCACGGCGACGGGACAGATTACCTATCCCCCCGACCAATCCTATAGCGGAAGAACGCGAACTCGGGGAACGTTTGGCCCAGACGGCCTCCCGCGAGGCTTTGCCGACCTCATTCACCAATACGCAGTAAGAGACGGCGGGCATGGCGCCCTGATTGGCCGTATCGGTTCGGAAGGTTATTCGCAGGCTTTCCTGGTGGGAGCAAACAAAGAATATGACGTGCCTGTAGCGGGAAGACTTTTCTTAGGTATCAATGAGAGTGTGAGCGAGGCTTCGACTGCGGAAGGCGGCTTTCACGCCAAAATTGAAGTACTCAACGAGGGTTTGAGTACTGCTGCAAACGCCGGAGGTCCCGCCGAAACTCGCGTTCCAGGTATAACCCGTGACTTGCTCAGTAAGATTCCGCGCCGCATTTCCGATCCTGCTGGCAATCCCGGCGACATGGTGAACATTCTAATTGTGGGAACACAGGACCAGATGGTTCAAGCCTTCACATCGGCAGAGTGGGTGAAGGTCGACGCAAAAGTGGAAAACACAGCCCTGAATGCGGTGCTGGACTCGTTGGAAAAGAAAGACTATCTGACGATGCCCATGAGCACGCTATTTCTTTTTGGCCGAGCGCAGGACTACGGGTTCGCCCATGCTGAACCCGTGCGCGTAGCCATGACGCGGAATCATTTGCGAGTCTGGAAATCGGCTTACGAGGTCGATGGGCGCCCTCTGTGGTGCGTTGCCGCCACGCACGATATTGGATTCGAACGCGATCAGCGCAACAACGGCTTGACCCACAAGATCGATCCGGCGATCGACGGCGAACGCGAGTACGTGAATGGGACGCTTTCGGGAACAGGTCTTGTCGTCGAACGGGATCACGTCACGCCAGTCGATCCGCTCACCACTGCCAAGACTGCCACCGGCGGCGAGTTTCATTCCGACGGACGTATCCTCGTATTAGTCCTCAAAAACACGACAAGCACGAGCCAATGAGCACGATTCGCATTCCGCCCCTTGCAGTCATTTCAAACTGGCCATCGCTTCGGACTGAGGTGGAACCCTGATTTTGGGTGGCGCAGCACTTTCAGCACGGCGACCAATGATGCGTCAAGGAGGGATTACGAGCAGTGGATCAAGTTCGGTTCTCACGGGGGACAGCCCGGAAATCGCCATGGTGTGCAGTAGAACCCGAGCAATTTATTGGGCCTCCCGCTCCCTTTCACGGAGGAGTTCGAAGTAGTAATCATGATCGCGGTTGCAGACCGAAGAGATGGATGGGTCGGACCGCTTCCTGACCTGAGAGATTACAAGCGAGCCTGGTGCGGCACGAACAAGAGTCAGGTGTGCATCGTCTCCTCTGCCCCCACTTGTATATACCTTGACAAGCATATGCTCGGTGGAGTATATGAAGAGAGTGGGATCTGTATTCGAAATCATTGCGGAGCCGAACCGCCGGGCTATATTGAGCCTCCTGGTCTCGTCCCAACAATCGGTGGGAGAGATCGAGCGTCAACTTGGTATGCCGCAGACGACGGTGTCAAAACATCTGCGCGTGCTGCGTGTGGCCGGTTTCGTGGAATCCACGGTGGACGCACAGCGCCGTCTCTACCGGCTGAAACCTGAACCACTTCAGGAGTTGGATGCCTGGCTGGCTCCGTTCCGCCGGTTCTGGTCCGCTCACGTAGATGCTCTCGAACGCCACCTCGACCGCATGGAACAGTCAACACCAACGAAAAGGAAGACAAAGGAGAACACGACGCGGCCCAAAACGCGAACGTGACAACGGAGAAAAGAAATGAAGATCAAACTGACCAACGTGTACGTCGACGACCAGGAAAAGGCCCTGCGCTTCTATACCGAAGTGCTGGGCTTCGTGAAAAAGGCCGACTTCAGCCAGGGGCCGTTTCGCTGGCTCACGGTAGCCTCACCCGAGGACCCGGATGGCACGGAGTTGCAGCTGGCGCTCAACAACAACCCGGCGGCCAAAACCTACCAGCAGGCCACGTTCCAGCAAGGCCAGCCCGCGGCCATGTTCTACACCGACGACGTGCAGGCCGATTACGAGCGTATGAAAGCGCGCGGCGCCGAGTTCACCATGCCACCAAAGGATGTGACGGCATCCAAGATCGCCATGTTGAACGACACCTGCGGCAATCTCATTCAGGTCACGCAGCTGATGCGCTGGTAGACGGACGTAAGGCTGAAGATAGATGAACGATCGCGAGCAATACACACCGGGTCCGGCCAGCGGGGCGCAGGTACGAAAAGAGGGAGAGAAGTGGAGCCTCGTTCTCGTCAGAGAACTGCGCCACTCGCCGGAAAAAGTCTGGCAGGCGCTTACCGACCCGGTGCAATTGCGCGAGTGGGCGCCCTTCGTCACCGATGGGAGCCTGGGTACGGTCGGAACGGTGAAGCTCACTTGGGTGGGAAGGCCCACGCCGCTGGAAACAAAAGTGACGCGAGTCGACGCTCCCAACATGCTTGAGTACGGCGATATCCGGTGGGAACTCGAAGCCTCTGGTGGCGGTACGCGCCTGACGCTGTGGCACAAGATCGATCGCCGCTTCATCGCGTGGGGCGCCGCGGGCTGGCACATCTGCTTCGACGTCCTTGGGCGGCTCCTCGCGGGTGATCCGATTGGACGCATCGCCGGCACCGATGCCATGAAGTTCGGCGGCTGGCAGCGGCTGAACGCCGAGTACGCAAAACAGTTCGGTATTGAAACGCCCAAATGGCTGCCGAAGGCGGCTCAAGAGGCGTGAATCGAGGTGCGCGCCAAACAATCACCCGGATTGGCCCCCGCTCCGGCGTGTGGTCTGGAGGTGGGTTGCGATAAGGGGCGGAACGCTCGTGCGCATCGAGCAGTCTGGTTTCCGTCCCGACCAAGAACCCGCCTATAAGGGCACGAACTCCGGCTGGAAAAAGTTTATCAGTGGCAGGGAACGAGTAGTCGCGGGCGGCAATAGTGTCGCCATCGAAAAGGAGACTTGATCATGAAAGCAAAGATCCCCCAACAACGTACGATTCTTCGCTGGATTCACATCGTCTTTAGCATTCCGATACTCGGTTACATTTACAGTCCGTTTGACAGAATTCCACAGTACGCCTACCCTACTCGGTTTGTCTTCGTGCCAACAATGGTCCTTTCGGGTCTTTGGATGTGGAAAGGCCATGTTCTTCGACGACTTATTTCGAAAAGACCGGCCCAACAGCACACAGCAATAAACTGAGGAAACCGACATGAAAGGCCTTAAGACAAAAAAGGAGTTGTCGCCAGAACAGCGCGAAGAACTACTCAGAACATTGCACGCCGGCTTTGAGAAAAATATGAACCGCCATGAAGGTCTCGAGTGGACGAAAGTAAAAGCAAGGCTGGAAGCGAATCCCGAAAAACTGTGGTCGCTCAGTGAAATGGAAAGAACTGGCGGGGAACCGGACGTTGTTGGTCATGATAAAAAGACGGGCGAATACATCTTTTTTGATTGTTCCCCGGAAAGTCCGAAAGGCCGCAGAAGTCTTTGCTACGACCGTGAAGCACTGGATTCCAGGAAAGAAAATAAACCGAAAAATAGCGCGGTGGATATGGCAGCGGCCATGGGCATTGAGCTTTTGACGGAAGAACAATATCGAGAGCTGCAGAAACTTGGAGACTTCGATACGAAGACGTCGAGTTGGCTGAAAGCGCCTGCTGATGTTAGAAAACTCGGCGGCGCCATCTTCGGTGATCTCCGCTTCGGCCGTGTCTTCGTGTATCACAACGGTGCAGAATCTTACTATGCCGCCAGGGCCTTCCGTGGCTCGCTAAGGGTCTAATAGTTTGGACTTTGTATTTTTTCAAGCTGGAGGAGCCCCCGGTATCATCACTGCAGGCTTTAATGCACGCAGAAGATCACCCAGGGCGGACCGTCAATGAGATCGACCATAACGCTGCACGTAGTTGCAAGCCTTGACGGCTTCATTGCCAAGAAGGACAACAGTGTTTCCTGGATGGACAGTGGCGACGTCTACGAAAGAGGGGTCACGGATGACGGCGCTGAAGTCATCCAGTCGATAGACTGCTACGTGCTCGGTTCTCGCACCTATGAGCACGCCCTGCAACTCGGCTGGCCCTATGGCGATACTCCGACTGTCGTGATCACAAATAGACAACTGCCGTCCACGAGGAAGAGTGTGGAGTTCTACTCCGGCGATCTCAAGAGATTGGTGGATGAGATACTTGCGCCTCGATACGGAAACATCTGGATGGTGGGAGGGGCCATCTTAAGCCGGAGTTTTCTCAAGCTCGGCTTGGTGGATGAAATCAGATTGATGATAGCTCCGGTCATCTTGGGTGAAGGACTGCACCTGTTCGGTGACGCCGGTACCGAGCAGAAGTGGCATCTGAAAAACGTAGTCGCTCACAAGAACGGCTTTGTTGAGTTATCGTACAGCCGCCCATCAACCGACTCCTAGCCTGAAAGAGTTACGTCGGGCGGGTTCCCCTCATAACGTCGGGGCGCCAGCTGGCAAAGGGCGTGCTCCGGAGCGCGCTGTCTTTCGAATTTTCGAATTGATCCTGCCGCGAAGATTTCGCGGGAGACGTCGGGCGAAAGTTTGTTTTGAGCGCAGCAGCACCAGGGAGGGCTTGCCGCGCTCCGGCTCCCTGAAGAGAAGATGGACATGCTCCGGCATCACCACGTAACCGACGACGACAAAGTGATGGCGCTTGCCGGTTTGCTCCATGACTTCGAGGCAGAGATGGCGCGACTGGAGCGTGCCAAGAAGGGGCCGCCGCGGGTAGCGTATCCCGAGCCATCGTAGACGTGAAGATTCCTTGGCATCGCGACGATGTAACATGAACGCGAGGATTTGGCTGTGACGAGTGAACACGGCGCCGGCCTCACTGTTGCGCATCCCTGAGACTGCCACGCGATTGGGGGCATCCGGTGGCGGGGCTCCCGGGAAAAGCGTCGGTTGGGCCGGCTGGCGAAACAAAAGATCGGAGAGAACATGAAGCCGACAAGTCGTCCGAATGACCAGGCTGCGTCAGCGAATATCACCAAGCGGATTCAAGATCTGGGAGACTGGCGCGGCAAGACCCTCGCTCATGTCCGTCAGCTCATCCACGATGCCGACCCCGAAATCCAGGAGGAGTGGAAATGGGCAAAGCCCGCGTCGCCCGGAACCCCCGTCTGGGCCCATGACGGCATCGTCTGCACAGGGGAATCGTACAAGCAGGTCGTGAAGCTCACCTTCGCGCGCGGAGCCTCCATCGAAGACCCGAAGAAGCTCTTCAATTCCAGCCTGGAAGGGAACACGCGGCGCGCGATCGATCTCCGCGAAGGGGAGAAGATCAACGAAGCTGCCTTCAGGCAACTCATCCGCGCCGCGGTGGCGGCCAACTCCGCAGCGCGCACTCATCTTTCAGCCAAGAAACGGGCAGTCAAGAAGAAGTAAGCCCGGAAATATTTTGCATGCAAGTTCGTGCGGATCAATATTTTGGCGGATCCGAAATATCAAAATTCCAATAACTTCAAAGGAGTCAAAGATTTAGGAGGATTCGATGGCAAAAATGTCGCACCTGCCCTGACAGGATACAAAAGCCGCCAGCTTACGCTGGCGGCCAAATAAATCCGACTTGGCAGTGGGGTTAGAACCCAGGTGTACCGGGGTTGGCATGGCTGGCATGCAGCGAAAGGCGGACACCGCGCTGTTCGTTGATGCGGGTCGTCGTAGTCCAGTCAACTTCATCGGTACCGATCACACCGGTACCTCCGCCAACCAGCGAGTAAGAGATGCGGCTGTCCTGATAGCCGTATCCGCTGACAGCCAATACGGTGCCGTTGTTCAGCACGAAGACAGGCATGCCTGGAGCAGCATTCGCGGACGGCAAGGTTCGCGTAACGACGCTCGCATAGGAGGCCTGTGGAACGGTTTGGATGGTTTCGTCCGCGACCGAAGCATTCCGAAGCAGAAGCTGCGGCTTAGCCGTGTCATAGACGGAGGGCTGGTAAGTCTGGCTTTGCTGGCGCGTGAAGAAGTGCCAGTCCGGGCCGAAGTTCTTTGCGATTTGTGGGATTTGAACATCGTCCATCAGACGCAAGCTGAGCACGGTTTCGCCCTTCAGCTTGGGGCGAGGGCCGCGAGCGGGCAGCATGATGACTTTCCAGGGCCAGAGCGGTGGCAGCATCCACTCAACGACGTCGCGCTTCGCGTGCCCTTTGCCGTCGATCTTGCCCTGTTTATCGACTTTGTAGCCCCGCGTCGAGATGACCTTTGCCTCAAGAGGCAGATCACCGCTGGGCAGGCCGATGCGATCGAACTGCAGCTTCAAATAGCCTTTGCCCCAGAAATGGCCGGGATCCTTTGCGGAGTCCAGATGCCCCACCAGATAGCTTCCGCGCGGAAAAGCCTGCTGTCCAAACTCGGTTACACCCCGCAGGTGACAAAGCACCGGATCGCCCACATCTACCGTGGACGAGGAGAAATTGGGTTCATTGAGGGTACATTGCAGAAGAGTTCCTGCGGGCAGGACGATGTCCCGTGCGCTGGCGCTCAGGCTCAAGGGCAAAACCAGGAGACCTAGTACGGACAGAGCTAGGCCCGCCTGGAACAGGCGGTACTTCATAAATTCACCTCGGTCGCTTAACTGATTTGCGGGCCGCGGGACAGCCCTTGATCTGTTCCGCAGAATCTAATCACAGGTGTTGGGGCTGGGTCAATAAGGTTTTTGGGCTGAGTGAGGCTCTAAATCTAAACCAAGGGAGTTGGGCACTCCTCGACGACGAAGACAAAAACCGCCAGCTTTTGGCTGGCGGCTGGGAGACCGTGCTGAGCAATTACTTTTCGTACAACAAGACGCCTTCCGCCTTTTCCGAATCGACCGGGCGATAGAACAGCTTGTTGTCTTCCAGGAAGACCTCGATGAACGCCGGACGCGTGGTGATCGTGCCTTGGATCAGCGCCTCCGACAACGGGTCTTCGATGTACTTTTGCAGCGCCCTGCGCAGCGGGCGTGCGCCGTAGCTGCGATCGGTTAGGGTCTGGTTCAGAATCCACTTCTTGGCATCATCGGCCACCGAGACAGTAATGGATTTCTGAGCCAGGTTCTGGTTGAGTTGCGTGACCATGAGCTCGAGAATCTGGATCAGGTCTGCCTCGCTCAGCGCCAGGAACAGGATGATCTCATCCAGACGGTTCAGGAATTCCGGATTGAAGGTGCGCTTGACTTCGTTCCTCACGAGGTCTTCCACCTTCTCCGAAATCATGTCTTCCTTGCTCGACTGGAAGCCCAGGCCCTCGCGGCGCTGCAAGTGCCGGGCGCCGATGTTCGAGGTCATGATGATGATCGTGTTTTTGAAGTCGACCGTGTTGCCGAGTCCGTCGGTCAACTGGCCGTCTTCAAACACTTGCAGCAGGATGTTGAACACATCCGGGTGCGCCTTCTCGATTTCGTCGAGCAGGACGACCGAGTAAGGAGCGCGCTTCACGCGTTCGGTGAGCTGGCCGCCTTCTTCGTAACCGACATATCCAGGAGGCGAGCCGATCAACTTCGAGACCGAATGCTTCTCCATGAACTCCGACATATCGAAGCGGACGAGAGCCTTCTCGGTGCCGAACATGAACTGCGCCAAGGTACGCGCAACTTCAGTTTTACCGACGCCCGTCGGTCCCAGGAACAGGAAGGAGCCGATCGGGCGGTTCGGATTCTTAAGTCCGGCCCGGGACCGCCGGATGGCGCGCGCCAACGCGCTGATTGATTTGTCCTGCGAGATGATGCGCTTGTGGAGCTCTTCCTCGATGCGCAGAAGTTTCTGCGTCTCTTCTTCTTTGATCGAGGTGATTGGCACGCCGGTCCAGCGCGACACCACGTCTTCGATATCCTCGCGGTTGACGACTCCAGTCGAAGACTCGTCCAGATGATATTTTTCGCGAAGGGCGCGCAGGTTCTCGCGCTCTTTACGCTCTTCATCCGAATAGAAGCGCGCCTTTTCGAACTCGTGATTCGCGATGGCGTTTTCCATGCGATGCACGATGAACTTGATGCGCTTCTGGACTTCGGTCAGTTCCTCGGGCAGCGAGGTCTGGCGAAGTTTCACGCGGGCTCCGGCTTCGTCAACCAGATCGATCGCCTTGTCCGGCAGGAAGCGATCCGGAATGTAACGGTTCGAGTGCGAAACCGCAAAGTTGATCGCTTCGTCCGTATACGTAACCGCGTGAAATTTCTCGTAACGATCCTTGATTCCGAACAGAATCTTGATCGCGTCGGCCTCATTCGGCGGCGGAACTTTCACAGCCTGGAAGCGGCGCTCGAGCGAACGGTCTTTCTCAATCGACTTGCGGTATTCACCCGGTGTGGTTGCGCCGATGCACTGAATTTCACCGCGCGACAGAGCGGGCTTAAGAATATTAGCCGCGTCGAGAGAGCCTTCGGCAGATCCGGCTCCGACCAATGTGTGCAACTCGTCGATGAAAATGATGGAATTTTGAGACTCCATCAGCTCTTTCATGATCGTTTTGAGACGCTCTTCGAACTGGCCACGGTACTTGGTGCCAGCGACGATCAGCGAGAGGTCCAGCGCAAGAATCCGCTTATCGGCAAGGAACGATGGAACCTCGCCGTCAGCGATGCGCTGCGCCAATCCCTCAACGATGGCTGTTTTGCCGACGCCCGGCTCGCCGATTAACACCGGATTATTCTTGGTGCGGCGGCACAGGATTTGGATTACGCGATCGACTTCGCCATCGCGGCCGACCAGAGGATCCAACTGGCTATCCATGGCAGCCTGGGTTAAATCGCGCGAAAACTCGGCGAGCAGCGAACTTTCACGCTGGCGTTGCGGCTGAGCTTTTTCCTGCGTCGTGCGGGCCAACTCCTCGCGAATCGTCGAGAGGCGCAGTCCGCGCTCATGCAGAATCTCGGCGGCGAAACACTTCTCTTCCCTGAGCAAACCCAACAGCAGATGCTCGGTGCCGATGTGGCGATGCGAAAGGCGCTCGGCTTCCTCCGCGGCGTAGGCCAAAACCCTTTTGCACTCGTTGCTCAGCGGAAGATCAACGGAAGTTGAAACCTTCTCGCGGATCGTGGTATGCCCCTCGATCTGCTTGCGGATCGACTCGACCGAGGCATGGGAGCGCAGGAAGCGATTGGTTAGGGCCTTATCTTCGCGCAGGAGTCCCAGAAGCAAGTGCTCCGTCTCGATATAGGGAGACCCGAACTGGCTGGCTTCGTAGCGTGCGAAAAAGATGACGCGCCTGGCTTTCTCCGTATAGCGTTCAAACATAATGCCTTCCCCCTGACTTTCCTGGCCGGGAAAAACCTTGCTCGCCCAGCCTACCGAACCCGACCCTGACACCCTTCCAACCTTATTCTATTCCTACATTATGCAATCATAGGGCCTCAAGGCCCAATACTGAAACGATTTTACAAACCTTTGATCACGTTACCGAAGGAACGGTTGTCCATTTTCGGCGGCGGCTCCTTCGACCAAGTTCTTGCACTTTCTCGCACTAATCTTGCTGTTCTACGTGTGTCCCAAACCTGAGCTTCTGCAAATCGACTTTCTTCAAGCCGGCAACGACTCTGGCGGAATCTCCTCCATGCATCCACGCTGCAACCTCAGTACCCGATGGCACCTTCGGGCAAACGACAAGTTATGCGTAGCAATGAGGGAGGTGAGTTGGTGCTCGCGATGTAATCGCGCAATCAAATCAAAAACCGCTTCCGCGGTGCGTCCGTCCAGGTCACCCGTAGGTTCATCTGCCAGCAACAGTTTAGGACCGGTGATGAGGGCGCGAGCCAAAGCCACCCGCTGCTGTTCGCCACCTGAAAGCTCGCCTGAACGATGATGGGCCCGTGGCTCCAGTCCTACCTCTCGCAGCCAGCGTGAAGCCTCTGGCTCGACCTGTTGCCATGTCTGCCCTCGCAACAGCAGCGGCATGGCAACGTTCTCTGCCGCCGTGAATTCCGGCAACAGATAGTGGAACTGCCATACGAAGCCGGTTTCCCGATTGCGGAATGTCGCAGCTTCGTCGTGCGATAGCGAGTTCAATCGCAAGTGGGCGCAGTATACGTCACCTGCAGAAGCACGATCAAGAGCGCTCAGGATGTGCAACAAGGTACTCTTGCCTGAACCCGATTCGCCCACGATGGCCAGCATTTCGCCTCGCCTCACCTCAAACGAAAGATTCTCAAAGAGCACCAGATCCGATTCGCCGGACCGGAAGACCTTCCTCAGGCCTTCCACCCGAAGCATCGTTTCTCCCCCAGTTAGATGCAAGTAACGTCTCTTTCGTTCCAGGGGCTCCAGTTCCCAGGATCACAGGCTACTGCCAAACCAGTATTCGCCATCCCTAACATTAGTGCGCGCAGCCTCTCGATCGTTTCGAATCTGATGGATCCAATCTACACCTGCGGAAAGGATCTACCGCCGAAGTCTCTCCAGCGACCGAAGCCCGGGGAGCCAGCATTGCTTCGCTACGAGCGCTGCCTTCGGCAGAGCTGCCGACCGCACGTGCTCGATTTGGATGCATATTACTCATACCGTAGCGCTTCGGCCGGAAGAATTCGAGACGCAGACCACGACGGGTATAGCGTCGCAACGAACGAAATTCCGATCGCTACAAGGGCGACCAGCACGCCATCGATCACACGCGGAGCAAATGGCACGTAGTCGATGGAGTACACCTCGGGAGACAACGCCAGCAAATGGTAGTGCCCTCCGGTATAGGAGATGGCATACCCAAACACCAGTCCAATAGCCGTCCCGATGCCGCCGATGAGTACGCCCTGCGCAATAAACATGTTGCGCACCTGCGCCCGGCGCGTTCCCATCGACATGAGCACAGCGATGTCTTTCGTTTTTTCCATGACCATCATGATGAGCGATATGAGGATGTTGAGAGCCGCGACGAAGACGATCAGGCCGATGGTGATGAAAGTGACCAGACGCTCAAGGCGCAGGGCATGGAACAGGGCCTTGTTCTGCTCTTGCCAGTTGGTAGCCATGAATCCGGTTCCGGCCACGCCTTCGAGTTGGCGAGAGATCGTGCCAGCCTGGTAAATGTCGTCGACTTTAAATTCCAGGACGGAGATCAGATCGCCGAGGCCGAACAATCTCTGCGCATCCGAGAGTCGCACGAACGCCCAGCTCGAGTCGTAATCGAAGAAGCCGGAGTTGAAAATTCCAACCACGCGGAAACGTGTGTACTTGGGGACCATCCCGTAGGGAGTCAACTCGCCTTGCGGGCTTACAACGAGCACCTCTGAGCCCATCGTTGCGCCCAGGTTGTCGGCCATGTCCTTGCCCAGGACAATAGGCGGCATGGCCGCGAGACGATCATGCACTCCCTGCAGCGAATCGGGAGACTGTGTGGCGCGGGCGTCCTCGACCGCTTTCCGTGGGGACCTCCCCGTGGCAGGTTGAGAATCCGGTTCGGTGTTGTAGGTGTCTTCGAGCGGCGCGGAGGAACCGTCCTTGACTGAATTCAGCAGGTCTCCCACTTTGCGCTCATAGCGTGGGATCATCCCTTTCAGCACGGCGCCGCGCGCCCGCGGGCCGCGCGCAATCAGCACCTGTTCAAAGATTGCCGGAGCGGCCGCGACCACGTGGGGCTGTTTCGCGAGACGGTCCATCAGCGCGGGCCAGTTTTGGATGCCGTCATCCGCGACGCGCTGCAAGCTGATGTGGGAGGTGGAGCCCAGCAATCGTTCCTGGAGGTCCTGTCGAAACCCGTTGGTGATAGCCATGGCGATGACGAGCGAGGCCACGCCGGCGGCGACTCCGGCGATCGAAATGCCGGTAATGATGCCGATGAAAGCCTGGCGGCGCTTGGCGCGCAGGTACCTGGTCGCAATGAAAAGTTCGAAGCGCATGAACCCAGCTCTTATCTGTCAGCCATGAGCTTTCAGCTAAAGTCGGATTATACCGGCAGAGCCAGGAAGGACGGCTCTGTCGCGTCTCGCCCTCATGCGGGAATCAAACGAAATCTTAGCTCTTAGCGGTCGCGCCGACGCCCCCGCCCTGAAAGCAATCAGACGAACAGCTTCGGCAACACTGCGTGGACTCTTTTGCGATAAGCGACGTAGTCTCGACCGAACCGCTTCTCCAACTCGGCATCTTCCATGCGAATCATCACTGCACCGGTAGCGATGGCCAAGGTGGTCAATAGCCAGCAGACCGCCAGACCAGTTCCGAGACTCCAAGCTAGCATCTCGCAGAGATGGCCGAGATATACCGGGTGCCTGACCTGCGAGCGGATTCCGGTAGTCACGAGCCGGTCATCGCTTCGCCCAGTGCGAACTTCCGGAAGGCCGCCCAGCTGCGCCCAACTGAAGTGAGCGCCGGCATGGGAATAGATGGAGATGCCTGCGGCAAACAGAAGCGCGGCCGGAGCCCAGGTCCAGCGCGTCGAATAGAACGTCAGGGTACGCCAAGGCCCCGTCAAAGCTGCTACACCGGCCCACATCACGATCCAGGCGGGAACCAGAACGCGGAAGGGCGATGCCTCGCGCTCTCGCCAGCGGCGCGCTCGTGGATGGACCATCAGCCAGAACAGGGGGATGGTGGAATAGACTACGCAGGCCAGCCACGCGAGCGTGCGCACGAAACGCATGCTGCGATTCTACAGGCCGCGATGAATGTGGTGGCTACTTCGCGTCCGCTACCTGCTCGCGCGACTCGTTGTAGGTTCCGAACTTCTTTGCGACGGTCTTCAGCGTGGGATAGAACTGCACGAACGTGTGTTCGACGGCAGCGTGAGCGTCGTGGCAGGACCAGCATCCATTTCCATGCGGCATAGCTCCGGCCGTTTTGCCGTCGGCTTCGAAGCCGTAATAGGCCCACTTGTCCGGATTGCGCCCCGAGTCTTTCACCTCGACGGCCAGGCCCATCAGATCGGTCTGGTAGTGCCCTTTCTGATTGATGGAACTTCGGCTCGCGGCATCGCGTTCATCGATTACGAACATGGTCTGTTCGGGCCACTTTCCGGAGTTCGCAAACTGGTCGTAGGCCCAGCGCTGCACGAAGACGTTGGTGAACATCTCATGGCCGCCGGGCGCGGGGCTGTAGTTCATGCCATATCCGGCGGAGAGGAACATCCATTCGCGGTAGTCGGCCGGGCGGACAAGCTGACCCTTGTCGTCGTATTGCGGCTTGGGCATCTTCTGGTCCGGTTCGGCCGCTAAAAGGGCAACGCATGCGATGAGCGCCAGCGCAGAACACAAAACAGTTTTCATGGAACCCTCCTCATTGGTTTGGAGAAAGACTACCCTTCCGCTACGGCCGCCGTCTTGAACAAATTAAACTTAATCGAACTAAATTCGCGGGTGACGATTCCCTCTCGCTCCAGTCTGATCAAGCATGCCCGCTGCTGGCACTCCCGGAACCTACCTGCGCGGAGGAGAGTTTTACTCTCCTGTCGAAGGCCGCCTGCGCACCGATGACGTGGTTCTCTCCGAACTCCGCCAGCCGGGTTCGCGAAGCATTCCACGCCACGAGCACGAACTCGCCTATATCACCGTCGTGCTGCAGGGCGACTATCTCGAGGGTGATCGGGGTATGCTTCGTGAGTTGCGGCCTTTCACGGCGGTATTCAATCCTGCTGGAACCGCCCACTCGACCGTGATAGGTCCCGCCGGTGCAACGTTCTTCACCATCGAACTGTATGAGGAGAATTTGCGACAGCTCGGAGTCCGCCTGCCTGCGCAGACTACCTTCGATCGTGGCGCAGGAACCATGCTCTGGCCGGGACTTCGACTGTACTCTGCTTTCAAGATGCAGACCTCCGACCCGCTGGGTTTAGAGGGCCATATCGTCGAAGGACATGTTCTGGAAATGCTCGGAGCCGTGACCGGCGTTGAAGCGCCGGACAACACGGCGCCGCGCTGGTTCGCGGGTGTGAAAGACCGTTTGCACGAAGGCTTCCGCAAACCTCTTCGCATGCGCGATCTGGCGCGGGAAGCCGGGGTGCATCCCGTACATCTGGCGCGTGTGTTCCGGAACCTCGAGAGGCGAACTCCGGGAGAATATCAGCAGCACCTGCAGGTGCGTGCCGCGTGTGAACTCTTGCGCAAAGCGGAATGGCCACTCGCAGTCATCGCCGCAGAGTGCGGATTCGCCGATCAGAGTCACTTCACGCGGATGTTCCGCAGAATGACTGGCACGACGCCGGCACGGTTCCGCCGGGCCATTGCTCACCGCGTATGCGCTGCGTAAGCCGTGAACTTTCCCTTAAGAGTACCTGCCCTCCAGAAGAGAGCACAGAAACACGAAGGCGCTCGGGTTTAAGCGGAGCGCCTTCGAAACGTGTTTGCGCAGTTATTGGACCACGAGCTGGAACGAGGTCGAGGACGTGGCGCCCGAAGTGCCGCTGACGGTGATGTTGTAAGTGCCCTTGGGTGTGCCCGCGTTGGCCTTGTTGGAACTACCGCTGCCGCCGCAGGAGCCGCGGTCACCGAAGACGCTTTCGCTGCGCTGGATTCAATGGCGCGGTCATGGCAAGGTGACGTTCGATCCCCAAGGCTGGCTACCGGTGAAGAACGGCCAAAAGGCGGTCGTGACGGCGAAATTCAGCGCTCCGGGGACCTAT
>Ga0209006_10002514_pt1 | contig 16731 bp, 13 predicted proteins | sample JacPin_JW_Ref_O2_FD_188567 | JGI IMG/M metagenome (GOLD analysis project Ga0209006, IMG submission 188567) | Forest soil microbial communities from Algoma, Ontario, Canada - Jack Pine, Ontario site 1_JW_Ref_O2 (SPAdes) (version 2) | ecosystem: Environmental > Terrestrial > Soil > Boreal... | reverse complement strand
AGCCGCTTTGACCGCAAGGCCTGCATGATCCTTGCGAAACCGGGCCGCTTTCGGCTTCCCGCGGCTATCCATGCCGAACAAGATGATTGGCGCCGGGTATAGTGTCTCCACTGTCGAAGATTTTGCTTTCGTCATGATCGTCTCCGTTGGAATCAAAAAGGGACCTGTTAGGGTCCCTGGGGTTCACAGTTCTGGGCTCTCGCGCGGCCGCTGATGCCGGCCGAACCGAAGTGCACCGCACTCATGGCAACTCGTTATAGATCGAGCTGCAAATTGATATTATTACAACCTGTGATTGTAGTCAAGACGGCACTAAGCCACTGAATTCACTGCAATTTTCTGCCGAATGGCACGTAGAGTGATGCGATCGCACTGCCGAAACAGCTGGCAGTGCGCATTTTCGCAAGGCGCGTTGTCGGCAAGGCGATTGCCATTGCAGACGTTGAGGCCGCTCTCGGCGCAATAGCGCCAGACTGCATGCTGAACGAACCGCGGAAATATTGCCGGAAACGAGGGATTGAACTCCCTCGCGTCGATGTGTGTCGCAATCAATCGCAGAATGCTGGCGCATCCGAGTGGGCCATAGCACCTGTCACCGTAGGGATGATCCGCCGAAAATCGCCGAAGGATGCCGGTCCGATGCAGGAAATTATGCACGAGCGTGTCGACGGCGATCAGGCTCACGCCGACCGCGAACCACGAGCGTTTACGCTTTCCCAAGGCCATCAATAGCGGCGAAAGAGCGATCGCCAGCACCTTGTCGGACACGCCATAGACATTACGCAACGGTGCAACGATGGCCTCGCAGAGCTCGTTGAGCCGATCGGGAGACCTAGGGTCTACGGATGCCAACTGCCGATCGATCCAGGATACAAAATCGCCATCCGCGATATCCCGCATGAACAGGAACAAGCTGTACGCCGTTTGATTGAGGCGCCCATTGCGCAGGGGATGGCGGGGCAGGGGACACGCGTCGATGTAGCCGGGCTCCGAACACTTATCGGCCCCTTTTTGATATCGGCAGTCGAAGAATCGCCAATAGCCACCGAGCTTCGCGCACGATGGCTTTCCCGACAATGCTGCGGAAATGTCCGACCATCGTACGGAGCCGTGCCGGACCATGTACCCCGACGCAACCGAATCCGAAATTCCTTGAAAGCTTAGGACCTCGATCAACCAGTCGAACAGGGCAGGGGTGTCGTGGTCTCTGACCGCGCGAACGACGCCACGATCTCGCAAATCCGTCCGAATGTCGTCGAGATACGATACTGACCCAGCAAGGCAACAAGTGGCATGAACCATATCGATCGCGTAGGTCAGATCAGCATTGGCGCGAGCGGTTTTCTTTTCCATGCCACAGTCTACGAAGAGGGGCCATCGAATCTGCCGCGAGCTGGACCGCGACCTTTCGAGCTGACTATTCGCAAATGCCTCCTAGGCCGTGCGCAGCAGCTTCGAACCGTCGTTCAGATCATCGAGACGAGTTTCCGCTGGGCGTCGGTGTCGCCGTCAATGTATCGCTGGGTCGTTTGAATCGAGCGATGTCCTGCTAACAGCTGGACGTCGCGCAATGAGCCGCCGGCGTGGTGGACGAGCCGAGCCGCCCGAGTAATGAATGTCCGGCGTCCAGAATGAGACGAGCATCCCTCAAGACCGACGTATTGATATGCCTTCTTGAACCAGATCACGATGCTGAGTGCGGTCATCGGGCCGCCCCGCTCAGATCGAACCACATGGCCCGATCCGGCGGAGGCCCGTCGCCAAGCGGAAAGGGCGTCGGCAAGATCAGAATGAATTGGGATCAGCCGACCGCCTCCCTTCTTGGCGGCGCAGTCGCGCAATTCGATCATGTGGCCGATTTCGCCGCTGGCGGCTAACACCATGTCCCACGTCAAGTCTGCAATCTCGCCTGCTCGCAGCCCGGCTTTCGCAGACAAAAGCACAATCACTCGGTTGCGGATTGGGTGGCGGGTGCAATCGGTGAAGGCGAGAACATCGGCCACGTCGAGCGGCGAGAGTATCTTGGCTTGTTTGCAGAGCATTCGAAGCACTCAATAAATTTGAGCGTATCGAATGTAATCGTGGCGATCAATCCAAATGAAGTGCGTGTCTAATGCGTTTCTTCAACTGATAAGGAAACAACAATTTCCTTATCAGTTGCCACAGTCATCCCTCAGCGGCGATATGATAGCGTGGGGCTAAACACGCTCAACTTGGCCGCTACCGGCAACCCTGATAACCGGTTCGACAAGAACAGTATCGGGCTCCGCCGGATGTACGCCGCAAAATCTGTAATGTTTACGTTTTTGGAAGGGTTGGCCCGCGTTCGCGGCGCAGAAGAATTGAGACCGACTACCTCGACTATCCCGCACGATGTCACAGGAGGCGTCACTGATGCACTCCACCCGTTGGTCTATCCGCAGCCAGGAACGACGCCCTTAGGCAGGTTGGCAGAGTACCGCGCCACTTCACCGGGAGTGGTTATCCACACTCGATCCATGCCTTCGTGGTCCAATAGGCACTGCAGGGCTTGGCGAATTTGCGTTAGCCGAAAAGCTTGTCCCGCTACAAACGTGTGTAGCGAGATGCCGAAGATTAGCGATTGCGCTGCCGAAAGTTTCAGCATGGTTTCGAAATGATCGACAATCATCTGTCGAAAGTCGGTAGCGGATTGGGCGCGGCTTAGCATCGTCGGGCTGTCGTTGATCTCGATGGGGTAGGGCACGGATAACAAAGGGCCGGCCCTCGTTCGCATCCAGAATGGCTGGTCGTCAGCCGGCCAATCCATGATGTAGTTGTAGCCGGCCTCTTTCAAAAGGTCGGGCGTCCATGGGGTTTCGGCGATCCAAGGTCCCATCCACCCGGACGGCCTCCGGCCGATATGACTGGCGAGAATCTCCGTCGCTTTCTGAATCATCGCAGTCTCGGTCGGTTCATCCATCTCGGATTGTCGCTCGGAATTTGTATATCCATGTCCGACCACTTCATCTCCGCGTCGGCGAATGCGGTCGACGATCTGCGGAAAATATTCGCAAACTGCGGCATTCAGTAGATGGCAAAGCGGGAGTCCAAGTTCGTCCATCAGGTCGAAGATGCGCCATATCCCGACCCGCAGACCATAATCGCGCCAGGCAAAATTGCGTACATCTGGCGGCGGTCCCGGTGTCGTGGGAGTATGCCCTAAGCCGCTGCCGAAATTGAAATGCTCCACATTGAGAGCCACATAGAATGCGAGGCGTTTGCCGTTTGGCCAATCGAACTGGGGACGTTCGAAGATCGGCGAATAGTCGTAGCGATCGTGGTGCCTTAGCTGCATCGGCGTCCCGTACCTTATCCTGAGCCGGAAGACTGTATTCGCTTATTCGATCGTCCGACGAAAGTGGTTTCCGAGAACGGCTACCCGACGCATGAGAAAAGGTGCATCGGACACTGCGACGGCGAAGAGAATGAGGCCCGTCGCCAAATCATTGGCAAACGGCGGTGCAGCAACCGCGTTAGGAGCCGAGCGCAGCATGGTCAACGTCAAGGCCCCAGCGGCGATGCCCAAAGGCGTGCCTCGTCCCAGCCGGACAAGGACACGCCATCTAGTATGGCCGCCGCCGGCGATGGAACCAGCACGTCGGAAAGTCCCGACGGCGACGCCGAAGCAAGTCCGTAGCTCAACATGGACCCGCTGAGCGCGGCCACGAGGCCGGAAAATGTGAACGCGCTGAGCACTGGTACGAAATGCGAGTTTGTGAATAGAGTGGTACTTGGCGCAAAAAATCCGCATGTGACGGCAAATCGTATACGGCGTGTTCGGCGGTCTCGGACGGCTGAGCTCGGGCTGGATTGCGCGCATGTTTCAATTCGTGCCCGCGCTGCCGGCTGAAGCACCGGCGATTTTACCAAATACAGCGCCGGACATGAGCCCAGTGCCACCTGGATAGTTGAAGTAGAAGAGGCCACCGACGAGCTCGCCCGCGGCATAGAGGCCACAGATCGGTTGGTAGTCGGTGTTGAGCACCTGCGCTTCTGTGTTGATGCGCAAGCCGCCAAACGTAAATGTGACGCCGCAAGTCACGGCGTAGCCCTCGAAGGGGGGCGTGTCGATGGTGTTTGCCCAGTTACTTTTGTCCACAGCAAGCCCCAACGTGCACCGCCCATCTTTAATGTTCGGATTGAACGGGACGTCGGTGCGCACAGCCTTGTTCCATTCCCTGACCGTCCTGAGGAATTCGGCCGCGTTCACCCCATCGAGCCTTTGCGCAAACTCCTCAATGGTGTTCGCCGCTACCCTGGTGATCTGCCGGATCCTATATTCGTCGCGTTGCAGGTGCTTCACCTTCTGGTCGAAAATCTGCCAAGCAAACTGGCCCGGCTGCTCCAATACCACGCGCCCGTACTTGGCATAGGTGTAGTTGCGAAAATCGGCGCCCTCGTCGACAAAGCGCTTTCCCAGCGCGTTGATCAGGATGCCGAACGGATAAGAGTGTTTTTGGAACTGATCGCCGACCGCGAGGTCGCCGAATTCGGGCGCATTCATCTCCCACTGCACCGCGTGGCAACCCGACCAGTTACCGCATGGGCTAGCGCCGATCGCGAGCGCTGTGCGGATGCCGTCGCCCGTATTGTAGCGGGAGCCACGCACCTTAGCGAGGTCCCAGCCGGGCCCGAGATAACGCGTGCGCCATTCCGCATTGGCCTCGAAGCCACCGCAGGCGAGCACCACTGATTTCGCGCGCAACTCCTTAACATCGCCATCGCCGCGCACCCGCACACCCTCGACGCGGTTGCCGTCGAACAACAAATCGAGCGCGCGCGTCCGGTATTGAATGATAATGCCGCGTTTGCGCGCCGCCGCCGTCAGCATCGCCACCAGGCCGGGTCCGCCGCCAACCGCTTCTACCGTCAGCCCGCCCCAGAACTTAAACTTGCCGTCGATCTTGAACGCCTGCCGGCCGTAGATCGGGATGAAACGCACACCTTTCTCACGCATCCAATCGAGCGTCGCGAAGCTGCGAGTGACAAGAAGCTCGACGAGGTCGGGATCGGCGCGATGCTGCGTTACATGCGCCATGTCGTCGAAGAATTGCTCCGCGGTGTAGGTGCCAAAATCCGTGCTCTCGATTTCCGCCGACGTGAGGTCGGGGACGAGCGTCTTGATGTCATCTACGCCGTTATAGACGACGCGAATTGAGCCCGCGGTGAACCGGCTGTTGCCGCCGGACTCCTCCTCCGGGGCCGCTTCCAGCATGAGTACCTTTGCGCCGTGCTCTTGCGCCGCCAGTGCGGCGCAAAACGCTGCGTTGCCGGCACCGACAACGATCACATCGGCAGATTGACCTGCCATTTCCCGTCCTCCGGTTTGCGTGATCCGGGAAAATCACAGATCAACACTTGTAATATTATAGGGCTCTGTATAAAAAATGAAACATAATTGATCGTCGGCCCTAAGCCATGTCGGAAACGGCCATTTTTAATGACTTATTGCGACCGATTCGGTGTATCGAAAGTGGGAAAGGAGCTTATCGGTCGGGCCCAATGTCCAATACTCTGCTGACACTGTTCGATACGGACCGTTATCACGAGCATTACCGCATGGGCTTCTGGCGGGACGATACTGTCTATGCGCTCGTCCGAGCTCATGCCGAGCGCACCCCCGAGCGTGTCGCGCTGCGCAGCGCCAGTGGCAATCTGACGTATCGCAGGCTTGTTATGTACGTTGACTCCTTTGCAAGCGACCTAGCGCGGAAGGGCGTCGTTGGTGGACAACGTGTCGCGGTCTGGCTGCCAAGCCGAGTCGAGACGGTCGTCGCGCTGCTGGCCTGTAGCCGCAATGGATATGTCTGCTGTCCCTCGCTGCACCGTGACCACACGGTCAGCGAAATTACCAGTCTTCTGCACCGCATGGGCGCGGCTGCGATCGTGGCCGAGGACGGGTATGGGGCCGATGCCGCCAAGAACGACCTCTTCGCACAGTTGTCGGAGATCGAAGCCCCTCTACACATTTACAGGCTCGGCAAGAGCGGCGCGGGCCTTGAGGCAGGCCTTTTTCCCGTGCCGCCGATCGACGAGGAAAGGCCACCGGCGCCACAGAACGCTAACCGGGTTCTTTATCTTGCCTTCACCTCCGGTACGACGGGCCTGCCGAAAGGCGTGATGCACAGCGACAACACCCTTCTAGCCAACGCGCGCGCGCTGTCGTCCGACTGGAACATTAACAATGAATCAGTCGTCTATTCACTTAGCCCTTTAAGCCACAATCTCGGCTTTGGCGCGATGCTGATGGCGCTCGCTGTCGGCGGACAGTTCGTGATCCACGATCTGCTACGCGGTACAAGCTTGGTTGACCGCCTGATCGAAACAGGAACTACTTTCCTCGTTGGCGTGCCCACGCATGCTATCGATCTGCTCGCCGAGGTGAAAGTTCGTGGCCTTTCGGGCATAGGCAAACTACAGGGCTTCCGCATTTCGGGTGCTTCCGCAGCACCAGAAATAATCGCTGAGCTTCTGAAATGTGGAATTATCCCGCAGAGTGGCTACGGCATGACCGAGACCTGCTCACACCAATATACGCTGCCTAGTGACGAGCCGAAGGTGATTGTCGAAAGTTGCGGCAAATCCTGCCCGGGCTACGAGGTGCGCATCTTCGACCGGGAGGATCCAAATCGCGAACTGCCGCCGCGCGAGATCGGCCAGATCGGCGGCCGGGGCGCTAGTCTGATGCTGGGCTATTTCGATGATCAAAAAGCGACTGAAGAGTCCTTCAACCGGGATGGCTGGTTCATGACCGGTGATCTAGGTTGGCTCGACGAGTACGGCTATCTGCGAGTCACCGGTCGCAAGAAAGACGTGATCATTCGCGGAGGGCACAACATCTATCCCGCCAAGATCGAAGCACTGGCCGCGACGCACCACACCGTTCAGCGTGTTGCTGCCGTGCCAGTCCCAGATCAACGGCTAGGCGAGCGCGTTTGTATAGCGGTGATGTTTCGACCGGGGATGGCCGTGCGCCCGGAAGAAATTATCAAACACTTGGATGATATTGGGTTATCCAAATACGACATGCCCGAATTCTTCCTTCAGGTTGATGAGATCCCACTGACCGCAAGCGGCAAGGTGCGCAAGCGCGATATCGTCCATTGGATCGCCGACGGCCGGGTCAAGCCGACCCCGATCCGCTGGGAGCCGAACTCCAATGACACACGACCGTAGCGCCGCGCTCGCGTTGCTGCGCGAGGAGCTGAAACGCCCCCCATTCCATGAAGTATTGCGGCCGCAAGCACTCGATGCCGATCCGAGCACGGGTACCGTGGTCATTGCGCTCGATTATCGCGACGAATTCGCGCGCGCGCCGAACGAGAACTCGTTTCACGGAGGGGTAATCGCCACGTTGATCGATTTGGCAGGTCACGCCGCTGTAGCAGTTAAGATCGGCAAGATGGCACCGACTATTGATTTACGCATCGACTACCTGCGCGCATCTGCGGGTGAGAACCTGATTGCGCGTGCGCGGCTGCTCAAAGTGGGAAGCATGGTTGCGCGCGTCGACATTGACATTACCGACACGCAGGGTCGTCTCATTGCGGTGGGCCGTGGCAGCTTCAGCACGCACATAACTGAGGATGGCATTTTCGCTGGCAAGACAGGCTGAGCGTCCAAAAATGACGCGCGGCCACGTCACCTCGCTGACGCACGCTCCTTCCACGTCGAGGTTGAGGGTGTGCGATCTTGATCAAGTCATCTTACGTTTCGACGTTGTCGATAATGGCCTTTATAGTTTGCGGCGTAATCGGTATCCGCGAGATCAGTCCCTTGCCGCCGAGCGCATCGTCGACCGCTGATGCAATCACGGCTCCGACCGCGGCCACGCCTCCTTCTCCTGCACCCTTTATACCGAGCGGATTGCATTTACTTGGTGCATCTTCAGCTAGCAAAATGTCTACTTCGGGCACTTCGTTCGCGGTCGGAATCAAATAATCCGCAAGGGTGACCGAAAGAGGTTGCCCGCGGTCATCATACTGGAATTCCTCGAACAGGGCGCCGCCGAGCCCCTGTGCAAAGCCTCCCACAAGTTGGCCGCGCACCAGCGCGGGGTTGATTGCGCGCCCGACATCGAACGCGATCAGCATTTTTTCGATATGAATGGCACCGGTGCCCGGGTCGATTTTCACGAGCGCGATCTGCACGCCGTAAGGATAGGTCATGTGGGCGGTCGTGAACCAACCTTCCGCAGCCAGGCCAGGGTTACGATCGCCGCGCGTTGACGACGTGGGTTGCAGGTGGTGCGCGATATCGCCGAGGCTAATATACGCGCCAACGCCGTCGGCGCGGACAACCTTACCATTTGAAATTGTGAGTTTGGACGCATCCTCCTGCAGAAGTTGGGCGGCCACGTTGAGCGCCTTGGCTCGCACTTTGTCAGCCGCGACGACGGTGGCATTGGCTGTCATAACAGTGGCGCGCGTTGCGTGCGCACCGATGCCATGTTCGATGCGGTCGGTGCGACCGTGCACAACACGAACTTTTCGATAATTGACGCCGAGCATTTCGGCGCAGACTTGTGCGATGACTGTTTCAAAGCCCTGTCCAACCGAGGCACCGCCAGTAATGACCTCGATCACGCCATCCGTATCGACATTAATTCGCACTCCATCGGTCGGTCCCAAACCACTCTTTTCAACATACATAGCAAGGCCGAGACCGACGTACTCGCCGGCGCTACGTCGCCGCAACACGTCGGCCTCAAGCTTAGCCCAATCGCATCTTGCAAGCGCTTTGTCCAACAGACCCTCATAGTCACCAGAATCCAGCACCACCTCGTCGCCCAGCGCGACCAGCGGCCGTTCATAGGGCATCTCTTCCGGGCTGATCAGATTTCGCCGACGCACCTCAACCCGCGAAAGGCCGAGCTTCCGCGCGATCGCATCCATCACTTGCTCGCGCACGAAATTGGTCTCGTAGCGCCCCGGCGAACGATAAGTCGCGGCAGGCGTCTTGTTGGTGAGACGGAAATGCCCGTTCGCTTGGAAATGCGGCAGGCGATACGGACCCGGAAGAATACCGCAGGCAGTATCGGCAACGCGTGTGCCATGCGTTCTGATATACGCACCTTGGTCGTGGAAGAACTCGTCGTCAATAGCAAGCAGATGACCTTGACCATCAACCGCAGCGCGTATCCGGTGCCGCTGTTGGCGCGAATGATTAGCGGCGATCATGTGTTCGCGCCGATCCTCCAACCATTTGACCGGACGTCCAAGGCGGATAGCTGCGACTAAGACGAGGATGTCCTCGGGATAGATCTCGCCGCGGACGCCGAAGCCGCCGCCAACGTTGCTTTCATAAAGGTGGATCCCGGCAGTACTCCGACCGAGCATGCGCGCTAAGGATTCGCGGTTTTTGTGCGGTACTTTGGCGGCGCCGTGCAACTCGAGCACGTCGCGTGCGGCATCATATCGACCGATGGCGCCGCGCGTCTCCAATGGAACTCCTGAATGTCGGCCGATTGAGAGGTCCAATTCGACGACGGCCGCGGCATTCTTAAATGCGGCGGTTACGTTACCGTAGCCTTGGCGGCATATTGTGGGCTCGGTCATCAGCGCGCCTACGAATTGGGTTGGGGGCGCAAATGCATCGACTACAACATGAAGCTCATCGATATCGACACTAACCAATTCAGACGCATCTTCGGCCACGTAAGGATCGGTTGCGAACACCGCGGCAATTGGTTCGCCAACATAGCGTACATAATCTTTGGCCAGCACGGGTTGTCGGAACGGCGCGAGCTTAGCATTCGGTCCTTCGCGAAAATCGATCGGTGGCAAGTCTGCGATATCGTTGGCGGTCCATACCGCAGATACACCTGGCAATGCACAGGCTGCGGCCACCTCGATAGTTTTGAGTCGCCCGTGCGCTAAGGGAGAGCGGACAATGCGCATATGCAGTTGATGTTGAAACGATACATCGCCGACGAAACACCCGTGACCAGTTACTAGGGGCAGGTCCTCGAGTCGTTCGACCGACATGCCAATCCAGGATGTGGGCTTGACTATCACGCCTGCGCTTTCATGCTGGCAGCGGCTGCGCGTACAGCTTTGATGATGTTCTCATAGCCTGTACAGCGGCACAGATTGGACGCCAGGATATCGAGCAGTTCTTCGTTGCTCAGGTCTGGGCGCTTCTCCAGGACACCGACCGCAAGCATCAGAAAGCCTGGCGTGCAGAATCCACATTGCAAGCCATGATGGCGAATGAACGCCTCTTGCATCGGGTGCAATCGCTCACCTTGCTGCAGTCCTTCGACTGTCCGGAGGCTGCGCCCATGCGCCTGCACCGCGAACATAAGGCATGAGCGCATCGGCTCACCGTCAAGTAAAATTGTGCAAGCACCGCACACGCCGTGCTCGCAGCCGATATGCGTACCCGTTAGCCCACAATCGTCTCGGATGACGTCGACAAGCGTGCGTCGTGGCTCGACGATCACGGCATAGTGCGTTCCGTTGATGGTGATTTTGATCTGCCGCCGCTCGTTCAAGCTGCGGTATCCAGTGCGCGCTGCAAGAGCGCCTGCACCAGCCTCCGACGATACGCAGCTGTACTATTGACGTCTTCCATGGGATCGATCGCCAATGCCGCTGTTTCGGCCGCCGCTGAAAAAACGCTCTCATTGGGCGTTTCCCCGCTGAGCACGGCCTCGACTTCCCGGAGCCGGCGTGGATGCGTTTCAGCCCCACCGATCGCGACGCGCGGCTCGACAATCGCTCCGCTCTCAAGCCGATGCGTCACTAGCGCCATCGCGATGGCGAAATCACCCTTTCGACGGCTAAACTCCTTAAATCCAGTAAGCGTGCCTTCGGGCAGCATCGGTAGTTCGGCAGCCACGACTAGTTCATCCTCTGCCAACGCCGTAGTCATAACTCCTTGGCAGAAGTCGGCGGCTGAAATCCGCCGCGTCCCGCGTTGACTCCGCAAAATCACAACTCCGTCAAGCGCCGCCATGACGCAGCACCACTCCGAGGCCGGGTCAGCGTTGGCGACGCTGCCGCAAAAGGTGCCGCGGGTACGGATAGGATAATGCGCGATGTTTTGCACGACCTTGCGCAGCAGCGCACCGGTTACGCCGGGCACGGTGTCGCCGTCGAAGGCGGCATGTCGGACGCAGGCACCGATGTTAACGACATCGCCGGTCACCGTAAGCGCTGCGAGCTCGGCAATACCGTTAATGTCGATGAGGTGGGTGGGCCGCGCCAGACGGAACGCCATGGTTGGCACCAGACTCTGGCCGCCGGCAAGAATGCGGCCGTCCTGAGGACCTAATTCAGCCAGCAGCATAACGGCCTCATCGAGAGAAGTCGGCGCGTAATAGCTGAACGAAGCCGGTTTCATTCACAGCCTTACTTTGCTCCATAACCGCCGCGCGGCCATGTGCAATGTCTGTAAACTTATTGCTACACTTCCAGGGGCTTTTAAATTGCACACTTCAAAAGTCGCGTAAAGTGATAGTTTTATTGACGTATCCGATTTATAGAGCCGATATTGTTGGCCGTTTGACGTTGCTTTTTTCTTCCACTGTAATAAAAATGAGATGCACGTTTACCATGGGTTTCTGATCTATGCGAGCTGCCGTCGTTAGGGAATTCGGGCCAATCTCCAGTCATGTCGTTGGGGAGTTGCCTGATCCAATGCCGGGCCCAGGCGAAGTGCTGGTCACAATCAAGGCCGCGGCGGTGAACTACGTCGATAGTCTTGTCGTGACCGGCAAATACCAGTTCTTGCCGGAGCGGCCCTTTACGCCCGGCAAGTTACCCACCGGGGAGATCAGCGCACTCGGCTCGGGCGTGAGTGAATTCAAAATAGGCGACCGTGTTCTCACGCTGGCCGAACAAGGCGGATATGCGGAACAAGTAAGCGTCGATGCGAGACAGTGCTTCAAGCTGCCACCGTCCATGAGCTTCATCGAAGCCGCTTCCATGGCGCTGGTCTACGACACCTCGTGGTTCGCCCTGCGCGAACGAGCCAGGGTGCGAAGGGGTGAGAGCGTGCTCGTACTTGGGAGTACTGGCGGCGTCGGCTTATCTGCCGTCCAGCTCGCCAAGGCCCTAGGCGCCAAGGTGCTGGCGGGCGTTTCGAATTCCGCAAAGAGTTCCATTGCTCTTCAAGCCGGTGCGAATGACTTCATCGATTTGTCTGCGGCGAATTTGCGTGACTCGCTGCGCGACGAGGTCTTCGCCAAGAACGGTGGCATGGGCGTCGACATCGTCATCGATCCAATTGGTGGTGATGCCTTTGATGCAGCATTACGCGCCCTCGCCTGGCGGGGCCGCCTAGTCGTTATCGGGTTTGCGTCGGGCCGCATACCTAGCGTCAAGGCCAATTATCTGTTGGTCAAGAACATCGAGGTCAGCGGACTTCAGGTCAGCGATTACCGCAAGCGCACACCCGATCTCATGGCGCAATGCATGCAGGAGATTTTCGCGTTCTTCGAGGCGGGCAAACTCGTTCCTGCCGCAACCTTCACGTATCCGCTCGAATCTTTCGCCCAGGCGTTACAGCAGGTTGTGGACCGACGCGTGACCGGTCGTGTCGTACTATTGCCCAACCTGTGATTCGTCGGAGACATGTATGCCCTTTCGCTATGACGAGATCGGTGACCGTCTCAAAGCTTACCGGCTCGGGTCCGGGCTCAGCGCGGACGAAATCGCTAGTCAGCTCGGCATCTCACGCACGGCACTATATCGCTTCGAAAAGGGTGAGCTCGCGAAGATCGAAACGATCGAGCGACTAGCCGAATTGCTCGGGGTGTCGGTCCCAACGCTACTCGGCGTAGGTATCGAGTACATCCCGTCGGCGGTTACCCATTTCGAGCGTATGCGCCAGATCGAGGAAACTTCCGAGCACATCATAATACTCTCCGGACCGATCTCATTCCTGCTAGCCTCCGACAATTTCGACACAACACTTGGGGAGGTTCTCACCGAAAACGTTACCAAGAATGTGGCCAACCGCGAGCGCGCACTAAGCGACATTCCCAAAATCATGCAGATTTTGCGCGATCGGAAGGCGACCTACCGCCGCCGCCGCCCGACGATAGTCAACCTGATGTCGGCGATGGAGATTGAACGTTTTCTGCATCACGGATTAATAGGTCGCAGCGGCCTGTCCGAAGATGTAATAGTCCATCGCAAGGCGTTGGCTCGTGCGGAAATCGAACATTTCACCAAGCTGCTCGATAACCCGCCAATCGGTGTGCAGATTGGAATTGTTACGGACACACTCCCCCACACCGGCTTTCAGCTCTTCCGCCAACCTGACCGCAAGATTCTCGTGCTTAGCCCATTCCGTCTAGGCAGTGAACCCAACGTGCGTGTCGGTGTAGCAATGATCACTTCGGCGCCGGACGCGCTTTCCTTCCACGAGTCCGCGATCCATGAGATGTGGGGTCGCGCTTTAAAGGGTCAGGCCGCCACTAACCTCGTGCGGCATTTGCTCGCCAACGTGGGTCGGACGATTGAAGATCAGGACTTCACCCAAGCGAAGTCGAAGCGAGGTGCACGCAACAAGCCTCCAGCTCTCATGTAGCAGCGGGAAACCTTGGTACCTTGTGAGGCAGCGTGACTAAGACATTCGGAAAATCAACCTCCCGGATCGAAGATAGGGATCTGGTATGCGGCAAGGCACGTTTCGTTGGCGACATTCGCCTTCCTGAAATGCTGCATGCTGCCTTCGTGCGCAGCCCGCATGCGCACGCGAAAATCGTATCGATCGACACGACCCCGGCGCTGGCCCTGCCCGGTGTCGTCGCGGTACTTACTGCCAAGGAAATCGGATCAATCGTAACGACGGATCGCCTTGTTGTTGCCCTGCCCGACCGCACTTACAGGCAGCAACGCGACCGCATCATCCTAGCGGCGGATGAAACTGTTTATGTCGGCGAAGCCATAGCAATGGTCGTCGCCCAGGACGCGTATGTTGCGGAAGACGCTGCGGGCGTGGTGAACATCGAGTTTGATCTGTTGGAAGCCGTATCCGATTGCCGAGCTGCGCTTGCTGAAAATGCGCCGCCGGTTCACAGCAATGCCTCCGACAATCTGGTCGCCACTTTTGCCAGCGCTTATGGCGATGTCGACGCTGCGTTCACCGGTGCAGCGCACATTTTCAAGGAAGCCTACTGGTTGCATCGCGGCTGTGCGCAGTCGATGGAGTGTCGAGGCTGTCTGGCCTCATATGGTGAAGTTGATGACGAGATCACAGTCTGGAGCTCGACACAGACTCCGCTGGTGGCCGCGCGCCTCCTGGCGGAACTACTCGGCCGTGAAGAGCGATCTGTACGCGTGGTGGCGCCGGACGTCGGGGGAGGATTCGGACCGAAACTGGTGTTTTATCCGGAGGAAGCCACGGTTGCGATTGCAGCGCTTCTACTTGGTCGACCGGTACGGTGGATTGAAGACCGCCGGGAGCACTTTATCGCAACGACGCAGGAGCGTGATCAGTACTGGGACGCCGAGATCGCCCTCGATTCCGATGGCAAGATACTAGGGGTGCGCGGCTCGCTGATACACGACCACGGCGCCTACACGGCGCGCGGGCTTACCGTACCGCAAGGCGCGGTCGCGGCGCTTTCTTTGGCTTATGTCGTGCCCGCCTATCGTATGGATGTGAAGGTCGCGCTCACAAACAAGGTACCGGTCACGCCGGTACGCGGCGCCGGCCAGCCGCAAGGCATCTTTGTGATGGAACGTCTCCTGGACCGCGCGGCACGGGAACTGGACATCGACCGCGCAGAAATCCGCAGCCGCAATCTAGTGCCGGCTGACGCCATGCCTTTCAGGAAAGACTTCGTGACACGCGGCGGTGTGCCGATCGTACTCGATTCTGGCGACTATCCGGCTTGCCAAGCCGATGCGCTTGCGCTTGCAGATTGGAACGATTTCCCGCGCCGGCAGCGCGAAGCTCACGCCGCTGGTCGCTATCTCGGCATGGGTCTCGCCAATTTCGTGGAGGCGACGGGCCGCGGTCCTTATGAGCAAGTCCGCGTGCGAGTGGCCGCATCCGGCAAAATTGAAGTTGCGACCGGCGCTGCCGCGATGGGGCAAAGTACGAAAACCATGATCGCACAAATCGTCGCCGAACAGTTCGGCGGTGCGATGGACCGTGTCATCGTGACGGCGGGCGATTCTGAAAAAATATCAATGGGCTTCGGCGGCTTCAACAGCCGACAGGCCGTGATGGCTGGCTCGTCCGCGCATGTCGCCGCCATAAAGGTACGCGAAAAAGTTCTGCTAGTTGCCGGTCATTTGCTTGAGGTCGATCCTTCCGATCTCGACATTGAGGGTGACCATGTGGTGGTCAAAGGCGCTATTGAGATGAAAATCCGGCTCAGCCAGATCGCTAGAAGCATGGCGGGAGCGGCGGGCTTCGTCCTTCCCGGCAATCTGGAGCCGGGACTCGAAGCGACGGAAAATGTCGTCATAGATGGGATGACCTACGGCAACGGCACGGCCGTCGCCGAAGTCGAGGTCGATATCAAGACGGCGGCTGTGAAGGTCACGCGCATCGTCTTCGTGCATGACGCTGGTAAGCTTATCAATCCGATGCTTGCCGAAGGACAGGTTGTTGGTGGGATAGCCCACGGCATAGGGAATGCCTTGTACGAGTGGATGGGCTACGACGAACTAGGCCAACCGCTGACGACCACGCTGGCCGACTATCTTCTGGTGACGATTTCGGAAATGCCCACCCTACATCTAGGCCACCGCGAAACTCCAACACCGCTAAATCCCCTGGGCGTTAAGGGAATAGGTGAGTCGGGTGTGCTGCCAATCCCGGCGGCCGTTGTTTCAGCGGTCGAAGACGCGTTGTCACCTTTCGGCGTTCGAATTCGTCAGTTCCCCATTCGGCCTAAAGACTTGGCGGAAATGCTCATGGATGCAGGCGTTTCGTGAACGTGAACCACGTCAGACCTCGATAACAGGACCGCGGCCAAGAGCGCGAAATATAAGTTGCGCCATTGCCAATAGGCGATCGTCAGCGTAGCTCGCACCGACAAGTTGTATGCCGACCGGCATGCCATTCGGACCCGCGTTTGTGGGCAGGGTGATCGCTGGGATTCGTAACTGTGTCCAGATACTTTGGAAGCGGTGATCGCCGGTGTAGTTCAGGCCGAGCGGCGCTTCACCCTGCACCGTCGGAGTCAACAGCACGTCGACATTGATAAAGATCTCAGGCAGCAGCCGGCGACATTCATCGACTCGCTTCAGGGCGTCGGTGTAACGTTCGCGCCGCATAACGAGCCCGCTACGGATGCTTTTGGCAAGTCCTTCGCTGAGTTGTTCGCGGTACCACTGCCATTCGTAAGCCATGCCGCGCGCTCGCTCGAAATCGTTAATGACCTCCCGAGTAGCGACCAGATCCTTGTACTGAGGCGGCAGATCGACGTTAGCTACCTTGTATCCGGCGCTCGCGAGCATCTCTGAGGCGTTCTCGACGGCATGCTGGGTGGCGTTCTCCGCCGTATCCCAGGCATAAGTCCGACAGAGGCCGACGCGGATCGGTGTGTCTTGCGGCAACCAACTAAGTGGCGCGTTGTTCGTGAGGACACGAGTAGACAGCTCAAGATCTTCCACTGTCCGGGCCATCAAACCAACTGTATCGAGACTTACGGCTGCCGGTTTGACGCCTTGCGGATTAATGAGACCGAAGGTCGGCTTGTAGCCGACAATGCCACAATAGGAGGATGGCCGTTGCACAGAG
>Ga0209006_10002513_pt1 | contig 16735 bp, 13 predicted proteins | sample JacPin_JW_Ref_O2_FD_188567 | JGI IMG/M metagenome (GOLD analysis project Ga0209006, IMG submission 188567) | Forest soil microbial communities from Algoma, Ontario, Canada - Jack Pine, Ontario site 1_JW_Ref_O2 (SPAdes) (version 2) | ecosystem: Environmental > Terrestrial > Soil > Boreal... | reverse complement strand
AGCGACTCCTATCGCGAGGCACGATGCGAATCAATCTCTTGCGGCGAAACTGAGAGTTGGTCCTCGGGATGCACGTAGTCTAGCGTATGCACGTGTTGTATGTTTTGGGGTGATCGCTGCGGCACGGTTGTAGACCCGGACGGTTATCCCTGGATGGTTGGCACCCATAAGGCTGAACCTACGGCAAAAGAGATGAAAAGGGGGATGCTGGAGATGATGCGGCAAAAGCCGACGGGTACGGCCACAGCTGCCTAATGCATCCTCAATCGAAAAGATCCGGCTGAGCACGGGTTCGTTCGGCTTCCCGAAAGTTGCTCAACCCTACGCCGACGAGCCGATAGCGCTGCTGTGGACCCAAGTCCACTCGTTCTCGCAGCTTCAGCGCGATGTCTGTCAACTCATCGCATGAGGCGGGAGGAGAGTCTGGCGTGTGGCTGCGAGTAAGAATCTTGAACTCGTGTGTCTTCATTTTGAGGACCATCGTGCGTGCTATCCGTGATTCTTTGCGCGAAGCAGACCAGAGCTTCTCCGCGAGGCGCCGGATCATGGGCTCGGTTTCTGCCAACGGCACGTCCTGCTCGAACGTATCCTCGACCGATATCGATTGCGTAGGTCGGTCCGGGATGACTTCGTTATCGTCGATACCGCGCGCGAGCTCGTGCAGGCGCCGACCATAACGGCCGAAGTGGTCTTCGAGCACGCGCAAATCGAAGGTTCGCAAATCCCCAACCGCCTTTATTCCAAGTTTCGCCAGCTTCTCTCCTGTGACCTTGCCAACGCCGGGCAAGCGTCCAACCGGCAGTGGCAGCAGAAACGCATCGATGTCCTCCGGCTGGATGACAAAGAGCCCATCAGGTTTGCGCCAGTCGGAGGCGAGTTTTGCTAGGAACTTGTTTGGCGCTACGCCCGCAGAGGCCGTTAGATTCAATTCCTCACGGATTTGCTTACGAATCATGCGTGCCACCAGGGTTGCAGTTGGTAGGCCCGTCTTGTTCTCGGTGACATCAAGGTACGCTTCGTCGAGCGACAGGGGCTCTATCAGGTCTGTATGACGCTTGAAGATTTCCCGCACGCTCTGCGAGACGGCCCGATAGCGTGTGAAATCCGGAGCAACGAAGATCGCATGGGGACACAGGCGTTCCGCGCGTACTGCCGGCATGGCCGAATGCACGCCGAAGCTCCTGGCTTCGTACGAGGCAGCACAGACAGCGGAACGCTTGGCCTGCCAAGCAACAATCACGGGCTTGCTGCGCAGGTCCGGGTTGTCCCGCTGCTCGACCGAAGCATAAAACGCGTCCATGTCGACATGGATGATTTTTCGCACAATCTTCTGCTCACAATCTCAATTCTGGCCCAAGAGCAATTGTGAGCATGCTCCAAGCGGATAGGCGCATTGCTCTGCCGCATCTCAGCTGACAGGTACGATTCCGTATTTCACGCTCAGAAACCTCTGCAAGGCAGCGGGTTCGCTGAGTAACGGAACGCGAGGCATGAATCCAAATTCGGGGACGCTTCCGGGTTCAAGCCCTAGAATTCTGCAAACCTCCCTTCGCCGTGTGACGCCGGGGTAGCAGAAGATGTTCATCAGCAGCGCGTCTGAACTCAACGAAGAATCGAGTTCGCGCCAGGAACCGTCTCTCGCGGGCAGCGAGCGCCGCCCCTGGCTATGCACTTTCTGTAATCGCTTTCTCCACTCAGGTCTCCTGAGAATTGCTCGATAGCTGGCTGCGATGAAATTCCCATGGTGTCGACCGCATTCCGATTGCTGATAGACCACAACCGGCAATTCGCCAAACCTGGTTACGTGCGGCAAAAGGTTTAGGGAGGCATACGAGCTGTTTCGCGCGATTAGATCCTGCCGGAGAGCTGAAACGTAGCAACTGCGGCCGGTAGGCACGTCCTTCCTCATCCCCGTAGCCTTGCCTGGATCATCTCGGCCAGGCGGATGCTGTCCGCGATCTTCGAGTGCACGACTGGCGATGATTTAATCTCTTCTCGATTCAGTCGCACCGCGGCGATGAGTGATGCCGCAATGAGGAGCACTGCGTTCGGTTTTCTCTCCTCCTGATTGTTGGGTTTCTTGCGGTTGTAACAATTGCTGCTCGGACCGGGTGCGCCTTTGAATATTTCAGCCGGGCTGTAACGGTACGCAGCCCAACAGCATGAACACGTAACAATGACACTGTCATGAGGCGGTGGATCGGCTTTGTCTGGTTGAGAGTGCTCGATCTGAGGGTCGATGGCGCGGCAATTGATCGTGCAGCCGCACTTCTTGCACTTGACGACCCAGGCCGTGGGCAGCCCTAAATTCAGATCGGTCATACCCGACAATGATAGGCGAATAAACAACGAAAGTCATCCCTTTCAAGAAAATGGGTGCCCCTCGTCGCTGTAAATTCAAGATATGCATGCAGCCTCAAGCTTTGTTGCCTCTGATTTCTATTCTGCACTCGCGACCGCCATCCTCTTACTGCACGCGCTATTCATTTTGTGGGTGATTGTCGGTGCTTTGCTGACGCGCTCCCGCCCGCTCCTTCGCTGGCTGCATATCGCTTCTCTTTTCTGGGGAATCCTTACCGAAGTGCTTCCGTGGCCGTGTCCATTGACTCTGCTCGAAGATTGGCTCGAACGGCGTGCCGGAATCGAGCCGTACCAGGGCGGATTCCTGCTCCACTATCTGGACAAGCTTGTGTATCCCGACATTTCCGCCAACTTGCTCACGATCGCTGGGGTAATCGTCTGCGTCTCAAATCTCGCTTTCTATGGTCGACAAATGTGGATCGGCAGGCATCGCTGACGCGTTTCACATACTCACACTGACTGCCGGGAGGCGGCGAAGGTCCTCCTCGGTGAGCATTGAATCCAGCTGCCGCCAGATTCCGAGTTCAACGCTTCACGAGTTCATCCGCCAAGGCGCTAGCGTACACGCCACATTCCGCGATGCCGGTATTAGGCTCGAGCTTCGCTTTCCGAGGGCTCGACGAGATCCATGGTAACTCCCGTCACGCGGCCGATAATCGTAACTTCAGCGGGATAGCGGACGTGCTGCGCCCGGCGTTTTGACTCGTGTGAAGGAATCAAAATCAGCCGGCCATCATGCATTTCGCACCAACTGCATACGTAACGCTCGCGGAGTTCAACGAAGAAAATGGGCCGGTCATGCTCGCTATGCCAATCGACGGCAGGAATCTTCTTCTGGCGGGGATCAATCCGGACAAAAGCTCCCGGCCGGATGAAAGGGTGCAGGGTGTAGTCGTCCATGCCGATGTATCCATAAAGCGGACTAGAGCCATCCATCTGCTGAAGCACGAGCGGCACTTCATCCCAAGTTTCAATGATTTTCGGCAGCAGGTTTGTCCGCTCCGCACGCAACTTTTCCCGCAGCTCGACTGCGGATGACACGGTCGACTTGTGGGCCTCAGGCACCGGCCCAATCAGGTAGGTGCGGGGGAGAGCAAGTTTTCTATGCTCCTTAAGAACCTCGCCAACCGGGACGCCGCACATGCTCGCGAGTCGATCGTAATCGCGCCCGTAGATAACACTCAGGGTGTAAAGTCTGTGAAGAGTGGGCGGCCACTTTCCGTTTTCGATGTCAGCGAGAGAGGTGTGGGCGATGTTGTAATCGAAATTCTGCCATCTCTCGGCGATGCTGTGGCTCAGAGCTTCCACGTCGCGCAGGGATAAGCCAAGACGTTCGCGCTCAGCTCTGAGGCGCTTACCCGATTCCGGGTTCCAAGACGAGGCCCACATCAGACGGCCCACCGCAGGAATTGTCAGATGTTACAGCAAACACGGCACCTTTCCACAAGTTTCGGAATTTGTTTCTGAAAACCGGACAAAATGCCCGTTCTCTGGCCGCTATTCCGACCGCAAATCCGGAGGCCTTTTCCCGTCTCGTGCCACTGTAGGTTGTTCATTTACCTAGCAAACCCGAAGATCTGGCCGAAGATTGGGACAACCTATTGATATTTGTGGCGGCCGCTTCCGCTGGGCACTTATACAAGGTGCAAATCTGCGAGCAGTGATTCTTGAGCGCATCCGGGAGAGGGGGGACTCTGCGCGCGACCTACTTAGGTGTAGGCGCGCTTGGCGAGTAATCGGCGCGGGCCAGAAGTTCTCGCAGGAACCAACCAGCGAGAGGGACCGTGCCGCGTACGAGGGAGGGCTCGTCAACAAGCGCCGCAGTTGCCGAAAAAGTTCGATCCATCCTTGCGAGCAAGCGACTCACGCTATATCGAGCATCCCGGCAATCGGTCGCACTGTATGGCCTGTCTTCCCCGTACTTTCTCCCGCACCATCTGTATTACGACCTTCGCTCGGGATCCTTCCGGCCGAGCATTCATCAGATCGTCGCTTTGAGTCGCATTTCCGGCTACCGTGTGGCGGACTGGCTGCGAGTCTTTGGTTTTGATCTTGAAGACATTACACGATTGCAGATTCTGCTGCCTTCGAAACGCACCATTGTTCTCGATACCTCGCTCACCGACCCGAACGAATGGATACCCTGGCTTCGCAACCGGCCGCTTGGCGAACCTATTCCATCGATCACACCGCTCGCGCGGCTTCTGGAGTTGGGGTCTCGGAAGCGAATCGCCTCTGTGTCACAACTCGACCGGCATTTCATTTATGCCAAGATCGGAGCTGAAGATGCGCTTGCGTTTCCAGAACTCAGCCCAGGCAGCATCGTGCGCGTGGATCCAGATGTCACCGCCGATCTGGTAGGTAGGCAGAACTCCGGCATTTCTGATCGGCTATTTCTCATTGAGCACAGCAAGGGCTTCTGCTGTTGCCGTATCCGCATCCTGGGTGGCGGTGTCATCGTCCCTTTCGACAATGGGCTTTCTTATGCGCAGGTCGAACTGCATTGCCCTCAGGAGGCTCGTCTCTGGGGCGCGGTCGATCTAGAGTTCCGGCCCCTGCTCGGTGGCCAGGAACCGAAGGTCCCAAAGGATCTGGCCCGGCACTGGAAGCCACAGACGCTTCCCGCACTCGAAGACTTTGGGCAACTGCTCAAGAGAACGCGTACACGAATGAATCTTTCTATTCGCGAGGCCGCTGCGATGAGCCGTATCATCGCTGAAATCCTGAAGGATGATCGATACACAACTTCGCCCAGTTCGCTCAGCGATTACGAACTGCGCAACATCCCTCCGCGTGACTTCCACAAGATCATTACTCTTTGCTCCACGTATGGCCTGCGGTTTGAATCAGCAATGAAACGAATGGGGATTGATCTTGCGGAGGCTGGCACAGAATCGATGCTGGACCGCTATTTGTCCCGGGCTGAGCCAACTGTAGCACCCAAACGCGGCGAGCTAGAGACTGTTGGTGCGGGATTTGTCGAGAAGCTGCTCGGGGAGTCCCAGGAGATCCCCTTGTTCTTGCGTGACTCGTTGGGATACTTCGCTGGTTCGGCACACGTCTCCATGGATGATTTCTTCTGGGTCGGAGGCGACGACGACCCGCTTCACCCCTACCTGGCAGAAGGGTTGTTGGTCATGGTCAACCGCCGCCGAAAAACGCCTTTTCATTTGGCGTCGAAACCGTGGTGGCAACAGCCGCTGTACGTCATTCTTATGAGAGAAGGGGTTTACTTGGCCTGCTGTTGCTCGGTTGAAAACGGCCTGCTGGTGATTCACCCCTACAGCCGGGACTTTCATCGCTACGCCCAGTACCGACTTCACCAGGATGCGGAAGTCGTCGGCCAAGTTGTCGCGATCATGCGGCGACTTCCATAAGTTCGGCTGTCGAACGATTCATGTTGGGTTTCCGGACGCATTGCGTTCTTCGCTACCCGCTCATTTCCATGATTTCTCTCAGGAATTTGCAGGGATTGATCGAAATCTGAACAAAGCACTCATTTTCTGGACAAATCACATCCGCGTCCCTAGGCTTGGCATGATTGCCGATCTCGCCGGCATTCGGGATGCCGCACGTTGTCCTCCGTCACTCAACAGCGAAGGTCGCATTGGCTGCCGCCTGAACTCGTCTGGCTGATCAAAGAGATTCGGCCACTTCTGCACTGGCACCTGAGCAGCTTTGTGTGCATCACGGCCGGCAGCCTTCTCGCGCTGCTCTCGCCCCTGCTGCTTAAATGGCTCATTGACGGCATCATTCCGCAACGACGTATCGGACTGCTGCTCGTCGCAGTGGCGCTGATTTTCCTCGGTCACCAGGGCAGGGTTGTCCTCACCAGCTTGGGCAGTTACCTGATGCTCAGCGCTTCACAGAAAATGGGGCTCACCCTAAGAGTGAGGCTGCTCGAGCATCTGGATACTCTTTCCGCGGACTACTACGAAGACACGCCCGTGGGCGCGGCCATGTATCCACTCAAGGAGACGATCGAGGAGATCTCCTATTTCGGATCCGATCTCCTGCCTGCGATTCTGCGGATGCTGCTCACGACCGCATTTACGTTGGCAGCTATGTCCGCGCTGAGCCCGGCACTCACGCTGACCGTCCTTCCACTGATTCCCGTTTTCCTAGTGACAAGGCAGCACTTCCGAAGAAAGCTTGCGACTGACGCCGATGCCGCGCAGGATGATCGGCTCGCCTGGAGTAACTTCCTCGAGGAACATCTCTCGTCGGTGATTTCGATTCAGCTTCTTGGCCAGGAAAAGCGACAGGAGCGACGGGCCTTTCGGCTTCTGGCACGCTCACTACGGTCACAGCAGCGACTCTATCGGACCGCCACGTGGTTCACGGTTTGGAGTTCTCTTGCGATTGTTCTGGCGATGTCCGCAGTCTTCGGCTACGGCGGAGAGAGTGTGCTCGCGGGCAGGTTGAGTATTGGAAGCCTCGTTGCTTTCTATGGTTTTGTGACCCAACTTTTTGATCCGCTCAGCGGCGCCTCCGATCTCTACGCCAAGGCGCAGAAAACCTTTGCCAGCATTCGCCAAGTGCAAGGTGCATTTGCCTTACGGCCGGGTGTGACAAGTGCCCCGGGCGCACTTATGCTTTTCGGGCAAGATACGGCAGAGATCGAGTTTGCCAATGTCGAGTTCGGCTACTCCAGAAACAAAGACTTCCTTCACGTCCCCTCGCTTCGGATATTACCTGGGGAACAGATAGCAATCGCGGGAGAGAACGGTGCCGGAAAGAGCACGCTTGTCAGGCTTATCGCCAGGCTCTACGACCCGGTTTCCGGCGAAGTACGGTTAGGCGGAGAAGACATCCGGAATATTCATCTCAAGAGCCTGCGCCACAGCGTTTGTTATCTGCCGCGCGATCCAGTGTTGTTCGATGGATCGATCGCGTCGAATTTGCTTTTTGTGAGGTCCAGTGCTTCGGAACAAGAACTCGAAGAAGCGTTGCAGATGGTGGGACTGACAGCTTTGGTTCGATCGCTGCCTGCCGGCCTTCGCCAGCGAATCGGGCCGGACGGCTGCCAACTCTCGGGTGGTGAACGTCAGCGCCTCGCTCTCGCGAGGGCGGTTCTGCAACAGCCGCGGGTGTTGATCCTGGACGAGGCGACCTCCTGCCTGGATGCGTTCGCAGAAGCCCGTATTCTTCAAGAACTCCGGCGCAGTCTCGGCCTATCAACCTTCATCGTCATCTCGCATCGGCTTTCCACGTTTTCGACATTCGGCCGGGTGCTTCTTCTTTCGCGTGGACATATTGTGAGTGACGGAGATTCTTGTTCATTTCTGGCGATGCACGGCGTTCAACCCGAATCGGCGATTTCCACAGACTAGTTTCAAGCCGACAGACATTATTCCAATTCCCATTAACTCCAACACCGGCGCGATCTTATCGCTTGCGCACCCTCTCGCAGACGGCTCGATGCGAGCCAATTAGGATGCAATAGCGAACAGGCTCCCATTCTCAAGTCATCGTTCGTTCCAGAAATCTCGTAAGTCTGTCAACAACATCCACGCGACTAGGTCGTTTTTCTGGAAGTTTTCAACTTTTTGTGGCTTTCGATTCACGCGCGTGTCAAAGTGCGCCCAGACATTGCGACTCACCTTGTACGCCGACGAAGTGGACTACCGATGTATACAGTTGCAGAAGGTATTCGCAGCACGCACGGCCAGGATGGCGCCATTGTCCTGGATATCCGGCAAGGACAGATGTTCAACCTCAACTTCGTTGGCTCACGAATCCTCGAACTTCTCAGAAATGGTTCGACCGAATCAGAAATCGTCGGTCAGCTTATCCGCGAGTTCGGCGTCAGCCGGGACCTTGCTGAGAACGACGTACAGAATTTCCTCGAGAACCTGAAGAAGTGTCACCTCGTCGAAGAACACGAACCGGGTGTGCCGGTCTGAGCTGTAGCCAAGAGTTTCTGCGCTAGGTCGGCTGACTGTGTGAATGAGGTATGTACCATGCCGTTTCTTGTTTTGAGAGCGTACTTGAAGCTCATTTACTTCGATCTCTACTTGGTACGAGGTAATTTTGAGGTGCTCTACGACAAGGTTCGGAAGTACCCAGTGGGAAAGATGACGCCTGCTCCTGATGCAGTGAAACGCATTTGTTCGGCAATGGATATGGCCTGTATCTGGTACTGGAAAGAAGCGCTCTGTTTGCAGCGCTCGGCAGCGACGAGTTGCCTCCTCAAGAGCCACGGAATATTCGCCCAAATGGTAATTGGGGCACAACAGTTGCCATTCAAGGCGCATTCTTGGGTCGAAGTGGGTGGTCGCGTGGTCAACGACAAAGCGTATGTACCGGAAATGTACGCAGTCTTGGATCGATGCTGATAAACGACAGGTTGAAGATTCTGGGCAAAGGCAACTATATGAGCGTCCAGTTCGGAAGATGGAATTTTGAAGGCCTGCCCCCTACTCCGGAATACATCCAGAAAGTCAGCGCAACGCTCGCTCCCTACGGTCCCGACGGTGACGGTTCCTATTCGAAAGGGGGCATAACGGTTCTCTATCGCGCTTTCCACACCACGAAGGAATCACGTCGCGAGACGCAGCCACATATCTCTTCTTCCGGAGCCGTGATCACTTGGGACGGCCGCTTGGACAATCGAACTGAACTCATCAACGAGTTGCGTGACTCCTTGACCGTCAATTCCACGGACGTTGCCATCGTTGCCGCGTTCTATGAAGAGTGCGGGGAGAGGTGCCTGAGTAAACTCATCGGAGATTGGGCACTCTCCATCTGGAATCCTCGCGAGCGCTCTGTGTTGCTTGGCAAAGACCCCATCGGTACGTGTCATCTTTACTACACTTTCGACAAAAATCAATTAATCTGGAGCACGATTCTCGACCCGCTCGTGCGCCTTGCAGGTAAGACCTTCACTCTTATCGAAGAATACATCGCCGGCTGGTTCTCTATGTTTCCGGCCGCGCATTTGACACCCTGTGTCGGCATTCATTCCGTGCCACCCTCCTCGTTCGTGCTTCTCGGACCGGGAAGGCACACAATCAGCACGTATTGGAGTTTCGACCCCGAGAAGAAAATCCGTTACCGCGCCGATGCCGAATACGAAGAACACTTCCGCACCGTGTTCGCCACGGCTGTACAGCGCAATCTTCGTTCCGATAGGCCCGTTCTCGCGGAACTCAGCGGTGGCAGGGACTCCTCATCCATCGTCTGCATGGCCGATACGATTATCGCCCGCGGCGCCGCTGACACGCCTCGCCTGGATACGATCTCCTATTATGACGACTCCGAACCCAACTGGAACGAGCGCCCCTATTTCACCAAAGTTGAGGAAAAGCGTGGTCGCATGGGCTGGCACATCGACGTCGGTACCCAAGATCCGGGGAATATCCAAGAACCACCATCAAAATCTCCCCACTGCCGCTTTGTGCCGACCCCAGGCCACGATGGCCGCACTTCTCCACCGTTCAAAATGTGTATGACCTCACAAGACAATCGGGTCGTGCTTTCCGGCATCGGGGGCGACGAAGTCATGGGCGGTGTCCCCACACCCGCGCCCGAACTTCAGAATCTTCTTGCAAGAGCTCAATTTGGTGCCCTCGCCCATCAATTGAGAGTCTGGGCGCTGGAAAAGAGAAAGCCCTGGTTCCATCTGTTGTGGGAAGCCGGCCGTGGATTCTTCCCTCCCGCCCTCGTGGGGGTCCCGAAATACATGCGCCCGGCCCCATGGCTGCAGTCCAGCTTTGTGAATCACCACTGGACCGCGCTCACCGGCTACCCCACCAGGACGAAGCTATTCGGTCCTCTGCCAAGCTTCCAAGACAACGTGGGCACACTCGACGCCTTGCGCAGGCAACTGGCGTGCAGCGCTTTGCCATTCGAACCACCCTACGAGAGACGGTATCCCTATCTGGATCGCGACCTATTGGATTTCATGTTCGCGATTCCGCGAGAACAACTGGTCCGTCCGACGCAACGCCGTTCTCTCATGCGCCGCGCACTCGTCGGTATCGTCCCGAACGAAATCCTGAACAGGAAGACGAAAGCATTTGTTGCCCGCTCTCCGATGGTAGCCATCTCAAACGACTGGGCTCAGCTCGCGGAGATGACTCAGAGCCTGCTTAGCAGTTCGCTCGGAATTGTAGACGCGGAACGTCTCTCGGAGGCCTTGCAGAAAGTTCGGCGGGGCGAAGAAGCCCCGATGGTCACCTTGCGGCGCACGCTGTTCCTCGAAAGCTGGCTCAAGGATCTTCGTGCATTCGGAATTATAAATCTGGACACACCCTTGAAGCCGAAGCTGAGATGGCAAGCTTCTACCCCGGGTTAGCCCATATCACGCTAACAAAAATATCGACAACGAACGGGGGAGCGAGGGAGCGAATCATGGGCGTTCAATTTGGAAAGTGGAGTTTCGAGGGCGCGCCACCTGCCCCGGACTACATCGAGAAAGTCGTTGCGACTCTCGCTCCCTACGGTCCTGACAGCAACGAATCCTATACGAAGGGCGGCGTAAAGATTCTCTATCGTGCCTTCCATACCACGAAGGAATCCCGTCGTGAAACCCAGCCACACATTTGCCCGTCAGGCACCGTCATCACTTGGGACGGTCGCCTGGACAACCGCGCTGAGCTGATTAGCGAGTTGCGCGATTTCCTGACCATCAGTCGCACTGACGTGGCGATCGTCGCTGCGGCGTACGAAAAGTGGGGTAGCAAATGTTTTGCCAAGTTTATCGGGGATTGGGCTCTCTCCATCTGGAACCCTATCAGCTGCTCACTGATTTTGGCCAAAGACTTCATCGGCACCCGCCATCTCTACTACTCGATCGATAAAAATCAGGTCACATGGAGCAGCATCCTCGATCCGCTCGTCCAGTTTGCCGAAAAAACCTTCCCCATCTCTGAAGAGTACATCGCCGGCTGGTTCTCGTATTTTCCCGCAGCGCATCTAACACCCTACGTCGGCATCCATGCCGTCCCGCCGTCCTCGTTCGTGGTGCTTGGGCCGGGAAAGCACAGGGTCAGTAAGTATTGGGATTTCGATCCGGCGAAGAAAATCCGTTATCGCACCGACGCCGAATACGAAGAGCACTTCCGTACCGTCTTCGCGAAAGCGGTCCAGCGCAGGCTCCGTTCAGATCGTCCAGCCCTCGCCGAACTCAGTGGCGGCCTAGACTCCTCCTCGATTGTTTGCACGGCAGACCGAGTCCTCGCCAGCTGCAACGCGGAGTGCCCACGCCTCGACACTATCTCTTGGTTTGACGACACCAACGATCACATCGAGCCTGACACAAACGAACTTCACTGGATCACTAAAGTCGAAGAACGACGTGGACGGACGGGGTATCACATAGATTGCGGAGCCATCAGCGCGAAGGAAGCCTATACTCGCGAAAAATTGATATCGGAAGGCGAAAGCGATCAGTTTCTGTCAATTCCAGATTCTCGCAGCCACGACTCCGCTTTTGTCAAGCAATACGCTGCATGCCTTGGATCAGAACATCGAGTCACCCTTAGCGGAATTGGAGGTAGCGAGTTCATGGGTGGAGGAGTCCCGACGCCTTTGCCTGAGCTTAGAAACTTCCTTTCGAGGGCCCGTTTTCTGATACTCGCCCGGCGACTGAAGGCTTGGAGCCGTACGATGCAGACAAAACGATTTCGCCTGCTTTGGGAATCCATTCGGGGCTTTTTGCCGACGAACCTGGTGGGCCTGTCGGACGATTCACAATCAATTCCCTGGCTTGATTTGGGATTCATCCATCGGAATTACGCTGCTCTTCGTGGTTGTGCGGCTCGCACAAAGCTCTTTGGTCCTCTACCAAGCTTCCAAGAATGTGTCTCTACGTTCAACGCGGTGCGCAGGCTCTTGGCTTACTGTAGACTCCGCCCTGAACTACTCTGCGATGCACGCTACCCCTTCCTCGATCTTGAGCTGCTGGAATTTCTGTTTGCCATTCCGAGAGAACAAATCGTCGGAGTGGGCCGTCGACGCTCGCTGATGCGCCGTGCGCTCAGCGGCATTATTCCGGAAGAACTTCTCAACCGAAGAAGAAGGGTGTTCGTTCCACCGGAGCTGTACACGAGGAATGCGATAGCAGTGGCCAATGGATTGGAAGAGAGGCATTCCCTGCTCAGCAACTCCATAGGCGTCGTGGATTCTAGCCAACTGAGAGAGGCCCTGCGGAAGCTGCGCAGCGGGGAAAAAGTTTACTTGGGCGCATTGCGTAAGACCTTGACCCTCGAACTGTGGCTACGTCAGCCAGAGATGCGGGGCCTCTTAAAGAAAAACTTGTCTTTGCCCCCGACAATTCCTGTGTGCGTGAATCCTGTTGAATCTCGGGATCCTTCATCGGCTCTGGCGGATTCCGGGGTGCCTGCACCGCTTACTCGCCACGAAAATTTGGCTGGCCAGCTGAGTACGTTAGATCACTAAAGAGAGGAGGTGACAAACAATGAACTACGAAACTCCAGAAATCACTGCGATGGCCCCAGCGGCCGAAGCAGTTCAGGGGTCTCCCAAACTGCACCAGTCCGTGATCGACTCTCCAGCGTTCAAGGAGCCGTCGGCTGCGTACCAAGACTGGGAGGAGTAACGAAGCCGCCTGCCGGAGCGCTTGGAATTCCAGTGCTCCGGCAGATATTGCGAATCTCTGTACTCGGGTAACTGGCTACTTCTTGGCCTGCGATTGCATCGACCTCAACCTGCGCCAACGAGCATACTGTCCCGCCTTTACTGGATCGGAATCCTCATAGCCTTGCAGCCAGAATCGAAACCAGTCAACCGTCCCGCCTTGCGATGCAGCGCGCGCTTCCGGCTTGGTGAGCACGTGTTCATAAGCACTCAACATGATCAAGTCCACAGGCTTGTGAAGAACGCGCAAACCTGCGTAGGTCTCCCACATGAGGAGTACGCTAAGACGATCATTCCCGACAACCATGACAGGTGCGTTCACCTTATCAAGATTGAAGCCGGGGGACTCTTTTAACCATCTCTGCAGCCCTTCACCGAAGGGGGCTGCGCCGATCTCTGTCTCGTATAACTGTTTCATTACTTGATCAGAATGCTGCAAGTATTGAAAATAGCCGCCCATCTCCCCCTCGGTGATGGATGCGGCTTCCAGGTGAAAGTCACTATGCGTGAGCGCATGCATCACGTAATAGCAGGTGTGGCTGAACCCGACAATTCCGATCTTATCGGGATCCACTAGTCCCTCTGAAATAAGTCGGTTGGCTATAACCTCATAATTAGCGACAGCCGTAGCCGCATCGTCTGAAGACAATCCCGAGTCCATGCTGTGCTCTGCAACTTGAACGACAATTATGCCAGCGGCAGCCAATTCTCTGGCTGCAAAGGCTGTCGGGTATAGGCCGGAAGGTAAGAACTGCGATTCCACAAATCCGTGGGTTTGTATCACCAGAGGATAGCGCATGCCAGCCTTGTAGTTGCTCGGCTTGTAAAGTCCGGCGTCCCATTGCCGGCCTTTCTTATCTTTCCAGGTGTAAACGCCCGCTTGTCCCAAATCGAGATTCTCAAGCTGCGGATTGGGATCCCAAAGGACAGCCGAGGTACGTGAGTTCGCAGCAAGTAGAACAGGTGGCTCATCTAGGCCTTGCTGAATGTGGACTCTTATACCATCAAGCGCGGCCGGTGGATTGCCTGTGCTTTCAGCCTCAATCTGCCAGGTTCCGTCCGGCAAGTATCGGTACTCGATGCTTCCAGTGTCCCCGTAGAATGTCTTGTCATAGTTGACGATGACCCGTTGTTTGACACCGCCCACGAATCGGGCATCCGTCACATAGTGGAATCCTTCTTCGTGATTACCGGTCTCAGAATGTGTCTTTTTCAACGTCTCCACACAAGTGCTGTTATTGGAGGAAAGATCGAAAGCGACGATACACGGACGAGACGATATGCTCTCTCCTGCGTTGACAAACGTACCAGGCAGGAGAATAGCTTGGCTATCACTCGACCACCTGGGAATAGCGGGGGTGAGAGCCCATTCCCCTTGGGGCACAAGAGCGCGAGAGTCATCGCTGATCGGAGTGTTCGTGAGGGTTCGGACCGAGGCCGTTCGCAGGTCGATCAGTACGTATTGATGTACCGGGCTACCCTCACGGCTTTCAACATGAAACGAGTGGGCCCATGATTCCGGAACTCTTGAAACTGTCATTTTCGTGACCAGAAAGTGCCCATCAGGAGACAACGCTAACTCACCATCCGGAATGATCGGCTCGCCTTGATTCTTCAGTTCGATCTTCTTGCCATCGACGACTGTCCATAAGTATTTTGGCGCCGGAGCGATCTCTTCCCGTATGCGTGGATTGTCCGGGAAAATCAATTCCCAAAGGGAACGCCCCGTCCCAACGATTGCTGGCTGCTGAGGTTCCTCTCGCGCGTTGTTGAAGCCTGCGTCGCGCAGGGTATAAACATAATGGTTTGGATCTCTGACGTCGAAATCGACGACGTCCTCATTCGGGGACGTCAAGGGCTCTACTCTCTTCTTCCGAAGGCTGACAAGGAGGATTTGTTTACGGCCGCTGACTGTCGGTTCCAGTAATGCGACACCGCTCGAATCAGCGAGCCACCGCCAGTCGCTTTCAATTTCCTTCTCTGTAAGGTGGGTAGCGATCCATAGCGGAGCAGGCGGATCATCCTTCTCTGAACTGTTAAGGAACGCTTTGATGTCCTCACTTCGGTAGAATCGCAGCGAGTCTTCTATTCGGTTCAGATCCAACCGGCCACGTGTGGTGACGACGAGCACGTAGCGCCCGTCCGGCGAAAACTGCACCGCTTCTGTTCTCTCTGCATACGGATGGCCAAAGTTAACTAGCCCAATCTCGTCCGCCACAGTGAAGGGTCTCTTCGTTCCAGCGCTCTGGCCTGACGATAAGAAACAAAACAGATCGAAAAGGAGAAACAGCGTCGATATCGCACCGCCTCTCATATGCTGTCTTGGCAGACGAGTCTCCAGTTCACAGGCTAGAAAAGGGCTCAGCATAGTGAGGAATGTCTTAGATCAAGTCTCAAAAGACGAATTTGAGGGCAAACTGCATCGAGCGCGGTCCGCCCATCTGGTAGAGGGGGCTGAGGACGCCCAGAGAGTTTGCGAGAGTGGCCGTCGCTTGGCCGAATTGAGGATTTGTGCAACCCGGTATACCCGGAGTACCGAAACAATTCGAACCGACGGTCCCAAAATTGGGATGATTGAAGATATTGAAAGTCTCAGCCCTGAACTGTAACTTCAACGCCTCACCGAGCGGGAAATCCCGGCGAACAGCCAAATCCATCTGCCATGTACCAAAGAGCCTTGCAAAGTTGCGAGGAGTATTGCCAAGACCGGAATCTACGGGAGTAAAGGCATTGGGATTGATTGCTCGTCCCCCTGGGCACTCTTGACCCGGAGAAAGATCTCCGAGACCTTGGAGAACACTTGCGCAATTGTTGCCGTAGAGATAGACGGGTTGCCCGGTCACGAAGCTTAATCCTCCGTCAAACAGCCTTCCATCAGGCTGTGGTAGAAAGTTCCCTGCCAAGGTTATTGGGAAAGCACTGCGCGCAGTGAAGCGGTCATCAAGACCCCAGTGGTTCAGGGCGTGAGCAACTCCGTGACGCCCGACGGTTGGGAGATCGTAGGAAAAGGCGGCTGAAAAGTTGTGCCGGACATCGAAGTCACAGTTGCCTCTCTGATATCCAAGATTGAAGTTCTCGGAGCCGTAATCGAGGCAGTGCGACCATGTGTAGGACGCCAAGGCCGTCATACCTCGACTCAGTCTCCGACGAAATTGTGTCTGTAAGGAACCGTAGTCCGATTTGAGGCCATTTTCAAAAAACGTAGCCACTTGAATGTTCGGATTGTTGGGAACAAAGACGCTCTCCTGCAGTAACCTTGCGGCGTGGGATGCAACGTATGACACACTGAAAGTCTGCGACTCGCCCAATGCTTGCTCAACGCTGAGATTCCACTGAAGCGTGTATGGCAACTGCAAGTGAGGCTCGAAGCCAATAACTTGGCTGTAGGGGGGCTGCGGAGGATTCTCAATGGATGGAACCGCAGAGACTAGCGGAAATTCGCCGGGTTGGAACCCCGTTGATGCAATGAATCCTGGTCCATTAAATCCCCATGATCCTACCTGCTGGCCCGTGTCGAAGAAGACACCCCCGCCGCCGCGCAGGACAGTCTCCCATCTTCTCCCGTCGCGGAGTGTGTAAGCCATTCCGATACGAGGCGCGAAGTTGTACCAAGTGGTTCTCCAAAGGGGTGTGCCCTGCGGAGCAAGTGACCACGTACCAGGACTAGTTCCAAGAACGGTGTAAGGGTGCAGTCCCCGTGTCACACCTGGAGCAGGGTTCACCTCCCAACGCAGTCCAAAGGAAAAACTCAAACGCGGCGACCATCTCCATT
>Ga0209006_10002511_pt1 | contig 16744 bp, 15 predicted proteins | sample JacPin_JW_Ref_O2_FD_188567 | JGI IMG/M metagenome (GOLD analysis project Ga0209006, IMG submission 188567) | Forest soil microbial communities from Algoma, Ontario, Canada - Jack Pine, Ontario site 1_JW_Ref_O2 (SPAdes) (version 2) | ecosystem: Environmental > Terrestrial > Soil > Boreal... | reverse complement strand
CCGGGAACAAAAGAAACGGCGGAGGAATCGTCCTCCGCCGTTTCCTTTGTATTTCTGCATTCCAGGTTGAGCCAAATCTGCCCGCCGTGCGGATTCTTGCGACTTCTAACGCTTAGTCAGAAATGGATTGGTCTCGCGTTCTTCGCCGATCGTCGTGAGCGGGCCGTGGCCGGGAACCACCAAGGTTTCATCGGGCAGAGCCAAAACCGTATCGTGCAGCGAGTGCAAGATTTTCTGCATGGAGCCGCCGGGCAGGTCGGTGCGGCCGATGGAACCGGCGAACAGAGTGTCGCCGGCGATAAGTTTTTTGTCAGCCGCGAAGTACAGGCAAATGCTGCCTTCGGTGTGACCGGGCGTGTGCAGAATGTCGGCAGTGAGCGATCCGGCGCTGACGCTCTCCCCGGTCGTGACGCTGCGATCGATGTCGACTTTACCGGGAGACGGCATGCCAATCCAGGCGGCTTGCGCGTCGAGCATTTTCAGCAGAGCGTAATCGTTCTGGTTGAGCAAAATGGGAGCGCCCGTGGCGGTGCGGAGCTTCATCGCTCCGCCGACATGGTCGATGTGAGCGTGCGTGATTACGATTTGCTTGACCTGCAGGTTATGTTTGCGGATGAGATCGAGAACCTCGTGAACGTCATCCCCGGGATCGATGACCATGGCTTCGTGGGAAGTCTCATCGCCAATCACCGAGCAGTTGCATTGCAAAGGGCCGACGCGAAGTATTTCGTGGATCATATATCTTCTTATTGTAGCGAGGAGCGAGGGCGAGACGCCCTCGCGACAGTCGGCCGGCGCCGGCGCTGCCGTTCTCGGCTCCGCCCGAGCTTTGGTGGTTGGTACTTGCGCGGGGAACGCATCGGGTAGACAATACTGCCGCGTGTTGGGGAGGGATTGTGGCGAAGTACCGTCAGCATGGTTATCAGGATCGCGATCACGAATCGCGCAAAGGATCGGGAGAGAAGGCTGGCGGGGGCACGCCGCCGCCAAAGAAAGATAATAGTTTTGGCCCCAGGCCCGTCAATCTACCCGGCACGCGGGCGATTTCACGGTGCACGCAGTGCGGCACGGTGCTGCAGGGAATGCCAGCCAGCGGGCAATGTCCGAAGTGCGGGTTCGAGCTGCATTCCTGCAAGCAATGCGCTTATTTCGATCCGGGGAGCCGCTTTGAGTGCATGCAACCGGTGGCGGTGCGGGTGCCGAAGAAGGACACGAAGAATGATTGCGCGTTATATGAGATGCGGGTGACGCGCGAAAAGGAAACCTCGACGCCGGCGAGCTTGCGGCCGAACGACGCACGAGCGGCGTTTGAGAATTTGTTCAAGAAGTAGGACTCGCGCGAACCATCGTTAGGAGAGCGGCAGCGAGAATCTGGGGAGCTTCGTTCCCCGGACAGCCGAGGCGGCTGTCCCTTACCCGAACTAACAACGACGTTTACGGTTTCTCGGTTGGCCGGATCAGAATCTCGCTCACAAACGACCGCGGTGTCTGCGTCACCAGCATTTCTACGGCGTGTGCGATGTCATCTGGCTGAAGCATTTTCTTCGGGTCTTTTCCGGCGTGCGGACCCAGTTCGGTTTCTGTGGAACCAGGGCAGATGACCGCGGCGCGAACGTTGTGCGGGCGCAGTTCTTCCGCCACCGAGTACGTCAAGCCGTTGAGACCCCACTTGGAGGCAGCGTAGGCCGCGCCGTTGGGAAGAGCGTTTTTTCCGGCCAGGGACGATATGTTGATGATGTGTCCGGAGCGGGCGCGAATCATCATGGGAGCGAAGACGCGTATGGAAAAATAAACGCCGCGCAGATTGGTGTTCAGAATGCGATCCCACTCTGCAGGCGCCAGTTTGTATAGGGGATCATTGAAGCCGCCGAGGCCGGCATTATTCACGAGGATGTCGAGTCGGCCGAACGTGCTTTCAACGCGGGCGGCGGCGTATTCGAACTGGTGCAGGAGGGTGACGTCGCAGGGAATGACTTCGGCTTTGCCTCCTGCCTCGAGAATCGCCTGCGCCGTCCGATCGAGCGTTGACTGGGTTCGTCCGCAGAGCACGACGGCAGCGCCGAGTTTGGCTAGTTTGCGGGCGATCGCCGCGCCGATTCCTCGGCCGGCACCGGTGACAACTGCCACTTGCCCGGCGAGAGCTTGCTCGGTGTCCATATCAAAAAGTCTCCTGCGGGTCGGTTCGAACGCGACCAGAGCAGATGAGGACCATCCGCCGCGTCCGCTATGCGCATCTTAGCAATAAATAGGAGGACGTTTGGGAAGTAGCTTGCCTTCGGAAGAAGAGGTACTTATAATCCCGCCAACCGGGAAAAAGGGTCAAGGCGCCTTTGCGTCTGTCGACTACCCTTCTCCCCGGCGCCCTGCCAGGAAGCCGGGCATTCCAAAGCAGGATCCGGACGCGAAGCGGTCCAGACGGAATGCAGTTGCTGCTGATTTGAAGAAACACGATTCCCAGAAAAGTAATTTCCCGAAGTTCCAAGGAGCCATACTGATGAAAAAGATTCTGCTTACGGTTGTGCTTGGGGTAGCGGTCGTGGCAGTGGCGAAGAACACGACGCAGCCGACACAGGGACAACCGGCCGCGCCGCCGACCTCGAGCGTGAACTCCCCAACGGGTCAGACCACGCAGGGTACGCCGGCTGCGGCGCCTGTGATTAAGGATCCGGCTGAGTACAACGCCTACGTCGCCGCCGTGCAGGCGACCGATCCCAACGCGAAGATCAGCGGGCTGGAAGCGTTCGTCAACCAGTATCCCAACAGCGTCATGAAGAATCAGGCGCTCGAAATTCTGATGCAGACCTACCAGCAGGCGGGCAATGCGAAAAAGACCATGGACACAGCCACGAAGCTGGTCTCGGTTGACACCTGCAACGTACGCGGGTTGGCTCTTCTCGCTTATTTTGACCGTGTGATGGCCCAAGGCGGCGATCCGAATGCGGCCCAATTACTCAACGACGGCAAGAAATACGGGCAGCAGGGACTCGATTGCATGCCTAAGTTCGCCAAACCCGAGGGCACTTCGGACGCGGACTTTCAGAAGACGAAGGACCAGATGACCGGGATCTTCCATGCGGCCATCGGGATTGGGTGCTTGCAAGCAAAAGATAACGCCTGTGCGGTTACCCACCTGAAGCCTGCCGTGGATGCTAGCCCGGATACGCAGAAAGACTTCAGCTTGGTGTATCCATTGGCGCTCGCGTACTTGGGTCAAACACCGCCAGATACTCAAAATGGAATCTGGTACGCAGCCCGGGCGGCGGCAGTGGCCCCGCAGGCGGCCCAAACGCAGATTGAGAAATATGCGCGTTCCCAGTATGTAAAATTCCACGGGGGGGACGATGGCTGGGCAGAGTTCCTGGCTGCGGCCAAGAGCGGCGGCTCACAGGTTGCAATCAAACCGGCACCTTCACCCGCCGAGCAGGTTCACGCCATGGTGACTTCCAAGAAGCCGGAAGAGATGAACTTTGCCGAGTGGCAGTTCGTGTTTACCAACGGTTCCCAGGAAGACCAGGACGCGGTATGGAACGCTATCAAGGGCAAGGCGGTGCAGATGAATGGCACGGTGATCAGCACTACGCCGACCGAGTTCATGATCGCGGGCAGTTCGGATGATATCGACACCAAGAAGCCCGATATCACTTTGAAGTTTGAGGACAAGGTTCCGGTTCGGCTGATTCCGAAAGACGGGGCTTCCTTGGACTTCCAGGGCGAACCCGCTTCCTACACTCCGAATCCATTCATGATGGTCATGGAAAAGGGGCAACTGCTGAGGGCAAAGGCAGCCCCAGCTACCCCCAAAAAGGCGCCAGTCCATCACAAACCGGCCGCCCAATAGCCAACCGGCTTTCATCGAAGCAAAAGGCAGCCCGCCGGGGCTGCCTTTCGCTTTTATGGGGCTGACTCAATTCGAGCCGCCGAGCTCCTCGCCGCTCCTGCTCCTGCTCCTGCGCGGTGGGACTGCGCCTGACTCTGCGCGGGCTTAGTTTGGACCAATTACCGTACGACCTTTTTTTCCAGGGTGACGGAGCGGGTGCTACGGGGCGGACGCTTGACGCCGTCGCGGAGCTGGCGAACATCGATCTTCAGTTCGCTGATGGTGCGGCTCAGAGTATTGCGGTGCATGCCCAATTCTCGTGCGGCTCGGCACTGATTGCCTTTATTCTCCTGGAGAACCGTCAGGATGAAGCGTTTCTTGAACTCCCGAACTCCTTCGGAATAAAGAATATTGCTGCGGTACATTTGCAGGATAAGTGCTTCCAGTTGATCTTTCACAATGCATCTCTCTCTTTGTTATGAATTTTCCACTGCACCGCGGGCCTATTTCGGCGGGGAAGCATGAGAGCCAGCTAACTTCGGCTGAGCCTGATGAAGCAGATCCAAACCCTGGTAGAAACGAGCGCGTAACTCGGTCGGAGCGACCCAGATCGCCGCACGGCCCAAGACGAGAAAGTAGGGCGCGAGCTGCGAACTCTGCAGCAGCTTCGAAGTTGGCTCGAATGCCGTCATACCCATCAGGATCACTGCTGCCATCAAGGCGCCCTTCAGCAGCCCCAAGATTGCGCCGAGGAAACGGTCAAAACCACTAAGTCCGGTTTCTTTCATCAACCAGCGGGCAACCCTGGCGGCCAGGCCGAACAGGAGCACGATGGCAAAAAAAATGACCAGGAAGCCAAGCACCTCAGCTAACCAATCATTCTTCAAAAACCCTTCAAACCAGCCTGCGAGGCCGCGGTACTTCCACGCAGCCACGATATAACCGGCCACCAAGCCGGCCATGGTGAGGGCCTCGGAAAAAAAACCCTGCATGGCGGCCGTAACAACGTTCAGGAGTACAACCCCAAGAATGATCCAATCCACGAGGTTCATGCCGCGCTCTCGCGGCTGGAAATTGTGCGAGCGACCCGGTTACACATCCAGCTTGTGACCGGTAAGCTGAAAATATGCTTCCAGATACTTTTCGCTGGTGCCAAGGGCCACCTCGGGCGGCAGCGCCGGCGCCGGAGGCTGCTTGTTCCAGTGAATTTGCTCAAGGTAATCGCGAACGTACTGCTTGTCATACGAATCCTGCGGCCTTCCCGGAGCGTACTTGTCAGCGGGCCAGAAACGGGAAGAATCGGGAGTGAGGACTTCGTCGGCCAGGGTAATTCCCTTGGCGGTGCGTCCAAACTCGAACTTGGTGTCGGCAATGATAATGCCGCGCTGCCGGGCGTAGGCTGCAGCTTTGTTGTACACCCGCAGGGTGAGATCGCGAAGGTGACCGGCCATCTCGACCCCAACGATCTTGCACATCTGGTCGAAGGAAATGTTCTCGTCGTGCCCGGTTGTGGCTTTGGTGGACGGTGTGAAAATGGGCTCGGGGAAGGCGTCGGATTCTTTCAGGCCTTCCGGCAGTTGGATGCCAGAGACTTTGCCGGTGGCTTTGTATTCCTTCCAGGCAGAACCGGAAATGTAGCCGCGTACCACGCACTCCACGGGGAACATTTCGGCACGCTCGACCAGCATGGAGCGTCCGCGCAATTGGTCGGCGTAGTTGCGGACGGCGGGCGGGTATTGGTCCACATCGGCCGTAACCAGGTGGTTGGGGACGATGTCGGCGAGGTAATCAAACCAGAACAACGAAATCTGGCTGAGCACCTGTCCCTTGTGAGGGATTCCGCTGGCCAGAATGTAGTCGAAGGCGGAAATCCGATCGGTGGCGATGAATAGCAGTTGCTGGTCGCCGACCTTGTACACGTCGCGTACTTTGCCGCTGGCGTAAAGGGGGAGATCAGGGATGTCAGTTTGTAAGAGAACGGAATCGAGAAGTTCGGGGCTCATAAGGAAATTTTACAGGTAAGAGGCGAGGCGTATTCTAGCTGGTCAGAAAAAAATGTCAACGATTCTGATCACCCGGCGGACTGCGCCGGTTAATTCGTTCACCCGAAAGATGTTGACAGGGAAGGAATGCACGAGAAGGGCGGCGGGATAAGGCGTTCCGACCTGCAGGCTTGTGGAAAAGCTGAGGATGGACGTGGATAACTGGCTCGGTCAATGGCCGCTGCCTTGCTCGCCGAGCAATTGTTCGAGCGAAATAGGAAGCTCCGCAACCACCTGCCCCCAAGCCGGAGTGACTCAGGCCCCGCCGAAGCGCACGGAAACCAACTTCGAGACACCGGGCTCCTGCATGGTCACCCCGTAAAGCACGGGAGCGATGCTCATGGTTTTCTTGCTGTGGGTGATGAGTACGAACTGGGTCTGCACGCTCATTTCCTTGACCAGTTCGGTGAACCGGCCGATGTTGGCTTCATCGAGCGGGGCGTCGACTTCGTCGAGGATGCAGAACGGGCTGGGCGCGTATTGGAAGATGCCGACCAGCAGAGCCAGCGCAGTGAGAGCCTTTTCCCCGCCGGAGAGCAGCAGCACGCTCTGCAGGCGCTTGCCGGGAGGCGAGGCCACGACGTCGATACCGCTCTCGGCGCTGTTTTCTTCGTCGGTGAGCTTCATGAAAGCGTGCCCTCCGCCGAACAACTTCTTGAAGGTGGTTTGGAAGTTCTCGTTGATCCTGGCAAAAGCCTCTTCAAACTTCTGCCGCGAGATTTGATCGATCTCACGAATCGTTGCCGTAGTGTTCTCAATCGCAGAGATCAAATCCTTGCGCTGGGTTTCAAGGAACGAGTGCCGCTCGGCGGTTTCTTTGTACTCCTCAAGGGCCATCATGTTGACCGGGCCCATGGCTTCTAATTTCGTGCGCATTTCCCGATAGAGCTGGTCGGTAGCGGCGAGTTCGCCCCCGGTAACGATTTCCAGGGTGGTGTCGGCCATCAATGCGGCGCGTTCGACTCCCAGCTCGTTGATGCAGGTTTCCGACATGTACTGCGCGTCGGATTCGAGCTTGGCGGCGGCGGCGGACAACTCACCGCGGCGGTCGCGTGCCTGATCGAGAAGCAGTCGGCCGTTGCGCAGCTGTTCGTCAATCTCGGTCAAGCGGCCACGCAGTTGTTCGGTTTCAAACTGGAGCAGACCCTCGCGAGTTTGTGCGGCATTACGCTCCGCTTCCAGATCCGCGGCATGCTGGGCCAATTGCTCGTTTTCTGCTTCGCGCTGCAACTTTTCGGCAGCGGCACCTTCGATTTGCGACGCCAGCGCGTGAACGCGTTCGCCCATCTCGGAAAACAGAGATTCGATCCGCTGCAAAACGGCGGCGGCCGAACGGTGACGTTCTTCGAGGGTCGCGACGCGAGCCGCATGCTGCGACGCCGTCTGGGCCGATTCTTCGCGGTGCTGGCGGAGAACCGCTAACGATGCTTGCGCCCTTGCGATCTGTTGTTCGAGCTGCAGGCGTTGTTCTTCCAGCGTTTCGATTTCCGACTGGCGGGCGCAAAGGATGCCTTCCTGCTCCGCCCGCTCAGCGGCCAGCCGCTTCAGTTCGAGTTGGGAGACTTGGAGGCGCTCCCCGACGCGAGTCATCTCTGACTCGAGCTGCTGCAACATGTGTCCCGACGTCATGGCCTGCAGCTCGGCCTCGCGCTTTTCATTATCCAGGCGGTCAAGCTGGGACGAGAGTTCTTTGATCTCCCGGCCCAGGGTAAGCACACGCATTTCTTCGTCGCGCAAGGCGCGTTCGAGATCTGCAAGTTGTCGCAGGACTTCGCGCAGCTCGCGCTTCATGGACAGCGGGCCCTCGGCGCGCTGCTTGCCCCCGGTGACCGTCACGTTGTGGAAGCACTCGCCGGCTTGCGAGAGAAAGAATGCGTCGGGATTCTCGAGTGCCAGCCCGCGGGCGACATCCGCTTCGGGAACGATGTAGCCGTCGCGGAGCTTCGGCAGGATCACCTCGAGCGATTTGCCGAAGCCATCCAGCACTCGGATGGTGCTCTTCAGAGGAACGATCTGCGCCGCCGGGGGGGCGCAGTGTGCCGCTTCGTCGAGCACGAAGGAAAACTTGGCTTGCGAATCTTCTGGGTGAACCAGGAAAGTCGCTCGGCCATCGACCCCGGTGCGCAGCATGCGCAGGCCTTCGTCGGCTGCATCCCAGCTTTTCACGACGACGTAGTTCAGTTCATCGCGCAAAAAGTCTTCCACCACCCGCTCATAGCGCGGTTCCACTTCCAGAAAGTCGGCGAGCACGCCGACGGGCGCAAGGCCGCCCTGCATCACGCCGGATTGAAACAGACGGCGTACCGATTCGGTGGAATATCCGTGCTCAGCGATGACCGCTTCGAGCGAGCCTTTTTTGCCCAGCGCCGTCGCGAACTCGGCGCGTAGAACGTCGAGGTTCGTCTTGGAGCGGGTTTCTTCGAGCTTCTTCTGTTCGAGCAGACGGCGCAATTGGCTGATTTCTTCACTGATTCCGCTGACCCGCTGGGTCACGGTCTCAAACTCAAGCGCGAGTTGGCCGCGCTGTCCGCCGAAGGCTTCGACCTGCGTGTTCGCAATGGCGATCTCGGCTTCGAGGCGGCGGGCTTCGCGATCGGCTCCTGCAAGCCGCTCTTCGGCTTGCGCGAGCTGGTTGCGCACCCGCGAAGCGGAGGAAACCGTTTCGAAAATAGCGACCCGCGATTCTTCCTGCTGCCGTTCGATTTCGGCCAGACCGGCAGCGGCCGCGCTGGCCTCCTTTTGGCAGAGGACGAGATCACTCTGCGCGCCGGCCAGATCGGCAGCGGCGGATTCGAGAATCTGCCGGTTCGATTCGCGTTCCGACTCGAGTGCAGTCAGGCGATGACGAGCTTGGGCTAACTCGGCTTCGCAGGATGCGACCCGCACCAGCAGTTCAGCGCAGCGTTCTTCATTATGTCGGCGGCGGGCGTGGGCTCGGTCGATTTCGAGCGCGATCTGGCTGATGCGATCACGGTTCTCGCGCAGTTCGGCCTCAATGGTGTAGCCGCGCTGGGTACCCTCTGCGTGCTCGGCTTCCAGTTGCTGCACATCCTCGGTACGATGTTGCATTTCTTCCGCGAGGGCATTGAGTTGGGCATCGAGTTCGGCGCTTTCATGGGCGATGGCTGCGAACTTACTGGCGAGCACCAGGCGCAATTTGGCGCGCATTTCCTCCCGCAGACGCGCGTAGCGCTCGGCCTTGGAGGCTTGACGCTTGAGAGAATTCATTTGGCGCGTGACTTCGTCGAAAATGTCGTTGATGCGCGAGAGGTTCAGTTTGGCATCTTCCAGGCGCGCTTCCGCCAGGCGTTTTTTCGTTTTGAATTTTGTGATCCCTGCGGCTTCTTCGAGAATCGCGCGGCGGTCGGTGGGACGGCTGCTCAGGATCTGGCCGATGCGCCCCTGCTCGATCAGGGCATAGGATTCCGGCCCCAGGCCGGTTCCCATGAACAATTCCTGAATGTCGCGCAGGCGACAGAGCTTGCCGTTCAACAGATATTCACTATCGCCTGAGCGGAACAGGCGGCGCGTAACCACGATTTCTCCGGCGCGGAATTGCTGCTGGTTGAACTTGCGGCGTCGAATTTTGAGCACTACGTGCGGTGGGGCTGTTCCGACCGCCGCGGCCGTAGCAGGTGCGACGACGTTATGGGCTGGCAGCGCGAAGATAGGTTCGTCTTCGGGGAAGGCGACGGCGATGGTGTTGATCTTGGAACGGGCAAGCTCGACTTCTTCGGTTCTGCCGGGCTGCGCTTCTTCCACGGCTTGTTCGGTTGCCGCTGCAGCGCGGGCGCGGATCGAGGCTTCGTCCCAGTCGTCGGAGACGTTGGACTCGGGCAGATCGTCCTGAATATCGATTTCGGTCGGGGCGTTGGCGTCGTTGCCGTTGTAGGCCCCAGGATCAATCAGCGTCAGGGACACTTCCGCCATGCCTGTGGGTTTGCGGTCTCGCGTGCCGGCGAAGATGACGTCTTCCATGCGCGCCCCGCGTAGCGTCTTGGCGGACTGCTCGCCCAGCACCCACGAGATGGAGTCGGAAATATTCGACTTGCCGCAGCCGTTCGGGCCGACAATTGCTGCCACACCGTCCCCGTGGAACTTGAGTTCGGTGCGATCGCAGAACGACTTGAACCCCAGAATCTGAAGCCTCTTCAGTTTGAGCAACGTGAACTCCTTCGAAAAAGTGGCCAGCGGTTAGTGGCCAGCGGCGAGTCGTTGGACCTCGCTTCGGCGTGCCAGATGCTTGCGCATGCGTGTTTACTAACGGGATTCCTCTCATCAATTCGATGCATGCTTGGGTCCCTGCCGGACCATTTCGGTTCGACATTCTCACCCCGGGCCGGACAGGGCGGGCACAAAGTTAAGCTACTGTAACGGTGAAATTGGCCCGGGGTCAAGGAATATAACACCATATATGGTGTGGGCTTACAGATGACCGCGCTGGGTTGCACACGCATTGCAGCAGATGGACGATTTTTCTGTGGAGAAGAAAAGGAGGTGGGGAGTAGCGCGAGAGCGAAACCATGGTATCGCCAGCGTCAGAGGAAGGCAATGCGGAATTTGAATGCGGAATTTGAATGGTTGGTTTACGGGCTGCCGATTTGGCTCACAACGACGACTGCATAGGGGAACATTCAGAGTCCGCTCATCAGATTTCTGAGCACTGGGCCGACCAGCGTGCCATCAACGCGATCGGAAGGCCCACAAAGAAAGCGTGCGAAAATAATTGATCTAGAACCTCAACAGGCGGCATCGAGTGGGTACGCGGGGCCACCTCCGACAGAGGCAAAACTATATGTTGCATGAAGAAGAACAGGCCGATTCCGAACCATGGCCCGCAGATCCAAGGCTTGCGAAACAGGCGAGGAATGAGAAGACTCGCCGCGTAGTAGACCGCGGAGGCTCCGATCGCGATCGGGAAGTGAAGCGCAACGCCTAATACAACGGTAAACCAGCCTCCCTGAAACGCTCGAGGCTCGACGAGCCCGCTAGAGATGCTTTGAAAAGATGAGCAGGCGATACCGCGTAGGCTAGCCCATAAAACGTCACCGCATCAAGGCCATCCAAAACCCCTGCGATCGAGCCGCCCAGGAAAATGGTCTGGAAGGCATGAGGTCGACCGAGTGCGCCGCTGCTTCCGGACACGCTGCTTCCGGACATATTGACATTTTTGCGAATCGTAGCGAGTCTTGCTCAGCGGGACAGCCGAGGCGGCTGTCCCCACACAAGCAGATCCCTTTATCCGCCTAGCTTTTCGAAGAACCTGCAGATAGTTTCGATCCCGCGGTAGAAATTCGGGATATGGAATTTCTCGTTGGGAGCGTGGAGGTTGTCATCGGGAAGACCGAAGCCCATCATCACGCTGGGGATTTTCAGCACATCCTGAAAGTCGGTGACGATTGGAATGGACCCGCCGCTGCGAATGAAGACGGTATCTTTGTTGAAGGTGTCATGCAGGGCCTCGGTGGCGGCCTTGATGTAGCGGTTGTCGGTGCCGACTACAGCGGCCGGGCCCTTGCTGTGAATTTTAATTTTCGTCTCGATGCCCTTGGGCGTGAGCTTCTTTACGAAGGCGGAATATTTCTTGAACACATCTTCGGCATCCTGGTTCGGCACCAGGCGCATCGATACTTTTGCCGCCGCTTTCGCGGGGATTACGGTCTTGGCACCGGGCGCAGTGAAACCTCCGGGCATGCCGTGTACTTCGAGCGTGGGGCGGGCCCAGGTTCGGTAAAGAACGGAGTAGCCGGGCTCGCCCGTAAGGACCTTCGAGCCGACTTCGGTTTTGCGGTAGTGCTCTTCGTTGAAGGGCAGACGCTTCCAGGCTTTCAGCTCATCTTTGCTGGGAGCTTTTACGTTCTTGTAAAAACCGGGGATCAGAACTTTGCCCTTGGAGTCTTTCAGCTTGCTGATGATTTCGATGAGGGCGAAGAAGGGATTCGGAGCGGCGCCACCGTAGACGCCGGAGTGGAGGTCCGTCATGGCGCCCCTAGCTTCGATTTCGGTATAGACGAGGCCGCGCAGGCCTACACAGAGAGTCGGAATGTTGGGCGCGAACAGTTCGGTGTCGCAGACTAGCGCGAAATCGGCTTTCAGTTTGGCCTTCTGCTTACGCAGATAATCGGCGATCGCTTCACCACCGACTTCTTCTTCGCCTTCGAAAATTACTTTCACATTGATGGGCAGCTTGCCGCCGCCGGTTTCGATGAGCGACTCGAGGGCTTTGACCTCCATCCAGAGCTGGCCTTTGTCGTCGACGGCGCCGCGCGCGTAGATGTTGTGGTTACGTTCTGTAGGTTCGAACGGCGGCGTGTGCCACTCGTCCAGGGGCTCGGCTGGTTGCACGTCGTAGTGGGCGTAACAGAGCACCGTGGGCTTGCCGGCTGCGTGCAGCCAGTCGGCGTAGATCAGGGGATGTCCCTTGGTCGGGATGACCTCGACATTTTCCATTCCGATGCGGCGCAATTCGGCGGCAACGTAGTCGGCGGCTTTCTTTATGTCGGGCTTGTGCTCTTCGAGAGTGCTGACGCTCGGAATGCGGAGAAGATCTTTCAGTTCGCTCAGGAAACGCTGCTGATTATTGCGGGCAAAATCGACTGCGGAAGAAGCCATTTGGGGGTAACCCTTTCTCGGAGAGGCTGCTAGAAGCCTCGGAATTCGAATACCCTGGAAACGCAACAGTATATCGCTAAGGGGCAGTGCGGAGGTGGGTTGCGGCAGCAGTCCCGCGTAAGCGCACCAGGACTGCTGGATGCCAGCCTAGTTTAGAACCGCGAAGGCGCGAACGGGGTCAAGTCGTGTTCCGGAGTGCGGCCTTCGATAACCGCTGCCATAACTTCGGCGGTGATGGGAGCCAGAAGGATCCCGTCGCGGAAGTGGCCCGTAGCGACGTAGTAGCCGGGCGTTGCGGTCGCGCCGAGGATGGGCAGAGCGTCAGGAGTTCCCGGACGCAATCCGGCCCAGTCTTCGAGGATTTTGCCATTGCGCAGCTGCGGAACCAGGTCGAGCGCGGCGCGATGGAAACTCTGGATCGTCTCCATGTCGGTGCGTTTGTCGAATCCGGCCTCTTCGACGGTGGCACCCACCAGCAGGCGTCCATCGCTACGCGGGATCAGATACGCCTCGGGAGAGCGGACCACGTGCTTGAGGAGGGTGCGCGAGGGCATCAGCAGGCACAGCATTTGTCCTTTTACGGGGCGCGTCGGAAAGGTGTGAGGGCCAATCTGACCCGACCACGCGCCCGCACAGTTCACGATCCTGGCGGCGTGGAAGGTGGTTGTCTTGGTTTCGACGCCGGTGGCCCGGCCCTTGGTCACGAGGACGGCCTTGACTTCGTCGCCGGAAGAGAAGTCAACGCCGTGATGCTTCGCCGATTTCCAGGCCGCCGCGGAGAGCGCTTTCGGATCGACGCTGCGTTCTTCGAAATAGACGGCCGGGCCCTTCGCCTCACCCAGCGCGGGTTCCAGTTCGCCAAGAGAGGCGGGCGACAAATCAAGGGTGAACTGTCGCTCCTGGGGATGCTCCGAGGAAAGAAACACGATCGTCCCCTGATCCCGCAGATCGACGTGCACTCCAGATTCGAACTCTAGTTCCTTCGCAAACTCGGGATACATGCGTGCACTGGCCGTCGCCAGGGGTTGCAGCACTGCAGGCGTTTCCCAGCCGTTTTCGACGAGCATGCCTCCTGCGGCGTAGGACGCTTCGCGGCCAGGTTCCCCGCGCTCAACCACCAAAACTGTGCCGCCTCTTTTGCGAAGCGCGATGGAAAGCGAGAGGCCAATGATGCCTCCGCCAACAATGATTGTGTCCCAAGACCTCACTTCGGCATTGTAAAAGAGCGAGACCAGAAACGACGACGACGTCTGACATCATGCATCGGATGGCGGACTCGCCCGGTTTCGGCGGTCGGTTTGCAGATGACAGGAAGCGCGCGGCTGCATAAAATGGCTGGCATGAACAAGATCTTGGGGATTGGCGTTGCGCTGGCGTTGCTGGCGACCTCGAGCGCAGCTTTCGGGCAAAAAGATAAGGACAACGAGCCCACATCATTTATCTACTTCCTCGTAATCAAAGACGACAATGGCAAGCCCGTGCGGAATGCGGCGGTGATCATGCACGCTGTGGATGCCCGGGGCAAACAGCAACGCGGAGACATGGAGTTAAAGACGAATCCGGAAGGCAAGGCGGATTTTGACGGCATCCCGTACGGCATGCTCCGGGTTCAGGTGCTGGCCCAGGGATTTCAGACGTTTGGCGAAGACTACGATGTCCAGAAGGCAAAGACGGAGATCACGATCAAGCTGAAACGGCCGCAAGGTCAATATTCGGTGTATGACGATCACGCGAAGGACGCGAGCGCTCCGCCGAAACCAGAGGCCCCGCCTCCGGATCCAAACAAGAAGCCGAACTAACACCGGGCCCGCCGAGCCTCATTGGTTTTGGCAGAATCATGCGATCGACACCGCTCGGTCACAGCTCCGGCCATTTCCGGGCAGCTTTTCTTCGCGACCTTTGCGTTGAAGTTTTTGACCGCCAAGCTCGTTAAGGTTTTCGCGAAGAACGCAAAGGAAATTTTTTGACGATTGAAGGATACCCATGGACTACTTACTGAAAACCGAACCCTCAACGTATTCCTTTGGGGATCTCGAGCGGGAGAAAACCACCATCTGGGATGGAGTTTCGAATCCCGTAGCTCTGAAGAATCTGCGCGGAATGAAGCCGGGAGATCGCCTGGTCATTTATCACACCGGCGATGAGAAGAGCGCGGTCGGGACGGCGGCCGTGGTTTCCGTGGATGCGTCAGACGCAAAAAATCCACAAGTGAAGATCAAAGTCGGTAAAGCGAATCCGAAGCCGGTGACACTGGCAGAGGCCAAGGCAAACAAATTATTCACCGAGTCTCCACTGACACGGCAGGGAAGACTGAGCGTGGTTCCGCTGACCGAGGCGCAGTTCAAGTTTCTGACCGGGGAGTGAAAAAGGACCTGCTGCGCCCTGGCCGAAGTCAGCAGAACAAAGCCGGGATCAGGTGATTCCTCGCTCGACAATCCCTGAGAACCTGCGAAACTTAGGAAGCGCGAGCATCGCGTCGAATCAGCGTCGAGTCCAGCAAGTATCCCAGGCCCAGCGTGAACGGGATAGCGCCGAAGGCGGCGGCAATCAGGGCATCCGGTTCGACCCGCGCCATAATGGTGAAAGCCAGCATGTAGCCAACCCCGCCGGCGATGAGCAAAATTCCCGCGCGCCGGGAGTGGGCTGCCTCGGTAAGATCAGGCTCGATCGGTACGCTAACTCCCCGCTGCATCGCGGCCAATCGCTCCTCGGTGCGCAGTTTCCGCACGCGATAAAAGGTGTACATGCCCAACACGGCGGTGGGCATTCCGAAAATCATGACGACCGCAGCGAGTCCGGTGAGTCCGTCCATGGTATTTCTCCTTGTGCGCCGGATAAACCGGCGAGGTGTAGTGAATGAAAGAGTCATACGAATGTGAAGTAGCGACCCACATCGGCCCTGAGTCATGCGGAGCCGCTCGCGAGGGCGGCGTCGAAGCGTTGACAAGGGAACGTGCGGGCCGGGTATTCAGCCGCGTAAGAAACTCACTCCGGGACGCCGACGCCGTAAGGAGATGCGGGAGGCCCCATCCGGTGCACCGATATCGCGAGGTGTGCCAGAGTCCCGCGCGGTCACAGACCCCGTGCACGTACGGAAGCACCTCGAACGGGAACCGGGAGATCCCAGCTTCGCCCAGAGTGGCAGTGGACCTGGGCCGCATCGGGAAGTCTAAGGACGCACGCCGATGACGAACGAATCTGGGAAGTCGGACAGACCTGTAGTACCTGAGAAGTCCCCGAACAAGGCCGGGCAACCGGTGGCGGAGGGGATGGAGGGAAGAGGCCTGGCCAAAGGGAACCAGCCCCAACAAAACGCGTCCCGGACACCGAGCCGGGAAGACGCGCTCAGCGCGTTGGAGCGGGTACGTCAAGCAGCAAAGCAGGATAAGAAGCTGCGGTTCACCGCGCTTCTCCACCATATCTACGATCCGGAAAGGCTCCGCGAGGCTTACTTCTGCTTGAAGAAGGAAGCGGCGCCGGGCGTGGACGGTGAGACATGGCGGCACTACGGCGAGACCCTCGCGGACAACCTCCAGGATCTCTCCCATAGACTGAAGCGAGGAGCGTACCGAGCGAAACCGGTGCGTAGGGTGTACATCCCCAAGGCTGATGGGCGGCAGAGGCCGCTCGGAGTAACGGCTCTGGAAGACAAGGTCGTCCAGCGCGCGGCGGTCGAGGTGTTGAACGCCATCTACGAAACGGATTTTCTCGGATTCTCGTATGGGTTCCGGCCCGGGCGAAGCCAGCATCAAGCGCTGGATGCGCTCTACACGGGATTGCTGACGAGAAAAGTGAACTGGGTGCTCGATGTTGACATTCGCGGCTTTTTCGATGCGCTTTCGCACGAATGGCTGGTGAAGTTCATCGAGCTCCGGATTGCAGACCGGCGCGTCGTACGACTGATCCAGAAATGGCTCAACGCCGGCGTGCTGGAGGATGGGAAACGGATACGAGTGGAAGAGGGGACGCCCCAGGGCGGCAGTGCCTCGCCGCTGTTGGCCAACGTCTATCTTCATTACGTATTTGACTTGTGGGTCCAAGCATGGCGTCAGAAGCGGGCGCACAGCGATGTGATCGTGGTGCGTTTTGCGGACGACATCGTAGTTGGATTTAACAGCAAAGCGGATGCCGATCAGTTCCGGACGGAACTCAGCGAACGCATGACGAAGTTCCACCTGGAGCTGCATCCCGAGAAAACGCGACTTCTGGAGTTCGGTCCGTACGCGATCGACCAACGGCAGTGGCGAGGAGAAGGGAAGCCGGAGACGTTCAA
>Ga0209006_10002510_pt1 | contig 16746 bp, 9 predicted proteins | sample JacPin_JW_Ref_O2_FD_188567 | JGI IMG/M metagenome (GOLD analysis project Ga0209006, IMG submission 188567) | Forest soil microbial communities from Algoma, Ontario, Canada - Jack Pine, Ontario site 1_JW_Ref_O2 (SPAdes) (version 2) | ecosystem: Environmental > Terrestrial > Soil > Boreal... | reverse complement strand
ATCGGGTCGAGACGGGACGCCCTGCGAGCGGGCAAATATCCGGCTATCGCAGCGACCATCGTCAGTATCGCCGCCGCCATACCGAGAGTCCACGGATCGTTAGGCTGTAACCCATAAAGGAAGCTTGCTACCAGCCGCGTCGTCGCCAGCGCCGCACCGATGCCGACCGCCAGGCCGACGCCTATCAAAATCGCAACCTCGCCGAGCACCATGCGCAACACGCGCGACTGCTCCGCGCCCAGTGCCATGCGAATCCCGATCTCATTCCGCCGCCGCACCACGTTGTAGGACATCACGCCGTAAAGTCCGATGGTCGCCAGCACCAGAGCGAGTGCGCCGAAAACTCCCGAGAGCGTCGCGAGTAGCTTTTCCCGCTCGATCGAATTGTCCACCTTTGCGGACAATGTCTTAAACTCGATGGAAACGTCGCGGTTGACGGCGCCCATGACGGATTTCACGCCGGGGATCAGTGCGGTTGGAGCGCCGCTGGTAGCTCGAAGTTCAAAGCTAGTGAGCGGACCGGGCACTCCGCCTTGGCTCCAGGGGATGAAGACGAAGGGCGATGGCTCTTCTCGCAGAGAACCGTATTTCGCATCCTTCACGATGCCGACGATCTCGACTGGCCCCCCCGTTATGCTCCAGGCGAATTGCGATCCACGTCCGTCGCGAATGCGAAAATATGGTCCGAGTGGATTCGCCGCGCCGAAATATTTTTGGGCAAAGGATTTACTCACAATGGCCACCTTCAGTGAAGTAGACGTATCGTGGCTGTTGAAATCGCGACCGGCGACGACTGAGGTCCCGAGAGTTTCAAAGTACTGGTCACTCACATTGTTGAAGGAGGCCATGGCGTCATCGCGCGATTTGGGAGTGTAGCCCGCAACCTCTATTTCACCAGCCCAACGGCAATGGCACACCGGCGTGATGGAGGAGACGCTGGCCGAATGAAGACCGGGAATCGTACGCAACTGGTCCAGCATCTCCTGATACACGGCGGACCGGCGCTCCATCGGATAGTTTCCCCGGCGCAGATCCACGCTGACCAGCAGAACGCGATCGCGCTCAAATCCTGCGTCGAGCGAAATGAGTTTCCAAAACGTCGCAAGCATTAAGCCCGCGCCCACTATAAGTAACAGCGACAGAGCCACCTGCGCCATCACCAGCACTTTGCCGAAGCCTAGCTTCCGCCCTTCGATCACGCCGCGCGCGCTGCCCTTCATCGCGGATTGGGGATCGACGCCCGTGCCTCGCCATGCCGGTGCAATTCCGAACAGCAGACCAGTGAGCACGGCAACGCTCGCGGTAAACGCCAACACCCGGAAGTCCAGAGAGAGGTCGAGAGGAGCATCCAGGAATCGGACCAGCAGTCGGGCGCCCAATTCGGCGAACAGTATCCCCAGGATCGCGCCGATCCCCGAGAGCAGCAAGCTCTCGGTGAGTAACTGGCGAACTAAGCGGCCACGCCCTCCGCCGACCGCCATCCGGATCGCGATCTCGCGCTGCCTTGCCGCGCCTCGCGCAAGCAGGAGATTCGCTACGTTAGCGCAAGCGATCAGGAGCACCACGCCCACAATCGTCATCAAAACGATCAAGGCCTGGCGGTATTCTCTGCGGAGATAGGAGATCCCGTTAGCGGCGGGCTGCGTATCAAGGGTCCGGCGTAAATACTCGTCCCGGTCCTCGGGGCGCGTCTGACGGCCATCTTCTCTTTCCAGCGGTACCTGGTCGAAAGTCTCTCTATAAATTTGCGGGGCCAGTGTTTTCAAGCGTGCGGTGGCCTGGTTAGCCGAAACGCCTTTCTTTAAGCGTCCTATTACTTGCAGCCACCCGACGGGATAGTAGTTGGCACCGAGCATGCCAGGGTAGCCGCTGCCGATTGCCGTTACCGCGCAAAGGGGAATCATGACATCGGCCGAAGCGCCGACCTCTGTTCCGTTAAATCCGGGTTCGGAGACGCCGACGATCTCGATCGGATGCCGATCAATAGAAATGGTCTTGCCGATGACCTTGACGCGGCCGCCATACTCGCTTTGCCAGAAGCCATAACTTAGGACCGCGAGTCCTGCGCAGCCGCGTGTATCGTCGGTGGGAGCCAGAGTCCGGCCGAGCACCGCCTGTACACCCAACGTGTCGAAATATTGCCCCGACACATAGGCACCATGCACCGAGTGCGCTTCGCCTCCGGATGCGAGATCGAAACCCCAGCGGCCGTAGGCGAAGATCCCCGAGAATACGTCCTGGCGATCGCGGAGATGCTCCCAGGTAGGATTGTTCCAGCCGATGTAACTCTGTTTGCCCATCATTACCTGGAGCAATTCTTCAGGATGAGGCACCGGCAGTGATTTGAGGATCACCGCGTCAATTAGGCTAAAGATTGCTGTGTTGGCTCCGATGCCGAGGCCGAGAGAGATAATCGCGACAGCGGCGAAGCCGGGACTCCTACGAAGGGCACGCAGGGCGTAGCGTAGATCCTGGCAGACGACATCGAGCATATTAAGAACAGTATGCACATGGACGACCAGCCGTGAAGTCCCGGAAGTCATAGCACTGGAACGTGGTCGTGTGGCGAGTCCCGCCCGGCGTGAAATGGCCGCACTATTCTGGGCGCGCAAAGACGGCGTGTTCAGGGGCTGTCGTCCTCGTGTAGTCTTTCTCAAACGCTTTTCGGTCCGCCAGATCTTTCCCATTCTTCCCGTTGTTGAGAGCCACTCTCGGAAACTCAATAAAGGGGAAGTTCGTACTTTCCGTCCAGCCCCATTCGATTGGCCAATAGGTCTTCGGCCGCGAGGGCAGCATGGAACGGGGGCGGCAACCTTCGTCGCTGGCTAACTATCAGAGCTCCGACGGATCTTCTTCCAATTCACCCAGATCCGGCTTGGAGCCTTCGATCTCGCGATTCTCTTTCGCCCATTCGGACGGAAGGTCTTCGTTCGGCTCGGGGATCCTTCCCTCTTTTACTTCCTTCTCGAGTTTCTTGTCGATCGGACCCATAGTTTCAGTCTCCCACCTTTCGAATAACCCAGTCCGCCTGTCAATGCTTCCCCTGGCGCAAGAGTGTCGCAATGGAGATTGCTCCGCCCCGCCCTTCTAATAGTCGTCCTTACACTTTCAGAAACCAGCGTCTTTTGTGCAGGCCATAAGCAATCCCGTACATCAGCAGCACATAGGAGATGGCGTAGGCCAGCGAGGCGTTTCTAGGGGAGGCAAACGGCGCGTAGAGAGTCTGGTAGATCCATTCATGAACGCTCCGAGTCGCTGGGCCGTCGACATGAACAAGGCTCAGCACTTCCTCCAATAATTCGGAAGCCATATAGACGGCAATGGCGTTCATGCCCATGATGACCAGCGGCCGCGCATAGCGCTGATAACCCCGGCCATCGATCAGCCAAACGAAGCCGGCGAAGAGGACGAAATCCATTCCGGCCATGAACAGGCTGAAGGAACTGGTCCAGAGTTTCTTGTTGATGGGCAGCCAGATATCGCAGATGAGCCCTACGGCTATAAGGATGCTGCCGGCCAGATACAGCCAGGTAGTACGCTCGGAGAGGTCACGCTTCAATCTCAGAACGTGCCCGGCCATGATGCCCAGCAGCGTAGTGGCGATCGAGGGCAGGGTGCTGATGAGACCCTCGGGATCCCAATACTTTGTATTCGCATAGTTATGTGCGCCCAGCAATACACGATCCACATAGTTGGCAATGTTGTGGCCGGCGGCCAGATCGCCCGCGCCATAGCCCGGCACGGGTATCAGCATCATAACTAGCCAATAGGAAACCAGCAGTGCCACGATCCAGACAACTTGCACACGCCAGCGTGTCGTCAAGTAAATCGCAGATGCGATCAGGTAGCAGATCGCGATTCGCTGGAGTACGCCCAGCAAGCGTTGGGTGGACAAATTAAAATTGGGCGCGGCATAGACGATCAGACCCAGGGCGAAGATAATACCTGCTCGCCGCAACACCTGAAGAAAGAGGCGAGCCTTGGGAACGCCGGCCGCGATCCGTTGGCCGAGTGATAGCGTGATTGCCATTCCCACGATCCAGAGAAACGAGGGAAACACCATATCGGTGACGGTCCATCCGTTCCACGCACTGTGATTCAACGGGCCGTACGAGTTTGTCCCTCCGGGGGTATTTACCAGCACCATCAGCGCGATCGTGGCGCCGCGAAAGGCATCAAGGGAACAGAGGCGCACTGGGATTGTTTCTATGGGCGGATCAGGCGAGACATGTGCCACGGGGGACGATAAGGACGACGGAACCATATTTTTTTGCCGGAATTTCCATTTTGGACTCCGGGTTCTTGTTAGCATACACCCAACCCTGGCGACCGCAGTGGCGCCTATTCGAGGTGACTCTACTCGCTTCGCAGCGTGTCCGCCGGATTCAATCGCGTGATCCGCGAAGCTGGGATCAGGCTCGCAATCGCGGTTGCCCCGAGCAGTCCCAGGCCCACCGCAGCAAGCGTAATCGGGTCCCCTGGCTGGACTCCGAAAAGGTAACTCTTCAGAAATCTTTCGAAACCCGCTGCCGCCACGCTACCAACCGCCACTCCGCCCAGCACCCAAATGAGCCCTGGCCGCAGCGCTACCTGAATTGCTCTGGCAACGCTCGATCCGAGGGCCATCCGGATCCCGAGTTCCTTCGTTCGCTCCGTAACCAGGTTCGAGATGAGCCCATAAATTCCCATCACAGAAAGCACGATGGCGAGGGTGGCGATGGTTCCGCCAAGCAGCGCGAGGAATCGCTGAGGTGTTAACGCATCCTCCTTCAGGTCGCGCGCCGACTGAAATGCCGCCATCGGCAGGAGTGGATCTGCGGCGTGCGTCGCATCTTCGATCGCTTTTACGATTTGCGCACTATCGAGCGAACTGCGTACTACCCACTTGGGCGAAAACCAGATATGCACGCCCATTCCGCTGAACTGAGTTGCGGGTGTATACACCATCGGAATCTGGGCAATCGGACCATAATTTCCCCATCCCGCTCGCTTGTCCAGAACGTCCCCCACGATTCCGACAATCACCCGGGAACTGCCTTCAATCTTCAGAGGTTGGCCCAACGGTTCTCCACTCTTGATGTATCGTTTGACGAAAGCCTGATTGACGACCGCAACATTGGCCGAATCCGGGCCGTCGGCCTGGTTGAACACGCGCCCCTGGAGCAGGGGAATGCGCAGTGCGGTAAAGAACTCCGGCGTGACATAGGTCATATTGGTGGCCTCGAAATGTTCGCCAGGACCGATGCGAACGCCCTCATTCAGGGCGCGTTCATAAGGTAGCGTCAGGCTTACCGCTACCGCCTCGATTCCGGGCGTCTCATGCAGCCGCGCAATCGCTTTGTCGTAAAGCTGATTCATCTTGGGGGTTGTCTTGTAGCGCGCATCCTCCAACGAGAATCTCGCGAACATCACGTGGTTCGGATCGAAGCCCGGATTCAGATTCCACAAATAGAGAAAGGTGTGAAGGAATAGACCGGCGCCAAAAAGTAGCGGCACCGTCAGTGCAACCTGCCCTCCCACCAAGGCGCCCAGCGAGATAAATCTCTTGCGTCCGGTGACGCCGCGGCTGCCCGATTGTGCGGAGCGAAGATCGATGCGCGTAGCCTGCCAGGCCGGGGCAAGCCCGAACGCGATGCCCGCAGTCAACGTCAACAGCAGGGTTCCTGCCAGCACGCGCCAATCGAGCTCAACAGTTTCGAGGAACGGAAAGGTCGGGGTGCCGAACTGGCGCAATCCGGCAAGCGCTCCCCTTCCCACCACCGCGCCTGCCAACCCGCCGAGCATTCCGAGCGTAGTGCTCTCGATCAGCAGTTGGCGGACAATCCGCGTGAAGGGAGCACCGAGAGCCAGCCTAGTCGCAATTTCTCCGACGCGTCCGGAAGCGCGCGCCAACAACATGCCCCCTATATTCACGCAGCCCAGGACGAACACGAACGCGACCGCGGCCCACAGCAGCATCAGCGGTCGACGCAGATCTCTGGTCATCCCTTCGAGCATCGGAACCACGTCGAGGCTTACGTCTATCTGATCAAGGCGAACGTCCACGTCCTTCCCGTACGCCCCCGCCTTCTTCAACTCCGGTACCAGCGACTGGAGTTGCGCCGAAGCCTGCTGTCGGTTCGCGCCGTTCTTGATGCGGGCAACGATACTGTAGTTGCTGCCGCCCCCTTCGCCGGTAGTGGACGGACGTAGCGGAGTCCACAAGTCGGCCTTGGTGTCGGACCGGAAGCCGGCCGGCATCACCCCGACCACGGTGAACGGCTCCCCCCGCAGGATCACTCCCCGGCCAATCACATTCGTATCGTCCTGAAAATACCCGTGCCAAACAGCATGGCTGAGGATGACAGCGGCCGCGCCCCCAGAGCGGTCTTCATCAGGAGTAAACTCCCGGCCAATCATCGGCGCAACACCCAGCACGCGAAAAAATCCCGCCGAAACACGCTGCTGCCGCACATAGACGCCATTGCCCGCAACCCCCAGGTTGACGCCTGTGATCCAGTCCGAGTAAACAGTAGCGTCCAGACTCGGCACCCCGTCCTGCACGGCAAACCAAGTCAGGCCGGCATGGGAATTGCCGGCAGCGGACGCACCTTCATGCCGCCAGATGGCGACAACCTGCATCAACCGCTCCGGCTCAGGGTAAGGAAGCGGCCGCAGAATCGCGCTATTAACCACGGCGAGAACCGCCGTATTTGCGCCGATACAGAGGGCCAGGATAGCGATCACAGTCAGCGAAAAGCCCCAATTCTGGCGGATAAGACGGAAGGCATAACGCAGGTCGTGCATTTCAAACACCTCGGGTAACAGTAAGACGCAAGATTACGGATTCAGTTCCTTGAGTCTTTCGTTACCGATCATAATCGGACAGAAGTGCGATCGGACTCCCCATGAGAGCATAATCTTAAGTCAGGTGGGATTTGAAAACGAATGAACCCGGCACGCATTGGCGGATATGAAATTCTCGGCGAGCTGGGCCGCGGCGCAATGGGCGTTGTCTATCGCGCGCGCGATGCGGCGATAGGCCGTCCAGTTGCTATTAAAGTAATTCGTGTCGATGCTGGCATTTCTCTCGAGCAAGGCGCGCAGCTCCGCCAACGTCTGATCCGCGAAGCCGGCGTGGCGGGTAACATCTCCCATCCAGGCATTGTCACCGTGTATCAACTTGGGGAGGATAGTGACGCTGTCTTTATCGCCATGGAATTCGTGGAAGGTGCCTCGCTCGAACATCTTTTGACGATTAACCCCTCGCTGGAGCGCGCTCGGGCTCTCGACATCCTGGCTCAGATCGCAGTTGCCCTCGATTACGCGCACAAAGGCAACGTGGTGCATCGCGATATTAAGCCCGCGAACATCCTGGTGCGTTCCGACGGGCGCGTGAAAATCGCCGATTTCGGGATTGCAAAACTCAACACCGACGCGAGTGGCGGCATGACCGGCACCGGGGTGAGCATCGGCTCGCCAGCCTACATGTCGCCGGAGCAGATCCAGGCTACCCAGATCGATGGTCGGTCCGATCAGTTTGCCCTGGGCACCATGGCATTTCAGATGCTCGCTGGCCGCATGCCGTTCAAAGGCAATACGGCACACACGCTGATGTATCAAATTGTGACGGGGGATCCGTTTGAACCATTGCCCGGCGACATTCCCCTCTCACCGATGGTGCGTACTGTGCTCGCCCGTGCGCTTGCGAAAAACCCCCGCGATCGCTATCCGGACTGCGCTATGTTTATTCAGGAATTGACGGCGGCTGCGGGCGCCAAGCCTACTGTGTCGCAGGACTCCACCGTGAGAGTCCTGACGCCGGCGCCAACCGCCCTGGTTCCCCCCTCGAATCAAGAGCCGAAGCGAAGTAAGGGCTGGATGCTGCCTCCGATCATCGGTGGATTCCTCACCTTGGCTTTGATTGGCGCCGGGATTTATTGGTACAGCCATCACACTTGCTGCGCGGCTCAGCCGACGCTGCCACCTCCCAACAGGGTGATTGCGGATGGAACGGACAACGGCACGAACGCCGCCGATCCCAAGTACGGAACGTCTCTGCTGGCAACGGTCGCCTCCGGGAAAGTCGATGCCGTGAAATCCCTATTGGCGAACGGCGCAAACATCGACGAGGCGGACCATGAAGGCACCAGTCCCCTGATGCTCGCCTCCGAAGGCACCGGCCGTCTGACCAACGATGCTCCTATGGTGGAGGAGTTATTGGCCGCCGGTGCCCACGTAGACGCGGTGGACGCCCGCGGACGCAGTTCCTTACATCGAGCATCGGCCGCGGGCAAAGTGGAGGCGATACGCATCCTGCTTGATCACAAGGCCAATCCAAATCTGCGCGCCAGGGACTTTTCCACACCGCTGCTCGAAGCCGTCACCCATGCCAGGCTTGATGCTGCCGAGTTGCTGATCGAGCGCGGTGCGGACGTCAATCTGGGCGACTCGACCAATACTACGCCGCTGATGGCCGCGGCTGTAACATCGACGGAAATAAAGAATCCAGCCGACTTCATAAAGTTACTGCTCAAACACGGCGCGAAACGGGGATTAAAGGACTCTCGAGGCCGTATAGCTTTCCAGCGCGCGGTAGAAAGCAACAATGCAGTCGCGGTCGCGTTGCTGAAGTAGCGAGGAAGGAGGGATGGTTGTCCGGATAAGCATCGGGAGTCCGGGACTCAAAGCTCGCTTTCCTGCCCTTAGAGCTTTGGACCGCTTCCCTCAACTCTCGTGCCGCGCTCGCTTAGCGGCGACGGATTTGACCACCAACGCCTCCAACACCTTTTGATCCACGTCGGCGAGTTTCTTGATGTAGAGGCAACCCTTGCCGGTAGTGTGCTTGCCGAGCCTGGCGAGCAACTCTCCAGAGTTACTGGACCCCGCCACCCCATAGAGAACAGTTGCGGCCTTGCGCGGCGAAAAACCGACCAACGGCATATCGCCCTCGCGCCCGCTCTCGTACTTGTAATGATGACTTCCAAAGCCGATGATCGATGGCCCCCACATCTTTGGCTCTTCGCCCGTCACGCTGTGCATCAACTTGACGAGCGCCTTGGCGTCCGCGCGCCTGTTCTCATCCGTGACCGCATCAATACACGTTGCGACACTTAGTTGGGTGGGCTTGGTTTTGTTGTCCGCCATTCGTCCTGCCTTTCCATGTCTTTTGCAGGCTAACCCAGAGCAAGGAAGAACGCAACTCAGTCCCATTGCAAAGGTCGTTTATGAAGCACAACAAGGCTTAGGCGAGCTTGACTGGCTGTGTTTGTCCCGGTTTTAGCGCCGACATCACCAGCCCAGACGCTACCATCAAAACGAGAGCCAGAAAAAAGAGCCCGGCTAGGAAGCTATGCGTCAGGTCGTGAAGGAACCCGATTAGCAGAGGGGTCGCCATACTCGCCAGGATCCCGCAGGAGCTGATGAATGCGATCCCGGCCGGGCGCGCCGCCGGAGAGAGCAACAGCGGCGGAACTGCCCATAAAACGCTCATCGCGGTGAATCCGCCCGTCGAGCAAAAGGTCAATCCTAGCATGCGGAGATCGGGCAACGCGAACGAAGCGACGAAGACCCAGCCGAGCGCCGCCAGAGCCATCGGCGCTACTATATGCCACGTCCGCTCGCGCGTCCGGTCCGAGTGAGTGCTCCAGAATGGCATGCAGAGGCCAGCGATCAGCGCCGGAAGCGCGGTGAGCAGCCCTACGCCTGAAAAGCTGTGTTCGATTCTCATTTCCCTGACGATCTGCGGCGTCCAGGTCACAATCGTGTTCAGGGTCATAATGAGGCCGAAATAAGCTATGGACAGTAGAATGACAGGCCGGTTTAGTATCTCGCGCCAGGGAGTCGGCTGGCCGCGGTCCGGTTGCGAATCAAGACTGCGGGCTAAAGCATCTTTTTCATCCGCGGTCAGCCATTTAGCGTCCGCCGGTTTGTCGGTGAGATAGAAGTATGCGATGACTCCCAGTATCGCGGAAGGCAAACCCTCGACCAGGAAGAGCCATCGCCACGCAGACATGCCGAGAACGTTGTGCCGATCGAGAATGAGGCCGGACAGAGGCGCCCCGGCGGCAATCGTCAATGGTTGAGCGATCATGAAAAGGGCATTCGCCTTGGCGCGATGAGCTTGCGGGAACCAGAGCGTAAGGTAGAGGAGGACTCCCGGGAGAAATCCACCTTCCGCCAAGCCGACCAGGGCGCGAATCGAATACAGGCTCATTGCGCCGGTTGCGAACATCGTCGCCGCCGACGCGATTCCCCAGGTAATCAAAATTCGAGGGAGCCAGAGACGTGCACCGAAACGGGCGAGCATCAGATTGCTCGGAATTTCGCAGAGGATATAGCCGAGATAGAAGATGGTGTTGGCTGCCCCGAACTGCGTCGCGGTGAGCCCCAGTTCCCGGTTCATCGACAACGCAGCAAAACCGATGTTGATGCGGTCCAGATACGAGAATGCGTAGAGAACGACCAGGAACCAGATTAACCTTCGCGAAGCTTTTCGGACTGCGCGATCGGCGCCGGCTGTCATAAGCGTCAGGTGAGCTTGAAAATGCGCACTGCGTTCTGCCCACGCACCAAGTGGCGCACTTCTCCGGGCAGCGAATCCACGCGAGAGAGACACCCGATCATGTCCCCGATCTTATGGGGATAGTCCGATCCGTAAAGGACGTTTTCCGGTCCGCACACATCGACGGCGAGCTGCAGTGCGTCCAGGCGATACACGACGGCATCTACGTAAATCCGCCGCAGATAATTAGTCGGCGGTTCTCTGATTCTCGCCGAGCACTGCGGAATGTGGTCAAAACAGACGTCCAAGCGGCCGGCCAGATACGGCAGCGCGCCGCCTCCATGGGCCGCAATGATTTTCAGGCGCGGGTAACGATCGAAGAAGCCATCGTAAATGCATCGGCCGATAGCGAGCGTCGTATCGAACATGAAGCCGATCGGCGGGATGGTGTTGGTCGCCGCCATATCCATTTCGCGCGATCCAGGGGGAGCAGTCGGATGGACCAGGACAGGCAATGCGGCGGCGTCGATAGCTTCCCAAATTGTCGCGAATAACGGATCCGTGAGCGAGCGGCCTGCGATGTTCGCGAGCACCATCACTCCCACTGCGCCGGCTTCCAACGATCGTTTCAATTCTCTGAGTGCGAGGTCGGGGTACTGCCAGGGCAACGAGGTGAACCAGCGAATGCGATCCGGATAGGTGAGCTGCGCCGCAGCCATATCGTCATTCACGATCCGGGCGGCTTTCAGGCTGATCTCAGCATCGCCCCAGTAAACGTTGGGGCAAGTCAGGGACACAATAGCCAGGTCGACTCGGGCGCGGTTCATGTTCTTGATGCGTAAATCGTAGTCGAACATCTCTGGAAGCGGGATCATGAACGGCGCACCGTCGGAGTGGATCACCTGTGCAAGAGCACCCATGGGAGCGACAGAGTAAGTTGGACCACCATGCTGCTTCAGGAGAGCCAGCCACTCATTCGCGAACATGTGCGTGTGGACGTCGATCACTAAACTCATTCGCGCCATTGTAGCGCGCTAAGCGGCATCCCGCTGAAACGGAAGTTAAGAACCGACACGTCAGAGAAAACTGGCGACGCCATGTAGAGATAGGTCGCGCCTGTGCCAGCGACAGGCTAATGGCAGAGGATTTTGGAATGGAAAGCCGCGGTCCACTCCCTCTCTTGACAGACGCGTAGGGCTACATTTTGACGGTGCGTTGCAGTCATCGATATGATACCCCTATATGATTTATGCCTAAGAACGAAATGCCTTCTGGAGCCTTCCTACTTCTCTTCCTTCGCGGCGCCTTAACCGAATGGTCGAGCGTTTTCGGCAGCAGATGAATACTCGGTCTTGTGTCGGGTTCGACGCGAATTACGCGTATTAGACAGAGGAGGCGCGACCTTGTTTTGCAGCCACTGCGGGGCGGCGGCCGACAATCGCCAAAAGTATTGCTCTGCCTGCGGCGCTGTCTTGGCTGAACCTCAGGTTCCCCAGGTACCGTCTCCAAACATCCCTAGCCGTCGAAGGCTTTACCTCGCCGCCGGCATAGCGGCTGCACTGCTGTGGTTTGTCGCGGCCTGGTTAGGCTGGGTGTGGCTCTCACTGATCGCCGGCTCCGTTCTGATTTGGGGAACTATCGTCCTGCTCGTCATTGCGGTCGTCAAATACGCGAGAAGGCATTGGGGAAAACGCACGGTCAGCGTGAGCTCAGCCTGCTTGGTCCTATTCGTTCTGGCAGTGCTATCCCTCAAGTTCGGCCCCGGCCTCCTATCTCATTCACATGCCGATTCCCGCGTGGTCATCTATCGTACGGCGGCCAGTGTCGGGGTGGTAAGAGCCGGCGCATTCTCCCCCGACGGTCGAATCCTGGCTACTGGAGACGAACGCGGCGTACACTCCTGGGACTCGACGACATGGCGGGAGTTGGGCTTTGTCGCGACGCCCTTCCCTGTTAATGCGGTCGTCTTTTCTCCGGACAGCTCAAAACTCGCCGTCCTTGGCGACGCCCGCATCGACGTTCTCAATATGCAAAACGGGGAGATGTCGGGGCGATTTGAAGGGCGAGCGGACGCCGCAGCTTTTTCCGTCGATAGCATGAATTTGCAGGTTTACAGCCAGGAGAACTCCAAGGCCTCCCTCGCGACTTGGGAACTCTCGAGCGGCCGCCGGTCCGAAACGTTCGCCGGTCCGGCGAGCCACTCCATGCCCGCTTTCTCGACCGACGGTATGAAGATCGCCTGGGATGACAACAGCGGCCTTATTAAAATACGTGATCCTCGGACCGGGACGGAGATAATTTCGCTATCCGTGCCTGGGTATACTTCCTTTGAAAATCTCCGACTGGAGCTTTCGCCGGACGGCAAGAAGATCGCGGTGCTGGGAGTGGAATCGAATGTGGTGGTCCTTGATGCAACGATGGATGCAACCGTCCACGGACGCATCGTCCAGACTGTGTCTTGTGACGTTCCCGCGCTCGCCATGGCGTTTTCGCCGGACGGATCCCGAATCGCCCTCGCTTGCGATAGCGCGAGTACGAGCAGAGGCACGGCTCGCGTATTCGAAATATCGAGCGGAAAGTTGCTCTTTGATTTTCAGGACAATTTTAACACCGGCAAGCCGGTTTGGATCAGGTTTTCGCCGGACGGTTCCAAGCTGGCGACGCCCGACAATATTTGGGACACGCGAAGCGCGCCTGAGCTCCAACGCGGGGACGCACCGGAGCCTGTGACGCTCGATTTCGCCGCCGACAGCTCGAAGATTTTCGGCGCGGGCAGAGGAGCAGGCAGCGAATGGACGATGACGGCAGCCACAGTCCGCACCTGGAATACTTCCGATGGCCTTGAGATTGGGCGGTTTACCATCCCGACCACTTACCCTGGCAACGAGGTTTCCGCCTTCTCTCCGGATCATTCGAAAGTCCTCCTTGCCAGTCGGGGCGGTAAAGGCGGAGTCGCCCAGGTTTACAGCATGGCGGATGGAAAACTGCTGTACGAGCTGCCCGATAACGGCTGGCCATCTCTAACGGATGGTCCATTTCGCGACGATGTCGAGAGCGCTGAATTTTCCCCGGACGGATCGAGAATCGTGACCGGTGAAGAGGGCGGCGGAAACCACTCGCATCTTGGCTATATCTGGGATGCGCAAACTGGCCGGCGACTGTATGATCTGCGGTCTGGGAACCATTATGGCTTCGGTGGGAGGTTCTCGCCGGATAGCCGGACACTGATCGCGGAGATCGACAGGGACATCCTCGCCGCCTGGGACGTCGGTAGCGGCAAGCTAATCTACCGGCTCACGGGCATGCCTAACGCTCACGGGCTCAAGCTGACCGCGGATGGAAACAGTATCCTCCTCTTTATGCGCGAGGAAGATCCATCGAACATCGCGGAGTGCTCGGTTCAGGTGCGGGACGCGGCCACCGGACTGCTTCGGCAGACCATCCGTTTCCGGCTACGCGATGTGAGCGCTCTAACCTCAGCGGGCCATATCCGCTACCTGGCGCACGATTTTTCTCCGGATGGTTCGGAGCTGATAGTAGCCGGCCAGGACAATGGCACGGCGCACATTCTGAGCACGGCCACCGGCGGTCTGGTGCGCCATTTCGAAGGGCATGTCGGTCCTGTCAACTCTGTCGCTTTCTCACCCAGCGGCTCGATGGTTCTTACCGCGGGCGAGGATCATACCGTGCGGCTGTGGAGTCGGGAAGACGGGCGGCTTCTGCATATTTTGGAAGGCCATCAGGGTCCCGTTCAACGCGCATTTTTCTCCCCCGACGGATCCCATGTGATCGCTTATACCGACAATAATCGGATCTGGTTGTGGGACGCCAAATCCGGCCTCGGCCGCCAGCTTCAATAACGGGCTATGCTTCGGGCACGGGCAGAGGATTGCGTTCCCCGAACTGCGCCTGATGCCAATATGGGTACGGACGCGCAACCTTGCTGGCCGTGTCGAGCCTCGCGACCTGCTCCCCCGAGAGGTTCCAGCCTACAGCCCCGAGATTTTGTTTCAATTGCTCCCCATTACGAGCCCCCATTATAACGGTCGAAACGGTCGGTCTTTGCAACAGCCAGTTCAGCGCAGTTTGAGGGACGCTCTTGCCGGTCTCATTCGCCACTTCATCAATGGCCTCGACAATGCTGAACAGGTGCTCGTCCTGCACGGGGGGACCTTGGTTGGACGTCTTAGGGAGCCGGCTTACTTCGGGCGGCGGCTGGCCCCGTCGAATTTTTCCTGTCAAGCGGCCCCACCCGAGCGGGCTCCAGACGAGCGCTCCTACACGCTGGTCCAGGCCGAGCGGCATGAGTTCCCATTCGTAATCGCGCCCGACCAACGAATAATAAACCTGATGACCAACGTATCTGGCCCAGCCGTATCTCTCCGACACCGCGAGCGATTTCATCAAGTGCCAGCCAGAGAAATTCGAACACGCTATGTAGCGCACTTTTCCGCTGCTGACAAAACCGTCGAGCGTGGAGAGCGTCTCCTCCACCGGCGTCGCGGCGTCGAATCCGTGCATGTGGTAGATGTCAACGTAGTCGGTGCGCAGCCGGCGAAGACTCCCTTCAAGCGAGGCGACCAGGTGATGACGCGACGAGCCGAGATCGTTCGGGCCGCTACCGACGCGAAAAGTCGCCTTCGTTGAAAGGAGCAATTGCTGCCGTTTCCCGGATATGGCTTCGCCGAGGATTTCCTCCGAGCGGCCATTCGAATAAACATCAGCCGTATCGAACAAATTGACGCCTGCCTCCAGGCAGACATCTACCAGCTCACGAGCTTCACTGACACCGGTATCTCCCCACGCTCGAAAAAATTCCGTACTGCCGCCGAAGGTGCCAGCTCCGAAGCTCAAAGCAGACACTTTCAGGCCTGATTGACCCAGCTGTCTGTACTCCATTTCTTCATTATCGATGAATGATCGAGCACGATTCATTCCTCGATTTCATTGACGCTACGGGAGGCAGCGTACTTTGGTTGTAACGGTTTTGAGGGCGATAACCGCCTGAAACATTTTAGGGCTTAAATGTTGTAAGATGAAGACACAATGCAGTACGAATACAGAATGCTCTCGGGCAATCGAGCTCATGGCCAGGTCAGGTTGATGTCGAATTTCGGTCGAGATGTTAAATGGTTTGAAGCGGCAGACGCCGAATCGGCCCTCAGGTCCATAGCTCCTGACGGTTGGAAGGGGTTGGTCTCTCTACCTCACGAGGTCGGCTCATCATGGAGGATTCTCGTGAGGCGACCTAAACAGTAACTTCTCCTTAATCCTTGGCTTCCCGCCAACAGATTTCGGCCGCAAACTGATTAACGATAACAACGGATACGATGCTCGCAGCAGTGGAACGTCTTGCGAGCCTTTCACGTCTTAATAATGTCCCCTGCATCGGGGTGGGCGAGCGAAGCGATGCGTCGGAAAATTCTCACTTGGGCTGCAGCCGGATTCCTAATGGCGGCTTTGGTCTCCCCGGCGCACGCGACCGAGGCGAACGCACTTGCCATTTCGGCAAACATCCAGGCGGCACATGTGCCGTACGGGACTCTTCTCGATCCGATCTTTGCAGGACCCGCGAGCAATCAAATCGTCGGCTATACTCGCTGCGGCGATTCGGCCATTTGGACCGGACACTATCTTGCAGCTGAGGCTTTCCGTTATCAGGTCACGCAATCCCCCGCTGCGCTGGCGAATGTAAAGCAGGCGATCGCAGGAATTAAATCGCTGCTCGACGTGACCGGGACGAACCTGCTGGCGCGTTGTCTCGTCCCACTGACTTCCCCTTATGCCACTGGGATTCAGAGCGAAGAAGCCGCGAACGGGATCTATACGAATAGCACGGCGGGATATTTTTGGGTCGGCAACACGTCCCGCGATCAGTATATGGGTGTGATCTTCGGTTTGGGCGTCGCTTACGATATGGTGAACGATGCCGGGGTCCAGAGCTCCATCAGTCAGATTGCGACGCGGCTGATCCAGTTCCTGGAAGGCCACGCGTGGACAATCGTGATGCCGGACGGAAGCGTGAGTACCACATTTGTCATTCGTCCAGATGAGATTCTGACGCTGTTGCAGGTCGGCCGGCATGTCAACCCCAGCGCGTTTTCAACCGACTACGATATCGACAGAGTATTACTCGCGGCCGGGGTTCTGGCGCCTATCGCCGTGGACGCGGCAAGCGACAGTTCCTATTTCAAATTCAATCTCGATTATATTTCCTTCTACAATCTGATCCGGCTGGAATCGAGTTCCGCAAAATCCATCTA
>Ga0209006_10002509_pt1 | contig 16747 bp, 27 predicted proteins | sample JacPin_JW_Ref_O2_FD_188567 | JGI IMG/M metagenome (GOLD analysis project Ga0209006, IMG submission 188567) | Forest soil microbial communities from Algoma, Ontario, Canada - Jack Pine, Ontario site 1_JW_Ref_O2 (SPAdes) (version 2) | ecosystem: Environmental > Terrestrial > Soil > Boreal... | reverse complement strand
TTGTCGAAGCTAATCTCTCCCTTGGGACAAAAACTCGCCGCTCATATCACGCCCTCTTGTCTACTCCCCTAACTCATACCTTTAGGACAAGCGGAGAGCTCTCCGTGTTCGGACTTGAGCGAGACAACTCCAGTTTTGCGAGTTCACACGAGAGATTGAGAGGTCTCAAAGCCATTGTCAGGGTAAGCTAGGTTAGCTCTATAATTTTGATCCGTTTACCTATTGCTGAGCCTTTTGGCTTCAATATGTAGCACACAACATGTGGAAATGCCCCGGCGACACATGAGTTGGCATACGAGGCAGTGGTAAGGCATATTGGAAGTTTGACCCCTACCGCCTCAATCAGGTATGTTCAGACTGACATCGGAAATCCTGGCTGAATGAAATACAGCATGCGAGAAGCAGCCGGTCAAACACTCAAGTCGTCCATTTCCCATACATGGACACGTGATACCCGAGACGATCGAATGACAGCCACACAGGGTCTATACACCAAGCTTTTCCAAGAGTTCGCTGGTCTCGGTGGGGACGCGTCATTTTACAAGGTTGAGGCAGACAGCCAACTATCACGATCTCTCCGTGGTACAGTATGTCTATCCGGTCATTTGCTTGTATACATTATAGATCTCATTATCTTGTCCTGACCAGACAGTATCCTTTTCAGCACGATCTGGTCTTTTGTGGGGGATAAATCAATCCACTTTGTTCTCCGATCGATTCCAGCTCGGGGGACCGACCAGTATCAGGTCATTCATGGCGAACAGCTTGGGTCCTCGCGATGGGCGTAAGTTGACAGTAATTCTACGTTTGATCGTGCAAGTGAAGTGACTGACTAACTGGATAGTCGATTCCCTCGGTGGAGACATCTATTGGTCTTTAGGCCTTAGCATCATATCTGCTATCCCGCGCAAGGCCCATTGGCCTGTCAAGACACATATGTTTGTCAACGCCGGGAGGTTGGATTGTATAGACCGATGTGTGTCTGAATTGTTCTAACTCAGTTGGTTCTTCACTGAGTATTTGCATAGCCCAAAGGTTATCGAAGAACCTAGTCACATTCATGTCTAAACCATCTATATCGGCAGGGGTGGGTTTGATCTACAGATTTGATCCCGTCAGACTTGAGGTCAACTTTGGAGTACCTCTTGTTATTAGTCAAAGCGACGGGTCTAGGAGGGGCATCCAGGTGGGGATGGGACTACAGTTTTTGTAATCGAACCCCACTCGCTTCGAAGCTGAAGAAGGATTGCGTCGCAAAACTGAGAGTTGAACAACGGATTTCGTTCATGACCAGGTCCTTATAAATTTATCTTGGGCATGAATGACACAAAGAACTAAGGGCCACATACGCTCAACTCATCGGGCTCGACAAATAACTTCCCCATCCAACTTCAAGTGTATTGCCTCACGCAATTCCAACCATTCATGCTCCTTACTTTTAGTCCGTACGACTGCAATTTCACCCATCCCAAGTGGCTTGACGGTCTGTGCCCGCCTCCCAGTACAAATACGTCGAATCTCATCGAGATTCATGAATATGCGTCTGCTGGGAAGGCTTACGAGCGACATGGCATGCAACACCGGCTTATCGTCGCGATACTTGAGATCAGCCCAGATTCGACGTTGGGTTTCGGCGACGAGTTGGAAGTCATCGGGGGAAGGGGAGTCTACAGTTCCGCGGGTTATTTGCGACAAAAAGCCTGCTCTGAGCAAGATTGACAGAATTCCGAGATTTTGAGTGGTGTGAGCGACAGATATGCGTTGGTGTCTCGCGCGGAAGGCATTCTGCACTCGGGCGCAGAGGTCGTGCGGAAGAGGCATTGAGCTGTTACGTAAGCCTTTGCAACTTCATACCAAAAAAACCGTTGCTCGTTCCCTCGTTGGTGTAATCATGGCTCGTCTACTGGCCATCGTCTCTCTTTACCTTCTTTTTCTATCAAACACCGTATTTGCCTCCCCCTGCGTTGCATTCGATGCCAACTTCAATCTTTTAGCCTTCGGTTTGGGCGGAAAGGATTGGTTCGCGGGCACCCAAGATACGTGGACAAGCAGTCAGTGGGATTGTTCATCAATCCTTGCGGTCGTTGACCCTTTTTTTCCTTTCACTTTCAGGCACTCCTGCTTCAGACATAACCGCTTCTGGACGCCCGTAAGCCCAACTCGTTTACATCCTAATAATCCCTCGTCACATCATATCGGTGCAGACCATTCGACGGATCCAACACCACTTGTTACCTATCACAGGCCAGTTTTCATCGAATCAGCGTTTTTCACCTTCATGATTGTTGCCTCTCCACAGTTCTACAATGCGATATACGTAATGGGTGGTGACACTGCCAACCCCTCTTCAGTATATATATATGACGCCTCCACAAAATCGTGGTCCACCCAGTCCGTTACCACTGGTTCGTTTGATCCGACCTCGTTCGATGCAATTTTGGATCATGACACCAATGTTTTCTGTATGCACTTGTTATCTTTCCTTTGATTTGAGGAGTCATTCATATTGACTGCCCGCAGACGCCCTTTCCGACGGTACACTCTACTACCTCGATATGGGCGCCCTCACGGCTGCGAACGGCTCCGCCTTATCATGGGTTGACGTTGAACAGGCTCCTTTCACAACTGCGGGTTATTCACCTGTCATGGCCCTCGCTCAAAATCATGTTCATTTCCTCGACGTCCCTGGAGTTCCTGCAGGAAGTGCCGATATCTTCGTGATACACTGTTTGTTTGCCCATTCACCTCCACACGACGTATACCTAAACTATGTCTGGCAGTCTCTTGGTTCCAGCCAGAACCGCAGGCGTACCCGCTACCTAATGGCGGTGCTTTTCCTGCCACACACGGACAGGCAACGTCTTTCTTCCAACCATCTGGCGTGAGTACATCTTCCTCAGCGTAATGTCGCCTCACATCCCACCGCCCTGCTTTAGGTTCAACAAGAGTTTGCCTTTATTCCGGATGACGGTTCTGCCACCTATGTTATCAACGTTGAGGTGTGTTGTCGAATGACTCTGATATCTTTAATCGATTATCCTTATATCGGTTCCTGGCCTTAGACGAATACCACTCAACAACTTGCTGGCCCTGCTATAAAGGACCCGGAAGCCACGTACTTTGGTGGCATCACTTCGTTGATTCAGCTTTCTAGCACCGGGGTTGTCTCTTATCTCCCATATCTAGAAGGGAGCGGTAACGCAAGTACTGACCAAGCGGCTACTTGGTCTAAGGTTGTTTCGCTTGAAAATATTGCACCGGCATCGAACACGAATGGCTCAGTTCCGCAAAGCGGGTCACCTTCTGCTTCTGCTTCCGCAACTGCCCAATCGCATTCATCTGGTACGACTAGCAACGGCAGTCTGAACTACAAGGCTATCACCAGGTTGTCTACCGCTGCTTTGATACTAGTTATTGCGTCGATGGTGGTCCCTTAACTGGTTTGCCACTGACTATATTTTACGTAATCTTTATTATTATTTTTTTTGGACAAGGGACAAGTAGTCACATGATGTCCTCTTTATCACATGACTTACACAGCAATACCAGTTCAGACTTGAGACTTATCAATCCTTGGTTTCATGCAAGCTCGTCTCCGCACGAGGTCGACGATGACTTCGTTCCAGGTTCACAGAATGATTTGCAGTCGAATCCTACAAAGGGGGACTAACCGTTAGAGAAAATATTTAAATAAAATAAATCAACGGTCACGTGATAAATTCAACCTTTTGTCTCGTTCGTTCAAGTCATGGAGAACGACGCGCCTAACGTCGAGTACGAACGCCGCAACGTTCCCATCATAGACCTCGGTCATCTATACAAACGTTCTACCCCTAAAACCACCACTCTTATGTCAACCCACCGCACCAACATCGATGCAGCTCAGCTCAGAACTTTTGACAGCGGACTGTTTTCGCCTCCTTCAAGTCAAGTGGGCGTGGTGGTTGATGCTTCGAAGATGTTGATCAGTCCGCCACCTGAAGAGATTTTGAGATCAAACGACAGATATCCTGTAAGTTTGCTGTTTTGTTTTTTTACATCTCACCCTCACATCCATTCTCTGCAGCCATCCCATACAAAATCTACCCGTACACCATCGCGCCATCCTCTACCTCCTTCCGTGCTCGCGGAAGCCCTCGTTTCGTCCGCAGGGGTGATTCCACCCAAGCGCAAGCGTCCCACCAATTCTAGTTTTGTATCTATCCCGACTGATGATGTAACGGCCGACCATATTGGAACCCTCGAGATAACACCTAATCCTAAACCTCGCAAACAGTCCAAATGTCGTAGCCGCACTATCTCGGTTGATTCACCTACGCGAGCCACATTCTCTTGTAAGTCGTCGATCAATAAAAAATCGCGAACGTTCGCAACCTCAACCCATCACGAAGCTCCGTATGCCACCAAACGTAATGCTAACTACGCTCCGCGAGGACCCTCCCCTCGTCAGGAAGTTGTCTCTTCTCGAAGACGCTCAGTGACACCGATACCTCCATACGAGCCACCGCCCGAGCAGTTCACGCCCCCGCGTGAAGTGGTCATTGCGCCCGTTGTGTCTCATGCATCTAGAGTCACGAAATCAAGTAAACGCCAGTCTACGGCAAAGCTGTCCAAGGTGCTTGTCAAGAACGAACCTCCGGACGTAGATCTTAGCTTGCCACTGCCTCCACCATCTCCAACGGATGATCCCCTGTTATTATCTGGCCCCCCGGTAGCCTCTTCAAGATCACGTTTCCGCAAAGCTAAACCTACGCTCGCTCGTCTCCGGTTAGATCCCATCCCCCCCTATGACAAACAAGCTCAGCCTTGCGCCGTGAGCTCCACATCTCCCACCTTGGTCTCTTCTATTCTCTTGGATCCCAGGGTTAGCCATGACCCTAATACTTTCAACGTGGATGTCACTTCCCATGCTCTGCCGTTGTTTGAACCTGAAGATCTGTCTGGCTTCGACAACGGATGGAGCGATTCAGACTCGGATCTCAGTCGATCGGACGACTACAGAGAGAAGTTTACAGTCATGACTGTCCCTACGAAAGTGGATTCACCCGTCAGTCAGACGGGAGCCAAACCCAAGAAGTGTGGGTCTACTAGCCCATTCCCGGGTACAAGGAGCAAGGACTCGCGGATACCTAAGATGGCGGAGATGATGGATCAGGCTACCAATAATATAAGGACTGATAGTGGTGATAAGTCGGAATGCACCACCTTGGGATCGTGTGGTGGGGGGTTGTCACCATTCGCTGGTCGATACCAACGGAATACCGATAGTGACGATATTCGACTAAACGGCGCATTCTTTCACAACCCCGATGTCGATATCCACATGACATTCGCACCCGAGCCTGCGGAGAATCTAAACTTGAGCCGGAGTTTTTCTGCCGCAGGAAACGACGGAACTGACGACAAGCATGATGATCGCGCACCTAAAGACGTCGAGACGCTCCAGTCGGACTCATCTCTCCCAACCTTACCAGTCGCCGCAGACGATACCATCGAAAAAGAGAAAGGAGTGATAGATCATACCTGGCAGTGCCCATCTATTCTTCTCACAGAAGATATGACGTCGCCTCAAAAGCCTCAATGGGAAGACGGCGACCACATGCTCGTTGCAACGTGCGAAGGAGACGATGAGGATGATGACAGTGACAGTATGGATATCGGTCTGGTCAGAATCACCAGCCATGACCCCAAGGCAGCTGCTCGAGCAGCCGCTATTCTCAAGCAGGTATGCACAGTTCAACCCTATCTTCTTCCTGCTCTAATTGCGAGCACAGCATGATTACGATTGCTTTACTCGAAACTTAATAAAGCACCGCCGCCATTCTCACTCCACTATCGACTCAATGTTGCGATCCTCACGGCGCAAAAGCATTGCACAGCAGGGGATAACCAAGACTGCTGTCAGTGCGAGCTCCCAGGCAGAGAGACGTGCCACACTCGGAGGTGTTATTGGAGAACGTTTGATCGTCCCAGGCAGTTCCGCGACGAGTCTTACGGAACTGCTCCAGGAGGTTGAATTAAGTTTGGACCAAAGTGCGAGGGTTGCACCCAAGCTTCCCCCTTGTGATGACCCATTCATGTCCCCTTCGCCAATGGCATCCGCTGTTACCCACACGAGCCCGGGGAGTCTATGTGCCACAAGAGAATGGACACGCGAGGATTGGAAATTGCTCGACACCTGCTTTACCGAGGAACGACTCGAAATGGGCGACCGACTCGGACTCGAAAATGAGGGTTTGGCAGATCCTAGCGACATTCGAAGTGAAGATATCGTAAAAAGATTCATATGCAAGATGGGTGGCACTGAGATTATGGACAAATTGGGATCCGCCTGGACTTGGTGAGTGTGGTCCATTCAACACAACTTGCAATTCTGACTGCGCCACTTGTCAACAGTGATAACCTCTCAGCAAGAGTACATGCGTTGCGTCGCAAGCAACAATTCCGCAATGTCTCAGAGTCGCCCACTAAAAGTTCCTCCCCATGCCAGATAGCCGTGCCTGACCTCACACCGCTCCCTCCCCGGCCCCACCTTCAACCGGTATCAACGCCGTTGGCCCCGGCCACAGATGATTCGTTCGAGGGCGATGAAATACCAACTTTGGCGCCGTCCCCGCCGGCGTCAAAGTACGCTCATCTCCTGCAGGAAGCAGTCGCCATCAGCTTGGATGATACCTCACCACAATCTCAATATGCCGTCCAATCAGATAGAGTCACCCATCCGGCACCGTGTAAGCAAGATCAATTTAATCGCCGTCGTCAAGTTTCTCCGGGACCAGTCGCCCAGAGTATCGGGAATCAGCTGAAGGGGTTTTTGTGGTCTTATCTTCCGATCGTGCCCAAAGCTGTACGTCTTCCACCGAAGAGTCCACCGTCTCGCCCTGGTCTCCCAGTCCCCCCTCGGGAGGTTTTGGAAAGACCTCGAGGTCCAATTTCTACTCCAGTTCGCCCACGTGCTCCTCGGCCGACCCACCCCAAAGACCTAGTACATCTTCAGCCGGCGCCCCCCCCAAAGAAGCCATCCTTGATTCCTCGCGCCTCGAAACCGAAAAGGCTCGTTGAACTTCATCCTCCTCCGCCAGCTACTCCACATTTCCTTGCACCTCGGCCTCGGAAAAGTAGCGTGAGTAGCGTAAAAGACATCGTGAGAAGTTTCGAGGAACGCGAGACGACAGAAGCCCAGAACGCAACGAAGTCTCGGTTGAAACCCGTAAGAAGTGTTGGTGATTTAAACAGGGGAAATAGGAAGACATCTGATAAACCTGCTTGGAAACCCTGATGAACTGGATTTCGTCCAACTCCGATTTTTATTATTATATCCCATCTATATATCTCATTGGCTTTTGTACAGGGGTGTGTGTTACTTGACAGAGCCTCTTTCTGGAAGTTTGAATAAACTACATTTATTGCTATTTACATAAGAGCCTGTTTGGATGGTGCATGTTGACAAACATTTGCCACAATTTGTATGAGATTGCTGGTGTGCCAGTAGTGTTGCCGCGAGTTCGAGTTCAGACCGGTCTGGACTTGACTCGACTCGTAAAGTAAGCCAACTCACAGTCCGAGTTGACAGCAAGTTCAGACCGGTCTCAACCGCAAGTTTGTTGATTTGATGACGAAATACATTCCCATATGCCATTTGAGTAGTACCTCCAATTCTGCAGGCTGCCAGCACGTACACAAGGACACTCTCCCTCTAGATGTGATACAATGTTGTCAGGCAAGTTATTGTTCTTCATTGCAAAGGTGTTGCTAGGGTAATTATATTTAAATCAAGCTGTTTTGTCTCGAGATTTTTGCCTTTCTCCACTGCAGTTGAGTTGCAGGGCGGCGGCATGAATATTCCATCTTGCTCGTGTCTCAACCTTGGTCCATATGCCCCATGCACTTGTGCCAGGGCACAGGTTTTGAGGCAGCAGCAGCAGGAGTTCGTGCTGCAGCATTTAGATTCACATCCCAACTCCCTCGGCCTATCATTTCAGACCTTCGCGGCCCTCCCTCATGTCCCTCATGACTCTTATGATATTCACGCAGTACATGACCCTTATGCCCCTCTCCCACCTGGCACTTCGCAACCGCAATTTTTCCAATCCAGTAACACGACAGGAGCAATTTCTCACTCAATCCTGCACCTCTCTCAGCACCATCGTCCTCCATTGCATCTCACTCATACCAATATACCTGTACCACCAATTCCACCCCCCTCCCAGCCTCGTACTCGAAAGCGCACTATTCCTGGTCGATCAACACCTAACAAGCGTGCACGTACCTCAAGAACAACTTCATCTGTATTGCCGCCATTTGAAACCTCTGCCATCTGTGGTGTTGGTCCCCAAACGCAGCCTACAAACCACACGGCTGTGGATTCCGGCCCTTCCATCCCATCGACATCTCTTCCAACGGAGCGTTATCCATCCCACCGTGAGAAATCAAGCAAGCGATCCAGTGCCACAGATGTATACTATTTCTGTCGAGCCACAGATTTAGAGGCAAGACCAGTTGACTTACCAAGCGATGAGCCAGTCCTGGAAACGAAGCCGAAGTCGAAGTATTTGGGCTGTAAACTATGCTCGTAGGTGCACCAGCTGCCAATCACTGACATTGTACTAACAAAACCACTTGCAGCAGGTGGAAACTGTGGCTGAATAAGGACGGTAGCACAACTAATATACGCTCCCACCTAAAGAAAGAGCATGCTGAGATTTACGAACGTCTCTGTGTCTCAAAAGGTCTCAAACATGCCAATGAGCTCGGTACCAATGCTAGCAATGCGACTGCAACTAAATCGGCACCATTTTCATGTGATGAATGGATAAAGCGTCTCATTCGGTGGATTATAGTACATGATCAGGTATGGCTCATTTCACTTCAAATGTAATTTTTTATCATGCTTTTTGCTTTAGCCCATCAATGTGGTCGACAATAAAGAATTTCGTGATTTTGTACTATATGGCCATGAGGATATTGACAATCGTGACTTTCCACATCGCACGAAAATTGTTCAGATGATTTTTGATACATATGCAAAAGAGCACGCAAACCTCATTGACGACTTCAAGGTAAGTTTGCTTATTGAAATACTTATGATACTTCTAAAATCTTAAGCAGCAAGCCCTTGGCCGAATCTCTTTCACATCTGATTGTTGGAGCGACCCAAATCTTGTTTCGTACATGGCAGTAACAGTCCATTTCAGTGCTCGTGACAAAAATGGCCATCTCGAAATCCGAAATCGACTGTTAGCCTTTCGTGTCATTGAGGGACGGCATGATGGGAAGAACTTGGGTAGAGTTCTCTTCGAAATCATTAAAGAGGCTGGAATTTTAGGACAGGTATGTGCAGGGACATTATAGTGGATTGAGACTGAGTTTTCGGTATTTAGCTAGGTGAATTCACCCTCGACAATGCCTCAAATTGTGATACAACCATTGAGGAACTTGAAAGACTCTTAACGGAAGCTGGAATACCCTTTTGTAGGTATGGAAATCGGATACGGTGAGTAGATAAGAATGCTGGCATCTCCTGCTATCTACAATCATTGCGCAGGTGTTTTCCACACATCATCAATATTGCCGTCAAAACCATACTTCTCGAGCTAAAAGAAAACCCATACACACCTGTTCTGGCTTCGTCAAATGATCCAAGAGATCATGACGAACTCGTTCTGTATGCTGATGCTCTTGCATCTGATCCCATCAAGCGCACCCGCGACATTGTTGCAGATTGCCGGGTATCTGGCCAGCGGAGAGCTGAGCTCAGGAAGGTCATTGTTTCGGGCAATGAACACAAGTCATGGGACCTGGATATCCTCCAGCTCCTTCGTGACTGTGATACCCGATGGTCGGCAACAAAAAATATGATCACCCGACTAATTTATCTTTATCCAGTACGTTAGAATTGGTGACACCCTCCTTTTACTTACACGTCGCAACACCACAGGCCATCCAACATTTCCTATCACTTCCGACATACACATCACTCACCCACCATCTTTTCAATGACAAACAATGGCAGGTTCTTCACCACATTCACCACATCTTAGAAATACCAAGCGTTGCGCAAGAACTCCTGTCAGCCGAAAAAACACCTACACTCTCAATAGCCCTTCCTGCATATGAAATGTTACTTGTCGCATGGACCAATTTGAAGGCAGCCATTCCGGAGCTCTCCCATTATATCCAAGTCGGCATTGCAAAGATCCTGGAGTATGTTTCGAAAGGGCGGAGGAGCCGAGTCTATGCCCTTGCAATGAGTAAATCAAAAAATTGTTGCATTAACTCTAACTGATCACTTCGGGGTTTTAGTCCTCAATCCCGCCACCAAAATGGAATGGATCGAACAACATTGGACTGTGGAGGAGGCCCAGAATGCCCGAGTATGGATGGAGGAAGCAGTATGTATGCTTTGCGTGCAGTCAGACATTATGCTAAATAAGGCTACTATCTAGATGCTTTCGTTTTGTCGTGCCCGGCGTCAATCGGCGATAGTTCCTGCTGTGTCACGAAATTCAAGTCATGCTGCACGTGCACAGGCTAGTGGAATGGCTCGCCTTGCAACTATGAGCACCCTCCGCAGAACTGTCTCGCTGCCCTCATTTGGACAGTCAGGTCTACCCTGCATGACTGTTCCATCCCCTGGCAGCCGTCCCACCACCCCTGCTGAATTGGCCTTGCCTTCGTCATCCAGGCTGACTGAGGCTGAAGAGCTTGCACAGGACCGACGGACTGTCAAGAGGGAGTTCGAACAATATCTTGCTGATGGGCTTGTCAGCGATTCGGCTGGCCTGAATCTTGTTCAATACTGGGACGTGAGTATTGTGAATTCAGATCTGTGAAAAGGCCGTTCTAAACTTCTATAATAGGAGAGCAAGGCACTGTACTCACTGATGTTTCGTGTAGCTCTCGACATTCTACCTGTGCAGGCGTCATCAGTGCCATGCGAGCGAATATTTTCATCAAGTAAAGAGACCTGTGTTCTTCGACGTAGTCTTTTGAGCGCATCATTACTGGAGATGCTTCAGGTCTTGAAACAGTTGTACAAGGACACACACCTCGACTTCACATTGGACTGGATTGCGAAGGAGGATGACTATTCAATCGAGAGGGCCACAGAGGCGGCAATTCATGAGCTGATGTCTACTGGAAAGACTGATGAATTATTGGATCTACTGAGAAGTATGGACAAAGCGTAGTCCTTACACTGTATATAGCTAAAAGTCAAGCAAACTCACGAGTGAGACCGGTCTTGAACTTGTGTGAACTCGAACTCGTGAGTTGCCTCGTGTTGCCAACTCAGACTGGACCGACTAGGACCGTGGCAACACTACCAAGCGCAATATTTGATTGGTAAGATTAGTAATCTGAATTACTAAGTACATAAATTATGTATGTCTGACTCGTTGCGCTGCGTTGGTGGAGGGGTATGCGAGGCCAGCCTGGACTCCAAACTGGGAGTGGAGAAACCTTGCAAGGCGTTCCAAGCAGCAGGTAAACATATCATCAAAGATCCAATTACTTACCTGCACATCAACCTTTCTTAACTCTCTTCTTCTTCGTTGTAGTCCGAGTCACCTCAGGTGCAGGCGTTGGCAATTCAATCGACCCACCAGCAGCTTCGGCCGCCACCCCTCCACCATGCTCGATCTTCGTGTTTGCATCCAGGAAGAACATCACATCCCGAACCTGATCCTCTAATTCTGCCACCTTTTCAGCGAGACCCTCTTTCTCCTTGTCAGTGCGCTCGACTTTCTCTTTCAGTATTCCGAGATTCTTCATCAAGCCTTCACCTACGGCTCGCTCCTCCCGAAGCTCCTTCTCCAGCCTCTTCGACAGCTCCGATGATTTCTCCGCCTTCTTTTCAGCCTTCGCCTTGTCCCTTTCCAATCCAGCCGTCCTCTCATCGGCTTCACTGCGTATTCTCGTTGTTTCTGCCTTCATCTCTTTCTTTTCATTTTCGAAATCCCGAGTTACCCTCTCCATCAAACCCTTCAACTCCTCAAGCTGTCCCTTCAACTCACTCGTCTGCAGTTCATAATACGAGCGCTGCGAATCAAGCTGTGACGTTAGCAAATAAGAGTATTCAATTCCGATGGCCTCGATTTTCTCAGCGCTGAGGGCATCAGCCGGTCCCGGACCCAAGCCTCCTTCTCTCGGACTTGCGCCCATGCTCATCGAGGAAGCTGCGCTCGGCAGCTCGACCAACTTCCCGTCGGCTTTGTTCTGGATCAATCGGTGAACATACCCATCACCGGCATAATCCCACACTCTCTGTGTTTCGAGCTCCAACGCGTATAAATGCGTTGTAGAATCATAATGAGCATGTGCGTGCGCACGGCCGTAGCGCCCGCAGCCAATGTTACCACAGATGAGGCAGATCCAGAGATTGGTGGTGGCGGGGCAGTCAACGCATGAGGAAAGCCTAGGTGTCGACGGGTTGGCGAAGGGAATGGGAACGGAAGAGCGGGATGTGTTAGATGACGTAGGGTGTGAGAAGAGGAGCGTCTGAGAATATCTACAGACGGGACATCTATGCCGAATTGGTGTGATGAGAGTCGAGCAAGAGAAGAAGTGCATACCGACTATCTCCCCATTTACTCAAACACATACAATGGAATGTGTGAGAGCATGGCACCGTGATGAGACCTGTGACGGCTGAATCCATTCGCTCAAGGCAGACAGGGCAAGTGGGCAGTTCGTAGATGGATCCTTGTGCCGATCCCAGACTGGGAGAGACTGAATCTTCCGTGTCAATGATCACAGACGACACGTGAACGACATGGCAAATTTCCGGCTGAATGACACTTAGATTGGCTGAGATAGGACGTGATAAGAGTAATATCCGTACCTCCATAGAATTAAAGGGTTTCCCGTTGTATGCTGCCGCAAATTCGGTAGCGTCAGCGGCTTTATTGAATTGAATGACGACGATCGAACGGTTTGGAACGCAGTCGCTGGAAGTACAAAACCTTTTCGTCCCAAAAAGCATCATGCACAAAGAACCGAGGCTTACCGGATGATTCTCAGGTGGGCCATACCCTCTGCTGCAGGGGCTACGAATGACAAAAAATCGGATGGAGTCATCCAGGCGGGAACGGCAAGAACCCCTAGCATTACACATTCGGATCCAGTGGTGTCGCTTGAAGCAGAGGCTTCGAGTTCTTCATTCGAAGGTGCCGTTGCCGATTCGCGAAAGACATGAACGGTTCCTTCCGGGAGATTGGTAGATCCAGACTTTGTGCGTGTGTTTGGGACGAATTTCGCTGTTGCTGGTCCTAGAGTTATGCAGAGCTTTGAAAAGTGGTATGATCGTGATGAAGCAACGAAACATACCTCGTGCCTTTGGGTCCTTCTCTTTCCCCCCGGCCCCACCACCATATGTTGCTTTACTCATGTCTTCAAAATCAACCCAATCAATACGAATGGGTCCGAATCTATAATCCTTGTGCGATGGGTTGAATGTAGCGTTCCTTCGAGCTGTTGGTTTAGCTTTATGAGAAGGAAGTTGTTGGAAAAGGAATGCAGGAAGAAATGTGCCGCTTTCGTCGCTGGTTTGATTAGATTGTGAGATAGATTTGGGGTGCTTGTGCAATCGAACGTGTATGTGGTAGCGTCGCATTTGCCAAAATATTTATTTCAAAATGGTGATACCAGCGACCATGACTCAGGCCTAGCCTATGAGGAAGGCCTTAAAACCGGAGTCAGTCCTTGAGTCAGTCCTGTAAGCTCCTTCATGGTGAACTTGAAGCAAGTCTCGAGGCAAACTCACAGTTCTCACTCAAATACCTTGCCTCTGACAGTTCCATTCACGCCTCACACTCTAGCATGCATAAAGACGCGTTTATCTGTTGCTTCACTATCTAAAGAACCACCCCCTTCCCTTGGTCATCTAACAAAGTCTCATCCTATTTCGGAGTTGGGAGCCTCCATTGGTAGTCATACCACACCAGGGAAGAGACAGGAGGAGAATGCAGCCATCCTAATTCCCTTTTGTAACGTTGATGGTGACCCTGGAATCTTACTGGAAGTCAGAGGCAAGCTGAGAACACATTCGGGTGAAGTTAGGTGTGTGTGATGCTCTTAATATCGCATCTTCATCAATCTAACCAGGTTATTCCAGCTTTCCTGGTGGGAGAGTCGATAAAGTGAGTATTTGACATTCTGCACTTGGATATCTGTGCTTATGTTTTGCCAGGGCGATGCATCATGTCTATCTGCCGCGCTACGCGAAACCCAGGAGGAAGTTGGTATACCCCCAGAACAAGTACAAGTTCTCGGCGAGTTGCATCCAGCAGAGAAGTCGTTTTATGGACTGAGAGTTTGGCCTTTCGTTGTAAGTCGCAGCTGACTGACCTGCGCTGAGCACAAAAGTTGATAAACTCGAATTTGTAGGGTTATGTACACACAGAAACGACCACAGAACAGGATCTTCATGCCCCCCTTCCCTCCCTCTCACTCTCCTCTCTCTCTACTTCGACGCCTGAAGTTGCAAATGTCTTCCATCTCCCCCTAGCCGCATTAGCATCTCCTAGTCGTGTTCATTCCGACTTGTTCCGCGGCGAGAGACCGTATTGGACCATCGATGTGTCCGATCTCGCAGGGGAAGGGAAAATTACCGAGTCAAGTACAGACCAGACCGGGCACGAACGACAAAAAGAACCTCACGGAACGGGAAAGAATGGAAGACTTGAGGTCTGGGGTTTGACGGGATGGTATTTGTCACTTCTGATGAAAGCGTTGAATATTCACCCACCCGCCTAAGCGGAAGCACTAGAACATATCACCATACGATTTAATAAATTTATCTAGACGAACAGCATGGACGTTTGGCTCGAATATGACAGCGATAATATCTCACTAGGGCTGTGCACCGAGACTTGCTGCTCATTTTGAATATGTATGTTCCGGCTTTGCGCGATAACGCAAGCCTGCTGCATTCCCGCCAATCGCCTGGTCACCGCGAGGCGATTTCAGCCTATCTGCATCGCCCTCTGGCTGTTCTCTGCTTCCATCGGTCTTCTTGTGCAAAGTCGGTTTGAATCGGAGCGTGTGTGATTCTTGTTGCCTAGAACGTCGAGATTGCCAAATAATGTACAGTATTGTTTCCGAGGCAGCCACCGTGACTGCGGTGAGGAAAGAGAGCAGGACTCGCTATAAGTGGTCCATAGTTGGCGATTAGAGCAAAAGTCATAACCAATGCAGACCGCACCCATTCGTGTCTCCACCTCTCTGCGACAAGCCAAGCCGCTACACCCGACCCGAGGATGCTCAGGAATGCATTCAACAAGGTCACGATAGCTTTCTTATCCGTTAACTGTCTTTTTCTCTCTTCTTCCGCAAGAATGGATTTTGGGACATGAACCGGGAAATGACGCTCAGGTGAGGTGATAGAACCAGCAAGGAGAGAGATCATAGTGTAATCTTGTGCGTTCAATGCAGGTACCTGAGAGTGAAGGGTCGTCTGGCCGGGGGTGGAACGAGACCATTGGGAAATGGAGACCAAGAGTGAATATGGTATGATGGATGGTGTCGGTTCAATAGTGTAAGGTCTTAGCGTGACAGCAAGCTCAGGAGGAAGAACTTGTATGAGAGGAACGAGCCTTTCAACGAGATGAGGCTCGAGTGAAACGTTGAGCTCGTTGCCATCCACAGTCATTATCAGTTGTTTGATGGTAATCACACTATTGATCGGCCAATAACACCGTCTTCAATCATGAATCATCCTCTATCAACCTTTGAACTTTCACCATGGACACCTCTCATGATTACAGCGTTCAGTTTCATGATGCATGCGTCGCCTACGACCTTAGCCTCAATGACAGAGCTTTCTCGGACACCGTAAACGCATTAGCCAAGGAGTTGGCTGTCAGTCGCGACCTTAGGTTCGTTTCATTTTTTCAATGGAATGAATGGTGATGAGAGCGCTCAAATCGATTCTTAGAGTACAGGCGGGTGGGAGGACTCAGCTGTGGACCGATCTGCGCCAAGTGTGGGAGAAGACTGCCAGCGCTTCGTCGCAAGCTCAAGCTCAAGATGACGGATCGAATACCGCCGTTTGTGAGAGCCTCGCCAAGTTCACTGCAAATCTCGTCGCAGAAATACCAGAAAATCAGGTTTGTGGCTTGTAAGTTGAATTGGTCTCTTTGTCCTTGGGGGACCCTTTTTGCTTATGACGGTTCGACTCAGTGAAAACGAATCAGATATTCGGCGACTGCTTCATTTCTACACTTCGTGGTCCATGATAAAGAACCCGGATTGTGAGCAAACACATCTATTTCTTACTCGTGGTCGCCATTGTAACCCCTACCCAATTCATTGAAAGTCTTTACGGCCACCAGATTGCTGACGCAAACCTTGTCAAACCTTGTCACCGCCAATGAAGCCCTCATATCTACACTCTGGGAGACATATATGACTCTGCCAGAGGATAAAGTCGTGGTAATGTATGCATTGAACCCTACCATTGAATCTCCTATATCTGAGCCTGCCAACAGACGGCTGCTTGCGTCACCCGATCCTCGCACAGTTTTCGCAGTATTGGTCCTCATTCTAAATTGCATTCACGGCTCAGAAGAAAGAACGTAGGTGAAATTGCATTGATGATTTAGGCATTCGAAAATTGAAGCTTGGCGCCGTAGAACGAAACTCTGCACCACCAAAATCGGAATCCGAGTATGCGTCTTGCTTTTGGACAAAATGGTTGAATTATACGACGCTGAAGAGTCAAGCGACGGCGCACGGGCGTTCGATATGG
>Ga0209006_10002508_pt1 | contig 16750 bp, 16 predicted proteins | sample JacPin_JW_Ref_O2_FD_188567 | JGI IMG/M metagenome (GOLD analysis project Ga0209006, IMG submission 188567) | Forest soil microbial communities from Algoma, Ontario, Canada - Jack Pine, Ontario site 1_JW_Ref_O2 (SPAdes) (version 2) | ecosystem: Environmental > Terrestrial > Soil > Boreal... | reverse complement strand
GGCGAGCGGAACCCGGCCCACCAGTCGCCTTCGATCCTCTCGCCCAGCGAAACATGCTGATCGGACGGCGACGTTGCATCGCCCTCGGCCGCATAGGTCGCCGCCGCCGGGATCTCTGGCCGCACGAAATCGGGACCAACAGTGCAGGCGCACAGGGCCAGGGCCAGCGGCAGTGTCGCAAGCGGAGTTTTGGTCATTCGAGCACTGCCGTGTGTCCTCCAGCTGCCGGTTTGACATCCTTGATCAGCAGCAGAAATGGAATGGTCAGCAACGTCATCACCATGATGAGCCAGAAGTCGTCGATATAGGCGATCATCGTGGCCTGGTTGGTGATCGCGGCATTGAGTGCCGTCAGCCCCTTGATGGTCGTTGTATCGACATGCGCCGCGACGACGGCAGGATTGGATACGACATTGTAGGGCGTGATATCCGAAGCGAGCGACGCGTGGACGCGCTGCGCATTCTGCGTGAGGAGAAACATCACCACGGAAATGCCGATCGAGCTTCCGAGATTGCGCAGCAGATTGAAGAACGCCGTGCCCTCGTTTCGCAGCGCGCCGGGCAAGGTGGTGAAGGCCACCGTCGCAGTCGGCACATAGACGAAGCCGATGCCGAGGCCCTGAACAACACCGGATATGATGACGGGCCAATATCCCATTAGCAGTGAGAATTGTGTCATCTGCCAAAGCGAATAGGTCGTGAACGCCAGCCCCATAGCGATGACTGCGCGCGCGCCGAAGCGGGCAATCAGCGGACCGACGACGGTCAGTGCCGCCAGCAATCCGAGTCCGCGGGGCGCCGTCACCAGGCCGGTCAGGACGACGGGATAATTCATTTGGTCCTGCAGCATCGGCGGAAGCAACGCCAGCGTCGCGAAAAGCACGACGCCAATCAGAAAGATGAACACGTTGGAGGCCACAAAATTCCGGTCCTTGAAAATCTTCAGGTTCACAATCGGATTCTTCACGATGAGTTCACGCGCCAGGAACGCCACTAAAGCGATGATCAGAACCGCCACCGCCCAGCGAATCCACATCGCGCCGAACCAATCGTCTTCCTGACCTTTGTCGAGAATCACTTGCAATGTGCCGATCCAGACGGCCAGCAGGCCCAAACCGATGGCATCGATTTTGCCCGGCTTGGCGGACTGGATGTAGGGAGGGTCTTTCACGAAGCGCATGATCAAGAAAGTAGCCACCACTCCGATCGGGATGTTGATGTAGAAGGCCCAGCGCCATGAGTATTGGTCCGTCAGCCAGCCTCCCAGCGTTGGCCCAAGCACCGGCGCCACCACCACGCCCAATGCAAATACCGCCATTGCGGAGCCGCGCTTTTCGGGAGGAAAGCTCTCGAGCAGGATGGATTGGGAGAGCGGTTGGAGCGCCCCGCCGCCCGCGCCCTGTACCGCACGCGCGAGCAAGATCATCCCGAGGCTCTGGGCCGCGCCGCAAGCGAACGACGCTACCGTGAACAAAGAGATGCAGAACAACAGGAAGTTTCTGCGTCCGAACCTCAGCGAAAACCAGCTGCTGGCGGGCAGGATTACGGCATTAGCAACAAGATAACTGGTGAGCACCCAAGTTGCTTCGTCGGTGGTGGCCGAAAGGCTGCCGGCGATATGCGGCAGGATGACGGCCGCGATGGCCGTATCCAGCACTTCCATAAACGTCGGAAGAATGACTGCTAGAGCAATCAGCCACGGATTACAATCCGGACACCAATCCTGGATCGAAACTGTAGTGGGCTTGACCTCGGGCAGAGCCTTTTCCTCTCATCGTGAGACGCAAGTGGGGGGCTGGATGCTTCGAGACAAATCACAGTTAAGTCGATTAGAGGGCCGCGCGGTTTACGGCGGCGCTTTCGTCGGCCTGGGGAATCGTAAAGTAGAACGTGGATCCGACGCCTGGTTCGGACTCCACCCACATTCTTCCAGCATTGGTTTCCACGATCTTCTGAGCCAGCGCGAGCCCGACGCCCGTGCCCGGAATATCCTTGCCGTGCAGCCGGTGGAAGACCTGGAATATGACCTGTTTGTAGCGGGTCTCAATGCCGATTCCGTTATCGCGCACGGCGAACTGCCAGGCATTGCCGTCTAGCGTGGCCGATACATGAATTTCCGGAGGCGCGCCCTTGCGGCAATACTTGATGGCATTGCTGATCAGATTCTGAAGCACCTGCTCAATCCTCGCATCGGCGATCAGCACTGGCAGCGAATCGTGCGTGATCTTCGCTCCGCTCTCCTCAATGGCCGCCCCCAGCGAACCGAGGGTATCGCTGAGGACCGTCTCAAAATCCAGCTCCCTGACATCGCTGCCGGCATGGGTGGCTTGGGAATACCGCAGTAAATCGTCGATAAAGGCGCGCATTCTGCGTACACCGTCCTGCATGAACTGGAACGACTTCGAGGCCTCCGAATCCAGGGTCCCGGCCAGCCGGTTCTCCAAGATTTGGCCATGCATCGAAATGGTGCGCAGCGGCTCGTTCAGCTCGTGAGTGACGCGATAGGCGAAGCGCTCCAGATCTTCGTTGGAGCGGCGCAAGGCAATCTCAGCCTGGCGCACCCGCAGGTAAGCTCTGATGGTTGCGATCAGAACCGCCGGATCCAAGGGCTCAATTAAATAACCGTCAGCGCCGGTATCCAAGCCGTGCACCTGCTGCTGCTCCTGGATACTGGAGGCCGAGATATGCAGGATGGTGGTGGCGGCCAGCGCGGGATTCGTCCGGATGCGCCGGCAGACCTCGAATCCATGCATGTCGGGAAGATTGACGTCCAAAAGCACGACGGCCGGTTTATGTTCGGACACCATTTTCAGGGTCTGGCTGCCGGTGGAGGCTTCCAGGACATCGAAGCCAGCCTGCCTCAAGATCTTGGTGCGCGCGTACAGCCCGGGCGCATAATCGTCGACGTTCAGTATCGAAGTTGGCGGCGTATCCACTTAATTTCAGGCGCTCCTGGAAATTACCGAAGCGGGAAGCCCCAGGGGACTCACGGCCCGGCGAACCACTTCAGCGATCTCCTCCTGAGCCTGGCCTCCCTTATTCAGGATCGCGAGAGTTCTTCCCGCTAATTGTAGCCTTTCCGAGTCGGTGAGGACGCGGGAGGTACAAATCACCACGGGGATATCTTTGGTGGCAGCGTTGGTTTTCAACGCATCCAGCACTTCAAACCCGCTCATTCCCGGCATCGTGAGGTCCAGGATAATGGCGCTCGGCCTTTCTTTAGCGGCCTCTCGAAGCCCCTCGGCTCCATCGGACGCCTCCTGGATGATGACGCCGGTTTCACGAAAGTGCTGTTTCAGTAAATAACGATCGCGCTCTTCATCGTCGATAATCAGAATCCTGGTGGATCGCTCCGCCGCGGTTAATTCCGTCAATTTGGCGAGCAGAGGAGTGCGTTCCACCGGTTTCAGAAGATACTCGTCCGCGCCCAAGTGAAAGGCCTTGGCTTGATCCTCGATGGTGCTGGCGATCAACACGGGGATGTCGCGAGTTCGCACGTCATGCTTGAGTCCAGCCAGAAATCGCCAGGAATCTTCCGCTCGCAACACCACATCCAGAATTATGACGCGCGGCCGAACCCTTTCCAAAACTTCCTGCGCGTCGCGGATAGTAGACGCGGTAATGAGCTGAAATCCGGTGTTCTTGAGATAACTCCGGTACATCATCAGCATTTCGACTTTATCTTCCAGCACCAGCACCGGCAGGCTCGCAGTGTCCTCCGCCGCCGCGATGGACGATTCGGACATGAGGCTGAGCTCGACGCGTTGCTCGTATCTCAGCGGGAGTTGAACGCTGAACGTCGATCCCATTCCCAATTGGCTCTGCACCCGCACTTCGCCGCCCAGCAACGTGGCCAGTTTCTGCGAAAGCGGCAGTCCCAGACCGGTGCCCTTCACCCTTCTTTGAATGGGGCTGTCCACCTGCGCGAAATCCTGGAAGATGCGCTGCTGGTCCTCCGGAGCGATTCCGATGCCGGTATCCGCCACCGAGAAGACCACCTCGTGGCCTATCAGACTAGCCGATACGCGAACCTCTCCGCGCTCGGTGAACTTGAGTGAATTGGAGATGAAATTCCGGAGGATCTGCGATATCTTTCCTTCGTCGGAAAACATAGCGGGAATTTCATCCACATCTTCGAACACCAGATCCACGGCTTGGTTCAGCAGCAGCGGGCGCAGCATGCCGCGCAGCGCCGCGAACAGATCGGCGACGCGAAATTCCAAGGGCTTGGCTTCCACTTTGCCGGCTTCCACCTTGGCCAGGTCTAGAAGATCGTTGACCAGATCCAACAGATCGCGCGCGGCGCGGCGGATGTATTCGGTTTGCTGCTCCTGCTCGCCGGTCAATTCGCCGTCCGAGCGATCCAGCAACAGCCCGCTCAACGCCAGAATGGAGTTCAGCGGCGAGCGAAACTCGTGGCTCATATTCGACAAAAACCGCGACTTCAATTCATCGGCGCGGCGCAGGTGGTCCGCTTTTTCGTCCAGTTCCGCATACAGCGCCACCACACCGCGATTGGTGTCTTCCAGCTCCCGATTCAGCCTGGTCAGCTCGATCTGCCGCGTGCGGATCTCCTCCAGCGCGTTGAGCAGCTCCTGATTTTGATGCTGCAGTTCCTGGAATGCGTCCTGCGGCCCTTCGTCGGCAAGAATGGCCGCCAACCCCGGCAAGTCCTGCGTCCTCCAGACCTGCGCACGGCTGGGGAGGAGTTTCTTGAGCCAAATGGTGGTGCCTTTTCCCGGCGCCGATTCAATCTGGAATTGATCCATCAGGCGGCGGGCTCCCAGAATACCCATGCCCATGCCGGTGGAGGACTTATAGCGGCCTTCCAGTATATTCTCCAGGTCGCGCACGCCGGGGCCGGAATCTTTGATCTTGACGATGAACAATTGCGGCGAAGTGCGGCCCTCAATAGAATATTCCACCCGGCCGCCGCCCGCATAATTGAAAGCATTGCGCGCGATTTCCGATACGGCGGTGGATATTCGGGTCTGATCCTGCGGATCGAATCCCAGCAGGCGAGCGATCTGCCGGGCTCTCTGCCGCGCGGCCACGGTGTCACGTTCGCAGGCGATAGCAAGGGTAAGAATAGTCCCAGCCATTTATGCAGCCTTTACAATCACCACTGTAGCGTCATCGCGTCCCCGGCAGAAATCCCGGTAGAGCACGCCCGCGATTAAGGCGGGATCGCGCGCCGCAAGCCCGGGATAGGATTCGAGTCCAGTGGACGTAGAGAGGCCGTCGGAATGAAGCACCAGCAAACCGTCTTCGGGCCAGGAATAACTGAACTCCTGAATCCGGTCGCATTGATGGCCGGCGGTTCCATTCAGAGACACCAGGTTCTGCCGGCTCTCGGATCCGGCGTAAATACGCGCAGAGATATTGCCCACGCCCGCATACGTCAACTTACCCCGAGCAGAGTCGATCCGAGCCACGGCGACGGCCGCCCCGCGCGTACTGCGCAAGGCTTGATGAATCCGCGTGAGCAGCGCTTTCGGGAGCAGTTCCGGGCTCTGATAGAGTTGACGGACAGCTTCGCTCGAAGCCAGCTTGGCTTCCAGGCCGTGGCCTAAGCCATCGGCGACCACGATCACCAGGTCCCGATCAACCCGCACGCTGCCCCAGGAATCCCCGCACACTTCCTCGCCAGGCTTGGAGACATTGACGGCGCCCAATCGAAAACCGGTGGCCGGCTTCCAGCCGTTGGGCGCAGGCCACCAGCGAGCCAGCACCACAGTGCCTTTGCCAGGCAGCGTGTAAATGTCCGATTGTTTGGACATCCGCTGAATCGCGCCTAGCCCTTGGCCCGGACTGGATCCGGTGCTGAAGCCATCGCGCAGGCACTGATCCAGATTGCTCATTCCGGGGCCTTGGTCCACCGCCAGCAATTCCAGGAAGGAACTGGACTCCGCCTCTTCGGTGGTGGTCTGCAAAAGAACTCGCCCCCGGCTGGCGTGTTTGAGCAGATTCGTGCAGGCTTCGGTGACTACGATGGCGACGCTTTCGGCTCCGCCTTCGTCCATGCCCAGCCCCAGCGCCATGTCGCGGGCAGTCCGGCGCGCCTCGGCAGTCTTACTGGTCTCTTCCACCGAAATACTTACGGCTGTAGACACTTATTTCCACCTCAGAATAGAGACTCTGGTCCCCTCGCCGGGTTTCGACCAAAGCTCGAATTCGTGCGAAAGCCGCTTGGCGCCGCTGAGTCCCAGTCCCATCCCGTTTCCGGTGGTGTAGCCGTCAGTGAGGGCCAGCTCGACATCGGGGATGCCCGGCCCCTGATCCTCGAATGTTACGCGCAATCCCGAACGGGTCCCGTTTTCCACCAATTCCAAAAGGACCTTGCCTCCGCCGCCGTAGTCGAGCGTATTGCGCGCCAGTTCGCTCGATGCGGTGACCACTTTGGTCTGATCCACCAGCCCCAGCCCCAAGGCAATCGATTTCTTGCGCACCGCCTGGCGCACCAATACTACGTCGTCGGAAATGCGAATTTCCATTGACTCAGCGGATACCACTCGCATCGTCATCCTGCCCTGCCAAAATCGCGCCGCGCAGCGCTTGCATGCCCTTCTCCACGTCGAGCGCGGTGCGGATTCCTCTCATCGGCAAGCCCAACTCCACCAGCGTGATCGCCACCGCCGGCTGCATCCCAACCACTACCGTCTCCGCATCCAGAAGGTGCGCCATGGATGCGATGCTGGCCAACATCCGTCCGATAAATGAATCGACAATTTCGAGCGCTGAAATATCAATCAGCACGCCGTGCGCGCCGAATTTGACAATTTGCGAGGTGAGATCGTCCTGCAAAGTGAGCGCCAGCCGGTCGTGCATGTCCACTTGAATGGTGACGAGCAGAAACTCGCCCATTTTAAGGATCGGGATACGCTCCACGATTACCTCGCTGCGGCGTTGGTGGAAGCCGTTTCCTGGCGGACTATCTTGTGCCCGCTGCGCCGCAATGCCACATCGAAAGCGTCGGCCAGAGTAGCCTTGGTCGTCACCTCCGACAGATCCACTCCAAGGTGAATGATGGTCTGTGCGATCTGCGGACGAATGCCGCTGATCAGGCAATCGGCGCCCATCAAACGCGCCGCGGCCACTGTCTTCAACAGGTGCTGGGCCACCAGCGTGTCCACCACCGGGACGCCGGTGATGTCGATAATGGCGTAGTCCGATCGCGTCTGAACGATGGCCTCCAACAGATTCTGCATCACAACCTGGGTTCGGGCGCTATCCAGTGTTCCAATGAGCGGCAGCGCCAGAATGTTTTCCCATAGCCGCACCACGGGCGTGGAAAGTTCCAGCAGCTCTTTCTGCTGACGCGTGATCACTTCTTCACGGGACTTTTGGAATGCCTCGGTCGTCAGCAATCCAAGTTCGTCGATCAGCAGCGTAGCGAACCAGATTTCGTCGGCTACAGCTTTGGTGTCCGCGCCCAAGTCACTCTTCAGCGCGGAAAACAGCGGCTGTTTAAGCGAAAAAACGAAGGACGCCGTTTCTCTGGGTGAGTAGCCGTCTTTCGCCCGGCGGGACGACAGGTCCACCAGGAAGTCGCGCACGTTGGCCCAATCCGGTCCTGAAATATCCCCGCTGCTGTTTCGCTGAAGCGCGCTCTTTAATGAACGTACGAACTCGCGGGACTGCCGATTGGCTTGGTCACGCTCCGCCGCGGTCAGCTTCCGGCCGGTGGTCTGCTGCTGCTCCACCCACTGCTCCGTGATTTGATCTTCGCGTTTTTCGAATACTTGCAGAAGTTTGCTATTCGCTGTTGGCAACACGATCCTCCGATATGCAACATGGCATGCCGTTTTGAGATCCGGCAAATGACATGATACTACCAAACCTAGGTATGTGATGTTAAATAAGTTACATGTTTGCCGATATAAAGATCAGGTGGCTTATGAGCGGAATTACTTCCGAACCGATTGAATTTAAAGGCTCCGCAGATGGTGCTAGTTGACGTCGGGCGGCTGGCTGGGCGGCAAGAGCTTGTCCACATGTTCCTGTGCATTGAATCGGTGCTCGATGCCGCAGCCGCAGACGTTATTCTGCAGGTCGAAAATATCATCCAATGCGGCCACCAGGTTCCCAATATCCTCCGGCGTGGCCCAGCTCTTTTCATGAAGTTCCACGATCCAGTCCAATACTTCGGCAGAATTGTTCATCTGACCGAGGGAAAACCAATACTCATGCGGCCCATCATAATAGATGGCCCGCCGGTCCCGGTCGAGCTTCCATTTGCCCCAGCGATCGGGAAGAGGTTTGCTGAGGAACCGATCCAGAATCTCGAGGATGGAATGGAAACCCTTGTTCTCCGAATTATCCGATGCGGGCATGGCTGAATCGGAGATCATGCCTGGTGCGCCAGTTCATCACCACAGCCGGCGTGCCCGCAATTGCAAGACAGCTCCGTGGTATCGCTGGCATCGTCGCAGTATTGGCTGCAATACTTGGAATCCTTTGGAGCCAAGCAGTTACAGGCAGGATGACCGCATTTCTTGGTTTCAGCCATAGTTGTCTCAGAGCACCTTTCGTCGTCAAACATCGGACGGCTGTAGGATGGAATTGTTTCCTTCCCTCCCAACGACCAAATCGGAACCGAAGCCGCGCCAATGGGCTTGGTTTCAAGCGGTCAACTGTTCGGCTCCAGCCAGCTTCTTAAACGCGGTTTCGGCCCATGGGGAGATCAGGTTCCAGACTTTCTTGGCAATCTCTCGTTCTTCCTGCTGCAGGGCGCGAGTTAGCTCTTCGGTGTCGTCATCGCCGGCCGCCTCCGCGATCGCGATGAGCGATTCGTACATCGCAATCCCGTAATTCCCAACCGCGTAAGCCATGATCAAATTCTGCGTTACGCGATCCACGGTATCCCGGCCGAGCTGCGCCACCTTGGTCGAAAGTCCTGCCAGATGCGCCATAAAGCTCGTGGAGGGGGACGAATCGTCGCCCAATTCCGACAACCGGCGCGTCAGGCGTTCGTACCGCCGGCGTGTTTCATCGGCGTTTTGTGAGAACAGCTCGCGAATCTGCTCGCTACTTCCTTCGCTTGCGAATCCCCTCAATTGGGTTTCGAAGCTTTTCTCGGCCGCGATGGCGTCTTCGAGATGCGACTTGATAAATCTGACTGCTTTTTCGGTTGCCATGGCGTCTCCTCAATTCGTCTTTTCGCGCATGGCCTGCTCGAAGCTGTCGATTGCGCTTTGCCGCACCAGTGCCGCGGCCTGAATATAATCTTCGCGCTCTTCGTCCTGTAATTGACGGGCCAGCTGGTCCGTGGTGGCATCGCCCGCTGCTGTCGCCGCGGATGCCAGTGCCTCATACATAGCCAACCCGGCCGCGGCGCCGGCGACAGTAATCATCAATCCCTGCGTACTTTCTCCCGGCATGGGAGCCAGCCCCAGCAAGTGCGCTAAGGCGCTCTTTGCGGTAGATCTCGTCGCGCTGAGCGCCTGGATCCGGGCCTCCAGACGCTGGTGCTGGGTCCCCGCTTTTTGCGACATGGTGGTGAGCGCGCTTTGGACCACGGGTTGATCGCTCGTCTTGCTGAGCGAAGCCAAGGCGTCCTCGAAGCTCCGTTCGGCGGCCTCTGCGTCCTGCAGATACCTTACGATGGTTTCCTGTCCATGCATTGGAGTGTTCTTCCTCTGTGGTTGGACGATCAAGAGCCACGATTGTTGCTGGGCTCACCGTGAGAGATTAGAGCATCACTAAGCCTCTGCGAATGGCTTGAGACACGGCTTCGGTCCGGCTGGACGCGCCGAGTTTCGCGAAGATGGACGCCACGTGCGTCTTGACGGTGTGCTCGGAAATGTTGAGACGGTGGGCGAGCAGCTTGTTGCTGAGCCCCTCCGCGAGCAAGTCCAGAACTTGTAGTTCGCGTCCACTCAAGGGCTCGGCGAGCTGCTCGGCGAACTCTTGAGGATCGTGAAGAAGCTCGGCGATTGATCCCGGCGTCATCACCACCAGTCCCGCGTTGACCGCATGCACAGCGCTTTCGATCTCCTGCGGAGTTGCGTCCCAGGAGATGGCTCCTCGCATTCCCGCGCGCAGCGCCGAACCGATCAGCGCGGAATCGGCGGGATCGAAGAGTAACAATACTGGAATCGGCAAGTCGGCGAGTGCCGCCCAATCGTGGTCGCTCGCGTTCGTGGCCTCGATGAGTAAAACATCGCCTGCCAGTTCTGTCGGCAAATGATACGGGTCTATTATCCCGGCGAATTCCAGCGACGGGATGGATCGGATGGAGTTCTCAACCTGGCTGGATCGAGAACTCAGCAAAACCCGGATCACGCAGCTTGCACCGCTTGCGCAGCCATTTGGACGACAACCGTGCGAACGTTCGCGCTGGCGCCCCGGCGGAATTGAAGCTCCAGAAGGCCACCGCGGCTGGCTTGAATCGCGATCGCAAGATCCTGGACGGATTGGAATGGCTTTCCGCCGGTGGCCACTAAGATGTCGCCCTGGAGCAGCGACGCGCGAGCGGCGGCGGAGTGCGGAATCACTTCTAGTACGATCAGCCCGGCTGGAATTGGCCGGATCACCACACCTAGTCCGTCGTGCTCTTCGCGCGAGGTCTCCAGGAATCGGTTCACGATCTGGGACGGGATCGCGTACGCCAGTCCACCGGCAATCATGGTGTTTATCCCAATCACTTCGCCGCGAGCATTCGCCAGCGGGCCGCCTGAATTTCCTGGCGCCAATCGAAGCTGGCTGACTATCCAGGCGCGGTTGTCAAACCCATGAACCATACCCGTGCTGGCCGCGCCGATGAAGCCCAACGGATTGCCGACCGCAATTACCAATTCACCCGCGCGAAGCGTGTTCGAATCGCCGACGGCGCCCGCAGGCAGCCCGTCAGCTTCAATGCGCACCATCGCTAGATCGCGGCGGCGGTCCGTCCGCACGATGTTGCCCGGCAAACGCCGTCCATCCCAAAGCTCCACGTCGACGGCGCCGGATCTGCGCGCGCCTTCTACAACGTGCGCGTTGGTCACTATGTTGCCATCCGGTGACCAGATGACGCCCGATCCGCCTCCGTGGCGATGTGCCGTTATTTGGACGGTGACCCGGCGCAGTTTTTCGACAATATCTCCAAAAGGAGCGCCCACGTTGTTACCTCCCGCGGCGGGGCCGCTCTCCGATGCGCACATCCAGATCCTGCACCGCGCCCGCCCGCAGCACCTTGAACTTGACGGTCTGGCCCGGCGGTGTCCGCTCCAAAAGGTCGGCCAGCGCTTCGGGCTGCGCCAGCGTCTGGCCATCGCCACTCACCAGAACGTCCCCCAAGATCAATCCTCCAACGGCGCCCGGCCCTTCGGGCTCGATTCCCAACAACATAATGCCGCTATCCTGTTCCAGCTTCTCCTTCATCTCGCCAGGGAGTGCAACCGGCTGCAGCGCCACTCCCAGAAACCCGCGGCTGACGTACCCTTGCTGGCTCAATTTTCCCGCGATTCGATCGATGGTGCTGCGCGTCACTGCGAATACGGAGCTGCGCGAGAGTCCGGTGGAAACCATACCGATCAGATTGCCGCTGGCGTCCAAAGCTGCGCCGCCTGAGAGAGTCGGGTAGGCCGAGATGTCCAAGCGGACGAAGGGGTCCAGTTTTCCGCCACGCCAGGTTTTCCATTCCCCGGAAACGCCGCTGATGATTCCGAAGGACGCGATGGGCCCGGTGTTGGCCGTGCGCCCAACCGCGAGCGCGAGTTGGCCAGCCTTGAGCGCGATATCGCCGGCGAATTCCAGGGGACGAAGACCAGCGGCGTCTGTTTCGAGGACCGCAAGATCGGTACCGGAATCGCGCCCACGCAATCGAGCCGTGCTCACGCGGCCGTCCGGGAGCACAAGTTGAATGCCCTCTTCGGCGCGAACACCCTCGCTGGAGGTCAGGATCAAGTTGTCGCGCCAGGCGATCCCACTGGATCCGACGCCGCGCCGGGCATGCACGGCCACGATGCTTGCGGCGGCGCGCTCGGTGGTTTCGGCCAATTGATTCGATAGATTTTGAAGATCGGTTGCCATGATGATTCCAGCATGCTCCCTGCGGATAGGCCGCGGCATCGGAAGAAAGACTGATTTTGATAAGCTGATAGCCAACTGGCCAACGAACTCAAGATCAAGGTGAACGAGCGTTCGTGGACCGTTTCGGCCGCTCCCGACACTCCGCTGTTGTACGTTCTGTCGAACGAATTGCTGCTGCAAGGGCCGCGCTTCGGTTGCGGGCTGGCGCAGTGCGGCTCGTGCTCAGTGCTGGTGAATGGCGTGGAAACGCGTTCGTGTGTGACGCCGGTTTCGGCGGTCCAAGGAAAATCGGTGACCACGCTGGAAGGGCTGCCGGCGTGGTACGCGGCGCAAAAGAAGCTGGCGCAAGTGCCCGCGCTGCATCCGGTGCAACAGGCCATGCTGGACGAGCAATCCCTGCAATGTGGATATTGCTACAACGGCATGATCGTGAAGGCTTCGGAACTGCTGGCGAAAAATCCTCAGCCCACTGAAGCGCAAATCCGTACGGCGATGAATGGACATTTGTGCCGCTGCGGAACGTATCCGCGCATCATTCTGGCAGTGCAGCGAGCCGCGCGTGCGATTTCCGAGGCCAAGGCATGACACGACGCCGCGATTTCCTGAAAGCCGGGGGCGCGCTGGTGGTTGGCTTTCATTTGCGCGATGCTCTCCTTGGTCAGGAAGCGCCGCTGGTGCGCGGCACGGTGGCCGGTCCGCCCGATCCCAAGCAGGTGGATACATGGCTGGCCGTTCATGCGGACAACACCGCCACCGTTTATATTGGCTTCGCCGAACTCGGCCAGGGCAATTCCACCGCGCTGCTGCAGGTGGCGGCCGAAGAGCTGGACATGGACATGAGCCAGCTCAAAACCGTCCGGCTGGATACCAACGTCACTCCCAATCAAGGCGGAACATATTCGAGCGCGTCTATTCAGCGCGGCGGGCCGCAGGTTCGAACGGCCGCGGCCGAAGCCCGGCAAGCGCTGCTGCAACTGGCATCGAAGAGGTTGAACGCGCCCGTCGATGCGCTGACAGTTTCGAGGGGAGTTGTTTCGGCCGCGCGCGCCGCGGGCTCCGTCAGCTACGGCGAACTGGTCGGCGATAAACCGTTCCACCTGGAGTTCACCGGTTCGGCTCCGGTGAAATCCACAGACGACTACAAAGTGGTGGGTACGCCCGTTCCCCGCAATGACCTGCCCGACAAAGTGAGCGGCAAATACATCTACATGCAGCACGTGCGCGTCCCCGGGATGTTGCATGGCCGGGTGGTTCGCCCGCGCGGTCAGGGTGCGTATGGCGCTGGCGCAAAAGTGATGGCTCTGGACGAAACTTCGATCGCGAATATCCACGGCGCGCGTGTTTTGCGCCAGGGCGATTTCATCGGCGTGGTGGCGGAGAACGAGTGGGATGCCGTTCGGGCGGCTCGGCAATTGAAGGTGCAATGGGATTCAACGCCCTCGCTCACCGGCAGCGATGCCATGTACGACGCGATGCGCGCGGCCAAAACCGACGACCGGGTGGTGCTGGAACATGGCAACGCGGCGGATGCCATCGGCGCCGCTCCGCACAAGGTTTCATACAACTGCCGCGCTCCCTATCAGGCCCACGCGCCTTTCGGACCCAACTGCGCGCTCGCGGATGTAAAGCCGGATTCGGCGCTGGTGATGTGCTCAACCCAAGACGTCTATGGCACGCGCCGCACCCTGGCTCCCATTCTGGGGCTCGCCGTGGAAAAAGTTCGCGTGCAGTATTACGAAGGATCGGGCACCTACGGCCATAGTTGCTACGACGACGTGGCGCAGGCCGCCTCCCTGCTTTCGCAAATGGCCGGCAAGCCGGTGCGCCTGCAGTTCATGCGCTGGGACGAGCATGGCTGGGATAATTACGGGCCGTCGCACGTGGGCGAAGTTCGCGCCGCCGCGAACGCGGATGGAAAGATTGTCGGTTACGAGTATCACGGCTGGCAGCACCATTGGAGCAACGTGGAAACGTCCGAGCAACTGGCGCACGGCAAGCCCGCTGAAGAATGGCAGCCCAATCCCGCCATGCAAGTGAATCCGCTGTGCTGCGGCGGCATGTACGAGATACCCAACGTGCGCTTGGTGAATCACCATGTGTCGGGGCTTGGATTCTTGAAAGGCGCGTGGCTGCGTTCGCCGCTCGATCTTTCGTTTTCGTTCACGTCCGAACAGGCCATCGATCAGTTGGCGTTTCTATTGAAGCTAGACCCCTACGAATTTCGCCGCCGCAACATAAAGAATGACCGCTGGCTGGGAGTTTTGGATGGAGCCGCGAAGGCTGCCAACTGGACGCCACGGCTAGCGGCGTCGAACCTGTCGAAGGCGAAGGTGGTGACGGGGCGCGGCATCGGGATGGGCACGCATCTGGCGTCCTATGGCGCGGCTGTCGCCGAGATCGAGATCGACAAGGAAAGCGGCAAAGTTGTCGCCAGGCATTTGTATGGCGCGCTGGATGCCGGTCTGGTGGTGAATCCCGGCAACGTGGAGAGCCAGATCAGCGGACAGTTGGTGCAGACTGCCAGCCGCATGTTTCACGAAGAAGTGACGTTCTCAAAGACCAACGTCACCAGCCTGGATTGGGCCAGCTATCCGATCTTGCGCTTCGAAGAATGCCCACAGGTGACACCCGTGGTGGTGCAGCGCTTGAAAGAGCGCTCTAGCGGCGCGGGTGAAGAGGTGATGGCAGCCTGCGCGGGTGCGATCGCGAATGCTTTTTTCGACGCCACCGGCGTCCGCATGACCGAGTTCCCGCTGACGCCGAAGCGTGTGCTGTCCGCGCTGAAGCGAGCCTAATTCGGCGGGAACGAAACCGTGATCGTAGTGACAACTTCCACTGGCGCGCCGTTCAAAAGCGTCGGCCTGTAGAGCCAGGTCTCGGCAGCCTTTCTTGCGGCCTCCACCAGTAGTGGATGCCCGCTGATTAGTTCAAGGTTTTGAATGGTTCCATCGCGACCGATAATCGCAGTGAAGCGCACGTCGCCCGCGATCTGCACATCCGCCGGACGCTGCGGCAGAGTTTTACGGATCAAGTTCGCCGACTGAACTTCGCCGCCCACTCGGATTCGGGTGGGCGCGCTTATGGCCCGCGGTTCTTCAGCGGCAGCAAAATACTTGATCAGCGGCATTGGTCCTTGGATATCCGGATCGTCCGGAGCGAGTCGTCGAGCTCGATCGGATAGCTCACTGGCAAGATCGAAGATCCGCGGATCGACAATGCGCCCGTCGTTTGCCTTCACCGCCAGATTCGGTAGCGCAGTCCCGGCCGCGGCCAGCACCACTGGGTTGGAGCTTTGTTCCAGCTGTTCCCTGGCATGGGCTGCGAGATCGGATCCCAAGATCTCCTTGGCGTAGAGGAAACCGAGGTTGGCCGCAAGTTCACGATTCGCGGGATCGGCATCCAGGGCGTTCCGCAGTACCCGTTCGGCGTCTTCCTGGTCTTCCCTCTGCAGGAATTTGGCGGCGTTGATTATCACCACGCTGTTTCCAGGATGCTCCTGCACCGCCGCCAGCCACTGATCGCGAACGCTGTCGTGATCCGCCGCGTTGGCATACGGATCGCCGGCTCGATAGACGTACGCCAGCTTGGACGCGCTGGCCGCGTTTTCCGGATGATGCTCCACTAGATAAAAGATGTGTTGCAACCGGATAGAGCGGCGGACGTTAAGGGCGCCGGCGGAAGGCGGAATAGTTTCGAGATACAACTGCAACAACTCGACACGGGCATTGATGTCCTCCGGATTCTGCAGCACGCGCGACTCAATATTGGACAACTCTTGCGGCGTAGGTAAGGGCTGGGACCGAAGCAGGCCAACGGTCTGTCCAGCGGATGCGGCTGAGGTCAAGCTCGCAGCTAACAAAATGATTCGTCCCGGCGAGAGCATGATTACGCTTCATAGCAAACATTGGGCCATTTGCTGAAGCGTTGCGGCGCAACATTCCATACAGCCGCACTGTGTCCCTGCGACAACCTATGTGGCCGCGGGGACACGAATCTGTTCATGGCGATATAGATTCCGCACACAAACGATTTTCATAGCTCGTACACTGTTAAGAATGGCCAATTTAGGATTCGTCGGTTTGGGCGTGATGGGCAGCCGCATGGTCTACCGCCTGCTCGACAAAGGTCACACAGTCACCGGATACAATCGCACGCGCGCCAAGGCCCAGTGGCTGATCGATCGCGGAATGAAATGGGCGGATTCGCCACAAGCCGTGGCCGCAGCCGCCGATTTCACGCTGTCCATGGTGACGAATTCGGCCGCGCTCCAGGAAATCGCCGACGGAGGGAACGGAGTCATCGCCGGGCTTGGCACCGGCAAAGTCTGGATCGAGATGAGCACCGTCAGCCCGGAAATCAGCAAGGCGCTGGCCGCTCGCGTACGGGAAAAAGGCGCCGACATGCTGGATGCCCCCGTCTCGGGAAGCGTGATCACGCTCGAACAGGGGAAGCTTTCGGTGATGGTGGGCGGCCGTGTAGAACCCTTCGAGCGCGTCAAGCCGGTGCTGCTCGATTTAGGGCCTAAGGTAACGCACGTCGGCGAAAACGGCCTCGCGCTGGTGATGAAAATAGCCACCAATCTCAACCTCGCCGTTCAGATGCTCGCGTTCTCCGAAGCTGTCCTGCTGGCGGAGAAGAGCGGGATCAAGCGCGAAACCGCCGTCGACGTACTCACGCACAGCGCCATCGCATCGCCGATGGTCCAGTATCGCGGCCCGTTTGTGCTTAAAATGCC
>Ga0209006_10002507_pt1 | contig 16751 bp, 14 predicted proteins | sample JacPin_JW_Ref_O2_FD_188567 | JGI IMG/M metagenome (GOLD analysis project Ga0209006, IMG submission 188567) | Forest soil microbial communities from Algoma, Ontario, Canada - Jack Pine, Ontario site 1_JW_Ref_O2 (SPAdes) (version 2) | ecosystem: Environmental > Terrestrial > Soil > Boreal... | reverse complement strand
TCCCTGAAATCGTGGACGAGGCTTTCGGCCTCGGCCAGCGGTAGGCCTGACGCGATTAGCCGGTCATCGCGATTGCCACTGTCTCGCCAACGCCGTTCGGCTGCCGCGACCTCATCGCAAAATATCGTTCCGAGGGAATATTCACTCCACCCGATCCGCGCGGCACTATCCTGTGGCCGAGTACCCTCGGCGGCATCAACTGGGGCGGTATTGCATTCGATGCACATCGGCAACGCGTGTTCGCGGCGGTCAACCAGCTGCCGATGATTCTGACGCTGCTGCCGCCGGACGAGCACGCTGAAATTAAACCTCTGGTGTCTCCCTGGGGCCTGCCCTGCACGGCTCCGCCGTGGGGAACGCTCGTCAGCGTCGACCTGCGCAGAAACCGCATCGCCTGGCAGGTGCCGCTCGGCTCAACCGAAGGCCACCGCCCGTGGTTTGCGCCCGGCCGAACGTTCGGACTGCCCAACATGGGAGGGCCGATCGCCACCGCCGGGGATCTCATCTTTGTTGCCGCAGCCGCAGACAACTATCTGCGTGCATTTGACACGGACACCGGGCGCGAGCTGTGGAAATATCGCTTGCCCGCGGGCGGCCAGGCCACACCCATGACGTATAGAGCGGGCCCGGATCAGCGTCAGTATCTCGCCATCGTCGCAGGCGGACATGGAAAATTGGATACGGCTCGCGGTGACTTTGTCATTGCATTTGCATTGCCGGCTGCCAAGCCCGATAGTTCTGCGCCGGTGGAGATCGTCCGCGCCGCCCAGTAAGCTTGCGGCCTGTTACGCCGTGTGAGACTCGAATGCCCTGGCTCCTGATATTCTCGATCGCGATCCAGGTCCTGCTTATCATCCATTGCATCAAGACTGGGCGAAATCAGATCTGGATCTGGGTGCTCGCACTGCTGTCGTTTCCGGGTGCGATTGCGTACGTGGCGGTTGAGGTCATTCCGGATCTGTTTCGCAGCCGAGCCGCGCAGCGCACGGCCCGCGGAGTTAAGAAAGCGCTTGATCCGCATGCGGATCTGCGCCGCTACGAAAGTGAAGCCCGGGTGACCGGCAATGTCGCGAGCCGTCAGCGCTACGCCGAAGCACTCACCCGCGCGGGACGCTACGACGAAGCGATCAGCGAACACCGCGCAAATCTCAACGGTTTGTACGAGCACGATCCGGATCTCATGCTCGGGCTGGCGCGCGCGCAATTCGGAAAAGGCGATGCGGCCGCCGCACGTGCAACTCTCGATGACCTCATCCGCTTGAACCCGGATTTCAAGTCCCCTGACGGGCACCTTTTGTACGCGCGCTCGCTGGAAGCCGAAGGAAATAAGGCGAAAGCTCTGGAAGAATACCGCGTCGTCGCTCCGAGCTTCCCGGGTGCAGAGGCAACGGCGCGGTTCGTACAACTATTGGCGGCCGAAGGTCAGCGCGAAGAAGCGCGCAAGGTTGCACGCGAACTACTGGAGCAGGCCCGCATCGCGCCGGCGCACTATCGCAGAGCGCAGAAGGAATGGCTCGATGTAGCGCAGCGGGTAGCTCAAGGCTGAGCGCAACATTTGTCTGCGCCATGCAACGGCTAAGACGGTTGCGAGCAGCGTCAGAACATCGAGACCGCCGCCACCACCGCCGCCTGCCGGCGCCGTGACCACGACCTGTGCCGAGCCGCTTTGCGTTTTCACCGCCAGCGACACGGCTGTCACTGTCACGGTCAGCGTTCCGGACACCGTCGCCGGCGGTGAATAGACACCCGACGGGGAAATCGTGCCCACCATCGAATTTCCGCCCGACACATGGTTGACCTGCCAGCTCACAGCCGTATTGGTCGTGTCGGTGACCACCGCAGTGAATGCCTGCGTCGCCATTCCGACTTGCAGGCTCGCGCTCGCCGGCGTGACAGAAACCGCAACCGGTGATGCCACCGTCACGGCGTTCAGACAGGCGCTCGACGATGCGCGCGAAGGTGCGGCACTCGTCGCGGCCGTCGGCGAGATAGTGACGGTGGCGACGTCCGTGCGCTTCGGCATCGCATCATCCAGCACTGTCAAGGTCACAGTGAACGAGCCGCTGGTCGGCGCTGTGACCGTGGTGGCCGCTGCGTTGGCGCTCGACACCGGATGGTTCGTGGGATCGCTGCTCGCCCACTGATAGCCTGTAATGGTGTGATTGCAAGCGGCGACGCTGCCCGAGCCCTGCAGCACGACGTTCCCGCCTGCTATAACGCTTGCCGGCACGGCGACTGTCGCGACGGGTCGCAGCGCAGCCGCGACTGCGCCGGACGCGTTGGCCATGCCGGTGCCGCAGGTCTTGTCATTCAAAGTACAGATGCATTCCGTGTTCTGCACATCCGTCGAGCCTGCAGGAACGTGACACGTCGGGGGTGGTGTTGGGCTCGTATTGTCGATAGAAGTCTGCGGAAAAGGCTGGCTGCCTTCCTGCAATCGCTTGATGAGCTCGCTCGTTTTGAGGTTGCCATTCACCGCCAGCATCAAGGCCGCGATTCCCGACACGATTGGGGCAGAAAAGCTTGTCCCAAGATTGGTGTTCGTCTGGTCGGTATAGCCATTCGTCGTGGGCGTCGTGGCGCCAAGGTTATAGGTCGTGTCGAGCGTATAGAGGCAAGCCGCACCGGCCACGGCCGTACCGCAATTTCCCGCGGGTGCACCGAGCGCAATCTCGGGGCCGAGATTGCTGTAACCCACTTTCGTGCCGGCTTGGCGCAGACCCGCGATGCCTGCTACCCCCGCGCAATTTGCCGGAGCGGCTACGGGTCCGCCGTCATTGCCCGCGGATACGACAATGAGGACGCCAAGCTCAGTCACTTGATCTATGACGTCCTGATAGCTCGCCGGACAGCTGCCAGGTGCGCCGATGCTCAGGTTCTCAATCTTGGCCGGGTAAGGATTGTCCGGCACGCCGTCTACGTGGATACCGGCCGCCCAAAGCATCGCAGCCTCAATATCCGAGTCGCTGCCACCGCATTTGCCCAACGCGCGTACCGGCAGGATCCAACTATTCCACGTAAGGCCAGCGACTCCGGCCGCGTTATCGGTGATGGCGCCGAGCATCCCGGCTACACGGGTACCGTGCCAGGAGCTGTCGCCCACTATGCAACCCTTGAATTCCGGTGTATTCGTGTCCGCCGTCGTCACCCAGTCTCCCGGGTCCGAGGCATCCGGGCTGCGCCCGTGACCGTTGTTGCCGACGAGCGGGTCCGATATGAAATCGTACCCCGGCAGCAGCCGGCCGCCGTCGCCCGCGCCGGCGCGCAGCAGATCCGGATGATCGAAACGCACTCCGGTGTCGATATCGGCCACTACGACGCCGGTGCTGCCGGTTGTCACGTCCCACGCCGTTTCTGCATCGATCGCGCTCGGCGTCGTGCTGGCGTTCTGCAGATACCACTGATCAGGGTAGAGCGGATCGTTCGGCAGGCTATCGATATAGCGGCGCTGATCGCGTTCCGCGTAGACGACTTGTGGATCGGCGCGCAGGCGCGCAAGAGTTGCCGCCACGGACTCCCCGGGTACGAGAGGCAGCACGTGCATGACATGCATGTTTGACACAATTCGATGCGATTCCTGCACAGCGACGCCCGCACGCTTGGCAAGTGCGGCAACTGAATCTGGAGAGGTCATCTGCGCACTACCCATGGGCGCGCGTAGTTTGACGATCACGGCCTGGATGACCGGCTCAGCCACTGCCGCAGGATGAGTTCGTACAGGATTGAGCTCAGTAGATGCACCCGATGCATTCGCAACGAACGCGACACACAGGCACGTGAACCAGCGCGATACATGCATGCGAAGGGAAGCCCCAGAACCTTGGGTGGAGAGCGCGAGAATACCTGAATCCAGCGTCGCGGGCCGTTGTCGGCCGCCACCGACACATCGGTTTAACAGGCGCCTATTTAAGTGAAGTGCCTGTCACAGCGTGCGCGGTGGCGCCGGTACCTGTTGCGTGATGCAATGAATGTTGCCGCCGCCAAGCAAGATCTCTCGCGTTCGCACACCCACGACACGACGCCGCGGATACAAGCGCTTCAAAAGCGCAGCGGCGGCGCGATCACGGCGCGGATCCAGCAGCGGCATTACAATGCCACCATTCGCCGCGTAGAAGTTGACATAGCTTCCTGCCAATCTTTGTCCGGCGCGGCGCGGCGCAGTACGCGCATGCGACGACACGCCGCGCGCCTCGCGCGCCGTCATCGCAAGCGGCCCCGGTATCGGCAGCTTGTGCACTTCGAATCGCCGTCCGCGCGCATCGCGCGCATCGTGCAGGCGCTCCCAGGCATCAACCGAAATGGCGTGCTGCGGGTCGCGTGGGTTATCGGTCCATGCAAGACATACGACACCCGGACGAACGAAGCAGGCGAGCTCGTCAATGTGCCCGTCGGTCTCATCGTTGAACACGCCTTTGCCAAGCCACACAATGGTGCTCACGCCTAGGTAATCGCGCAGATGCTTTTCGATGCGCGCTCGATTCAGCGTCGGGTTGCGGTTGACGTTGAGAAGGCACTCTTCGGTGACAAGGGCGGTACCGGCGCCGTCCACGTGAATTGCGCCACCTTCATTGATGAAGGGCGCGCGGTAGCGATCGCGCCCTTCAATCTCCAGAACCTTCAGGGCAACGAGTTCATCCTGATCCCACGGCGAGTACAGGCCCTGTTCCAGGCCGCCCCAGGCATTGAAGTGCCAGTGCACCCCGCGCACCGTGCCGCGCCGGTGAACGACGAAACTTGGACCCACATCGCGCATCCAGGAGTCATCGTGCGACATCTCGACGACCCGCACAGCTTCCGGCAGCGCCCGGCGTGCCGACTCGTAGTAGTTAACCGAAGCGCCCACGGTGACCGGCTCGAAGCGCGCGATTGCCGCGGCCACCTGTGCAAAGGCGCGTTGCGCCGGCGCGGCTGCAAGGCGCCAGTTATCGGCCCGCTCCGGCCAGAGCATCCAACAACCTGCATGCGGCTCATATTCCGCCGGCATCCTGAAGCCGTCGGCTGCGGGCGTGGTCGTGAGAGTGCGGGTCATGGGTGCGTATTCTAGCCAACCCTCGGGCGGATACCCCGTGCTAGCATTCGCGCCCTCGGCGATCACTCGCCAGGCACGGATTCTCACGGGGTACGGAATGTCTACGGCTACGGCAGCAAAGATCAGCGCGCCCGCGGATGGCGCCAAGATGTCCATTAGCAAGGGGCGCCTCATCGTACCGGACAATCCGATCGTCCCCTTCATCGAGGGCGACGGCACCGGGCCTGATATCTGGCGGGCCAGCGTGCGCGTCATGGACGCGGCGGTGCAGAAAGCCTACCGCGGCCGTCGCAAGATCCACTGGCTGGAGGTTTATGCAGGGGAGAAGGCGAACAAGCTCCTGAACACCTGGCTGCCGGATGAGACCGTCACGGCTTGTCGTGAATATCTGGTATCCATCAAAGGGCCGCTCACCACCCCGGTCGGCGGCGGCATCCGCTCGCTCAACGTGGCGTTACGGCAACTTCTTGATCTGTACGTGTGCCTGCGTCCCGTCCGCTGGTTTAAGGGCGTCCCCTCGCCGGTAAAAAACCCGCAAAAGGTGGACATGGTGATCTTCCGCGAGAATACCGAGGACATCTACGCTGGTATTGAATTCGAAGCGGGGACCGATGAGAACAAAAAGTTCCTCGAGCTCTTCAAACAGGCCTTTCCGAAATCCTATGCAAAGATCCGCTTTCCGGATAGTTCCGGCATCGGCATCAAGCCAGTCTCCAAGGAGGGCTCGGAAAGACTGATCCGCTCGGCCATCGAGTACGCGATTGCCAACAAGAGAAAGAACGTGACTCTGGTGCACAAGGGGAATATTCAAAAGTTCACCGAAGGTGCGTTTCGCAACTGGGGCTACCAGCTCGCCGAGCGCGAGTTCGCATCCCAAACCTACAGCTGGGAGCAATGGGAACGCACCAAGGCGGCAAAGGGAGAAAAGGCCGCGAATGCTGAAATGGATGGCGCGAAAAGCGCTGGGCGCGTTCTCATCAAGGACGCCATAGCCGACATCACCCTGCAGCAAGTGCTCACACGCCCGGATGAATTTGATGTCATCGCCACCACCAATCTGAATGGCGACTACATCTCCGATGCTCTCGCAGCGCAGGTGGGCGGCATCGGCATCGCACCCGGCGGTAATATCAACTATATGACCGGACACGCCATATTCGAGGCTACGCACGGCACCGCGCCCAAGTACGCGAATCTCGACAAGGTGAATCCAGGTTCGGTGATCCTTTCGGCCGAAATGATGTTTCGTTATATGGGCTGGGTGGAAGCGGCCGATGCCATCATCACCGCGATGGACCGCACGATTGGCGAGAAGATCGTTACCTATGACTTCGCGCGCCTGATGGAAGGCGCGAAAGAGGTTTCGACCAGCGCCTTCGGAGATGCTTTGATCCGCAACCTTTGAAGAGACGTTGGCGATGGCAGCCGATAACGAGCCGCCGAGCGATCGTGCCCGGGATTGCGCGCGTCACATAGCGGAGGCCTTCGCCCACTATAACGCCGAATTTCGCTCCATCACGCGGCGCGCTCCCCTGCACTTCGACGGCCGCGACTGGAAGACAAGCCAGCGCGACGCCGTCGAGCGCATCGAGCTGTATGATCGCTTCGTCGATCGCAGCATCGCGGAGCTGCGTGTCAAGCTCGAGAACTGGGCTCTTGATCGCGAGGTGTGGGCGCAGATCCGCCAGCATTTCGAGGCGGAGATAGCCGGTCTACCCGACAGCGAGTTCACCAAGACATTCTTCAGTTCAATCACCCGCCGGCTCTTCGGAACGGTGGGCGTCGACGCCAATATCGAGTTCGTCGCGACCGATCTTGACCCACTCGCGGGCATCAACGTTACAGGGACGAAAATTTACCCCAATCGGGGCTCGCTCAAGCTGCTTTTCGAGAACCTGCTCGGCGATCTACCTTTCCGGTCGCCATGGCGGGATCTTGACAAAAGTGTCGCGCACCTCGCTGCCGACGTTAGTGCACATCTGCATAGCCTCACCGGCCAGCCGACGGTGCAGAAAGTTGAAATCATCGTGCCGGTGTTCTACCAGTTGACGCGCGCCTACATCGTCGGGCGGATCACCGGCCGCGGACTCCTCATGCCGCTGGTCATCGCTCTCAAGAACACCGATGGCGGCATGCTGGTCGATGCGGTCATGCTCTCCGAAGACCAAGTCAGCATCGTGTTCAGCTTTACGCGTTCCTATTTTCACGTGGATCTCGACCGCGTCGCAGAAGGCGTCGTGTTCCTGAAATCCGTGCTGCCGCGCAAGCCCGCGGGCGAGCTCTTTACCGTGCTCGGCCGCGCCAAGCAGGGCAAGACCGAGCGCTACCGCGAACTCATGCGGCATCTGGAGCACACCAGTGACCTGTTCGTGCATGCTCCGGGCGAGCGCGGCCTCGTCATGGTGTGTTTCACCCTGCCCTCCTTTGACGTCGTATTCAAGGTCATCCGCGACCGCTTCGCTTATCCGAAGAACATTCTGCGCGAGGAAGTCCTCGCGAAATACCAGCTTGTCTTCAAGCACGATCGCGCCGGGCGGCTCATCGATGCGCAGGAATTCAAGCGCCTGCGCTTCCCGCAGGCACGCTTCGCGCCGGAACTCCTCGAGGAACTCGCTGCCGAGACTGCAAACACCGTGCACGTCGAGGGTGACGATTTGATCTTCGATCATCTGTACATCGAACGTCGCATGACGCCCCTCAATCTATTTCTGCGCACGGCTGTCGCGCCTGCGGCCGAACTTGCGGTGCTCGACTACGGTCAGTGCATTCGCGACCTCGCCTATACCAACATCTTTGCCGGCGATCTGCTGCTCAAGAACTTCGGCGTGACTCGGCATGGCCGCGTGATCTTCTACGACTATGATGAGCTATGTCAGGTCACCGACTGCCATTTTCGAGACATGCCACAGGCAATCCATCCGGAAGATGAAATGCGCGACGAAGCCTGGTTCTACGTCGCGGACAACGATGTCTTTCCGGAGACCTTCATTAACTTTCTGGCCTTCGACGATTCCCAACGCGCTGCTTTCATGCGCGTACACGCCGAGATCCTGAGCGCCGACTTCTGGCGGCACGTGCAGCAACGACTGAACGATGGGGAACTGCTCGAGGTGCTTCCCTATCAGCCGCACCGAGTGCGGGCGGTATCGAGCGCCTGAAGCACGTCCGCGACCAGATCCTCTTCATCCTCGAGCCCAATGGACAGGCGCACTGTGCCTTCCGTGACCGCCGACGCGCGCAACTGCTCGGCGGTAAGATCCCGGCCGGTCATCATCTGCGGCGCGACGACCAGGGATTCCGTCGAACCCAAGCTCGACGTCAAGGCAAAAAGTTTCAGGCTCTCGGCGAAGCAACCACCTGCGGCGAAGCCCCCCTTAAGGTCGGCACTGACGATCGTGCCGAATTCGCGCATCTGCGTAGCCGCCAGCGCGTGCTGTGGATGATCCGGTAGACCCGGATAGTGCACGCGTGCGACCAGCGGATGAGACGCGAGCAGCTGCGCGATACGCAGCGCGCGTGCACACTGGGCGGTGTAACGCACAAAATAGGTCTTGAGGCCGCGCTGAATCAGAAATGCGGCGTGTGGGTCCAATGCGACGCCCATCGCGCGGAAATCCGTGCGCAGCAGCCGAATGAGGTCGGTGCGCGCAATGGCCGCGCCGCCCATCACATCACCTGCGCCAGAAGCGTACTTCGTGAGACTGTGCACAAAAACGTCGATGTCGTACTCGCCGTGCTGATGAAAGCCGGCGAAGGTGTTGTCCAGGACGCTGAGCGCGCCATTGGCCTTGGCAAGCTGCGTAATGGCCGTAATGTCCGCGATCTTCGTGACAGGATTGGTGGGGCTTTCAAAGAATATGAGCCGTGTCGGCTTCTGTGTGAGCACGCGCTCAATACCGGCGAGATCCTCGATCGAGAGCATCGTGTGTGTCACGCCGAAGCGGCTCAGCAGGCGGCGAACGATGTAGCGCGACGGATTGTAGGTCTCGATGAAGCACAGCACGTGATCGCCCTGCTTGGTGAGCGCGAGCAGAGTGTGGGCGACCGCACCCACGCCTGTACCGGTCGTGAGACAATCGTCGCGTCCTTGTAGCTCGGCAAGCGTCAATTCGAGCTGGCGCGACGTCGGATTCGAGTTGCGCATGTAGAAAAAGCCCGCACGCTCCCCACGCAGGAAACGAGTCGTCTGCTCCAGATCGTCAAACTCGAATTTGACGTTCTGATAGATGGGCGCGCCCACCGGATGGTTATCCGGCGGCAGCTCCACTTCAGGCGGGTGATTGACGAGTGTCGGCTTCTTCAAACGAGCTTCCTCGCAAAGGCACGCAGCCGCGTCGCCCCGGCGTCGAGCGTTTCATCGCGCTTCGCGATGCACAGACGCACTACGGACAGGTGCGGCGCCGCCGCATAAAACGGCGCCAATGGAATCGTCGCGACACCCGCTTCGGTGAGCAGGCGTTCCGCGAAGCTGCGATCGCCACGATCATCGAGCTCCTTGAAATCGAGCAGCTGGAAATACGTCCCCGCGGCAGCCGGGAGTGTGAATCCGCTGCCTGCGAGGGCCTCGCGCAAACGGTCGCGCTTGGCTTGGAAGAAGCCTGACAGGTTCTGCCATGCTTCGGGCACCTGGAGGAGATACGTCGCAATTGCCTGTTGCAGGGGATGTGCGATGCTGAAGGTATTGAATTGATGAACCTTGCGCAATTCAGCGGTGAGTTCCGCGGGTGCAATGCAATACCCCACCCGAATGCCGGTCGCGTGCAGCGTCTTACCGAAGGAAAACACCGCGAAACTGCGCGCCCGCAGCTCCTTGTGGGCGAGCACCGAGCAGTGCGCGCGGCCGTCGAACACGACGTGCTCATATACTTCGTCTGATAGCACCAAGATATCTCGGCCGCCGATCACCGCAGCGAGAGCATCAAGATCGGCCGGGGACGTCACCGTGCACGCAGGATTGTGCGGACTGTTGATGATGATGAGCCGGGTGCGCGGTGAAATAGTCGCGCGCACGCGATCCCAGTCGTAGCAAAAATTGGGCAGCTGCAGCGGCAGCCGTATAGAGCGCGCGCCTGCGAGCCTGACAGCGGGATCGTAGGAGTCGTAGGACGGGTCGAACAGGATCACCTCGTCTGCCGGCCCAACCACAGCCTGAATGACAGAGTAGAGCGCTTCTGTGGCGCCGAGCGTGATTGTGATTTCCGTTTCCGGGTCTACCGCGACCCCATAACAAATCTCAATTTTGCGCGCAATCTGCGCGCGCAGTTCCATGCTGCCCTCCATCGGCGCGTATTGATTGTACCCAGCCGTCATTGCCGCTGTAACCATCTGCGCAATGCGCGGATCGATATCGTAGTCGGGGAAGCCCTGCCCCAAATTGAGCGCGCCCAACTCGCGCGCACGCCGCGACATGACGGTGAATATCGTCGTACCTATGTCGGGCAGTTTGCTGGCGATGGGCACGCGCGTTGACTGCGGTTATCAGACAGCCGCCGCGCGCGTGATGCCGCCTACGTCAATTGCGCGACGGTCGCGTACCATGGCGTTCACTGATTGGCGGCGGCCGCGAGTTGCGATTCGCGCTCGCGTCGCCTGCTCATGGCGTGCATCCATGCACTGCTGACTACAATGCCGAATGCGACGATCAGCACCATGAGGGTCGCGAGCGCGTTCACATCAGGACTCACTCCCAGACGAACCTTCGAAAAGATCACCATAGGCAAAGTTGTCGAGGCAGGGCCCGCGACAAACTGTGACACCACGACATCGTCCCACGAAATTGTGAATGCCAGTAGCCATCCCGAGACGATGGCGGGAACTATGAGCGGCAGCGTGATACGGAAAAACACGGTTACAGGGCGCGCCCCCAAATCCATGGCCGCCTCCTCCAATGACTCATCAAAACCAGCGAGCCGCGACTGGACCACGACAGCCACGTACGACATTGTAAAGGTGATGTGCGCCAGTATGATTGTGAGCATGCCCCGGCCCCGTGGCCAGCCAATCAGCTGTTCGAGCGCGACAAACAGCAAAAGCAGGGACAAGCCCGTAATCACTTCAGGCATTACCAGAGGCGCCGTCGTCATCGCCGACAAGAGCGTGCGGCCGCGAAACGGTCCGAAGCGCGCCAAGACAATACCGACGAGTGTGCCAAGAACAACTGCTCCGGTCGCGGCACACGCGGCGACGCGGATCGACAGCCATGCAGCGCGCAGTATCGGTCCGTTCGACAGTAGCGCCACATACCATTTGAGCGTCGGCGAATTTGCGGCGTCCCAGACTGTAACCAGGCGCGAATTATTGAAAGAAAATATTACCATTGAGAGAATCGGCACGTATAAGAACGCGAGCCCGATGACGAGTCCGGTGCGCGAGAAATAGCCCCGTCTCACGGCTGCCCCTCCAGCTCGCTCTTCTGTACGCGCTGAAACAGCATGATCGGAACGACCAGTAGCACGAGAATCAGGATTGCCACCGCACTTGCAACCGGCCAGTCGCGGTTGGCGAAGAATTCATCAGAAAGCACACGTCCGATCATGAGCTGGTCCGTGCGACCCAGGAGAGACGGAATCACGTATTCGCCGACAGCCGGAATGAATACGAGGAGACATCCAGCCATGATTCCGGGTATCGACAGGGGAAGAGTGACGCGCAGAAATGCCCGCCAGGGTCGCGCGCCCAGATCCGCGGCCGCCTCGAGCAGCGTCGTGTCGTGCTTCTCGAGATTGGCGTACAGAGGCAGGATCATGAACGGCAGATATGAATAGACGATGCCTACGTACACGGCAAAGTCAGTCTGCATGAGAGTTAACGGCTCGTGAATGACGCCAAACCAAAGAAGCACATTGTTAATAACGCCATTACTCTTCAGAAGTCCGATCCACGCATAGACACGCAGCAGGAAGGAGGTCCAAAAAGGCAGAATGATGAGCATCAACAAAAGGTTTTTCCAGGCGGCAGTCGAGCGTGCGATTGCATAAGCCATCGGGTAGCCGATCAGAAGACACCACAGAGTTGAAACCGCCGCTACCTTGATCGAATACAGATACGCGCTTGCATACAGGCGATCGGTGAACAGAAATCGGTAGTTTGAAAAATATAGTTTGATCCCCACAATCACGCCGTCGCGCCATTCGATAAGCGGCGCGTAGGGCGGCATCGCCATGCGCGACTCCGAAAAGGAAATCTTGAAGACAATGATGAAGGGAATGAGGAACAGCACAGTCAGCCACAGGTACGGAACGGCTATTACGAACCGCCTGCCTGCATTTTTGCCCAGCGCTTGCAACGGCAGCTCCTAACGAGTCAGAACCACCGGACTCGAGGCATGCCAGGACAGATACACGCTTTCCTCTGCGGCAAAGCGGTCCTCGGCACGGCGTACGACGTTCGGCATGGTGACGCGTACCAGCTTCTTGGTGTCGAGCTCCACGATATAGATCGACGTATCGCCCATGTAGGCGATTTCCTTCACCCTGCCGTGCGCGACGTTCTCGCTGCCAGCGGGTCGGCTGCGCTCGATGCCGATCTTCTCAGGACGAATGGCGACCGAAACGCTCACGTCCGGAGCCGAGCTGATGCCGTGGTCCACGTAAACCACGGCGCCGAGTTCCTCCGAGCGGATGCGCACATGATCCGCCTCGTCCTCTACAAGACGGCCGTCAAAGAGGTTGACGGAACCGACGAAATCGGCGACAAATTTTGTCTGCGGATACTCGTAGATGTCGAGCGGCGTGCCGATTTGTACGATCTGCCCGTGATTCATCACGCCGATTCGGGAGGCGAGGGTCATCGCTTCTCCCTGATCGTGCGTCACGACGATAAACGTGACTCCCAAACGCTTCTGGATTGCCAGGAGCTCGAACTGCGTATGCTCGCGCAACTTTCGATCGAGCGCGCCGAGAGGTTCATCCAAAAGCAGCAGCTTGGGCCGCTTTACGAGCGCTCGCGCCAACGCGACCCGCTGCCGCTGCCCTCCGGAGAGCTGATGTGGCTTACGACTTAGGAACGCCGTCATCTTCACGATATCGAGAATCTGCGCTACGCGCTCACCGATCTCGGTGCGCGAAAGCTTCTCCTGCTCCAGTCCGAAAGCCACATTTTTCTCAACGCTCATGTGTGGAAAAAGCGCGTACGATTGGAACATCATGTTGACGGGGCGCTCGCAGGGTGCAATTCCCGTCATGTCTTGCCCGTCGATGTACAGGCGGCCGCTGGTCGGCGTTTCAAAGCCCGCTAGCATTCGCAGCAGCGTGGTCTTCCCCGAGCCGGAACCTCCCAAGAGACAAAAAATCTCACCGCGTTGAATGTCGAGCGAGACATTGTCCACGGCGGGCGGACCGCCGAAGGTCTTAGTGACCCCTTCGATACGCACGTACGCCTCAGACACGGCTACTGGCCTGTCTTGAACCGCGTCCACGTGCGCGTAAGCAAGCGCGTGTAGCTCGGCGGCTGAGCGAGATTCGGCACGAGCTTCGCCATGACTTCGGGCGGGGGGTAGATGTTGGGATCATTTTTCACACTGTCGGATAACATTGGCCGCGATGCAGGGACGCTATTGGCGTACCGAACCAGATTCGAGTTCCTTGCAGCAACGTCTGGTTGAAGTAGAAAATTAATCAGCGTCAGGGCATTTTGCGGATGCGGCGCATCTGCGGGAATCGCAAGCATGTCGAAAAAAATGATGCCTCCCTCGCGCGGCAAACTGTATTTGATATCAATGCCCTTACCCGCCTCGCGTGCCCGATTCCGGGCCTGCAGCACATCTCCTCCCCAGCCAAGCGCAAGACAGGTTTCACCGTTCGCAAGATCCTCGATGTAGCGTTCAGTGTCCACGTAACGCAAGTACGGCCGGATCGACATCAGCACTTTTTCAGCTGCCGCCAGATCATCGGGCGACAAACTGTTGGCGTTCTTGCCCAGGAAGATCAACACGGTGCTTACGACTTCCGAAGATGCATCGAAGACCGACACCCCGCAATCTTTGAACTTTGAGACGACTGCGGGGTCGTACAGCATCCGCCAGCTGTCGACCGGCGCATCGGGCATGCGCTCCCGAATCTTCGCGACGTTGTATCCGAGACCGGACGTGCCCCAAAGATAGTTGACCCCATGCTCATTGCCCGGATCGTGCAGCGCGATGCGCTTGAGAATATCCGGATCGACGTTCTTAAGATTTGGCAGCCGCGACTTGTCAAGCTTCTGAAAGACACCGGCCTGTACCTGCCGCTCGAGAAAATTCGCCGTCGGCACTACGAGGTCGTAACCCGTGTTGCCGGCCAACAACTTGGTTTCGAGTACTTCGTTAGAGTCGAATACATCGTAATTGACTTTGATACCGGTCTGCTTCTCGAAGTCCTTCAACACACCCGGATCGATGTAATCCGACCAGTTATAGATGTTGACGACCTTCTCGTTGCTAGCGTCCGCCGCGTCTCCAGTTGCCGTTTTCCCGCCTGCGGCGCCCCCGCCTCCCGCTGGCCCGCACGCGGCGAGTGCCAACAGCAGTAATGCCGCTAAAGGGGCGACGCGCAGAAAGCTAATCATACGTTGAGCAGCAAGTGCTCACGCTCCCAGGAACTGATGACCTGCAGGAATACTTCGTACTCAGCTTCTTTGACGATGGAAAACGCGGCGATGAAAGCCTCGCCCAGCAATCCGACCAGGGCTTCGCTCTCACGCAGACGGCGCAGTGCCTCATCCAAGGACCGCGGCAGACCAAAGGGCAGATCATGGGCGCTGCCCGTTATCGGATCGGTCGGCTGCAGTCCTTCAACCATTCCGAGATAGCCGCAAGCGAGCGAAGTTGCGATTGCGATGTAGGGATTTGCGTCTGCTCCGCTGACCCTGTTTTCCACGCGACGCGCCTCCGCATTCGACATTGGCACGCGCAGACCAGCGGTGCGGTTGTCATAGCCCCAGTGAACGTTGATGGGAGCCGACAAATACGGCGTCAAGCGTCGATAGGAATTGACATTCGCGCACAGCAGCGCCATGGCCGCGGGCAGATACTTTTGCAGGCCCGCGATGTGCGAGAAAAACAGCTGCGAAGGTGTGCCGTCGGCATTGCTAAAGACGTTTTTGCGCGTCTTCAGATCGACGATGCTCTGATGAATGTGCATGGCGCTGCCCGGCTCCTTAGCGTGCGGCTTGGCCATAAACGTCGCGTACATTTTATGGCGCAGCGCCGCCTCGCGTGCCGTGCGCTTGAACAGAAACGCCTGATCAGCGAGATCTAGGGGATGCCCATGGATTAGATTGATCTCCATTTGCGCCGGACCGTCCTCGTGGATCAGCGTGTCGATTTCGATATCCTGGTCCTCGCAGAACTGATAGATGTCGTCGAACAGCGGATCGAACTCGTTGACTGCCGCGATGCTGTAGGACTGGCGGCCGGGTTCTGCCCTGCCTGACCTGCCTATCGGTGGCTTCAGGGGATAATCGGCGTCGATATTAGGTTCGATGAGATAGAACTCAAGCTCCGGCGCCACGACTGGTTCCCAGCCGCGCTGCGCGTATAGCTCGAGAACGTTGCGCAGGACGTGGCGCGGCGCCATGGTCACTCGTCGTCCGTCAGAATAGAAGCAGTCGTGAATCACCTGCGCGGTGGGCTCGGCCGCCCACGGCACCCGGCGCACGGTCTTCGGATCGGCCTTCAGCACGATGTCGATTTCCGCCGGGCTCATCGCGTCACCGGTGTTCGGCGGGTAGTCGCCGGTCACGGTCTGCAGAAAGATGCTCTCCGGCAGACGCATCCCCTCATCTTCCGCGAATTTCGCGGCCGGCATGATTTTGCCGCGCGCGACTCCCGCCATATCCGGAATAATCGCCTCGACCTCGGAAATTCCGTGGTCGCGAAAGAACTGCTGAATTTCACTCGCCATAAGCCGAACCTTTTATTTATGCTGCGCACGCTCGCGACTCGCCGCACCGAAGGCGGCGAACATTGCGCGCGAAAATGAATCGCTCATAACCTGCCATTCGGGGTGCCACTGGACTGCCAAGGCAAAACGCGGTGCATCTTTGACGCGGAAGGCCTCGATGACGCCATCCGGTGCGCGCGCCTCGACGATCAAGTCGGGGGCCAGACGCTCCACTCCCTGTGAGTGCAGCGAATTGACCCGCACGTGACTCGCGCCTGCCAGGCGAGACAGGAACCCGTTCGGCTCGAGGGCTACATCGTGCGCGGGTGCATATTGCACGGCCAGCGGCTGGTCTTCGTCATCACGATGATCCAACAGGCCCGGCACTTCGTGGAGTCGCTGCGTGAGCGTACCGCCCATGGCAACATTGACTTCCTGAAAGCCGCGACAGATGCCGAATACCGGAACGCCGGCGCCGATCGCACGCGGGATCAGTGCCAATGTCGTCGCATCACGCGCGGCATCATGCAAGGTACCGGGAATGCTGGGATTACCGTTGTACCGATGCGGTTCCACGTTTGACGGACTGCCCGTGAAGAGGATGCCGTCGAGATGCGCGAGCAGCTCGTCGAACCCCAGATGATCTCCAAGCGCCGGAATCAACAGCGGAATCGCGTCCGCCGCTTGCATCACCGCGCGTACGTACTTATCCCCAACCGCGTGAAACGGATGCGGACCGATCATGCGCTGGTCGGCGGTAATTCCGATGACTGGACGAGTGGATTGCATGATGATGGCGAGCAGGATCTATCTTACCCTAATGCCTTGAACACCCTCCAGCCGAGCGCCGCCACACCGGTCAT
>Ga0209006_10002506_pt1 | contig 16752 bp, 11 predicted proteins | sample JacPin_JW_Ref_O2_FD_188567 | JGI IMG/M metagenome (GOLD analysis project Ga0209006, IMG submission 188567) | Forest soil microbial communities from Algoma, Ontario, Canada - Jack Pine, Ontario site 1_JW_Ref_O2 (SPAdes) (version 2) | ecosystem: Environmental > Terrestrial > Soil > Boreal... | reverse complement strand
TGTCAGCGTGATTTTCGATGATTGCCGCTATCCCCTCTCTGAGAATAGGATGGTCGTCAACGGTTAGAACTTTGATCGGCATCATCGGGCATCTCCTCACGCCACAGTTGGCGGAGCGTTCGCCAAAGCGAACCGTTCCCTTGAGCGTTGTAGGCAACGGATCCGGGAATCCTTAATTCTAGCTCAGTCCCAGCTCCGGGCCGGCTCCATGTTTCCAGGTGCGCGCCGATTTTCGCGGCGCGTTCCCGCATTCCTCGCATTCCCCAGTGGCCGGGTTTGCCGCCGGCCTCGATAATCTTAGGATCGATACCAGATCCGTCATCACGAATCCGCAAACGCAAGTGGGAGGGGTCGTATGCAATTTCAACTTCAATGCGTTTTGCACCCGAGTGGTGGAGCGCGTTTACCAGCGCCTCGTGTCCGACCCAATATGCTTCGTCTCGGATGAGTGGGTTAAGCTTGCGCAAGTCTCCCTCTACGACAACGCTGAATTCAACCCCTTTACTGACAGCAAGGTCCTTGATGACGTCAGTAAGAGCTTCTCGTAACGTCTTCATTTGTGCCGTGAGACGTAGGTTCTTAACGCGATCTCGTGCTTGCACCAATACTTCGTCGGCTCGGTCGAGGGCTTTCTCGATCATCTGCCGGGCAGGTTCTGACGCAGGTATTCGTTCGGCTACAGCTTGGAAACGCAAAATTAGGCCTTGTATACCCTGCAGGAGAGTGTCGTGCAATTCGCGTGCAATCCGTTCTCGTTCCCCGAGTCGCTCTTCTATCCTCGCTCGAATCTCGGCCTCCATCTGCTTGAGCCGAATCAGATAGAGCGTCCACAGGATGCTAATGGTCGCCACGATGCACAATAACCTGAACCAAAATGTGCCCCACCAGGGTGGTAGGATCGTGATCCCTAATGCTACGCCAGGCTCGTTCCAAACTCCTTGTCTGGTTGCGCTCTCTACGTGAAAGGTGTAATTGCCAGCTGGCAACGTCGTGTAGCTCGCGAGCCTTCGATCACTGCCAACTTCAATCCAGTCGCGATCCAAGCTGTCCAGTTTGTATCGATAGCGGTTCGCATCCGGATTGAAATAAGTGAGCGCAGCAAAACTCAGTGAAAATATGTTTTGGTCGTGAGTCAGTGTGACATCTTTGGTGTAGCTGATAGACTTCCCGAGCGGAGAGTTGGCTCCAACCTCTACCGAATGCCCTGCCAATTGGAAGTCGGTCAGAACGAGGGGTAGCGGGTACGATGTATTGATCACTTTATCGGGAAAGAAAGCAACCCCGCCGGCAAATCCACCGAAAAACATCTCTCCGCTGGGACTCTTAAAGCAGGCGTCCCAACCCGTGAAGTCATTGCCGGGAAGGCCGTCAACCGTAGAGTAGTTCGTAAATCTATTTGCGACGGGATCGAACCTGGACAGTCCGCGGTTTGTGCTCATCCAGAGCATGCCGGACTGGTCTTCAAGAATGCAGCTCACGGCGTTGCTGGGCAAGCCATCCTTCACGTAGTAGTCGGTGAATGTCCCGCTTTCGGGGTTCAGCTTGTTCAAACCATTTTCCGTGCTGACCCAAAGCGTTCCCGAATGGTCAACATAAGTCGAGGTAACGGCGTTGTCGCTCAGAGAACTGGGGTCATCCACTCTGTGCGCATAGACGGTGAATTGAGCCGTCTTTGGATCGAAACGGTTCAAACCTCGCCAGCCGCCCATCCAGAGGAATCCGCTTTTGTCCTCACTAAAATTGGCATACACCTCGTCGTCACTCTTGGTGTCCTGCTTGTAAGCAACGAAGCTGTCGTTCCGAGGGTCGAATCGATCAAGACCATTGTAGGTTCCGACCCACATGGTGCCCGCATGATCGATCAGCATCCGGCTTACTATGTTGTCGCTCAAACTGTATGGGTTTTCTGGTTTGTGCAGATAGGTCTTAAATCGCCCGGTCCTCCGATCGAACCGGCTTAATCCCGCGCCATAGGTTCCGATCCAGAGACCACCACCCCGATCTTCGGTGATCGCAATTACATCGCTCGACAGTCCTTGTCCGGGAGGCTGATAAGCGGTGGACTCTCCAGATCTTCGATTGATGCGATTCAACGCTCCTGTCGTCGCCATCCACAAAATCTGGTCGTGGTCTTCATAGACGGCACCTACAATGTTTTCGCCGTGGCTGCGCGGATTTCTTCGCATAACACGCAGAGGCATGAAGGGTGCTTTTTCAGTACGGAAAAAGTTGGGCTCGCTCGCGAGCAAGCCCACCCAAACATTTCCTTCGCTGTCCCCACGCAGCGACATTACGCGGTCGTCTGCGATGCTCTCAGGATTCTCTGGATCGTTCCGATACCGAATGAAAACGCCATGTTCCCTGTCGAATTTCAACAACCCTCCCCCGAAGGTCGCCAACCAAAGCGTTTGGCTGTTATCTTCGGTTGCCGCCATGAATCCAGCGGGTAATTCCTTACCAGACTTCCTGTCATACACTGAATAAGGAATCAGGCTATTTGTGGATCGGTCCAGAACAGCTAGTCCGCTTCCACTGTTATTCGTGATGTACGTAATCCATAAGACGCCAAGGTGATCTTCATAGAACGAAATTGACCTTAGACCCTCACTCAGACGGAGCCGCGAGAGAACTCTTCCACTCTCACGATCGAACTCCTCCAGATTCTCCCCGTCGGCTACCCAGAATCGGCCAGTCCTATCTTCCAACGTACATCTGACCTGGTTGCTGCCAAGGCTGGTTGGGTTTGCGGGATCGTGAACGTAGTGGATGATCTGAGCCGTATCCGGGTTCAACCGAAACAAGCCACTCCCTGTTGCCAACCAAAGCATGCCGGCGCGATCCTGACTGATATCGCCGACATAGGTCCCTACTTCACCTGCTTCGATCCGATAGTGAGTGAAAGTTTCGTGAACACTGTCGAACCTGTCCAGAAACTGGTCGCAGCCCACCCAAAGCGTTCCAGAACGATCCTTAAATAACGAGTGGATATAAACACAGCTGAGGCTATTGTCGCGCGCAGGATCATGTGTGAACACCTTGAATTCATATCCGTCGTACCGATCCAAGCCATATTGAGTCCCAAACCAGATGTATCCTTGATCGTCCTGTACGATCTCATTAGCTTGGGTTTGGGAGAGTCCTTGAGCGGTCGAGAGTCGCGAGAATCGGATATCGTCGCCATCGATTGCTGGAATTCGCACGGAGCGCGGGCCGTCAGGACGCATTTCTGAGGAGGCATTCGTTGAAGCGATCGCCGTGGAAAACGGACACAAGGCAATCAGGAGTACTGCAGACGCAGAGATAAGCCTCCAGTCTCGAAGTGTTAGCCGGCGCGCTTTTCGTTGGCAAAGTTGCACGTACAACTCTTCTGGGCAAGCCATAGCTCTCGATCTCTTCCACGTTTCAGATGGCCGCCTCAGTCGTTTCATGAACCCCAGCCACAGAATTCATCAGACTCCACAGGATTGAAATGTTATCGGAATTACGGCTCGCCTACCACGTAGCGATCCGGCGTCTATTCCGTACGTTGTTTAGACGCTGCAGCAAGCAATGATCGCTCTTCGAGTCCGTGCAAAGCCCCCCTCAAGAGGGTTGCTTGGGTCCAACTCTTTTTGGGCTATCGACTGCCTCGGGTCTCCGGGTACGCTGCTCGATTTAGAGCCGTTCGCGAGTCCTTCGGCACCGCGAACGGCCTCAAGAATTGCAGTTTTCTTGGGCGTGGCGGTTACACCCCAAGACAGAGGATTCACTGCTCTGCAACGCCTATTCTCCATGTTTCCCAATGGATGGCCTGGAGCTGCTCTGCTCCTGCTCAGGCTAGTCGCGGGTATTCTGTTGACCTATGACGGAGTCTTTGCTCTCCGGACAGGGCCTGACCTGCAAACCACGATCCTACAATCGGCGGCGATTGGAGCCGGTACGCTGCTGATATTGGGATTGTGGACACCTATCGCCGGTACGCTGGTCATCCTCGTTGAGGTTTGTTTAGGGTTTCTCGGAACGACTCAGGTACGAAGTAACATTCTGTTGGGAGCTTTGGGATCTGCGCTCGCTGTTCTAGGGCCGGGCATTCGATCTATCGATGCGCTACGCTATGGTAGAAAACGTTTTGATATTCGTGATCCATAAAGTTCTCGCGACAACGGTCGGAATCGCTCTCGAACGAATGTCCGGCAGTCGTTCTTTTGAGCGTGGAGCGTTCTAGGCCAGAGTAGAATACTCCCCACATGCCATCCGACGATTCTGGGGGAAGACATGTTGGCAGCCGGGAATGGTACGCGCTCGCGTATTAAGCGCATTCGCGCGATCGTGTTGCTCGTGGTTGGGCGACAAATTCGAACAATTCGGGTATCACGGGGCGATCCTCGCCGCTCTCCTTGGCCTCGTTGTTTCGGGGTTTTCCCAGACCACAGTTTCGACCGGAGGCATCCAAGGGACCGTTACCGACCCAAGCGGAGTTCTTGCGACCGGCGCCATCGTGTCTATCGGGATCGGGCGTGTCGCTGAGAGCCAAAATCCGGGACATCGTCCCCGAATACTGCTACGAAGCAATCGTGGAGCCGAGCGTCGTCCTTTCCAAGAACGTTGCTGAGCCGCCCTTTGAAGCCGTTACCTATCAGATTTAAAGGAGAAGGATCGCAATATGCGGAAATCATCTTAATGTGCAAGGTTACGCATGCTCTGCATTTATTCAAGCACAATCAGCGGGAGCTATTTCAGCCTCATGCCAAAGAGCTTCTTTCGCGGGCTGACTGGCGTGGAGCGAAATAATGTGAGCGATGCCCTTTGCCCTCTTGCCTTTATGATCCGGGGGACAAATCTCGGAGGTATTAACGATGCGGACGACGTGGCCGTTGGCTTTTCGAGTGACGCTGCCAGATTACTTCGCCCACCTGGAACGTCCTTTCTCGCGCCGTCATTTAAGGCTTAATATCGCCCCTTCATTGCCACAATCTCAATCGGGGTTCCCCGTTTTGCTAATTTGGCAGCGTGAGTTGCTTCTGGCAACACGACTTTCATTACTTTCCGAGGCGACCCGCCAAGAGTGGCCAATGCCGAGCCCAAAAGTTATTTACAAACTGTTCATCTTGCATTGGTAACCTGCAACACAACAGCCAGAGTCCGCTAAGTGGCCGACCGGCTAGTCGTCGTCTCCTGACGCAGTATGAATGGACGCTGACGGCCATCCGTTTGATCGCGGGTGAAGAATGGCAATCGCAAAATTCTACTAGTTGCGGATCATGGCTGGGTGACATTTGCGCTGGCGATTTCGATCGCCACGCTTAGACTTTCGCGCTAGGTTCGAGTAATGTCCCAGTTTCCAAATCCAGCTCCTTCACAGTTGGCGCCTCTGCTTACGTTGGCCACTCAGTTACTTAGGGCCGGGCGACCAGCCGACGCGATCGCGCCGTTGCGCGAGGCAGCGCTGCTGGAGCCGTTCAATTTCACTATTCAGCACGATCTCGGCCTCGCATGCCTCGAGGTCGGCCAAGTACCGGATGCCATCACAGCATTGCAGCGGGCCGTCGCCAGCAACCCGCGCTACGGCGATGCATATTTCCGTCTGGGAATCGCTTTGGAAAAGCTGGGCAACATCCGCGGGGCGCTCGCTGCGTATGACCGTGCCACCAAGCTACTGCCATCCTTGACCGAGGCGTGGTTCCGCGCCGGTGCGCTGGTCTTCACACTGGGCCATCGAGAGGACGCCATCGGTTGTTTCCAGCGCGCGGCGGTGAGCGGAGGCAGGACCAACTTTGGCCGCCTTGGCAAAGCGCGGGCGCTGCTAATCGAGGATCGCAATCAGGAAGCTGAACAGGTATTACGCGAGACGCTGGTGGCCGATCCGACGAATGCCATGGCGTATGAGTTGCTGGGCAATCTGCTTTCTGAGTTGGGCCGTTTCGACGAGGCGCGCGCCTACTTCGAACGCGCGATCACGATCGCGCCGATGCTGGCGGGAAGCTACTACGAGCTTGTGCGGTGCCGCCCGATCACCCGCGATGACGACGGTCTGCTTCAAGAGATGCAAGCGGCCCTGGCCACGCCGGGACTGGAAGCGGGGCAACGCCAGCGCGTTCACCTCGCGATTGGCAAGGCGGCGGACGATTTTGGCGATTACGGCTTGGCTATGCAGCATTTTGACGCCGCAGACGCCGTGCGCCACGGCGCTTCTCCATTCGACTCGGCAGCTTTCTCTCTCGGAGTCGACCGACTGATTGCTCGCTGCACACGCGAATTCATCGCGCGGGGGGCCGAACTCGGCAGCAGAGATGCGACACCGGTGCTGATCATCGGCATGCCGCGATCAGGTACAACTCTGATCGAGCAGATCGTCTCCATGCATCCCGAGGTCGGGGCTGGCGGTGAGTTGAATTTCTGGAACGAGCGCGGCGCGGAGTGGCACCGTTTCGAAATGGCCGGGAACAAGAAGCCGGTCGTTCCTCCGGAGAATCCGGCGTCGGAGTTCTGGGCGAAAGCGGTGGCAGATTATCTCGGCGTGCTGCGCAGGATTGCTCCGAAGTCGGCGCGAGTCACCGACAAGATGCCGTTCAACTTTCTCTGGGCGGGGCTGATTCACCTGGCATTCCCGCGCGCTACCATCATTCATTGCCACCGTGCTGCGATCGACACGGCGTTGTCGATCCATCAAACTCATTTCCATCCCGTGCTGGCGTTTCCGACCGGAGGCGATGAACTGGTTGCGTACTTCCGCGACTACCAGCGGCTTGTGGACCATTGGCAGAATGTGCTGCCGGCGGATCGCTTCATCGATGTCGATTACGAGGAACTGACCCGCGAGCCCGAACCCATCATCCGGCGGATCATCGCGGCCTGCGGCCTGGCGTGGCACGACGCGTGCCTGCGCCCCGAATCGAATCCGCTAGCCGTGAAGACTCCCAGCAAGTGGCAGACGCGGCAGCCAATCTATCGCACCTCAGTCGCGCGCTGGCGAAGGTACGAACCCTGGCTGGGGCCCCTGCGCGCGCTCGTCGACGTTTAAGTGAAGTGAACGACAGATCATTCGTGGTTGGTCAGATGAGACGTTATTTTCTTCCGAGCGCCAACCCCCCTAAGGTTTCGGGCTGCACCGTAATCACATCCGAGCCGGTGATATGGCCTGCGATGATGGGCTTGTCGGGGACGGTTTCGTAAGCATATCCGGTCAGAGTGCCGCTCACATCGCCGAATTGCCGATGGTGCCCAAGCGTGACGCTCAGTCTGGCCCAGCCATAGTGAACTTCGCCGTTAATGACAAACTTCAGCCCCAAATATCGATTCTGAACGCCCTTACCATGGCCGGCCCACGGGCCAAGGTCGGAATTCTGGCTGCCGACGCCGTTGAAAATCTCCTCCGCCAAAAACGGCAAACGAACGGAGAAATTGCCTTTGGGTCCGATTCGGGCGCCGGCAGGCAAAGCGGAGGCAGCAGAAAAAAAATAGCTGCTGCGGTTCAAACGTCTGCCGGCGACCAAGTTGTCAGCGTCGCGATATCCGGATGCATTGAGCGCTACCACTAAGCCCGAGCTGCCCACGTAAAACGACGTGCGCAGCAAGAAATCCTTGATGCCGTCGTGGTTGAGATCAATGTATAGGGGATAGCTCGAATTGGTCACCTGATTCGTTTCCGTATAGACAACTTTCGCCTCGGAGGCCGCGGCCAGCGCCAGCACACTCACTCCGGCTGCGCTTGCCACTTGCGCGTAGGTATTGAGCCGCCGGTTAAAGGATTCGGAAATTTTGGATGTCTTACGGGAGCGGAGAGCGCCGGACATGAGTCTTCCTCCGAAGGCGCTTCATTATCTGTTCCGCCACGTCATCAGTCAACGCGGTCCGCCGCTAATTCACGCAAATTTCATCTGATCGTCGCTAAGCCGTCATGAGCAGTCCGAGCGAGGTAAGACGCCGCGTGCATCTTACCTCTCGCATCTGGCTTAGACCAGTTCGTTTAAGACCGAATCGCGTAACCCGATCCCGCTCTAGCGGCGCCCGCCGCCATGACCAGCAGCATGCCCGCCTCCGCGGTATCCCGGCAGTGCGTGTTCCTTGGCCGCATCATGGCCGGCGTCGCCTGTGTTCCCTCGTCCATCGCGCGCCTCGTTGCCCCGAAAGTGGTTGAAGCGCTGCGCCCCGCGCTCCGGCAACGGTCCAACGTAACCGTGATGAGGATCAAAGCGGTTGTCGACATGTCCGAAGAAGCCGTGTGGACCGTGAAACCAGGGGCCGGCGCCAAGAAACACCCCGCCAACAAACCAGTCGGGTCCGTAATAACCGTAAGGAGCACAGTCGTATGGGGCATAGTCGAAGTAGCCGTAAGGGCACACGGGAGCCACACCGACGTCTACGCCAACAGAAACCTGGGCTGGCGCCGCAGGTATAGAACATAAAAGCCCAGCTGCGAGAACAGCGAAAGCAAATGCACTCACTTTGAACATAATTTTTCCTTGTCTCGATCAGAGTTTCAACCTGGACAACTGAAGGCCAGCATAATACCGAAGATCAGTTACGGGCAAACCGGAAGTTGAGGGCGTATCTGGGGGAGATCCCTCACGCGACTGAAGTACGCCGCGTTTCGGGATAACGCCTTCGTTAGAAATGCATTCGCCCGGGTCCGCGACTAGCGTCGACTGGCGCTTCAAACACCGAGATTACAAAAATGTAATCTCGGCGTCATGCTGCTGTCTCTTTCTCAAAACTAAGCTGGTGCCCTTGGTGCATTGAGTGCTCGCGCTAAGGCCTGCTGGAGATTGAGGAAGAAAATGAGCACCGCTACTAAGTCCCTTCTACTAAACCGTCAAACCCGTCGCGAAATTCCTTCCACGAACGTTGCGTAACGAAAAAATCGAATAAGGAGAACGGTAATGTCTTCCATTAGGATTCGAAACAAGTCCCGAAAGAAGTCTCGGACGAACCGCCTGCGTCCGCTCGCCGGGCTGATGGCTGCGGGACTGGGCCTTCCGGGGCTCGCCGCCGCACAGTCGAACCTGTACCCGACATACTACACAGGACCGCAGCCGAATGGCTCGTGGGTCGTCAGCAGCGGCCAGATCATCAACCCAGCCGGCACCCAAGTCAACCTTGGCATCCGGGTTCGAGCGAAAGCCGTCGCGCTGAACCCCAATCTAAAAACTCACACCGCCGCGGTGCTCACGATGGGTACCTCGGCAGACGATGGCAACGGAGCCGTCGAGGTGTTCGACACTAAGACCGGCGTTGTCCTGCAAAACTACATCCCGCTCGGCGGACTGGATTCGAGCGGCAGCTATAGCGGCATAACCTATACGGAGAATGGCCAGTACCTTGTGTTCAGCCAGGACAGCAGCAATGTCACCGTCGCAAAGGTTAATGCGCAGGGGTTGCTGTCAGACGACGCCCAGATCAGCGTGCCGCCGTTGCAGCCGGTCGATCCCTTCATCATCTGCTTTCCCAACAGTCCTCCGGGAGCTTATGCCGTACCGTGCGGCATGTTCTATAGTCCGTGGACTTCTTATCCTGGCGGGGTCGCGGTCTCGAAGGATGGCACGAGCGCGTATGCCCTGCTGAGCCAAAACGACACAGTGACCCAGATCGATCTAACTAGCCTCACGCAGGGTACGCAGATTCGGGTCGGCAACGCTCCTCACAGCATTGTGATCAACAATGCGGGCACGACCGCCTATGTCAGCAACGAGGGTGGCCGGGCCGCTACGGAGGCGGATTTCCAGATATGGTCCGCTGGAACTGAAATCGTAGCCGACCCAGTGGTGGGCGCCGCGATCACCGGTACCGTTTCTGTAGTGGACCTGGCCTCGATGACGGTGACGGCTAACATTTCGACTGGCGGTTTCCACCCGACCGGGATGGCGTTCTACGAGGGGAACTTGTTGGTCGCCAATACTTATAGCGACACTATCTCGGTGATCAACACGGCCACTAACGTTGTGCAACGGACGATCAACCTCGGACTGCCGATCGGAGTGCCCGGCTCGGGCGAAGCCGCCTATGGAGCCGCGCCCAACTCAATCGCGGTCGATGCCAAGAATGGCATTGCCTATGTCGCGCTGTACAATGCCAACGCGATCGCGGTGGTCAACCTTGCCAACGGCGTGAAGAATCCAGTCGAGGGCATGATTCCTGTCGCCTACGCGCCCAGCTCAGTCGTGCTGGACGAGACCGCTAACGAGTTGCTTGTTGCCAACGACAAGGGCATCGGCACGCGCAATTCGTTCGAGTGCGATTACAACGTCTGCGACTACAACACCCACCAGGACAATGGCACCGTAAGCATAGTCCCGGTGCCGAATAGCGCGACCTTGGCGACGATGACGAGTGACGTTTACGCTTACAACCACTGGAACCGGACACAAAATATCGAGTCTGCCTCCGGTGGCAACCCGCGTACCAAGCCGGTCGTGATCCCGGCGAGGATTGGCGATCCGTCGCTGATCAAGCACGTGTTCATGATCATCCGTGAAAACCGGACCTATGATCAGATGCTGGGCGACGTGGCCGCCGGCAATGGCGACCCCTCCCTGGCAGTTTTCGGCGACGGCACTGCGGCCGGTGGCACACCGGTCACGCCGAACGTGCACACTCTGGTGACGCGATTCCCTCTGCTGGATAATTTCTACGATCCGAGCCGCCAGTCGGCTGACGGTCACCAGTGGATCACCGAAGGCATGGCGCCTTATGCTGATGACATCCAGTCGCCTGACTGGGTTCGCAGCTATCCCGGCGGAAACGCCGGCGATGCGCTCGCTTATCAAAACAAGGGTTTCCTGTTCTCGGAAGCCGCAGCCGCCGGTTTGCCGGTCAAGATCTATGGCGAATACGTCGAGAACGATACCTTCCTGCAACCGAACGGGTCTACAGACGAGCCGACCTGGGCGCAGTTCTACGCCGACTCACAATGCTTCGAGGGTGGGCCTGATTGTGGACCTCCGGGGACGGCGGGCGAGACAACGCTGTACTTCCAGAACACGGTCCAGGCAGAGTCCTCTCTCCCGGCCGTGTATAACCACCTCATCAAGAACTTCCCGCAGTTCGATCTGAACATTCCCGACCAGTTCCGCGTCGATCTGTGGGTGCAAGATTTCAACAACGACGTCAAAGCCGGCACGGTGCCCGCGCTAAGCATCCTGTGGATCATGTGCGACCACACCGGCGGTCCGCCAGTCCCGCAGGCCGAAGAGGCCGATAACGACCTGGCTGTTGGCCGCATCATCGACTACATCAGCCACAGCAACGTTTGGTCCAGTTCGGCAATCTTCGTCGAGGAAGACGACGCGCAGAATGGCGTTGATCACGTCGACGGTCATCGCAGTCCTGGCTACGTCGTCAGCCCATACGCCGTGCAGAACGGTCCCACAGACCACACCTACTACACGCAGGTCAACATGACTCGGACGATCGAACAAATCCTCGGTCTTCCGCCTATGAATCAGTTCGACCTCACGGCGACGCCGATGAGGACGGATTTCACCAACAACCCGTCCACGGAAAACTTCCAGCCGTGGACGCACGTGCCAAACCAGATCCCGCTGAACGATGGCGTTACTGCGAGCACGGCTGACACACCGGGCAGTCCTAAGGTCAAGGCCCTGAAGAAAGCCTGGCTCCAGAAGAAGGCGCAGATCTTCGCCGGCAAACTGACCAAGCCTGACTCCGAAGACCCGGACACCGTCAACCATTTGAACTGGTACATGTCCACCGGGTTTGTGCGCCCGTATCCGGGCGAGAGCAGGGTTCGCCCACCAAGCGAGTTCAACCGACCGGCACCCACCAAAGCCGACGCGGACGACTAAAACACGTTTCTCCTGAGACAGCCCTCTCCCCGATGTCCGGGGAGAGGGTTTTTTGTTTCGTCTAAAACCGCAGACTTCCATGGTGGCTCAATTTGGAATTTCTGATTCGCCCTATAAGGAGTCATCCCGAAAGCCGGAGTATTTCAGACGGCTGAGGGATCTTGCGTGGGCCATCCCGCTTTTGCTGTACGCGAGATCCCTCACTTTGCCTGAAAAGCGGCTCCGTTCGGGATGACTCCGTGCGGACGTTGAGCCAAAATGTTTTTATCTAAAATTCATCTTCCCTTAAACTTTCGGTAACTCGTGCGCGGTAGCCTTTTACGTCATAGTTTCCACCGCATGAGGCGAGCCTCGTCTTTCGCCCCGTGCGGCGAATTCAAGACGCTCTGCCCGGTCGCTCTATCAGACTGCTGAAAAATTCATTTCCGCTTCCGAAGAAACTCTCGGGCGCTAAAGCGCGGTTGGGTTTAAGGAACTTAGCGGCACGACTGAAGTCGTGCCCTTCCCCAAGCCAAGCCAAGACGGAGTTTTTCAGCAGCCTGCTAGCTGTTGAACTTCCGTCGGTGCAGACCTAATTGAGGGGGAAGTGACAAGATTCGCGACGCCAGCCACAAACTCAATTCGCGATGGCAGCAAACAGGAGCCTCGGCCGCTACCGTCCAACATGTTCAATCACTCCAAGGGGGCAGTCGTGAGAATTCTCGTCGTTGAAGATGAAGCCAAGACCGCAAAGTTCCTCAAGAAAGGACTGGGAGAAGCCGGTTTCATCGTCGATGTCGCAGGAGATGGGCTCGATGGGTTGCACCTTGCCCAGGAGTTAGAGTTCGATCTGGTTATTCTCGATGTCATGCTGCCGGGACTAGATGGCTGGCAGGTGCTCAGCCGCTTGCGCGAGGAAGGCCGGCGCGCACTGGTGCTTTTCTTAACTGCCCGCGACGCCGTGCACGAGCGCGTACGCGGCTTCGATCTAGGCGCGGACGATTATCTGGTAAAGCCCTTTGCGTTTTCCGAATTGCTGGCGCGGGTGCGATCGTTGCTGCGTCGCGGTCCTTCGCGCGAGCAGGAGAGACTTCGGTTGGCCGACCTCGAAATCGACTTGTTACGACATCGTGCGACGCGCGCCGGACAGCGACTGGACTTGACATCCAAAGAGTTTCTTCTGTTATCCCTTTTGGCGCGGCGCTCCGGCGAGGTGCTGTCGCGAACGCTGATCGCCGAAGCGGTCTGGGACATGAACTTTGACAGCGACACCAATGTCGTTGACGTCAATGTGCGGCGGCTGCGCAGCAAAGTGGACGATCCTTTCCCCCTCAAATTGATCCATACCGTCCGAGGCGCGGGCTATGTTCTCGAATTCGACTGACAGCGCCCGCCCCGTTCCACGCTTGTGGGGAACCTTAGCCTTTCGGTTAGCTGCAGGCTACACCCTCGCAGGATTGTTTCTGGTTTTCGTCGCCACAGCCAGTCTGTATTTAGTGCTGGTGAGCGAACTGGAGAAAAGCACCGATTTATTCCTTGCAGATAAGGTGAACGTTCTACGCACCATGCTGCGGGAAAGACCTGACGACTGGGGTGCGCTGCGGGAAGAAGTAGAACTGGAATCGGCCGCGCGGCGATACGAACAGTTCTATATTCGCCTGCTGGACGAGCAAAATAAGCCGTTGCTAACGACGCCCGGGATGGCGGAGCAATTGGATCTGGTGCAATTCGCCAGTAGAACGCAAAGTCGTCCGGATCGTGCGATTGGAATAACGGGAACGCAGGGACGCGCTTTTCGCGCCACCAGCACGTCCGCGCCGGTTGGCTCCCCGGCAACTCGCGCTTACACCATTCAGGTTGCGGTTGATGTCTCGCAGAAAGAACTCTTGTTGGCGCGCTACCGGTTTTGGTTCTTCGCCATGCTGCTGGGAACGTTCGCCATTTTTCCATTGGTCGGGTATCAGGTAGCCCGGCAAGGCATTCGACCGATGGAAGAAATGGCAACTACCGCGCGCCACATTAGTTCGAAAAACCTCCGTGAACGGATTCTCCCGGAAGGATATCCGTTTGAACTGGCATCGCTGGCCGGCACATTCAATGAAATGCTGGACCGCCTGGAAGAATCCTTCGAGCGCATATCAAAATTTTCAGCGGACATTGCCCACGACCTGCGCACGCCGGTGAATAACATTCGTGGCGAAGCGGAAGTGGCCCTGGCGCGCGCGCGCACCGCCGATGAGTATCGCGACGTGATCGAGTCTTGTCTCGAAGAAGCCGTTCGTTTATCCGACCTCATCGGCGATCTTCTATTTCTGGAGCGTGCGGAAAGCCCGTTGATCGATTTGCGCCGAGAGCGCGTGAATGTGGGCGAGTTGCTGGACGGAGTGCAGGAATACTACGAGGCCTCGGCTGCAGACCGCGGAGTCGCGCTCACTACCTCTGTAGCGGACGAACCAGTCATTGCCGAGTTGGACCGAACGCTTTTGCAAAGAGCGGTAGGCAACCTCGTCTCGAATGCACTGGCGCACACACCCAGGGGCGGAGCAGTCGTATTGGAAGCGAACACTGATATTACAAACAGGGATGTTTCAAACGTTGATTTTACGAACAAGCATTCTTCCACCATTCGCATCGAAGTCTCCGATACGGGCGTCGGCATTCCCGCAGATGCTCTGCCTCGAGTTTTCGATCGTTTCTTCCGCGTCGACTCATCGCGCTCCCAGGGATCTCGTGGTACCGGCCTGGGATTGGCTATTGTCCAGAGCATTGCTGTGCTTCACGGCGGTGATGTAAAGATTTCCAGTCAACCGGGACGGGGCACACGGGTAGCGCTTCACATGCCAGTATCTTCAGTCGCATCTTCTTCTGCGAAGTGAAGAAAGTCGATGAGCTGCAGCGGCCTGGCCGGCGAAACCGCTTGACTCTTGCCGGAACCGTCTGAGCTCCGGGTTCGGTGTTTCCGAGGCCGTCTATAGTAGCTATCTGTGAGCCAGCTATCTCTTATCCCTCGGGCCAGATCCGGTAGTCGAAGCCGATTTTGCCGGGGTGGTGCAAGGCTTCATCAAGCGTTTTCAGCCGCAATCAAAAGATGAAACCACGTTGTACCATAGGATGTGGATCTTCCAGTAAATCCGCCGATCCTGCCGATGCTCGCGAAACGAGTGGATGAATTGCCCGCAGAGGGCGATTGGGTTTTCGAGCCAAAGTGGGATGGGTTTCGCGCGCTGGTGTTTCGCGATGGAGATGAGATTTTCATCCAAAGCCGCGACGAAAAACCGCTCAATCGCTACTTTCCTGAGTTGCTCGAACCACTCCGCGCGGCGCTGCCCGCACGTTGTGTGCTCGATGGAGAGATGGTCATCGTCAAGAATAATGGGCTTGATTTTGATGCGCTGCAATTGCGTTTGCATCCCGCTGCGTCGCGCGTAAAGCTTCTATCCGGACAGATCCCCGCGTCATTTGTATTCTTCGACCTGCTTTGCCTTGGAGATCGCGATCTCTGCGGCGAGGCGTTTCAAAAGCGGAGACGCGAACTGGAATCGCTGCTTGCCTCGGCTTCACCACCGATTCATGTAACGCCTGCAACCAGCGATCGGAGCATTGCTGCCGATTGGTTTCGCCGCTTTGAAGGCGCAGGCTTGGACGGTGTGATGGCCAAAGATCCCGCAGGAATTTACGAGCCGAACAAGCGAGTGATGCTTAAAGTGAAACATGAGCGCGACTGCGATTGCGTAGTCGCTGGATTCCGCTGGCATAAAAAAGGCGAACGTACAATGGTCGGCTCGCTGCTGCTTGGTTTGTTCGACGATGCCGGCGCTTTGCAACACGTCGGAGTCTGTGCGAGTTTCAGCACGGCAAAACGAAAAGAGCTGGTGGAGTTTCTCAAGCCATATCGAAAAGATGCGCTGGTCAACCATCCGTGGGGGGCTTGGGCTGAACATGCGGCCGAGAATGATGAAGGTATCAAGCGGATGCCCGGCGGACAAAGCCGCTGGAGCCAGGGCAAAGATTTGTCGTGGGAACCGTTGCGGCCTGAATTGATTGTAGAAGTTGCTTACGATCACATGCAGGGAGATCGCTTCCGGCACACCGCGCAATTCCGCAAATGGCGAACCGATAAAAAGCCCAGCGATTGTACCTATGGCCAGCTTGAAGTTGTTCCTCCGCAGGAACTGGCCGCAATTTTTCCGCAAGGAAGGTGAGTCTTACTCGTTTGCCTTTTTCTTCTTCCAACGCTGCCGCCACTCGCGTGTGGGATCGTCGTCCGGTTCTGGAGTTTCCTGTAGCGGCCGTAGTTCCTCGGGGACATGACGCAGATTGATGCGGACACGTGTCCATGTGGATGAACGGCCTCGCATGGAATCGACAAGCACATCATCCACGGCAAGGAGGCTTGCGATATCCGCATGTTTGGCCTTCCATCGCTCTAGACCTGCCAACGCGGCCGCTTTATCGGGTGAATTCGCGACTGTAATCAGCGGCATCTTCACGCGCGGCTTCTTCGCTGCTGTCTTCGTCGCGGCAGATTTTGCGCGGGAAGGCATCACGCGCGCAGCCTCGCCTTCCATCTTGCGGAAGTGCGGAGGCCAGGGTGCGTCGGCGATACCGGCGGCTTCGTCTTTATCGGCCAGGTCCAGTAATTTTTCCAGCGAGCCAGGCGTTGCATCCATCCCGGCATGCGGATTGCCGATTTTCGCGAAGCGCTCAGGAACCGTAAAGATGGTAAAATCCGCCGGATCGCAATCGGGCACTTCTTCCCAATAAAGAGGAGTGGAAACACGAGCATCTGGGAGCGGACGCACTGAGTAGGCAGAGCATGTCGTGCGATCCTTGGCGTTCTGGTTGTAGTCAAGAAAGACACCATGACGCTCTTCCTTCCACCATTTCGAACTGGCCAGTGTCGGGGCCCGGCGCTCGACCGCTCGCGATAAGGCAACTGCCGCGCGGCGAACTTGCGTGAACGTCCAACGCGGTTCGATGCGCACATTCACGT
>Ga0209006_10002505_pt1 | contig 16753 bp, 11 predicted proteins | sample JacPin_JW_Ref_O2_FD_188567 | JGI IMG/M metagenome (GOLD analysis project Ga0209006, IMG submission 188567) | Forest soil microbial communities from Algoma, Ontario, Canada - Jack Pine, Ontario site 1_JW_Ref_O2 (SPAdes) (version 2) | ecosystem: Environmental > Terrestrial > Soil > Boreal... | reverse complement strand
AAAGATTCGCCGTCCACGTATCGCCAGCCATAAGGAATGGTCACCAATCGCTGCGCAATTACTCCGCGAATGGCAGACATGGCCAGCGGCATCGACATGGTGATGAAGGCGACGGTGAGCAGTCCAAAACCGCGATGTAGGAAGTAGATGATCAACGCGGCCCGGATCAGGGTGCCTACAATGTTGGTGCTGTTCAGCAGATAGAACCTTTGCAGTCCCTCCAGGATTCCGCCTGACATCCCTAACGGAAAACCGACCGCTATGCAGGTTCCGACCATGAAGAATAGAATTTTGGCGTCGTGGAGAAATGCGGTGGGAATATGGAAGAACCTGTCCACATAGAAACTGCCGAGCACAGTCGGGACCATCAGGACCAAGCCGAGACAGGTGTAGACAAACAGACTGGTATTGATGAGCCGGGCTAGATGTTCTTTGTCTCCGGTCGCCTGAAACTTCGAGACATAACGGATGAGCGAAGAGCGGATTCCAAAGTCAAAAATCCCGTAGTAACCGGTTAACGAGAAAATCAGAATCCACAAGCCGAAGGCGTCGTCGCCGAGATGATGCAAAACAAAGGGAGACAAAAAAAAGCCGACGGCGATGTTCACCACCAGGCCTCCCCCGCTCGACAGAACATTCGTCAGGGTCCGGGTCTTTAGACTCATTTCCTCTGCGTCCGATCTTTGCGTCCGATCTCTGGCTGGGCAGCGAAAAAACCGGCGGGATCGCTTGTTCGTGTTCTTTCCACAGGTATTTCAGGTTGGCATATAGTGTAGCCGATGTCCAGATAACGGATAACCCTCCGCTGCTTTCCGCTGCATGCTAGAATCGGGACGTTTTCGGAATACCAGCTTTTGCCAGCCAGGCCCTCGTTCCGGTTTCCCGTACTTCGGTGGCTCCTTGCCGCCGCAATCGTCATTGCCCTTGGCTTGATGCGCTTTGGCGGCGACTTGTTGATCGCCAGCGATCCGGCGCCCGGGCACGTGGATGCAGGGATCGTGCTACAGGGGTCAATCGTCGCTCAGAGGGTCCGCATCGCTGGGGCCATCAACCTGCTGCAGCGAGGCGTTGCGGACCGAGTTTTGCTGAGCGTTCCCAAGGAATCGTACTGGGGCCAGTCCATTCCGCCGGTCGCCCGCGCCTATCTCGAACGCACCTACGGCGTCGAATTAGCGGCCCGCGTCGATTTCTGCGAGACCACCGGCGAGGTGAACTCCACCCTGCAGGAGGCTCAGGCTCTGCTCGTTTGCATTCAGGATCATCACTGGCAGTCTATCGAGATCTTGACCTCGGACTATCACACGCGCCGGGCCGGAATGCTCTGGAGAAAAGTAACCAAGCCCGACCCGAAGATCCACGTGTGGGTCGAAGGCGTGTCCGACCCGGAGTTTCAGCAGCCATGGTGGCGACACCGCCAGTCTGCCAAGGTCTGGATCATGGAATCTGCAAAGTTAGTCTGGTCCGTTTTCGGAGGGTGATAGGATTTCACTGACCCGCTTCAGCCGGCTGCACTACGCAAAAATCTCAACAGTTGTTCAGGTTATTGACCGAGCACCCGACACCAGACATCAGGCAGTCACTAGGAAGATCAGAGAGATGGCTTCGGACCAGAACTGCACAATCACTGTTTGCGACAGTCTGGAGAGCCTCGAGCATTTACGGCCGGAGTGGGATGCGCTGCTGGGTGAGTACCCATTCTCTACCGTGTTTTCTACCTACGAGTGGCTTGTGCCGTGGTGGCGAGCTTTCGCGGGCACTGATCAGCTTCAGGTACTGGCCTTTCGTGATGCTTCTTCCACACTCGTAGGTCTGGCGCCACTAGCCTTAACCACTGTCGGAGCGTTTCCCGTCTCGTTGCGCCTGTTGCGGCTGATGGGGGATGGTAGCCACGACTCCGACAACCTCGACCTTCCAGTGCGACCGGGGTGGGAGGCGTCGCTGAGCCACGACCTGCTCAACTGGATGCAACAGAGCGCAGCCTGGTGGGATGTGTGCGAATTGAATACGCTTCCTTCCCACTCTCTCGCTGGAGCGTGCGTGCTTGAAGATTTGGCGCAGCGAAAGTGGAAACATTTGATTTCGACGCGACCGCAAACGGTGGTCGAGTTGGGGGAAACCTGGGAGTCGCACCTGAAAGGCGTATCGAGCAAAGAGCGAGGCAAGATTGGGCTGCGGAGCCGGCGGCTGGAAAAAGAGTACGCGGTTCGAATCCGCCGCTGCGAACAGGAGAGCGAGATCGACTCTCTACTCCAAGCGCTCTACGAGCTCCACGGCAAGCACTGGCAACTGCGAGGGTTGCCCGGAACTTTGCACTCGCCTGCGCGCCGCCAGTTTTATGGAGAACTGGCGCGGCTTCTGCTTGCGCGCCGCAGGCTAGAGTTCTGGGTCCTCTCACTGCAAGGAAAAGTTGTGGCTGCACAGTTTGGATTGCGGCATGGGACCACTGTCTTTTCGCTGCAGGAAGGCTTTGATCCGGATTATGCCAGTGACAGCGTAGGCTACGTTTTGCGCAGCCAGGTGCTGAAACACCTGATCGCCGACGGCGTTCGCCGCTACGACTTTCTGGGCGGCGCCGACGAATCGAAGATGCGTTGGGGCGCTGAGTTGAAGAATTATCTCAACCTGCACTTCGCGCGTCCCTGGAGCCGGGGAAGCGCTCAACTGTTCCTGAAGAGCGAAAGTGCGAACGCCAAGCGCTGGCTGCGTGGCCATTTGCCGGCTGGAGCGTGGGCGAGCCTAAAGGGCGCGATGGGGAAAAAACCTTAACGCAGCAGAGCGGGGCGCTGCCTATCAGAATCCTGGGGTGCCCCAGATCCCGTCGGTTTTGCGGGATCTGGGACTCGGGGCTCAGGAAATATTTCGCAGCGCTTTATATTTGGAGTTATTAAATCAAAGGTTATTCATCTACGAGCCAATAACCGAGAAGTGATTAATCAGGAGGTTAGTCAGCTCCAGCTTCAACCCGCAGTGGCCAATTTGTATCCCGCCGAGCGCATGACGTCTCCCCATGCCGATTCGATCTGGGCGACCGCGTTTTCCGGCAGGATGGATTTCCACCCGCCAGACGCCGCTTTGCGAACGAAAGGTTTATCCTGTCGGGTCTTTTTTGTTTCCTTCCATTGGCGCGACTGTTCCTTCTCAAGCTTGCGCATGCGGTCCGCGGAACTCAGCGCCACCGCACGGGCGACTCGTTCGGGGCTCGAATCCAGGCCAAGAAATGCGGCGATCTTTGTGCTCTCTTTTGGGGTATCGGCGATCATGTCTTCGTAGCGCAGCAGCAGAAAGTTCTTCTGACCACCGCGCGTCGCAGTCCAGCTGACAACGTGATCCCGCCAGGAGCCGGTCTTCGGTTCGATCTCGGATTCCATGAAGCGGGGCACGAACTCCTCCAGACTTAACTCGTCGGAGATGACCCTGCGCTTGAGCTGAAATTCGTAGTACGAGATCAACACATCGCGCGGATCGCGGACAATGTAGACGATTTTCTTGTAACGCGGATCGAAGCACTCGTGGCTCTTGATGATGCGCGGGCGCGGGAAAGCTCGCAAATCCCGGTCGGTGACATCGTAAATCTCGGGGATGCGCGATTCCAGCTGCGCGAAGTTAACCGGATCATCCGGATTGATCAGATTGCAGACTAGAAAACGTGTCCACGTGTTCCCGGATCTGGGGAAGGAAACCAGAAACGTATCATCCGGGTAAACGGTTAGTCCCCGGGCCGCGGGCTGGCGCTTGGTGACGACGCGGGCATAGGCTGCGAGTTGCTTCTTCAGATTCGGCATTCGATTCGAGACACCTCGAACGGGATCAAATCCAAGGTCAAATAAGTGACCGGGACGATGATATCATCGCGTGGAATGTGTCAATCTGCCGCCGGGATTTCCATCGAAACGGCCGTCCAGGCCCGCTATTCGGTCTTTCCCTCGCCTCATCAGTTCGCGGGCGCGCGTCTTCGGGGCGCTGCGTGAGTAAGCTCGCGCTCCGTGTGCTGCAGAGCTGCGGCGTGTTCTCTCTCTCGCGCGCCTTGTCCGCGGACATGGCGCGGATCGTGATGTACCACAACTTCTGCGGTCCCAATGCTACCGAACCCGATGCGCTGAATGTGGAAGGCATCCGCCGCCAATTCGAATATCTCCGCCGCCATTTCCAGGTTGTGCCCCTGTTGGAGCTGGCTGAGCGACTGGCCTCCGGGCGGAAATTCGACCGGTGCAGCGTGGCGCTTACGATCGATGACGGCCGGCGCAGCTGTTACGAATTTCTGTTTCCGCTGATGAAGGAATTTAAATTCCCCGCGACTTTCTTCGTGGTGAGTTCATTCATCCGCGGAGAAGACTGGATCTGGACCGACAAGGTCCTCTGGCTGAGTGAGCAGTCCAGGCCTCCCGATGAGCTTGCACCCGGCAAACTCCACGGCGTTTTTCGCTCGCTGAATCGAATGAGGCCAGAGGATCGCGATGCACGTATTGAAGCGATGGCCAGCAGTTTGAATAAGAGCGTGGGCGTGACGATTCCCACTCCAAAAAGTGCTCCTGCTAAATACTCCCCTTGTTCCTGGAGCGAGCTTCGGGAAATGGCGGACTCCGGGTTGATGGAGATCGGCTCCCATACCGTGACCCATCCGATTCTTTCCAGCGTCACAGACGAAGAATCGTTTGCAGAGCTCACTCTCTCACGGGCTCAAATCGAAGAGGGCGTCGGTCGAAGTGTGCGCTCGTTTTGCTTTCCCAACGGAATGCCCGGCGATTTCCGGCTGAGCCAGGTTCGGCAAGTAGCGGATGCGGGATACGATTGTTCGGTTATTGCGCAGTTCGGCATGGTCAGCAATTCCAGCGATCGTTATCAGCTGTCGCGTATCGGCATGGCCCGGAAATCCAGCCCCGAGCAGATCGCCAAATATCTGGATGGCTTTGCCTACTACCAGCAACGACTCTGAACTACTGTGCACTCTGGAGTCACGCATCATTGAGTGGCCTGCTCCGTTGTTATAGAATTCAACTTCTACAGGACCGGGGCGGAATTTCACGGCCAAAGAAGTTTCTCGCAGGATCGGCGCAGCCGGCCCACCAGAGCCATATCTCATGACCCAGCAAAGTTTGTCGGAGCGTGATCGGGTTGAAGTCGAACGCAGTGCCGCGGAGGCTCGCCGAGTCGTCCTCGCGCCGGTCGAGGTGGACCGCTATCTGGATCCTCCCGCGGACAGTCCGTATGGCTTGGAGTACGCTTTTTATCTGCTCGGGAATATCCGGGACAAGAGAGTGCTCGATCTCGGGTGTGGAACTGGCGAGAACCTGGTGCCCATGGTCAAACGCGGCGCCCACGTCATCGGCATGGACATTTCTTGCGAACTCGTGGAGCTGGCCGGGCAGCGCCTGCAGAGTTACGGCATTAGTTCGGCAAAATTGCTGGTGGGTTCAGCGTACGAGACCGGTCTCCCGGACGGTTCACTCGACGTGGTCTTCTCGAGCGCTCTTCTTCATCACCTTGATTTGCCGAAAGCGCGTGCGGAGATTTACCGGATCCTGCGGCCCGGCGGCCTGTTCATTCTTCGAGAGCCGATTCGTTTTTCCCGCGCTATGAACTCGCTGCGTCAGCTGTTCCCCGCGCCCAAGGCTGACATCTCTGATTTTGAACATCCCATGACCCGCGCCGAAGTCGCCACCGTAACCCAGGGCTTCACAGTTGTCGCCCAGAGAAATTTTCGGCTACCGTTTGTGCCGCTGCTCGGGAGGTTCAAGGGACTCATGGTTCCGCTGTGGAAGACAGATCGCTGGCTGCTGAGCCATTTCTCCGGTCTTGAACACTTTGCGACGGGCAAGGTGATGAGCTTGCGGAAATAACTCACCACCCTGCAACTCCCACCGCTTTTCTGCTGCGACATCAGTTCATCAACATCAGTCCATCAAAATCAGTTCAGTTCAGCTGCACCACGAACACATCTCCGCGACAAGTAGTGGCCAACCCACAGGCTTTGTTGCCGGTCTCAGAGCCCAGCGTTCCCATCCAGTCGGATGAAAAAATGAAGAATCTTCCATCCTGTGAAACGCTGCCCACCCCGTACTTGGTGCTGAATGCCGACGACTTGGAGCTGATGAAGCTGTGCGCAAAGCGCCACACCTTTCCGCTTCCGTCGCTGGCTACGCCGATGATCTCGTTATACCAGGGAGCAGGAAAATCCTTGCTCACCGGTGTGCACGTAGACGCCAGGAATGGCAGGCTATCCAGAGCATCCACATTGTTCCAGGATTGATGCTGGTCGAATGGGGCGTGGATTCCGCCGGGCACCGAGCGCGTTAGCGATGCGGGGTTCGCGTCGGCGAAGGAACGCATCACCTGATTTCCCAGCGGTGAATTGTCATTGTTCACCCAGTGGGTGTATCCCTCGGTCCAGTGCCCGCCACACAATCCGCTGTCTCCGCACGAAGTAACGTTTGTGGTTCCGATCTGCCAGAAGTATGGTCCCTTCGAGCACTTAGACGACGTGCAGCTCTCGGCCGCGATGACAAGCCAGTTCCCGTCTTTCGACAGCTTGACGTTGTGGATTGTCCATCGATCGCTGATGCTCGCAGGACCGCCGGTTCCCCAGTCGCTGGTGACCTGGCCGGTCTGCGTGTTCAGCATCGAGCAGCCGCTGCCGACTTTGTAGGCGACAGCTAACAGGGCCGTGCCCTGAACGCCATTGTTCGAGTAAGCCATGCCGAACACGGCATCTCCGGCACTCACTCCTCCTCGGGTCTTCCAGCTGACTACGAATCCCGGCGGCAGACAGTTTGGCGAACTCGTGAAATCGTAAACCAACTGTGGCGTTGGAGGGCTGGTCCGGTCGGTGAAATCGTAACTGACGATGGTAGAGCCCACATCCACGTAGACCAAGTTCGAGTTTACGCGGCTCCAGGCGCCGCCGCCGGGAAGCGTGAGTCCATTCGAAGCCGGGTAGTTCGAAGAATAGAGACGCGTCGCGTGCAAATTCGCAGCGTTGAAATCAAACGGATACCCGGCCCCACCGTTGCTTTGAATAATAAAAAGAGAAGAGTCGACGTTCCAAAGATTTTCGTCTGCACTGCCACTGGTGGAGGTCACGAAAGTGCGAGCAAACGACAAGGGCGCGCTCGGGTCCGTATGGAAGTCAGTGATCCGCACAATCTGGTTTCCGAAGCTAGGATCTGTGACCATCGTATTGGAGCCCGTGAGGTTCCCAACGTCCGGTAACGCGGTTGGAAGCTGCGCGACCAGGCGGTCACTGCGGGAACAGTTGTACGTCGGCGGACCGCAAACCAAAGACGAAGCCGAAACATCCAGCGTCAGGGACTGCTTATCGCTGCGTGAGGCCGCATCGGTCACCCGGACGTCGAATTGGAAAGCTCCGGTTGTTGTAGTTCTCCCAGTCACTGCCCCAGTGTTCGATGTAAGTTGCAGACCTGTCGGCAGCGTACCCGAGACAATGGTCCAATGGTAAGGAGCTTTGCCGCCTCGCGCCACCAGGCTTGCGCTATAAGCGGCGCCGTCCACGGCATCTGGAATTCGTGAGGTGGAAATCGTAGGTCCAGCTTCGGTGACGGTCACAGCTGTGCTGGCCCGAGCCGTGCTCTCCGCTACACTTTTCGCCGTAATGGTGATCGCTTTAGACGTGTAGTTTTTGGGCGCGGTGAAGACACCATCGGTATTGATACTTCCCGCGGTCGCCGACCAGATTACCGCCGAATTGCGCCGGTTGGTGACCGTGGCGGAGAACTGCAGCTTCTCACCCTCTTCAATGGTCGGGGAGAGCGGAGAAACTGTTACTCTCACGCAGGATTTGCAGGCATCCTCCGCCGCTTGTGGGGCTGGCGGCGCGCCTGCGCCGGGACTTGCCATTAAGAGTTTCCCGGTTGCTGCGAGCGAAAAGGCCGCAATCAGGGCGAGATACAGAAAATGACGGAGTCCGGAATTGGATTCCGCTCTCTTACAGAAAAGCCAGCTTGCTCGTAGCATGTCTATCCCTCGGTAACAGAATTGGGGGCCCAAGGGTGTTGAGTCCTTAAGAGAACTCTAAGAGAGAGCGGGGCCTGCCAAAAGATACCCGAGGACGCTGGCCCTACAGAACTCGGAAGGGCAGGTGACGCGACCGAATGGACAACGCCCGTAGGAAAACGACCACTGGAATTCGTGCCACCCGGCTGGAATTTTGGGAGGATTTTGAAACCACAACCCGACTGAGAACCGAGAACTGAAGAACTGAGAACCGAGAACTGCGAATTGCTAACTACCACCTGCACCACGCCCCTACTTCGCTTCGATCTTCCCCGGAGAAACCGGCACCAGCAGAAACCCGGCATTCTCGACTTCGCCGTGATCGCCCCATCCCACGATTTCGCCGCGATCGTTGATGCTGGTGGCCGCTTCCAACTTCCATCCCGAATTCGCGCCAATCAGCGTGTTCAGGTCACGCATGCCATGGACCTTGTCCCAAATGAAGGCACGTTGGCCTTCGGGCGCTGGACCGAACGATCCCACCACCGCTTCGTCTTCGTTCAGACCGCGAACCGCCGCTTGAGGAGCGTCAATGGGCTCGAACCGGCCATCCAAATATAAGAATAGGCCACCGGGAACCGCGCGAACCACAACCTCGCTGCGCTGGTTGAGCGCGAGCGCCGAACTGTATTCTTCGTCTGGGGTCGAGAGCAGCCGGGACCCATGTTCTGCGTCCCACAAAAACGCATGATAGTGCCCCTTCAGATCGTAGGTATCTCCGATGATCTGGCCGTTTCCGTTAACGCGCTTGGCTATTGCCGCGCAACAAATTTTCAGATCAAGCAGAGAGTTGTTCTTCCAGTGGGCTGCACCGACTGCTTTCTGGTCGGGCGGCTTGGACTGGCCGGCAATCTCACCAGCGTCATTGATGCCCTCGGCGCGTGACTGCTCGCCCGGCAACAAGGAAGTCTTGCCTTGCCGAAATAAAAATGCAACACTGCGGCTGGAATCCGCGGTGAACGCAACCCCCACCGCGTCGCCTTTTGAGTTGATGCCCGTTCCTTCGGACAAAACAAACTCGGGAGGCAGAGGAATATGTTCCAGCCCGGATTGCGAACTCCATCGCGCTGCCGTGTGATCCGCTGTGTTGCCGGCTACCCATCCGGTATCGCTGATCGCGAGCGGACGAAGAGGAAGCTCCACTAACCGGTAGGTGGGAGCAAGTTCGGTCTTCGATTTAATCTCGGCCTTGGTTTGGGTATGGTCCTGAGGATTGTCCTGCGTCGTCGTCTGACCGTTCGCCAGCGGCGGCAAAAATGCCGCTGCGACCAGGCTCAAGACGAAGACAAAAGTCAACGCGCGGTCCGCCGGAAATCCCTGCCCCGTTGAAGCCCGTCGTGCCAATTGCCCAATCGCCGCAGCCCTGCTCACTTTACCGTGACTCGGAACTTTGCCGGTGTGACCCCAGGAGTGGTCGCGGTGATGATATACGTTCCCGTGGTTGGCGGCGTCGTATAGAAAGTGCTGGCCTTGCCCACGCTGTTTGTGGTCGAGGATGGCGCGGAGAACACTCCTCCGGCTCCTTCGTCGCTCCACGTTACCGTTTCGCCCGGAACTCCGAAGCTATACTGATCATAGATTTGCGTGGTCAGGGCCGTAGGCAATTGGGTCGAAACCGGGCCTGTCTGAAGATTCCCCGACACAATTGTTGCGCGCGTTGCCGGACCGTTCACGTCAGCTTCCGAGAAGATAGCACTGGTCGCTACCGGGTTGGTGCAGGTGATCGTGATGTTCTGCCCTTTGTGAGGCACCGTGTAACTGAAGAAGGCCTGTCCATCGCTGTTTGTAGCCACGGTCCCGCTGCTGAACGTCCCACCTACGCCACCGTCCTTGCAGGTGACGGAAATGTTGGGCATCGGATTTCCCAGGTACGCGTCGTTCACGTCCGCCTGAAACGACAATGTGGTTCCAGCGTAAACAGACTGGTTGTTCCCGGCGGCCGGCGAAAGTACCGGAAGCAGCCCATAGACGGTGAGTGCTTTTGTTCCGCCAATATAGACTCTGCCGTCCGCTATCGTGGGCGTGGCGAAATGGGCGACGCCTCCCAGGGTGTCACGCGACAGTTTCGCCGTTTGGGAACTATAAAGCTCGGTGGTTAGATCCGTGGCATCGTAGGCAAACAGTGCCGCAACGTTTCCGCTATGCAGCATCGCCCAGAGAATTCCGTTACCTAACTGACTATTGGAGGTTACGGACACCGAACCCGGGCTATCAATGTTGAAAATATTCGGCGTCTGAGAAACCGGCTGGGTCGACAATAGTCCGTTGGCAAGAGAGTAGGCTTTGATGTAATTGTTCCAGCCGGCGACGTACACAAACCCGTTCCAATAAGCCGGCACCTCGGTCAGTCCCTTGGCAGCGCCAATTATAGATTGGACAATCTGGGTGTCAGCAGTCGGGTTATATCCCCCCATGCCTCCCCGGTCCACCAGGTAGAGAGTCCCCCCTTTTCCTCCGCCCACCATTTCGTTCTTGTGCGGGCCGCTTTGCGGGGGCAGAAGCGTAACGCCGCCCGAGCCCAGATCCCGATCTGCCTGGTTGAGGGCCAGCTGGTTGTAGGGAGTGAAATAATCCAGAACGGACAAGCCGCTACTGCTGACGCTGGATGGGCTCAGATGGAGAATACTGTCCCCGTAATCAAGCCCGCCCGAACTGGCGTCGAAGGTGCCATTGGCGGTCGCCAGGAAAATCGTGCCATCGGTATCCACCGCCGGACCTCCGCCAGACTGCCAGATCGCGCCGTCAGTCCCATTGGGTGTGGTCAGGAAAGTTCCGACCTGGTCGAAGGTCATCTCATCGTAGGCCAGCAGCCAGCCGTGATAGGCATAGCTATCGCATCCATTGCTCCCAAAACCCACATAGATCGTGCCATTGGCCAGCGTGAGGGCCGGACGCTGCATCTCGATCGCGGGGTTGAACTGCAAAGTTCCTTTAATCGTGCTCGCCGACGCGCTGATCACCGCTGGCGCAATCACGTCCTGCCCGGTGGTGAGGCTCAAACCGTGCAGCCGGAAAACGAACGCTCCGTTTTCTTCCGTCTTGGCAAGCACGTAGATCGTGCCTTCTACCGGATCAATGACGGGCGTGCTGATGATTCCTACTTCGTTGAAATCGGTTCCCGGGCAACCAAACGCGGTGATCGGAACACTCGTAATTCCCGCCGCCGGATTGATATAGCTCGTTGTCCACAAAGGAGGCCCGCTCTGGTCGGCGTCGAAGGCGAAGACGCTGTCGTGCTGCGTCGCCACATAAACCACGTTGTGCGTAGTGCCATTCGGAAACTGCACTCCTGGCAAATACAGTGGCTGACCAACAATGTAGCCGTCCACGCTCAGTGTGAAGAGCTTTCCAAATGTCGAGAAGTTGACGTTGGCCGGTGTCAGCACGTTCTCATTGGTATTCGCCCCGTCGCGGAACTCATCGTTGTGCTCGGTAAGCACCTGAACTTGGCCCATTACTGCAGTAGCCACGACCATGCAGAGTCCAAGGGAGAGCGCGCAAGCCCGAGCTGCGGGACTTAAGTAGAAGCCAACACGAAATGACACGGACCGCATCGAAGCGTTCCTCCGTAGCACAATTCACAACCTAATTTTGGGGACTTACTTCCTCATGCCCGGGGGTGGCATGCGTGGGAGCTAGCTCACAAACTTCGCCCAACAATATATCAAGTCAGCAGCTTGAATGCCACAGAATCCGCAAGAAATTCTCTAATTTCAGCAGCAAATGCCTGGCCAGACGCCATGATCATCGCCAGGAGAGTGAAACATCTTGCACAGTGTCGATAATCGTCTTGTCAGTACTATCCCACTAGGAGTTCTCCTTCAGGAGACGTTGCATCGCATATCGACCGAATGGAAGGTAGTGGCTCGATTTGAGGTTGCGCTCTTGCCGATTCACCGACCGATGTCATCCCGCAGGAGCGCGCCCAGCGCTCAGCTTGAGAAACCCAGACATCGGTGGTACCGATGCGAGGAGTCCCGGCACTGCAGGGATCGCCGGCACTCCCCTCCACGCCATCAACAGCGTCGGCGGCCGTAAGGTCCCTTGCCCGGCTGTCGCCGCGATCGGAATAACATCGGGCCGAAGTAACTGTGAAATTGGGCCACCGGCGCTTCCGGCCATGCCCTAGAACACGCGATGTTAGGATCAACGCTGGGATCAATCAACACGATCAATCAACGCTAGGATCAAAATGGCCGACCTGACCGTAGAGACGCTGACCGGAGGACTGGAACTCTTCACCCAGCTGGGCGATGAGTGGCGAGAGTTTCTCGGCCGCGTCCAGAACGATTCTCCCTATTGGCGTCCGGAATGGATTTTGGCAGCCTTGCGCGCCTATTCGCCACAGGCGAAGGTGGTCGTTGTCACCGTACGCCAGCAGGGAAGTCTCTGCGCGCTGCTCCCCCTGGTCGAGGAACGTGGAAACTTTGCCGGCCTCCCAGCGCGCAAGTTGCGCGCGCCCCTCACAACTGTCGGCGTCGGCGTCGATATTCCGTGCGCAGTCTCTGGCTCAGAGCAGTCTGGCCCTGAGCAAGACGCTGCCATTACCCTGATCTGGAGTGCTCTCAAAGCGAGGAAGGGTTGGGATGTTCTGGAACTGCCCTCAGTCTTTGAAGGTGCCGCCATCACACAACTCTCCGCCCTCGCTGAAAATGACGCTCATCGAACCGGGAGTTGGACGATCCCCCTGATTGCGTTCTTCGTCATTCCCCAGGGGCCGGCTGCAAGAAAAGATCTGGAGAAGTATCCTCGCCATCCCAAGCTGCGCTCCAAAGTCCGTCAACGGGAGACCAAACTCGCGGCCCTGGGCTCGGTTCGGTTGTTACGCACCGAGAAAAATGGCGCGAAAGATTTGCGGCGCTTCTATGACATGGAAGCCGCGGGATGGAAAGGTAAGGAAAAAAGCGCGATCATTGCCGATCCTCGCAGCCACCAGTTTTTCGATGAAGTCACGCAAGAAGCCGAGAAGGCCGGACATCTCTGCCTGTACACGCTGGAACTCGATGGCAAGGCCATCGCGTCCCACATCGGGTTCACCTACCGCGGCCGTTACTGGGCGGCAAAGAGCACCTACGACGAAAATTATCGCGATTACGCTCCTGGACATCTCATCGTCAAAGCCATTCTGCAAGACTGTGCCGAGCACGGAGTTTCCGAATACGTGATGGGCATACGCGAAGACTGGAAAATGGAATGGACCCAGGATGTGCGGAAGCGAAGCTACCAGTGCATCTTCAACCGTGGACTTTGGCCGCGCGCGCTACACGCCATCCGGTTCTCACTGCGCCCTAAACTGAAGGCCCTGCGCGCGGCGAGCAAGAATCTGATGGCCCGCCGCTCTAAAGACGAAGGGCCCAAGAACGCCCCGCCCAAAAGCGAAGGGCCGCCACCGGAATCGAAACCTTCCCAGTAACGGCCCTTCAAACTCTTATCGTCCCGATTCCTCAGCCCGCTTACATCTAGTTTTTCGGAACCAGCGCAACATCATCCACACTCTTCACCTTCACCATCTTCGTAATGGTGTTGGTCGGGATGTTGTACTCGTAGACCTTTACCAGATTCACGCCAATGTACAGGTTGCCTTCGCCGTCCGAGATGATGCCATCGGGCGTCGGTATGTTTCCCACCTGGTATAGAGTGTAGGTAGACAAATTCGTCGGGATTTCCACCAGACAATTCGCCCCCACTCCCACATCCGCCGCCCAAAGCTCTCCGGTATAAGAATCGTATGTCAACCCGTCGAAACCATACCAGCTGATGTTGTGGGGCGTCGGTAACTCGATGGAGTTGAGAATCGCACCCGTCTCCGGATTGAGTTGGACGATTTGCGTGTGCTTGTTCACCACCGCAAAAAGCTCACCTGCGGGGGTGTACGCCAGGCCGTCGACCGTGAACTCCTTCTTGAGTATTTGGGTAACACTCCCGGTGAGCAAATTCACGCGGTCAATGGCGCCGACTCCGAAGTTGGCGACCAGCAGAGTCGTTTCCCCGGGATCGAAAACCAAATCGCGTGGATAACTGAAGCCGGAGGCAACAACGGAAGTCAAACCAGTCTTGGGATCGAACATGGAGACTGTGCCCGGTATAGCCGTCGTGTACAGAATGCGTCCCCTCGAATCGATGATCAGGCTATCCGGCTTCGCAGTGAGGGTACTCACCAAGGTGACCACCCCGGTTGACATGTCGACTTCCACTAATTGCTGCGAGGCCTCACCGGTGGCATATAGGTGCTGGCACAAGGCGAAGGGCGCAAAAAGTAGAGGTAGAGCCACACAAAATGCCGCGAGACGCAGAATTGTACGCATGAATAGCCTCCTCAAAGACGGATCGTTATTGTGAGTTGTAGAATCATTGCGCCGGGGAATAACTAGCCTGCACGGGGGGAGACCTGGGCGAAACCGGCAAGCCTTCACAGGCCGGGTGAAGCTGTCGCACACAGCCAAAGCAGGCTTCCCGCACCGGTTTGCGGAAAGCAGCCGCGCAAGTCTCTCAGACTCGCGGGGCTGTGTCAACTGGTTTGACGGCAGCGTCCCGAGGCACTCAAAGTGACTCCGATCGGCTAAATTGGGGCAGGCGAATGCCCCGATCCCGGAAGCCGGGTTCGCTGCTGACTTGTGTCATGATTAGCTGCTCGGCCATGAGGCTGAAACGTGGAAGAAGCTAAAACGAACATCGTGTATGCTTTGGGACTGCCGCCCATCACGATTCCACCCCTGCGTGCTGAACATGAACTGCTGCTTCTCTGTTCCCGTGTCTCCATCGATTCTGCGGACTCCACCCGCATGCAGTTCTTACTTCGGGCCCCGCTCGATTGGAACTTTCTTCTCCTCGCAGCCAGCCGAAATCATATCCTGGGCATTGTTTCGCACAACCTCCAGGCTGTCTTCGCGGAGGCCATTCCCGCCCCAACCCTCGAGTTCCTGCGCGATTTTTCGCGTAAAGCCGCCGACCGAAATCACTATCTAGCCGCCGAGTTGACGCGGGTTTGTGCCCTGTTCCGGGCCCATGGAGTACCTGCCCTGCCTTTCGGGGGACCTCTGCTGACCGCTCTTGCCTATCGCGACGCTTCCCTGCGCGAGACCAACAATATCGAATTCCTTGTGGCCTCGGAAAACATGATGCAGGCCCGCGATCTCCTTATCGCGGAGGGCTATCGTCGCGAATATACCTGGGATGCAGCCCGGGAAGCCGCCGAATTGCGCTTTTTGCGGGTACTCGCCCTCGACCGGAGCGAAGATGGTATCCATATCTGGCTTTTTTGCGACCTGGAGCCCGGCAACTATTCGCGTCCTCTGCCATTCGCGTCCTTCGCGCACTCCACCGTCGTCCTTGACGGTGAATCGATAACCACTCTTAATGCCGAGGATGCGCTGCTGCAAGCTTGCGTACGCGCCGCCGCGGAAGCCCTCGCTCCACACCTCTCCTTAATCAGCGACGTGGCCCACCTGGGGAAAAATCTCGATGCCGCTGCCTCGCAGTGCATCCTCGATCGCGCTGGTTCACTGGGAGTAAAGCGAAAAGTACTCGTGATTCTCGCTCTCGCGAGCCGTCTTCTCGGGGCAAAGTGGCCAGAAGTGATCGAGTCCGCTACGCGGTCTGATCCGGCCGTTCCTGGATTGTGTGAGCATGTGGTCCGGCATCTGTTCTCCGACACGGATTATGTTCCGCAGATGCGCCAGCGCGTCGCTCTACAACTTGCAGCCCGCGACCGTCTTGTGGATAAAGCCCGCTTCCTGATCAGATTCGCAGCAGCGCCCACCCGGGACGATTGGGCCGTGATTCCTCTTCCCGCTTTTCTTTACTACCTGCTCAGGCCTTTCCGCATGCTGGGCCGCCGCTTAGGATTTTTCCGCCAGAGACGTCTGGCTGTGTTTATGCCGACTCCCGCCGAGATCGTCGAAGAGATGCTCGCGTTGGCTGAGGTCGGCCCCTCTGACACCGTTTATGATCTCGGTTGCGGGGACGGCCGCATCGTGATTTGTGCGGCCCTGCGCTACAGAGCTCGCGGCGTGGGGGTGGACCTCGACCCGGACCGCGTCGCCGAAGCCCAAGCCAGCGCCGCCGCCGCCGGCGTAGATCATCTCGTTACGTTCTCGCAGCAGAATGTCATGGACGTCGATCTTTCCTCAGCTTCCGTAGTCAGCCTTTTCCTCTCGCCGCAGGCCAATCTCATGCTCCGGCCAAGACTGCACCAGAAATTGACGCCGCGAGCTCGCATCGTCTCCCGCTCCCACGACATGGGCGACTGGGTCCCTCTCAAAACCAAGCTGGTGGCTTGCGATGGAGCTCTTTCCCGAATCTACTTATGGCGACTGGATGGCGAAGGCAAGCCGATGGGCGGCGGAACGGGATAGGCTCCGTGATTTATTCGTCCGTTCGGCGAAATGCGGCCGAATCACAAGGCCGGCCAAAGCATCCTGGCCCCGGTCAACAGCAACAGAGTGCACAGGATGCGGCGCAGCCATAACATCGGCACCCGGGTGCTCAGATGAGACCCGAGAAGCCCGCCAGGGATGGATCCGATCAGCAGTGCGCCCACCAATCTGGGGTCCACGTTCCCCAGACGAAAATGCAGGAATGACGTTACTCCCGTCAGCACCACCGCGTGCACCACGTCGGTGCCAACATTCACCTTGGGAGAAAAGCTGTAGAAAAGCAGCAACAGCATCATGATGATGCTGCCCGAACCCACCGACGTCATACCCACCAGAAAGCCAGCCACCAGGCCAATCAACGTCATCCCCAT
>Ga0209006_10002504_pt1 | contig 16760 bp, 17 predicted proteins | sample JacPin_JW_Ref_O2_FD_188567 | JGI IMG/M metagenome (GOLD analysis project Ga0209006, IMG submission 188567) | Forest soil microbial communities from Algoma, Ontario, Canada - Jack Pine, Ontario site 1_JW_Ref_O2 (SPAdes) (version 2) | ecosystem: Environmental > Terrestrial > Soil > Boreal... | reverse complement strand
CGGCGGTGCCGCGCCGTCCTGCGCTGACGGTCATCTCCCCACGCTGCGCACCCTCGGTACGATCGCCGTGCACATCATCGGTATCCGGATAGCCCGCGGCCATGGTCGCCTCTCGCAGCTCCGCGTACATCATGCCGGCAGGAATCGGGCGCACTTCGAGCGGTCCGCTGCCGCCGTGGTAGGTACCCTCGCCAAGCCAGCTGTTCTCGGAGCGCTTGAAGTACGGCAGCACCTCGGCATAGCTCCAGCCGCCGAGGCCGGCGCGCGCCCAATCATCGTAATCGTTGCGATGGCCGCGCGCGTAGACCATGCCGTTGATCACCGAGGAGCCGCCCAGGGCCTTGCCGCGCGGCACGTCGATGCGCCGGCCGTTCAAGGCCGGCTCCGGCTCACTGACGAAATTCCAGTTGAGGTCCCTGCGCAGCACGTAGCGCGGAAACGCAATCGGCATATCCTTGAACAGGCCGGTTGCAGCCCCTCCCGCTTCGAGCAGCAACACCCGCAATGCGGCGCTTTCGCTCAGGCGATGCGCCAGTACGCAGCCGGCCGAGCCGGCGCCGACGATGACGTAGTCGTATACCTCTGGCGGCATCAGGCGGCGGGGCCCGTGTAGCTGACCTCATCGGTCTGGAAGGTCGGCATCACCTTGGTGAACAAGGGCACCTCGGCGATTAGTTCCTGCGCCCGCACCGCCATGGCTTTTTCATAAGCCTCCCAGTCGGCGATCCAGATGCTGATCACGGCGATGTAGAGCGGCGGGGTGCCATCCGGGGCCGGCGTGCCCTTACGCACCTCGATCCGGTGCAGGCTCTTGCCGAGGATGTTCTCGATCAGCGGCGCGTGCCGCTGGCGATAAAACTCGTGGTCGAAGGCCTCATTGTCCTTGGACGGATAGAACACGCTGATGCATTTCATGGCGCGTTTTGCTCCCGATTGACAGTCAGAAAATCTTGCCGGGATTGAGAATGCCGTTCGGATCCATCGCCTGCTTGATGGTTCGCATCAGCGCGATTTCCTCGCTGCTGCGCGACAGGTGCAGGAAGTCCTTCTTCAGTACCCCGATGCCGTGCTCGGCCGAGATCGAGCCGTGGCGTGCGGCGACAATGTCGTAGACCGCGCGCTCGATCTGCAGCTCCAGCTCCGGCGCCGGATGTGCAGACATTTGCATCGAGACATGCAGGTTGCCGTCCGCTACGTGGCCGAAGTACAGCGCCGTCAGGCCGGGCCATCGCTCCTGCAGCATCGAGTCGATCTCCGCGACCAGTTGGCCGATTTCCCCGGTCGGGACGCTGACATCAAAGCCCAGCTGCGGCCAATGGCCAGCCTTCTGCCATTCCCCCGACGAGTCGCGCACCGACCACAGCTCGGTGGCCTCGCGCTGCGACTGCGCGATGATCGCGTCCTTGACCGTACCGGCTGCCATCGCCGCGCCAATCACGGCCTCAAAGTGCTCGCGGTCACTGTCCGGCTCCAGGCCCATGGTCTCGATCAGCACGTACGCCCCGAATCCTGATTCCAGCGGCGGCTTGCGGCCAAGCTCCACCGTGCCGACGCGGTAGAACTCCGGCCACATGACTTCGAACGCGGTCAGCTGCGAGCCAAAGCCGCTGCGCGAGCGCTGCAGCAGGTCGAGCACCCCCGCATAGTCGCCCACCGCACACAGGCCGGTCGAGACACTGCGCGGCTTGGGGAACAGCCGCAGTACCACCGCGGTGATGATGCCGAGTGTGCCCTCGGAACCGATGAACAATTGCCGTACATCGTACCCGGTGTTGTTCTTGATCACCTTGCGCAACGCATTGATCACGGTGCCATCGGCGAGCACCGCCTCCACGCCGAGCACCAGATCGCGCGCCATGCCGAAGCGCAGCACGCGGTTGCCGCCGGCATTGGTCGACACATTGCCGCCGATCTGGCACGAGCCGCGGCCGCCGATGTCGAGCGGGAAAAAAAGCTCGGCCTCATCGGCCGCCTTCTGCACCGCTTCCATCACGACTCCTGCTTCCACCGTGATGGTGCCCGCGGCCCGGTCGAGTTCACGGATGGCGCGCATGCGCTCCAGCGACACCACAACGCAGGGCCCGATGGGCACCGCCCCGCCCGCCAGCCCAGTCATTCCGCCCTGCGGCTGGATTGCGATGCGCCGCTGGTTGCAGTAGCGCAGGATCGCGGCCACCTGGCGCACATCGCGCGGGTAGGTCAACGCCAGGATGCCGGCGGCCGGATTCCCCTGCAGACCGTAGTCGCTGCTATGACGCACGACGTTGTGCGAATCCGGCGCGACCACGCTATCGGTGCCGGCCAGCCGGGCGAGCTCGGACACGATATCGTCAGAGGCAGTCATCGCGACTTCACCCTGTGTCAGATGGGCTGATCGCCCTTGACGGTGGTGCGGTACATCTCGCGGCGGTAGCCCTGATAGTCGTTGTACGCCTGGTGCACACACAGCCGGTTATCCCACAGCACCAGCATGTTGGGCTCCCAGCGCAGCCGGCAGGTCAATGCAGGCTGCGTGAGGTGCTCGGTCAGATATTGAAGAATCGGCGCCGATTCCTCCGGCAGCATGCCCTGAATGCCGATGCCGTAGCTCGAATCGACATACAGCGCTTTCTCGCCGCTCACCGGATGCGTGCGCACCAGCGGATGAGCGCTACCCCTGATCTTGCGCACGATGTCGTCCGAGAGTCGCTCGCTGTCGCGCGTGGCAGCCAGGCGGCCGATCGGGCTGTCGCGCACTTCCACCGCTTCGTGCACCGACTTCAGCACATCGCGTATCGAGAACTGCACCTTCAGACCATCGATCATGCGCCGATAGGTATCGCTCAGCAGCGCGTACGCCAGCGCCGCATTGGCCCAGGTGGTGTCGCCGCCGAACGGCGGAATTTCCACCGAATACAGCATCGTAATCGACGGCGGCTCGGGCAGGAACGGCGAGTCGGTATGCCAGCCTTCGCCGAACACCATCCTCGATTGATCGTCCGCTTCCTTGATCAGCGGATGCACATCGCGGTGCCCTGGGATGCCCTGCGTGTAGGCGTCCTCGGCGAACGGGCCGAATCGCAGGCTGAACAGCTCGTGGTCGCGGTGCGAGAGCTTCTGGTTGCGCAGATAGATCATCTTGTGCCGGAACAGCGCATGACGAATCTCCTGGAACTGCTCGTCCGTCAGCGTCGCCGCAGCGGCGCCGCAGATCTCGGCCCCCATCGCCGCCGCCAGCGGCCGCGCCTCGATGGATTGGTACCTGGCCGCGTGGTTATCGAACTTGCCGGTCGGATGAAGTCGCATGCGAGCCGCCTGACAGCGTGGAGCCGGGCCAAAACTACGATGAATTTATCATTTCGGCACGCCTGGGAGAGAAATCCACCCCGTTGGCATGAGCAGAACTTCGGCTCGCCGCATTATTGTTCGTTTGTGGCCGCGCTTGTGCTCGGCTACCGTCGCGGCGTCGAGTCCCCCGCTCGAACAGGAGCTCACCCACATGCCTATCGAATCATCGAGGTTCACCGCGCTGGCCGCGATCGGCGTGGCGACACTGGCCTGCGGCGCCGGCGTCGCCGCTGCCGCCGAGCGTCCGATTTCACTGACCCAAAAACCGCTGGTGATGCGGCTGAGCAAGGACGAGTTCCGTATCGCCTTCGGCCTCAAGAGCGCGCAGGACTCCCCCAACGGTTGCAGCGGCGTGATCCGCTACCGCGTTGACTGGAAGACCGACGACGGCACCACACGCAGCGAGACCAAACGCGTGAATTACTCGGTGTCACCGCACGCCAGCCGCGCGATCACGGTCGACCGCCAGTATTTCGATACCGGCGAAGGCCAGCACACGACCGATGTGGTCAAAGTGAGCGTCGAGCGCATCCGCTGCCTCGATGCAGGTGCGCACGCGGCGCAGCTTGCTTCAGCGATGCGCCCGCTGGACTAAAACGGATAATTGATGCCGGTGAACACGGCCACGCCCTCGCTGCCGTAGCCGACGTCGACGAAACCGACCACGAACGGGCGCGCGATGCCGCGAAAGCCCACGCCGCCGACCGTGTGCAGCTGCGTCAGCGGCCAGGTATCGGTGCGGGCAAATACGCGGCCCAGATCGATGAATGGCGCGACTTCCAGGTCCACCTGAGTGGCCACGGCATCGAACGACCACACCTTGTTTCGCAGCTCGACCGTCGAGGAGAAGGAATCGCGGTCGTAGAATCGGCCCTCGCCGAAGCCGCGCAGCGTTTGCTCCCCACCGGTGACATCGAGATCACCGCCGATGCTGCTCAGGGCCCAGAATGGAACGCGGTGCGTGTCGGGCAGGTAGCGCAGCGCTGCGTGCGCCGCGAGAATCATGTCGGGTGTCAGCGGCCAGAACGCGCGGCCGTCGATGCCAGCCTCGCTGTACAGCGAGTCGTTGAGTACGCCGCGCCGGCTAGCCAGTCCCCCATACCCTACCCACTCCATCCCGCGCGTTGGCACGGTCAGATCGTCGCGGGTGTCGTAAACGACGGCCAGGCGGTTGAGCTGTTCGCTATTGGTGCCGATGCCGAGGCTGCGGGCGAAGCGATCCTGGATCGAGGGGATATCGGCCAACGTCCCCGGCAGCACATTCACCGACCGAGCCCGTCCGGTGTACTGCAGCTGCCAGGTATGGGTCAGGTTGTAGCCGACCATCACCTGCGCCAGTTCCTGCTGGTCGGTGTAATTGGTCTGCGCACGCGCGGTCGATTCGTTGCCGATGCCATAGAAGCGCGGGCTGCCGTCGCGATCGTAAATCAGGCTGCTGGCGATCGACCAGCGATGCTCCCGCAGGCGCCCGCCCTGGTACTCGGCGTCGACGCCGCGTTCGACACGCTGCTTGATTCCCGCGATCACCGACCACTGCTCGTCCTCCGACGGATAGGCGTACACGCGTGCATGACCGCCCCAGCCGAAATAGGTGTTGTGCAGCACGTCGGGCGCGATGATGCGATCGATATCGTGCTGCTCGTCCGCGTGCACCCGCACCGGCAGAATGCCGAGCGTAGTGCCGCTGTTCGGATCGACGCCGACCGAGGGCACCGGAATGAACGGTGCGGTCGAGGGATTGAACCAGCGCGACAGTCCGCTGGAGGGCTCCGGGGTCTGCACTGGGCCCGGCTCAGGCACCTGCACTTGGCCCGGCTCGGCTCCCGGCAATTGCGCCACTGCGTTCGAACACGGCAGCAGCGCGGCGCCGGCACACAACAGCTGCAGCGCGCAGCTCCAGGGCCCGGGCCATGCTGCTGCTTTCATTGCGGTGACCTGGCGCAACGCTACAGCTGCGGCAGCACCTCGTGCGCTGCGCGCAGCACGTCGTTCGGAAAATCGATCTCGATCCAGGGATTGCCGGTCACGTCGGTGACTTCGAAAATCTGGCTGCGTTCCTGCAGCAGGTCGCGCACCGCCTCCTCGTGCGGCATGTGGCCGCGTCCGCTGTCGGCGTAGCCGGCGACGATGCTGACCAGGCGGCGCGCGCCGGTCTCATCGAAGCGAAAGAAACCCACCGACTCGCCGATGCTGTCGTAGCTCAGGTCGGGCGCGATCAGCTTGCGCAATTCAATCGGCACACCGTCGCGCACACACACCTTGACCGGCTCGTCGCCGTCCTCGAATTCGCGGTCGATAAGCACCCGGTTGACCGGCGTCCTGCCGGCCACCAGCGCCGTCATGATGTGCTCGTGATACAGCACGTCGGCATCCATCAGCAGCACGTCGCCGCCGCGCGTCATCTGCTCACGCACGGTATGCACGGTCAGCACGCTGCCGAGCTCGAAGTCTGGATTGAGCACGATTTCCGGACGCGGTTGCCAGCGCAGACGGTTGAGCTCGGTCTCCACCAGTTGGTGGCGATAGCCCAGTGCCAGCACCACCTCTTCGATGCCGGCGTTTCGCAGCAGCCGCAGATGCCGCTCGAGCAGGCTCAGGCCGCCGAAATGCAGCAGGCACTTGGGCAGATGCCAGGTCTCGGCCTTCTGCAGCCGCACGCCCCGACCGGCCGCGAGAATGATTGCGCGCATCAACGACCTCGATGATCCTATTCGCCCGCGCCGGCGCAGGCCACGCGCCGGCGGCGCCAGTCCCGTTCGGCCAGATGAAGATACAGCAGCCCCGGTACCCCCAGCAGCAGTTCGCGCGCGCGCTTTGCCAGCGACAGTGCCAGGGCCGACTCGCTCGTCAAACCCGCCAGCGGCGCGAGCAGCAGATAACCGCCCTCCTGTACGCCGAGCGCACCGGGAATGGCAAATGCGGCGCCGCGAATCGCCTGTCCGAGGGATTCTAGCACCAGCGCATCGGTCCAACTGACGCTCGAGCGCAGCAGCACCAGGATCAGATACACCTCACCGGTACCGACCACCCAGCCGACCAGGCTCAAGACGAAGCTCGCCGCCACGCGGGCGCGCCGCCGGTGCATATTTTGCACAGCGAGGTCAATCGCTTCGGCCTGCGTCATCAGCTCGGACAAGTCGCGGCTGCGAAACAGCCACGCAGTGGTGCGCGTCAGACGGCGAAACAGGCCGCGCCGCTGCACCAGGTAGAATCCGGCCACGCACAGCGCCAGCACACCGCTGCTGATCAGCAACGGTGCGCGAATCGCGTGCAGCGTGGCCTGGCTCGCCCGTGCGCCCAGCAGCGCCACGCCGGTCAGCGCAAACAAAATCTGCCCCAGGCTCTGAAACGTGGTGCTGACGGTAATCGCGGCGGCGGCATCCTGCAGCGGCATGCCATGCCGCGCCAGGTCGCGCACCATCAGCACCGGACCGCCGAGCTGCCCGCCCGGCATCAGGCTGTTGACGCACTCGCCCACCCAGCGCGCGCGCACGGCGGCGCGCCAGCCGCCGCGCAGCGCGCCGGGCTGAAACAGCACGCCAATGGCCGCCGCGTCGAGCAGCAGCGGCAGCAGGTGAAACAGCGCCACCAGCAGCAGTCCCCATCCGGCCAGCGCCAGTGTGGCAAATACGCCCGTCAGTCCCTGCGACAGCAGCACGCCGGCGAACAGCAGCGCGCCCGCCGACAGTAGCCAGCTCGCCGTGCGTGTCATGAGGATCCCGGCGGCTCGCGGCGGCGGAACACCTGGCGAAAACCGAAGTAGCCGAAGGCATCTTTCAGATTGGAGATCAGTCGCCAGCCGCGCTGCATCCGGGCGTCCGTCAGATACTCGAAAGTCAGCGACACACGCCGTTCGCCTTCGCCGAGCGGTGTGATGCGATGGCGCAGCGCGTCGCCATTGAAGAACACCAGCCCACCGGGCGGAATCTGCAGCGCGCCGCTGACCACCGCTGCGCCCGGCTCACGCGTGTGCAGCTGGTATTCGAGCCGGCAGGAGGACTGCTCGATGACCCCGAACAGCAGCGTATAACGGCGGCCGACATAATAGGAGGTATCGTAATGCCAGCCGATGTGATCGCCCGCGCGCGTGTAGAGATACAGCGCGTACGCGTGCGGATCGTCGGCCGGCGACGGCTGCAGCGGCTCGCCCGACACCTGGCTTAGCCAGTTCATCAGCGCCGGTGAGCGATAAAGCTCGGCGATGAACGGCGCTAAGCGGTCGATCGCATGGCGGCTGACACTGCCGCCTCGTTTGTGACGCGGCAGGTAATTGCGGTTGACGGATGCATCGGTCGCCCCGACCGCGGCCACCAGCTGCGCGGTGACCTCGGCGGGCAGGAAATCGGGCAGATATAAAAAAGCACCCTGGTTGGCAAATTCGCGGCGCAGGGACGGCACATCGAATTTGCCGAGCTGCGCGGCTCCGATCAGGCTGCCCTCGGCATCGATCGCAGCGTGCGGCGATAGCCGATCGCGACCCAGATGGCGAACAGCGGCGCGCCGACCGATGCCGCTATCAGAAACGGCGTCATCGCATTGCAAAGCGTGACCAGCGGCAGCAGGTACAGCACATCTTCGGTCTCAAACCCTGCCAGCCGCCCCTGTCGGATCGCGGTTTTACCGGCGATCTGCTCGAGGCGCATGCGCAGGTAGAAGATCAACGCAATGGCGCTGCCGGCGGCGAGTCCGAGCAGCAGCGGCGGAATCGGCGGGTCGTCGCCCGGCTGAGCGTCCACGCCGATGCCGATCGCGATGAACAGCACGATCGTGACCGCAGCATCGCTCGCCAGATCGTACACATGCCCGGCGCGGCTGCTCTTGCCGCTGATGCGTGCCAGCTCGCCGTCGGTGTGATCGAGGAAATTCGACAGAATCAGCAGCACTGCGCCCAGGTTCGACCACACGTAGATACCGGGCACGAAAGCCGCCGCTGCACACAGACCGATCGCCAGGCGAACCGTGGTCAGGTAATTGGGCGTGATCCAGCTGTCCTTGAGCGGCGTGACCAGCCGGCGCGCCAGCCGCGCATCCCACGGCCGTGGAACGGCGCGGCTGGCCAGCGGCACATGCGGGGAATCGGACATGGTGGCTCAGTTTTAAATAATCGGTTCGGGCCAGTCGTCAGTGTCGTATTTTACCCATATTTCGTCATCAAAACGACATGCGCCCGTGCTAAGACCTGCCCCGCGCCATCGTCAGCAACGCCAGCAGCGGTGGCACCGCAAAACACCACATCTGCAGCTGAACGAACAGTAACGCCGCCGCCGCGCAGCCGACGGCGAAACCGAGCATGTTGGCGGCGATGTGCGCCAGGCGCCTGCGGGCCGGATCCCCCGCCGGCAGCCCGCGCAGCAGATCCACCAGATCGATCATCGCCTGGGTGGCGTTGCCGGTCATGATCGTGGTCGGCGGCAGCGTCCCCAGATGCAGCCGCTGCACGGCGTTCTGCACCGCCATCGCCGACACCAGCGTCATTCCCGTGAGCAGCGCCGGCCAGCGATCACCATCGGGGAACGGCCCCAGGCGCACCGCCAGCACGGCTGCGGCCAGCAGCAGCGTGAGTTTCACGCCCAGCAGCACCCGCAGTTGCGACAGCGGATGTGCCGCCAGCCCATAACCGAGCGCGCGCACCAGCGCCACCACCAGGCAGAACAGCGGCAGCGCGATCAACTTCGCCACCACACCCGATGTGCCCAGCACCAGCGCCGCACCAAGCGTGACGAAGTTACCCGTGACATGCGCGCTGAACAGGCCCTGCAACGCCAGGAAGCCGGCGCTGTCGACATAGCCGCCGTTGACGCTGAGCAGGACCGGCAGCGAGAGCTTCATGCAATAGCCTTGCGGCGCGCGCTAGCGTTCGACGAAGGCGCGCTCGATGACGTAGTCGCCGGGTTCGCCGATGTGCGGTGACATCTTGAAGCCGCGCGCATCCAGCAGCGCGCAGCAGTCGCCGAGCATCGCCGGGCTGCCGCACACCATCACGCGGTCGCTGGCGGCATCGATCGGCGGCAGGTGCAGATCGCGCGCCAAGCGGCCCGATTCGATCAGGCCGGTCAAGCGGCCGCGGTTGCGGTATGGCTCACGCGTCACGGTCGGATAGTAATGCAGCTGCGCGCGCACCGCCTCGCCGAGATACTCGTCGCTCTGCAACGCCTCGATGCGGTGCCTGATGACGGCGGTCTCGCGCACCCAGCGCACGCCGTGAACCAGCACCACGCGCTCGAAGCGTGTGTAGAGCTCCGGATCCCGGATCACGCTCATGAAGGGCGCGGCGCCGGTACCCGTACTGAGCAGATACAGCCGCTTTCCCGGCTTCAGATCGTGCAACAGCAGCGTGCCAGTAGGCTTGCGCGACACCAGCACTTCATCGCCTTCGCGGATGTGCTGCAGGCGCGAGGTCAGCGGACCGTCGGGCACCTTGATGCTCAGGAACTCCAGATGCTCCTCGTGGTTGGCACTGGCGATGCTGTATGCGCGCAGCAGCGGCCGGCTGTCCACCTGCAGGCCGACCATCAGGAACTGGCCGTTCTCGAACCTTAAGCCCGGATTGCGCGTGGTAGCGAAGCTAAACTGCGTATCGGTCCAGTGTTGAACGTTGAGCACGCGTTCGGTGCCTATTGCGGCCAAGCTCCTCACCACCTCGTCAGCCCATGGATTGAGGCGCAGAATGTTAGCGGACGTTTGCGCCGCGCGAAGCGCGCTTTGGGCTATGGCTTGATAGCGGGCTGTTATGACGGCGGCTGTTTCAGCAGCGCATCGACCGCATCGAACAGCGCGTGCATGCCGAACGACACGTCCTGGATCCTGCCATTGACATAGAACGCCGGTGTGCCGCGCACGCCGCTGTCGCGCCCGCTCTTCTGGTGCTCGCGAATGCGCTGCAGGTAGACGTGATCACCCATCTCGGCGCTGTAGCGCGTCATATCGAGCGGCAGCCGCTCGGCGTAGCCGCGCAGCTGCTGCGGTTTCAATTGCAGTTGATGTTCGAACAGCAGATCGTACAGTGGCCAGAACTGCCCCTGGGCGCCGGCGCACTCAGCCGCTTCCGCTGCCAGCAGCGCGTGCGGGTGCACTTCCTCGAGCGGGAAGTGCCGATAGCCGAATTGCACGCGCTGATCGAAACGTTGCAGCAGCAGCTTGACGGCCGGCGCAGCCTGCTTGCAGTTCGGGCATTCGAAATCGCCGTACTCCACCACGCTGACCGGGGCGTGATCCGGGCCCAGCAGGTGATCCTGCGCGCCGAGCGGCACGCTCAACTGAAAGAAATGCTGCGAACTCAAGCACTCACCGACAGGCTCAATTGACCTCGTGGCTCCACGGTAGCGGATCGCTGGCCGGAAAAGTATCGTCGAGCTCCTGGTCGAGTTCCTGATCGAGCTGTTCGTGCTCGAGGCGCTCTTGCTCGCTCGTTTCGGCCGGCTGCGCGGCTGGATCCGGGGGCGGTACCTTGGGGCGTGGATCCATCGCTTACTCCGGGGGCAACACCGAGCGTCTGAGCCGTTGCAGGCTGTTGAACAGCAGCCAGGCACGGCCGATATAACCCATCGTGCGACCCGCTCCCAGTCCCAGCGCAAGCGCCGCCCCGGCCCCCAGGATCAACGGCGATACGCGAATTTTTCGAACCATCGCCACGCCGCGCTCGAACTTCTTCAGATCGGCGTCGATCACCGCCAGCGCCGCCTCCATTCGCAGGCGCTGGGTGGTACAACGCAATTGCAGCACGCCGCGGCGCCGCGCATATTCCTCGGCGCGCGACATCATGGCGGCGCCTTGAGAAACGCGCGGTCCTTGGCCAGCTCGGTCAGCGTGGTGGCGAACAGGCTGCGCTGCTGTCGCAGCTTCGCCAGCACGATGCTCCCCGCTACCAGCGTCATCAGCACAAATACGCTCGTGATCAGGACCGCCACCAGCACGCGGTGCGTATCCCAGAACACGAAGATGAGTGCCAGGCCGCCAAACAGCAGACTCAGTGCCCCCGCGGCCAGCGTGACGAGCCACCAGACGATCAGTCCGAGCAGGCTCTCGAGCGCTTCCTGCAGTTCGGTGAATACCAGCTCGAGCCGCGTATGCACCATCTCGACGGCGGTGATCAGCAGCTGACCGAGCGAGTCGAGGAACCTGTTGATCGCCGGCCCGGCTGCTCTCCCCGGAGGATCGATCATGCGGGGATGCCCACCGGCGTTCTCAATCTCTGGAGCGCAGCAGCAGGGCGCCGAACACAAATCCAGCCAGGGCGGCAAAGCCGACCGACTGCCACGGATTGTCGCGCACGTACTGATCGCCACGCTGCGCGTATTCGCGCCCCTGGCTCAGCAGGCCGTCCTGCACATCCGACAGTCGCTCCTTGGCCGCTGCCAGTGATTCCGCCGCCTGCGCTTTGGCCTGGTCGATCTTGTCGCCGGCATAGGAGGCTGACGCCTTCAGCAGTGCGTCCGAGTCACGGATGACGGCCTGCAGATGCTCGTAGAGCTGCTCGGCGTCCACTGGATCAGCTACTTTCTTTCGGGATTTCATTGCTGTTTCTTCCATAGATGTTAGTCGCGTCATGGCGAGCGACGCAACATGCCTGCCCTGCGCCGCTCTTGGGGGCGGAATAGTAACTCAGGGCCTGTGCGCGCCTGTCCTTTCCTGCTGTAGGACGACGCGCAGCGCGGCCTGGTCCGGGGGAATGACTGTCAGATCTGACAGTGGCAGGCAGGGTGATTGCTGCTGTAATCGCCGTGCAAAACGGTGCATGGAGAAGAAAAACGCCGTAGCAGAAACACGACGGGGAGCGAGAGTGAAGCCCTGGCAGGACGATCAGCTGCAGGCGCTGTTGCACGAGGACAACGAGCACCGGATTTTCGATCGGCTCGCCGACCTCGGCCGCCGCCTGGGGTTCGAATACTGCGCCTACGGCGTGCGGCCGCCGCTGCCGCTGACGCGCCAGCGCATTGTTATGTTCAACAATTACCCGCCGGCGTGGCAGCAGCGCTACGCGCGCGAAAACTATCTGGCCATCGACCCGACCGTACTGCACGCGTTGCGCTCACCGCTACCGGTCGTCTGGACCGACCAGCTGTTCTCCGGCGAGCCGCCGTTCTGGGAAGAAGCGCGCCTGCACGGACTGCGCTATGGCTGGGCGCAGCCCTGTCGGGACGCCGCCGGCACCCTCGGCATGTTCACGGTCGCACGCTCGCAGGAGGCGCTCGGTGACCAGGAACTGCAGGAGAAGAGTTTCCGGCTGTCGTGGCTGACGCAGATGGCGCACATCGCGATGACGCGCATACTGACCCGCAAGATGGTCCCGGAGGCGAACGTGCGGCTATCGGCGCGCGAGATCAGCGTGATCCGTTGGACCGCCGACGGCAAGACCACCGCGGAGATCTCGGAAATCATGGGCCTGTCGGTGCGCACTGTGACGTTTCATATCGGCAACGTCGTCAGGAAGCTCAATGCCAGCAACAAGACTGCCGCGGCGGTGCGCGCCGCGGTGCTCGGGCTGCTGCACTAGCATTCAATATTCGAACTGGTAGGCGAGGCCGACGCTGCTGCCGGGATCGTTCTGCGGCGTCGCGCCCTGCACCGTGCCACCGCCGGTGCCGAGCGTGGTCTGCAGCTTAAGACTCTGGGTCAGGTCAATTTGCACCTGGGCCTGGGTCGAACCGGTGGTGCTCTGCTTGCCGCCGATATAAATCCGCCGCGTGACGTAGCGTCCGGCCTCGATGCTGGCCGAATTGCCGGTTTCCCCGGCGGTGCCGGTCGCAGCGCCATTGTTGGTCGAGCCGCCGGCGATTGCCAGCCGGTCCAGGCCGAGCTTGCGTTGTACGGCGTTGATCGGATTGAAGCTGCCGCCGCCGCCGACGCCCCCCATGGTCGCCAGCGCGGCGCCGATCTGCGCCAGCTGCAGCGGCGTGAGCTGCGTGACACTGACCCCGAACAACAGCCGCGAAAGGATTTCGTCCTGCGGCATTTCGGGCGTGCTGCTCAAGGTGATCACCGGCGCGTCGGCATAGCCACCGACGTTGAGCGTGGCGGTCCCGCCGCCGCTGCTGGTGGTGGCCGTGAAGTCGAGGGTCGGATCGACCCTCTTTTTCACGCCGCTGCCGTTGAATCCCACCCGGCCGCTGCTGAAGGTCAGCGACGTGCCGGCGAGATTGACGGTGCCGTTGCGCAAATCGAAGCCGCCACTGATATCCGGATCGGCGGCAGTGCCCTGGATGCGCAGTTGTCCGCCGAGCTCCGCGTCCAGGCCGCGGCCGCGCACGAACACCGCGCGCGGCGCCGATACCGTCAGGTCCAGCGCCACGATGGTGGAGCTGGCCTTGACGGCTGGCGCCGGCTTCTGGCCGGCCCGCACCACGTTGAGCACCGCCACATCGGGCGGCAGAGCGTTGGGGATATTGATGTCGGCGTGATCGATGTGCACGCTGCCGGCGGCAGCCAGTTGCGTGCGCAGCCCGCCCGAGACCTTCAGATCCATATCGATGGTCGCAGTCAACAGGTCGCTCGCGAACGGCCGCGCGTTATGCGCGCTGACCTGCAGCGCCACCGGCAGATTGCCGGCGCCCAGTCCGAGTGTGCCGCTGGCGGTGATCGCACCGGTGCCGGCGTGCGCCGTGAATTCCTTGAGCTGCAGCTGCTCGCCGTCCGCGGCCAGCGTCGCACTGATATTGGTCAGCCGTATACCGCGCGGGTAGTCCTGCAGCTCGCCGCCAGTGAGCGTCAGTGTGCCGCGCGCCTGGGGCGCCGCCGGCGTGCCCGCGAGCTCGACGTCGATCCTGGCCTGGCCGAGCAAACGCTGGCCGCTCGCCTCGATGATCGGATTGGCCACGTTGAGGTTGAAGCTGCCGTTGAGCTGCACTGCAATCTCCGCGTTGCGGTTGAGCGGCACCTGGCCCTTGACCTGCAACTGCAGACCCTCGCCGGCGTGCATCTGCAGCTCGAGCTGCACGGTCTGCGCGCCGAGTTGGGCGGTGAGGTCCAGATCGGTCGACGGCAATCCGCGCGCGGCGCCGTTGCTCGAGCGCAGCCCGCGCGCCTGCAGGTGCAACTGACCCAGCGGCTGCGCCAGGCTGCCGTTCAGATCCGCGTCGGCATCGGCGCGGCCCTCCGCCAGCAGATCCGGCAGCCACACGCGCAGCAGCGCGGGAGTGAAGTTCTGCAATTTGGCGTGCAGTTGCAGCGCCGGCGTCAGCCGCCCGCCAACCTGAAGCACAGTCTCGCCGATCCCCAGCTGCAATGAGTCGAATGCCACGCCGTCGCCGAACGACAGCTCGGCTGGTGCGAGCAGATGCAGTGTCTGCTCGCGGTAGTCCGCCTTCAGCGCCGTGAGCCGCAATTCGCGCCGCTCGAGCGACAGTGTCGCCGAGGTATCGAGCCGCAGCTGCGGCGCTGCGGCCGCTTGCGTACTGCCGGCGATGGCACTGGCGGTTGCGCTGCCGGCCGGTGCACTGACGGGCGGCCCACCGTCGGACTGTGGAGCCGCCGCTTGCTCGCCGCCGGGCTGTACGCTTGCCATCAGGTGCAGCTTCAGTGTCTCGGGCGGTCCGCGGATATCCGCATGCAGCTTGCTGAGCGCACCTTTGAACAGCGCCTGCGCCGACAATTGCAGTGTCAGCACCGGTCGGTGCAGCGGCTCGGCGATATCGCCGCGCAGCTGCAGCAGCTGCAGCTGCTGCGACGGCACACCGGCGTTGTGGGCATCGATCGTGAGGTGCGCGCGGCTCTGGCCGTTGGTGCGGTCGAACACTACGCTGCCATCGAGGCTGCCCTGGATGGGCTGCCCAAGCAGGCCATCCAGATCCGCTAGCTGCGCGACGTGCAGCTCGAGACGCCCCACCGGCTCCAGCCCCTTGCTGTCGATACGCAGGTCGCCGGCGAGGCGCGCACTCTTCCATTCGCCGCGCTCGACGCGCGCCGTCAGCGTTCCATCTGCGGCGCGCTCGACGCTTGCGGCGAGCTGCAGCGGCGCCTGATCGAGCGTGCCGGTGAGCTCGACGCGCCCATTCGGGCGCTGCGGCAGATCGCGCGCCCGCAGGCTCAAGCGGAGCGGCCCCGGCTGCGAGCCGTGGGCGGAGAGTTGGCCGTTGACCTCGGCGGCGAGCGTGAGCCGCGGCGACACGCCCTGCAGCTGCCCCTGCGCGCTGAGCTGCCCGGCCAACGCTGGCGACAGCGCCGCAAGATCCGGCAGCGCCGAATTGAAATCCAGTTTCAGCGTGCCAAGCTCATCGCGGCCGCGCAGCGACAGCTGCAGTTTCGATGCCTGCAGCTGCGAGCGTTCGATCTCGAAGCCGCCGTCTTTGAACGACAGCGCCGCGCTGAGCATCGCGCGCGGTGCCAGCAGGCGCACCAGCAGCGCATCGCCGCCAGCAATGTCCAGTCCGCCGCTCAACTCGACACGCCTTGTCGATCCCGAAGTCTGCAGTTTTGCCTCGAGCGAGCCGCGTCCTTTCAGATCGACACTTGCCAGCGCGGCCAGCGGCCCGATGTCCTTGAGCGACAGGCTCAGCGTCGCCGCGCCGCTCGTGTCCCAGTGGCCAGTGGCGCTCAGCAGTGGATGCGACAGCGTAAAATCCACCGGCCGCGCGGCAGCGCCCAGTCTGGCCTGCGCATGCAGCTGCAGCGGTGCGCCGCCCAGCAGCCCGGCGATGGGGTTGGGCAGCGCAAGCCCCGCAAGGCTGGCGTCAACTGCGAGCGCATCACCCTGGCTATGGACATCGGCCGTGAGCGCAGCGAGCTGCAGCGCGCCTGAGTTAAGTCCGGCCAGCTCCAGGTGCGCCGTGGTGAGCGGGGCCGCGAGCGTACCGGTCCAGCTGCCGTGCAATGACAGCTGCTGCCAGGACAGGTCGGGACGCGGGCTCATCGCCGGCGCATCCAGCGTCAGCTGCATCACCGCCGCGCGCGTGCGCAGATTCACGCTGCCCTGGGCGCTGGCCTGCAAGGCTCCGCCCTGCGCGGTCAATTGCGCAGCGACCGCATCGCGCGGCCCATCCAGGCGCAGATGCACCGACAACGCGCCCAGGTCCGGCAGCAGAATCAGATGTGTCAGCGGCCCGTTCGCGTCCTCTTGCAGATCGAGCTGCGCCCGCACGTGCGTGCCATCGAGCGCGGCCAGCAGGCGGTAGGTGGCCGGCACCTGGTCGAGCCGCTGCGCACTCAATTGCACCGCCGCCTGCTGCCACGAGGTGATGCGCGCATTGCCCGAAAGGCGCAGCGCTACCGCGTTGCCGACCAACGGCGCGCCGAGTTCGAACCGCTCCACATCGAAGCGCTCCACCTTGAGCGCGCGCAGCCAGAAGTCGATCGTGTCGCTGGGCGGCGTGTGGGACGTATAGGCCGGCGCGCGCTCGATCGCCACTCGCGCCGCCTGCAGCAGCGTGGCGCTCAGATGCCGCCGTATCATCGGCAGCGGCGACCAGTCGAGCTGTATATCGTCGGCCTCGAGCCACAGG
>Ga0209006_10002502_pt1 | contig 16767 bp, 16 predicted proteins | sample JacPin_JW_Ref_O2_FD_188567 | JGI IMG/M metagenome (GOLD analysis project Ga0209006, IMG submission 188567) | Forest soil microbial communities from Algoma, Ontario, Canada - Jack Pine, Ontario site 1_JW_Ref_O2 (SPAdes) (version 2) | ecosystem: Environmental > Terrestrial > Soil > Boreal... | reverse complement strand
CCGTAGCCCTCGTAGAGCACGCTCTCGATCGCGTCCGCCTCGCCGCCCTCGCCCGTGCCTTTGGCGATCGCGCGCTCGATGTTCTCCTTGGGCATCGACGCTTCTTTTGCCTTGCGCACGGCGTTCTCGAGCACGACGTTCGTTTCCGGATCGCCGCCGCCATCGCGCGCCGCCACCATGATCGCGCGGGAGAGCTTGGAGAACTGCGCGCCGCGGCGGGAGTCGACGACGGCCTTCTTGTGCTTGATGCTCGACCACTTGGAGTGTCCTGACATACCTCCAAGTCTACGATCCGGGGCGCGCCGGCACGGTCCGGGCGTGCTCAGGGCCGTGCGGGCACCGGCTGTGGCTTTCCAGCAAATAGGATGGGCAGGCACATGGCCGCCACCACCTCTGCAGAGATCTTCAAGGCGTACGACATCCGCGGCCTGTACGGCGAGCAGATCGACGGCGACGTCGCCGAACGGATCGGACGCGCGTTCGCGCACGTGCTCGGCAGGCTCGCCGGCAAGCCGATCGAGGACCTCCGCGTGGGCCTCGGGCGCGACATGCGCCTGTCGGCGCCGGAGCTCGCCGCACGTTACCGCGACGGCCTCTTGGGCGAGGGCGCGAACGTGATCGACGCCGGCCAGGTGGGCAGCGAGATGCTCTACTTCCTCGTCGGCTCGCGCGAGCTCGACGGGGGGCTGATGTGCACCGCCTCACACAACCCCAAGGCCTACACTGGCGCGAAGCTCGTGCGCGAGGGCGCGATCGCGCTGTCGGGCGACTCCGGCATCCAGGACATCCGCAGGGAGATCGAAGACGAGTCGAGCGCGGACGGTGCGCATGCGCCGGCGTTGCCGGGCACGGTCGAGGAGGTGGACCTCTACGAGGAGTTCCAGGCATCCGCGCTGCGGTTCATCGACGCCGACGCCGTGCGCTCCACGGCGCGGCCGTTGAAGGTCGTGGTGGACGGAGGCAACGGCATGGCGGGCCCGATGGTGGGACCACTGTTGGAGAGCCTCGATCTCGAGTTGATCGAGACCTACTGGACGCCCGACGGCAACTTCCCCGACCACGAGCCCAACCCGCTGTTGCCGGAGAACCGCAGGCTGATCATGGAGAAGGTGCGCGACACCGGAGCCGACCTGGGGATCGCCTGGGACGGCGACGCCGATCGCTGCTTCTTCATCGACGACACGGGCGAGTTCGTGGCCGGCGACTTCCTCACGGCGCTGCTCGCGCAGACGCTGCTGCACAAGCACCCCAACGAGGCGATCCTCTACGACGTTCGTGCCTCGCGCGCAGTGCCGGACACGGTTACCGAGGCCGGCGGAACGCCCTACCGCAACCGCGTCGGCCACGCGTTCTTCAAGACGCGCATGCGCAAGGAGGGCTCGCTATTCGGAGGTGAGGTCTCGGGGCACTACTACTTCCGTGACTTCTACTGCGCCGACTCGGGCACGATCCCGGCGCTGCTCGTGCTCGAGCTGCTGAGCACCACCGGCAAGCGCATGTCCGAGCTGCTCGAGCCCTTCCGCTCCAAGTACTTCATCTCGGGCGAGGTCAACTCGGAAGTCGCAGACCCCGACGCGAAGATGCGGGAGATCGCGGAGCGCTACTCCGACGCGCAGCAGGACAGGCTGGACGGGATCTCGATCGACTACGAGGACTGGCACTTCAACGTGCGCTCGTCAAACACCGAGCCGCTGTTGCGGCTGTGCCTGGAGTCACTCGTCTCACCGCAGGACATGGAGCGTCGCCGCGACGAGGTCCTCGCGCTGATCCGCTCGCCGGCGTCGTGACACCGGCCGAGGAGGTCCAGGAGCGCGAAGAGCGCGAGGCGCAGGAGGAGCGCGAGTCGCTGGCGCTGGCTGCCGAGGCGGGCATCCATCGTCTGGCGATCCCGACGCCGTTCATGGTCGGACGCATCAACGCCTACCTGATCGAGGACTCGCCGCTGACGCTCGTGGACTCCGGCCCCAACTCGGCCAAGGCGCTCGACGAGCTCGAGCAAGCGCTGGCTGCCCTGGGGCACGCGGTGGAGGACATCAAGCTGCTGGTGATCACCCATCAGCACATGGACCACTTCGGCCTGGCCTCGATCCTCGCACGCCGCTCGGGGGCCGAGGTGGCGGCGCTCTCAGAGCTAGCCCCGTTCCTGGCGAGCTACGGCCACCAGACCGACCTGGAAGACCAGTTCGCCGAGCGGATCATGCTGCGCCACGGCATCCCCCCGGAAATCGTGACCGCACTGCGTGCCGTCTCAGCCGGCTTTCGCGCCTGGGGCGAGGCGGTCGAGGTAACCAGACCGTTGGGCGCCGACACCGACCTGGAGCTGCGCGATCGCACGCTGCGAGTGCTGCACCGTCCCGGCCACAGCCCCTCCGACACGATCTTCCTGGACGAGGGTCACTCGATCCTGCTGACCGCCGACCACCTGCTCGCACGCATCTCCTCAAACCCGCTGCTCTCGCGGCCGCTGGGCGCCGGCGATGAGTACTCAAGCCCCCCTGCCCCCCGCCCCCAAGCGCTGATCACCTACATGGACTCGCTGCGCCAGACTCGGGAGATGGAGCTCTCGGTGGTGCTGCCCGGTCACGGGCAGCCGGTGATCGACCATGTGGCGCTGATCGACCAGCGCCTGCGCCTGCACGAGCGTCGCGCTGAGAAGATCCGTCGGCTGATCGCCTCTGAACCGCGCACAGCGCACGAGATCGCCCAGGAGATGTGGGGAAATGTGGCTGTCACGCAGGCCTACCTCACGCTCTCGGAGGTCATCGGCCACGTCGATCTGCTGTTGCGCGACGGACGCGTTGTCGAAGAGGAGCGCGAGGGCGTCGTGCGCTTCCACGCCGCCTGATCAGAGACAGCGCCGCCGCCGTTGGCGTCACCTGACGCGAGCCCTCAAGCCATCGAGCAGCTGTCGAGCCTGGCACTACAGTAATTTCTTATATTGTCGATGTTCTCAGTGGACAAATGGCGCCGGGCGCGTTTCGCGTGCGTTCGGCGTATACCCAGGTAGAGAAACGCATGCCCGCAACGGCCGAGACATCCCCAGCCTCCCCCTCCGGACACGAGCGTCGCGAGAGCGTGTTCTCGTTTCCCGACCCGGTGAACGAGGTCTCCGCTCGCTTGGTCGCGGGCGGTGTCGTGCTGATGAGCGCGCTGACGATCGCCCTTGACGTTCCGTGGTTGACGTTGGTGATCGCCTACGGCTTCCTCGCGCGGGTCGCGAGCGGTCCCACGCTCAGCCCGTTGGGGCAGTTGGTGACGCGCGTGATCGTGCCGCGCCTGCCGCTTGCCTCGAGGCCTGTCCCCGGCCCGCCCAAGCGCTTTGCGCAGGTGATCGGCGCGACGCTCTCAGTGGCCGCGGCGATCCTCGCGGTGGCCTTGGGTCTGACGACAGCCGCCTACGTGCTCCTCGGCATGCTGATCGCGGCCGCGACGCTCGAGTCCGTCTTCGGGCTGTGCCTTGGCTGCAGGATGTTCGCGCTGCTGATGCGCCTCGGGGCGATACCGCCGGAGGTCTGCGAGCGCTGCGCCGACATCACCCGTGGGCTGCCCGGGAGCGCGTGAGCATGCTCTTCAAGCAGATCACCCACGATGACCTCGGCTGCGCGTCTTACCTGATCGGAGACGAGAAGGCCGGCGTAGCGGCCGTCGTGGACCCTCGATTTGAGATCGATGAGTACCTCGAGTGGGCGCGCTACCGGGGGGTCAACATCGCGCACGTGCTGGAGACGCACAACCACGCGGACCACGTCTCCGGCCACGGACGGCTGGTGGCGGCCACGGGCGCACGCATTCACGTGCACCGCGCCGCGCAGCCCGCCTACGATCACGAGCCGTTCGAGGACGGCTGGGAGCTGACGCTCGGGTCACTGCGAATCCGCGCCCTTCACACCCCTGGCCACCGCCCGGAGCACACCGCCTTCCTGCTGATCGACGACTCGCGCGGATCGGATCCGTGGGCGGTTCTGAGCGGGGACAGCCTGTTCGTGGGAGACGTGGCGCGCACCGACCTCGCGATCGAGAAGACCGAGGGCGCGCGCCAGATATTCGCCTCGGTGCACGAGAAGCTGCTGGGCCTGCCCGACGACTGCGAGCTGTGGCCCGCCCACCTGGGCGGCTCGATGTGCGGCGGCGCGGGCATGAACGCCAAGATCTGCTCGACGATCGGCTTCGAGCGCCGGCACAACGCCACGCTCGAGCTCGTGGATGAGGAGGAGTTCGTGGCACAGGCGGTGGCCAATCTCGGCCCCCAGCCTCCGAACTTCGAGAAGATCGTGGAGCTCAACCGCGGGCCGCTCGTGACCACCGGGGTGGAGGTGGCGGCGCTCTATCCGCACCAGGTCCAACTCAAGCGCGAAGAGGGTGCGCTGCTGGTGGACGTGCGCACCGACCTGCAGTTCGACGACGTGCACATCCACGGCTCGATCTGCATTCCATCCTTCACCTCGGGCTTCGGCTCGAAGCTCGCCTGGCTGGCCGACCACGACCAGGAGATCGTGTTCATCGGGCGCGACGACGCGGACGGGCGGCGCGCGGCGAAGCTCGCGCTGGCGGTGGGTGTGCGCAACATCGCCGGCCTGCTCGCGGGAGGGATGACCAACTGGCGCCAGGAACGCCACCCGGCCGAGCACACCGACCGGGTGGCCGCTGCGGACCTGCGCGGCTGGCTGGCCAAGGAACCCGAGCTGCAGCTGCTGGACGTGCGCGAGCGCCACGAGTGGGATGCCGGGCACGTACCCGGTTCGGTATTCACCGCGTGGCACGACATCGTGGGCATCCCCGACGGGATCGACCCCAATCGCCCGATCGCGGTGATCTGCGCGGGCGGCGTGCGCGCGGGGACCGCCGCGAGCCTGCTCGAGCGCTTCGGAGCACACGACGTGATCCACGTGGTCGACGGCGGCGTGCCGGCTCTCGCGGAGACCGGCGTGCAGCTCGAGTCGAGCAGCGGATCGCCCGTCGGCGCGGCCGCTTAGCTTTCCCCGCGCTCGATCGCGTCCAGGTGCGCGACGTTCGCGCGATCCTCCCCCTCGATGCTCGCCTCGCTTGAGAACCACGCATCGAGGATCTCCGAAAGCTCTGCATCGGAGGTGGCGCGCAGGCTGATCGCGAGCACGTTGGCGTCGTTCCAGCGGCGCGCGCCGGCGGCCGTGGGCGCGTCCAGGCAAAGCGCCGCGCGCACACCGTCCACCTTGTTGGCGGCGATCGACGCGCCGGTGCCCGTCCAACAACACACGATCCCCTGTTGCGCGTGCCCGTCCGCCACGTCGCGCGCAACCGCCTCCGAGGCCCACGCCCAGTCCTCGCGCTCGCCCTCCGCCAGCGCACCATGCAGGAGCGTCTCGTGGCCTCGACGCTCGAGCTCGCCGAGCAGCAGGCCCGCGACCCCGGTCAGCTCGTCGGCTGACGCGGAGACTCGCATCAGCGGCTCTCCTCGACTTCGGGCACGATCGCGCCGTGCTCCTCGCGCGCGGATGCCTCCTGCACCAAGTCAAGGAACAGTCGATGCAGCCGGTCGTCGCTCCCGAGCTCGGCGTGGAAGGCGACCGCGATAATCCGGCCCTGGCGAGCGGCGACCGCCCGCCCGTCCACTTCGCCGAGGACTTTCACCTCGGGACCATGCTCTGCGATCCAAGGAGCGCGGATGAAGACACCGTGGATGGGACCGCCCGGAACGCCGTCAACGTCCACATCCGCCTCGAAGGAGCGGACCTGGCGCCCGAACGCGTTGCGCTCGGCACGCATGTCCATCACACCCAGGTGGTCGCGATCGAGCATGATCAGCCCCGCGCATGACCCCAGGATGGGAATCCCGCCCGCCCCCCCGCGCGCGGCCAGCTCGCGCAGCGGCTCCGCGAGTCCCTCGCGCGCGATCCCCAGCGTCATCGTGGTGGACTCCCCGCCGGGTATCACCAGACCGTCCAGACCGTCGAGGTCGCCAGGCACGCGGACCTCGCGCGTGTCCGCGTGTAGCCCCTGAAGCATCCGCTCGTGCGCCTGGAACCCGCCTTGCAGCGCCAGCACTCCGATCAGCGCAGGATGGTCCTGGGCGACCACTTTTGATGCAGCGCTACCAGCCGCGCTGAGCGAGGAGCTGCTCGCTCTCGAGCTTTGAGCTCTCGAGGCTCTCCATCGCGGGGCCGAGGCCCCGAGACGCCTCGGTCACGCGCTCGGCGTTCTGCCAGTGGGTGGTCGCCTCCACGATTGCGCGGGCTCGCGCAGGCGGGTCCTCGGACTTGAAGATGCCCGAGCCGACGAACACGCCTTCGGCGCCCAGCGCCATCATCAGCGCGGCATCCGCCGGCGTGGCGATGCCGCCGGCGCAGAACAGCACGACCGGCAGGCTGCCTCGGGCGGCCACCTCGCGTACGACGTCCAGCGGCGCCGCGAGGTTCTTGGCGAAGGTGGGGATCTCGTCGGAGCCGAGCGTCGTCAGCGTGCGGATTTCGCCGTTGATCTGGCGCATGTGGCGCACCGCCTCGACGATGTCGCCCGTGCCCGCCTCGCCCTTGGAGCGGATCATCGCGGCGCCCTCCCCGATGCGCCGCAGCGCCTCGCCCAGGTTGGTGGCGCCGCACACGAAAGGCACCTTGAAGTCCCACTTGTCGATGTGGTTGGCCTCATCCGCGGGGGTGAGCACCTCGGACTCGTCGATGTAGTCGACCTCCAGCGCCTCCAGCACCCGGGCCTCCATGAAGTGCCCGATGCGGGCCTTGGCCATCACGGGGATGCTGACCGCCTCCTGGATGCCCGCGATCATCTCGGGGTCGGACATGCGCGCGACACCGCCGTCGCGGCGAATGTCAGCGGGTACGCGCTCCAGCGCCATCACCGCGGCGGCCCCCGCCTCCTCGGCGATCGTGGCCTGCTCGGGCGTGACCACGTCCATGATCACCCCGCCCTTCAGCATCTCCGCCAAACCCGTCTTGACGCGGAATGTTGCCTCGTCTCTCATGGCTCTAGTTTGACAGCCCGGCCGCGTTCCCGGCACTCGCGCGCCGCGCCACGGGCGCGAGCTGCCTCCAGAAGACCGTGCGCGTCTCCCCCGGGCCCGCATAGTCGGCGGTCTCGCTCGCGGTGAAGCCCAGCGCGCGGTGGAAGGCGATCGAGCGCGTGTTGATTGGCTGCGTGAACGCCTTCAGCGCGTACGCCTCGTGCTTGCGTGCGAGGACCTCGAAGCGTGCGTACAGACAGCGCGCGAGGCCCTCGCGGCGATGACCCTCACGCACCGCCACGAGGTGGATGTAACCGACGCCTGACGGCGTCAGCAGGCCGAACAGGTACGCGATCACCTCTTCGCCTCCGGCCCCGGCCGCCCGGCCCCTGTCGCCGCGGATCACCAGCGCGGTCTCGCCGAAGTCGTGGACGAGCAGCGGATGATGCAGGGCCGGCAGCTCGCGATCGCCCCAGAACTCGCGCGGTTCGTTAGCAACCGCGGCGAGATCGGCGATCGTGGCGCGCTCGGGCTCGCGGCTGACCGGAGCAGGACTTTTCGCGAGAGCCGCCCTCGCGCGCGCCAACAGGGGTCGCACCGGAAGCTCCGCTCCGAGCGAATTGCGCGCGGCAGCGCGTGTGAGCTCGGCCTGGCGCTGACGTGCGATCTCCGCGTTCAAGCTGTCTCTCGCCATTGACATACCCCAATCGATCGGCAACACGTCAATTGCTGGACCATAACTACTTCAATTTGAATTGCAATATCCTTCAATTTGCGATTGAATGACGGTGTGACGCTGACGAATCGACTCGAATCGGTGGATCGGGCGGCCAAGCAATCGTTAACGCAGCAGCTCGTGGACGTATTCGCGGCCGCGATCGCCGCGGGCGAGCTGAAGCCCGGCGCAAAGCTCCCTCCCACCCGCGAGCTGGCGGAGATTGCGGGTATCAACCAGCTCACCGCCAGCCGCTGCTACCGGCGCCTTCAGGAACAGGGGCTCGTCGTCTCGACCGTCGGTCGCGGCACGTTCGTGCGCGCAGGCGCAGGCGCGGGCGCGGCCGCGGGCGACGCGTCAGACGAGGCCGACGTCTCCTGGCAGACCTATGCGCTCGCGCCGGCGCGCGACGGGGACGCGGGACGGGCGATCGAGGAGGCTGCCCGCCACGCGCACAGCCCCGGGCTGATCGCGCTCTCGGTCGGCTACCCCTCCCCCGAGCAGATCCCCGTCGAGCAGCTAGCCGCAGCCGTGCAGCACGCGCTCGAGCACGAAGCGCTCGCGAGCTTCGAGTACTGCCCGATCGAGGGCACCGACGAGCTGCGCGCCCAACTCGCGGCGCTCGGGCGCGAACGCGGTCTGAGCGACGAGGCCGACAGCATCCTCGTCACGACGGGAGCAAGGCAGGGGCTGACGCTCGTCGCGCGCGCGGTCCTGCGGCCGGGCGACGTTGTCGCGTGCGAGTCACCCACCTACATGGGAATGATCGAGGCGCTGCACGCAACCGGAGCGACGGTGATGCCCGTGGACGTCGACGCAGACGGCTTCGACGTTGACGCGCTGGAGCAGCTGCTGCGCGGGCACGAGGTGCGTCTCGTGGCGCTGCAGCCGCGCGGGCACAACCCGACCGGTCGCGATCTCAGCGCCAAGCGCCGCGCCCGCCTGCTCGAGCTGGCGGCGCGTCACGGCTTCTTCGTGCTCGAGGACGGCGTGTACGCGGACCTGCGTTATGAGGGCGCTGACCCCGGCCCGCTGCGCGCGCTCGACCCCGCGCACGTGATCTACGTGGACTCGCTGTCGAAGACCGTCGCGCCCGGCCTGCGTGCCGGCTGGGTCGCCGCCAGCGGCCCCGTGCTCGACCGCGTGATCGCTGAGAAGCGCGATGACGACGCGCACTGTGCGACGCTCCCGCAGCAGGTGAGCGCGCGCTTCCTCGCCGAAGGGCGCTACCAGAGCCAGGTGGCGCACGCGCGTGAGCTCTATCTTCCGCGGCGCGAGGCGCTGCTCGAGGCCCTCGACCGCGAGATGCCGGGGCTGGCCGGCTATGAGCGCCCATCGGGCGGCGGCCACATCTGGCTGACGCTCGAGCAGGCGCGAGACGACGAGCAGCTCTACCGCGCGGCCCTCGCGGGTGGCGTCAGCTACACGCCCGGGCCGGCGATGCTCGTGCAGACCCCGCGCGCCACGCACCTGCGGCTGTCGTTCACAGCGCTCACACCTGAGCAGCTGCGCGAGGGGGTGCGCCGTCTCGCCCGCGCGATCCGCTCGGAGCCGCACGCGCCGCGCTACAGACACACGCTGCCCGTCGCGTGACCGGGTAACGGCGCAGGCGGTCCTCCGACGCGAGCACGCGGCAATACTTCGCCCGTGCTCATCAGAGACGCAACGGCAGATGATTGGCCGGCGATCTGGCCGTTCCTGCATCTGATCGTGGCGGCCGGCGAGACGTTCAGCTACGACCGCGAGCTGACCGAGCGGGAGGCTAGAGCGATGTGGTTGCTGCCAAGCCCGGGCCGCACGGTGGTGGCGGTCGCCTCTGACGGAGAGCTGCTGGGTAGCGCAAACATGGACGCCAATCGGCCTGGCCCGGGAGCACATGTAGCCAGCGCCAACTACATGGTCGACCCCCGGCACGCCGGTCGAGGAGTTGGACGTGCGCTCGTCGGGGAGACGCTGGACTGGGCGCGAGACGCAGGCTTTCGCGCGATCCAGTTCAACGCCGTCGTCGAAACCAACGAGCCGGCAATCGCGCTGTATCGCTCCGCCGGATTCGAGGTTCTCGGGACGGTCCCCGAAGGCTTCCGCCACCCGCGAGCCGGCTACGTGGGACTGCACATCATGTATCGCCGACTGTGACCCGGAGCCAAGCCGAGGACAGCTACTTCAGCCGGAAAGCCTTGATGCGGTCGTCGTACTGCGCGGTGTCCTGTGCGTAGACGCCGTAGGCGAGCGCCTGGATGATGCTCAGCAGGGCGGTGTGTGACCGCACGTACGCGGGGCTGTTGGAGGAGTAATAGAGCTTGATCTGCGCCAACTTCGCCACCTCGGAGAGGGTCGCGTCGGTGATCGCCGCAGTGCGTGCCTGGCGGTGGCGGGCGAGCTTCATCGCGCGCACCACAAGCGGATGCGGACGCCCGGCCGAGAGGCCGATCACGAGCGTCGCATCGTCGATCCGGCCGAGGCGGCTGAGGGCCTCCTGCGAGGGGCTCGCGACGACGTCAACGCGAAGGTCCAGCAGCATCAGCAGGTGGCGCAGGTAACTGGCGAAGAACGCCATCTGGTCGGTTCCCGCCACGAGGACTTTGTCCGCCTGCACGATCGCATCGATCAGTGCATCCACAGAGGTGCGCGAGACCTTGCGCGCGGTGTCCTCCACGTTCAGATGATCGGCGGCCAGCGCCGCCTCGAACTCGTTCTGGTCGAGTGAGAACAGCGGCGCGGAAGACGAGCCTGCACCCGTCGCCCCGTTCTTGGCCGCCTTGGCGTTCACGCGCCTGTATTCCTCGCGCGCCGCCGCCTGCAGCTCGGGGAAGCCCTCGAAGCCGAGCGCCTGCGAGAAGCGCACGACCGTCGAGCTCGAGGTGTTCGCGCGGCGCGCGAGCTCCTCCGCCGTCTGGAAGGCAGCCTCGTCGAGGTGATCGACGATGTACTGGGCCACGTCCTTCTGCGAGCGCGAGCACTCGTCGAAGCGCGCCTGGATGTACTTGGAGAGACTCTGGTGCTCGCTCGTGCCCCCGATCGGGGAGCTCGGCTGAGCGGTCTCTAGATCGCCGTCTCGCTCGGCGGTCTTCGTGGCTGCACGCTTCATCGGCGCTTCTGTTCGACATGTGCGACCCGCAGTCCTTCCCCGCGAGTCGCAGGTATTGGTGATCTAGTGCGGGGTAGGAGGCGTATACAAGCTGAGCCAATGCACACCGCAGCCGCGACAATCCCCGCAATATCGCCCGATTCGCCGCGCGTGCGGCACATCTGGGAGCGCCCGTGAGGATCGCGATCGTCGGCGCCGGCGTCTCTGGCCTCTTCGCGGCGCACCTGCTGCATCGCGATCACGAGATCGTCCTGTACGAGGCGAGCTCCTACGCGGGCGGGCACGCGAATACGGTTCGCGTAGAGAGCGCGCACGAGACGCACGACGTCGACACCGGCTTCATCGTGATGAACGATCGCAACTACCCCAACTTCAGCCGTCTGCTCGATCGCGTCGGCGTCGCGCGCCAGCCGACGCACATGAGCTTCTCCGTGAAGGCGGAGGAGGAGGACTTCGAGTATGCGGGCACGCCGGGAGGGCTGTTCTGCCAGCCCAGCAACATCGTCAGCCCTCGCTTCCAGCGGATGCTCGTCGAGATGCTGCGCTTCAACCGCGAGCTGCGGGCAATGCTCGCAAGCGAAGCCCGCACAGGAGAGTCGCACCCCGACGAGTCTTTGCAAGCGTTCCTCGAGCGACGGCGCTTCTCGCGCGTGTTCGTCGAGCGGCTGATCGTCCCGCAGGTCTCAGCGGTGTGGTCGGCCGACCCCCGGCAGTTGCACGCGTTTCCCGTTCGCTTCATTGCAGAGTTCTTCGCCAATCACGGGATGCTCGGCTTCCGTAATCGGCCGCGCTGGTCCACGATCGTCGGCGGCTCAGCGCGCTACGTCGATGCGGTGATCGCGCCGTTTCGCGAGCGCGTGCGCCTGAACACGCCCGTGCGCTCGGTCACCCGCCACGACGATCACGTGGAGATCGCCGCGGGCGGCTCCCATGACGGCGCCGCCACCGAGCGCTATGACCAGGTGGTGCTCGCCACGCACTCCGACCAGGCGCTGGAGATGCTCAGCGACCCCTCCGCGCAGGAGGTCAAGCTGCTCGGGGCGATCCCCTATCAACGCAACGAGGCCGTCCTGCACACCGACAGCAGCCTGCTCCCGCGCCGGCGTCGCGCGCGTGCCGCGTGGAACTTCCACCTGCTGCGCGAGCCCAAGCCGCTCAGCACCGTCACCTACTACATGAACCACCTGCAGCGGCTGCGGGCCGATCGTGACTTCTGTGTGACGCTCAACCGCACGGAGGCGATCGATCCGGAGAAGGTGATCCGCACGATCTCCTACGCGCACCCGGTGTACACGCCCGAGGGCGTGGCCGCCCAGAAGCAGCACGCGACGATCAGCGGCTTCGAACGGCGCACGCACTACTGCGGCGCCTACTGGGGTTGGGGATTTCACGAGGATGGTGCGCGCAGCGCGCTGCAGGCATGCGAGCCGTTCGGGGTGAGCCTGTGAACAGCTGCCTGTACGAGGGCTCCGTGCGCCACCGCCGTTACGGCACGCCCAGCGACGAGTTCCACTACCGGATGTTCATGGTGTGCCTCGATCTGGAGGAGTTGCCCTGGTGCTTCGACGGGCACCCACTTTGGTCGGCTCGACGTCCGGCGCCGGCCTGGTTTCGCCGCGCCGACTACCTCGGCGATCCGCGCACTCCGCTCGCGCAGTCGGTGCGCGAGCTCGTCGCCGAGCGCACCGGCGAGACGCCCGAGGGCCCGATCCGACTGCTCACGCACCTGCGGTACTTCGGGCACTCCTTCAACCCGGTGAGCTTCTACTACTGCTATGACCGCCACGGCGAGCGTGTGAAGGCGGTCCTCGCCCACGTCACCAACACGCCCTGGGGCGAGCGCCACGCCTACGTGATGCCCGTCGCGCACACCGCCGACCACGGGACCGTGAAGCTGATGGGCGGCCAGTTCGCGAAGGCGCTGCACGTCTCGCCGTTGATGGGCATGGAGCACACCTACGACTGGCGCCTGACAGAGCCGGGCGAGCGCCTGGCCGTGCACATCGCCTCCCAGAGGCCGGACGGAGAGACGGTGTTCGACGCGACGCTCGCGCTCGAGCGCCGGGAGCTGAGCGGCAAGGAGATGTCGCGGGCGCTCGCGCGCCATCCATTCCTGACGATGCGCATCATCGCCCGCATCTACGGGCACGCCCTGGGCCTGCGCGTGCGCGGCGCCAGCTACTTCCCTCACCCCCATGGCGCGCCGAGCGCAGCCAGCACGCCGCTCGATCACGCCGAGCGCAAAACGGCGGTGTCGGCATGAGCGCGAGAGAGATCGTCGCCCGCAGGCCGGTCTCGCTCAAGCGCCCGCAGGGGCACTGGCTGCGACGCCACTCCGACAGCGCCGCGCGCAAGCTGGTGCTGCGCCTGCTCACGCGTGTGCGCGGCGGCGAGCTCGAGCTGATCGAGAACGGGGTCAGCGTGCGCTTTGGCGCGATCGTGCCCGAGCATCCGCTGCGCGTGGTCGTGCACGTGCGTTCGCGGCGCTTCTACCGCCAGCTGCTCCGCGGCAGCATCGGGCTGTGCGAGTCCTATATGGATCAGCTGTGGGAGTGCGATGACCTCGTGGGGCTGACGCGCCTGGCCGCGCTGAACGTCGGCGCGCTCGACGCCTTGCGCAGGCGCCTCGCGCCGGTGCTGATTCCCGTGCAGCGCTGGGCGCGCTGGCTGGCGCGCAACACCCCCGGGCGCTCCCGGCGGCGGATCGCCGCTCACTACGACCTCGGCAACGATCTGTTCGCGCTGTTCCTCGATCGCACGATGATGTACTCCTGCGCGGTCTTCGAGACGCCGCAGGCGACGCTCGAAGAGGCGTCGCTGGCAAAGCTCGAGCGCGTCTGCGCGAAGCTCGACCTGCGCCCCGAGGACCATCTGCTGGAGATCGGCACCGGCTGGGGCGGCCTCGCCGTATATGCCGCAAAGCATTACGGCTGCCGCGTGACGACCACCACGATCTCGCGCGAACAGCACGCATACGCCTGTGGGCGGGTGCGCGAGGAGGGCCTCGAAGACCGGGTGACCGTGCTGCTCGAGGACTACCGCGAGCTCACCGGCACCTACGACAAGCTCGTCTCGATCGAGATGATCGAGGCGGTCGGGTGGCAGTACTTCCCCACCTACTTCCGCCGCTGCTCGGAGCTGCTCGCCGAGGACGGCGCGATGCTGCTGCAGGCGATCACGATCGACGACCGCGCCTATGACGTGGAGAAGGCGGGCAAGAGCTTCATCAACACCTACATCTTCCCCGGCGGCTGCCTTCCCTCGATGGAGGTCATCTCGCGCTCGCTCGCGCGCATGACAGACCTGCGCCAGGTCCACCTGGAGGACATCACCGCCCACTACGCCACCACGCTCGCGCACTGGCGCGAACGCTTCCTCGGAGCAACCGACCGGCTCACGGAGCTGGGCTACGACGAGCGCTTCCGCCGCCTGTGGGAGCTCTACCTCTGCTACTGCGAGGGCGGCTTTCGCGAGCGCCGGATACAGGACGTGCAGCTATTGCTCGCCAAGCCCGGGTACCGCGGCGAGCCGGCGCAGGTAGTGTCCCTCGCTGCATGAGACGCAGCCTGTTCGAGGACGTTCACGAAGACTTCCGCGCCAGCTTCCGCACGTTTCTCGAGCGCGAGGTGCTGGGCGATGATGGCCGCTACGGCGAGTGGGAGCGCGCGGGGATCGTCCCGCGCGAGACCTACGAAGCGGCCGGCCGCGGCGGCTTCCTCGGCATGGCCGTGCCCGAGGAGCACGGCGGCGCGGGCGCCGATGACTTCCGCCTGAACATGGTCATCGGCGAAGAGTGCCAACGCGCCGCCGTGGGGAGCTTCGGCCTGGGCTGCAGCGTCCACACAGACATCTGCCTGCCCTACTTCCTCACCTACTGCAACGAGGGGCAACGCGGACGCTGGCTGGCCGGGGTCGCCCGCGGCGGGCTGATCGCAGCGATCGCGATGACCGAGCCCGGGATCGGCTCGGACCTCGCTGCGATGTCCACCACTGCAAAGCGCGGGGGCGATGACTACGTGGTGAACGGCTCGAAGACGTTCATCACCAACGGCATCAACTGCGATCTCGTGATCGTGGCCGCGAAGACGGATCCGTCGGAGCGCCACAGGGGGATCAGCCTGCTCGTCGTCGAGCGCGGCATGGAGGGCTTCCAGCGCGGGCGCAACCTGGAGAAGATCGGCCAGCACGCGCAGGACACGGCCGAGCTGTCGTTCACTGACGTGCGCGTGCCCGTCGAGAACCTGCTGGGCGTCGAGGGCGAGGGCTTTCGCTACCTCGTCTCCAACCTGCCCCAGGAGCGCCTGGCGATCGCGGCCGGCGCGGTCGCCGCGGCGGAGGCGGCGCTCGGCTGGACGCTCGAGTACGTGCGCGAGCGCAAGGCGTTCGGGCAGACGATCGGCTCCTTCCAGAACACTCGCTTCACGCTAGCCGAGCTGCACGGCGAAACGCAGATCGCGCGCGTGTACGTCGACCACTGCGCGCTCGCGCTGAACACCGGTGAGCTGACCGCCGAGGACGCCGCCACCGCGAAGGCGTGGTGCACGGAGCTGCAGGGCCGTGTCGTCGACCGCTGCCTGCAGCTGTTCGGCGGTTACGGCTACATGCTCGAGTACCCGATCGCCCGCGCCTACGCCGACGCGCGCGTGACGCGCATCTACGGCGGCGCCAACGAGATCATGAAGGAGATCGTCGGGCGTTCGCTGGGGCTGTAGCGCCACGGCTGGCAGGTGGCGCGCCCGCGGTATAGCGCTTGACGCGCGCGCCACCGCTGCACTACGGTATGGTGTGTATCGTTCGTGTCGAACTATTCGAGAGGCGCGATGCTAGCTGGGACCTCTACCCCATGAGCGGTCGCGCATCTCGCTACGAACCCTCGCTCTACCCTCGCGAACGGCGCCTGAACCCGTTCATTCGCGAGCGGCATCTGTCGTTGCTCGGTCTCGAGCTGCACGGCGGGCAGCTCCTCAGCGCGCTGCAACGTCCCTGGTTCAGCATCGCGCCGCCGCGGGGTTACGGCGTGCTCACCACGACCGGTTGCCGGAGCGGCAGGCAACGGCGCAAATGCATCCGCGCGATCAGGTGCGGCGAGCAGGTGTACATCGTGTCGATCGCCGGCACGCAGGTGGGGTGGTTCCGGAACATCCGCGCCGATCCACGCGTCACCCTGCGGATTCGCGGAGGGGCTTTCGCTGGGCGGGCGCGGGAGCTCACCGATCCGCACGAGCTCGAAAGAGCGCTGGCTGCCTACACCGGCGCGGTGGGCCCCGTCGACTACCTTGCCTGCACGAACTGGCGTAAAGGGCGTCCAACACGCTCGAAGATCGAGGACCTGACACGCGGCTGGTTCCAGGAGGGCGCGCCGCTCGTCGTCGAGCTCACCGGCTACGCCGCCTCTGGGTAGAACTCGCCCGCCAACTCCACGAAGTAATCCAGCGAGCGCGGGTTGGCGAGCGACTCCACGCTCGCGGCCTGCTCGGGCGGGGTGCCCATGAGGATGCGCTTCACCGGCACCTCCAGCACCTTGCCCGACAGCGTGCGTGGGACCTCAGCGATCTGCCGGATCTCGTTGGGGACGTGGCGCGGCGAGCAGTCCTCGCGGATGCGCCGCTTGATCTGTGACGCCAGCTCGTCATCCAGCTCCACGCCTTCTCGCAGCACCACGAACATGATCATCCACAGCTCGGGTGGGTGGGCATCTATACCTCCCTCCCCCCCTCCGCTCTGCGCAGGGCGCGTCACGTCCACGACCAGCGCGTCCAGCACCGCCGGCACCGCCGTCGCAGCGCGGTAGATCTCAGCCGTGCCCATGCGCACGCCCTGACGGTTGATCGTGGAGTCCGAGCGACCGTAGATCACCGCGCCGCCGCGCGGGGTGATCCGCACCCAGTCGCCGTGGCGCCACACGCCCGGATACATGGAGAAGTAGCTCTCATGCAGCCGTGACCCATCGTCGTCGCCCCACAGGAACAGTGGCATCGAGGGCATCGGCTCGACGATCACCAGCTCCCCCACCTCGTCCTCCACGCTGCGGCC
>Ga0209006_10002501_pt1 | contig 16767 bp, 15 predicted proteins | sample JacPin_JW_Ref_O2_FD_188567 | JGI IMG/M metagenome (GOLD analysis project Ga0209006, IMG submission 188567) | Forest soil microbial communities from Algoma, Ontario, Canada - Jack Pine, Ontario site 1_JW_Ref_O2 (SPAdes) (version 2) | ecosystem: Environmental > Terrestrial > Soil > Boreal... | reverse complement strand
CCGCAGCTGGATGGTGAAATTGGACGCGAAACCCGGTGGAGGCATGGAGCTCGATCCCAAGTTCTTCCTCGAATTCGGCGATCTGCGCGGGCATCAGGTGCGGCTGGAAGGCGGCGACGCGTCGTCCGATTCCTACTGCTATTCATGACCAGTTGGGGCTGGCCCGCTCTGTTTCTTCTGGGCGCCTATCACGGCATCAATCCCGGCATGGGCTGGCTGTTCGCCGTCGCTCGCGGCATGCAGGAACATGCCACCAAGGCCGTAACTCGCGCACTGGTGCCCATCACTTTGGGTCACGCGCTCTCCATCGGATTGGTGGTCGCGCTCGCCGGCTTGATTCAGATCGTGCTGCCGCTCGGCTACGTCCAGATTGTCGTCGCGTTCGCCCTCATCTCTCTGGGCATCTTTCGAATCGTGCGGCGTCGTCACTTCGCGTGGGGTGGGATGCAGGTGGGCTTTCGCGACCTCACGTTTTGGTCGTTCCTGATGGCCAGCGCGCACGGCGCCGGTTTGATGATGCTCCCTATCGTTCTGCGCTCCATGCCTGCCGGACACGATCACATGCACATGGCGATGCAGACCGGCATCGCGGGCACGCTGATCCACACCCTGGGTTATCTCAGCGTCACGGCGCTCATCGCCTTGCTGGTCTATCGAAAGTTCGGACTGTCGCTCCTGCGCCAGGGCTGGATCAATCTCGATCTTGTCTGGGCCGTGGCGCTGATCGTCACCGGCTGCGTGGCTCTAGTCGCCTAAATCTCGATGCGCTAGGTGGCTTGCGCACGGATCTAAGAGTGTCGAGATGAGTCTCGACACGGCACGCAGGAGTGCGTGCGCCACGCGGCAACTGCGACGGCTGATGAGCATGTGGCGCACACGCCCACGTGTGCCGCGTTCACACTCGTGTGAACGCTCTTGAGAAGGCGTCGCCTCCTATGAACGCCCTGCGTTACCATTCATCTGATGGTCCGCGCCGCTCTCCTCTGCCTTCTGCTCTCCGCCCTCTCTCCCGCCCAAACCACCGTCATTCGCCTCGGCACCCTGGTCCCCAAAGGCTCACGCTGGCACGAAATCCTCCTGAACATGGGTGAAGAATGGAAGAAAGCCTCAGGCGGAAAAATTGAGCTCAAGATTTATCCCGGCGGCGAACAGGGCGACGAGCCCGAAATGGTCCAGAAGCTTCGCATCAAAACTCTGCAAGCGGTCGCGCTTTCCGGAGCCGGCCTCAGCGGCATCGACCCGGACGTCGCCGCCTTGCAAATCCCCATGATGCTCTCCTCTTATGAAGAGTTGGATTACGTTCGCGACCGCATCTCCGATCGCCTGGAAAAAGGCCTCGCGCAACGCGGCTTCGTCGTTCTCAACTGGGGCGACGCCGGCTGGATTCACTTCTTCACCAAGCAGCCCGCCATGCATCCGGACGACATTCGCCGCATGAAGCTCTGTGTATTGCAAGGCGATACCGCCACGTTCCAGCTTTACAAAATCAACGGCTTTCTCCCCGTTTCGCTCGCCGCCACCGACATTCTTACCGGCCTGCAAACCGGCCTCATCGACGCCTTCCAGGCGCCTCCGCTGGTAGCGCTCAGCAATCAATGGTTCGGCGGCGCTAAGAACATGCTCGACATTTCCTTCGCGCAACTGGTGGGCGCCACTGTCATCTCTAAGGACGTTTGGGACAAAATCCCCGCGCCCGTGCAAAAGGAAATGATGCAATCCGCGCGCACCGCCGGCGTCGCGCTGCGCGATGAAATCCGCAAATCCGAAGCCAGCTCCATTCCGCTCATGCAGCAGTTCGGCCTCAACGTCGTGCATGCCGACCCCAAAGCCGTCGCCGAATGGCGTCAGCTTGCAGAAAGCATCTGGCCCAAGCTGCGCGGCGGCGCAGTCCCACCCGACCTGTTCGATGAAGTGAAACGCCTGCGCGACGACTATCGCAAAACACACCACGACCCGGTTGCTCAAAAGTGAGCGCCACTCTTCCGGTGGAGACCTCCGGTCCTGCCACGCCGCTTCAACTTTTCGAAGACTCGTTCTCCATCCTCGCGCTCTCGCTGATGACCGCGCTCCCGGTCATCGAAATGGTCGCGCGCCTGTTCCGCTGGTCCGGCATCCCGGGCTCAGCCGTTATCGTCCAGCAACTCACGCTGTGGATCGGAATGCTCGGCGGCATGCTGGCCTCGCGATCCGGCCGCCTCCTCGGGCTCTCGTCCTCCAGCTTTCTCCCCGAATCCTGGATCGCGCCCGCGAAAATCTTATGGAGCGGCGCGCTCGCCGCCGTCTCTACTTGTCTGGCTTATGCCAGCTGGGTCTTCGTTCAAAGCGAACGCGAAGCCGGCAGCTATCTCCTCCCCGGCCTTCCCAAATGGACCGCGCTAGCCATCATGCTGGCCGGCTTCGCCGTCATCGCCCTCCGCGCCGTTTGGAATGCCAGCGAACGTTGGCCGGGCCGAGCCCTCGCTGCTCTCGGTCTCTTCATTCCCGCGCTGCTCGGTTATCTCATCCCCGTTGGAACACCCGGCATCCTTCCGCTCGCCTTCGCGCTGCTCACCCTCGCCACCATTCTCGGTCTGCCGATCTTCGCGGTCTTCGGCGGCCTGGCGCTCCTGCTCTTCTGGAATAGCAACACGGCCGTCGCGTCCGTGCCGGTCGAAATGTATCGACTGGTCGCGTCGCCCTTGCTGCCCTCCATCCCGCTCTTCACGCTGGCCGGATATTTCATGGTGCAAGGCGGCGCAACCAAACGCCTGCTGCGAGTATTCACCGCGCTCTTCAGCTGGATTCCCGGAGGCCTCGCCATCGCCACCGTCGCGATCTGCACAGTCTTTACCTTCGCCGGCTCTGGCCTCACCATCCTTTCGCTCGGCGGCCTGCTCGTCCCGATGCTCATCAAAACCCGCTATCCCGAAAACTTTTCCATCGGACTGCTCACCTCCTCCGGCTCGCTCGGCCTGCTGTTCCCCACCAGCATCCCCGCCATCCTCTACTGCGTCTACTCGCAGACGCCCCTCGATCGACTGTTCACCGGCGCGATTCTCCCTGAACTGCTCATGATTTCCGCGATCGCTTTCATGGGTGTCCGCATGGGGATCAAGAGCGGCGCCGTTTGCGAGCCATTTTCGCTGCGCGAAGCCGCCGCTGCCGTGTGGAGCGCGAAGTGGGAACTCGCGCTGCCCGCCATCATGATCGTCGGCCTGTTCGGTGGCTTCGGCACTCTTACCGAAGCCGCGGCTCTCACCGCTTTCTGCGCCTTCTTCGTCGAAGTCTTCATCTATCGCGACCTCAAGCTCACGCGCGATTATCGCGAAGTCTTCGTCGAATGCGCCACCATAGTCGGCGGCATTTTACTAATTTTGGGAGTAGCACTCGGCTTCACAAACTATCTAGTCGACGCCGAAGTTCCCACGCGCCTGATCGATTGGGTTCAGATGCACGTGCAATCCAAATACCTGTTCCTGCTGCTGCTCAATATCGCGCTGTTAGTAGTTGGAGCGCTGATGGACATCTTCGCGGCCATCTTGGTTGTGGTGCCGCTGCTCAAACCGCTGGCCGCCGCCTATGCCATCGACCCGGTGCAGATGGGCGTCATCTTCATCGCCAATCTGGAACTTGGCTATCTGCACCCGCCCGTCGGCATCAATCTGTTTCTTTCCGCCTATCGCTTCAAAAAGCCCATGGGCACCATCATCTGGGCCACGCTGCCGTTCCTCCTGATCCTGGCCGCCAGCGTCCTCCTGATCACCTACGTCCCTTGGCTGACCATCGCTCCGCTGCGCTGGCTCGGCAAGTAGCATGTTTGCCGCGTCTACCTTGACAAATCCGGCCAACGGGAAGGCCACGAAGCGGAGACCTTACTGTCTCTCAAAGACCAACGTATCCTTACGACCGTCTACATTACTTCGAACATTAATCATCGTCTTCCCGTCAGGCGAAACCGTAGAGATCATTTCTAAACGAAGTTTGCCATCCTTCTTGTCTGTGATTTTCCGTGTTGACGCATTGACCAGCGCTACCGTCTCCGTGTCCCCCTCTTGTTTAAGCTCAACTCCCGCGATCGGATGTTCCTTACCATCGAGCGTGCGGTTGAACTCTTGATGCAGTGTTTTTCCAGATTTGAACACGATATCGACTGTGGTGCGGTGCGTGTTTGTTCCAGTTTTGGAGATGGTCATGGTCTCGCTAGCAACGTCGGCACTACTGCCCTGGAGTGTGGATTTCTCTACGTTCAACTTCCAAGTGCCCACAAACGGCTCGGCGGCCATCAGCCGAATACCAATCGACAGGACCGCTAAAGCTGATAGAACAATTCGCATTTGGATTCCTTTCTTGGATCTTGGAAGGGTATTCTAGCACAAGGATCGCTAGACGGCTGCTACTTTTGAGGGGCGTCCCGATAGACCTTGTGGCAGTTGTCACAGGCCTGGCTAAGGCTGTCGGTACAGTTGGTGACGGCGTCCTGGTTTTTTTGCAGCGAGGCTTTCAGGCAGTCCCTCCCAGCGGGCGCCAGCGCAGCGGCGAATTTGGCGTAATCGGCGTTTTGCACCGGCGCGGGCTGGCCGTTGGATCGGATGCGCCCGGGTATCATGATCAGATTCTCCAGTTCCTCAATCGCGACGGCGGCGTTCACCACGGCCTGCCACTCCATGTCGGTTTTGGGAGGCTTCTGCTGGATGGCGAAAATGATGTCGGAATTGGGCAGCGCCACGGCGCGCATTACCTGCTTGAGGTTGCCGTAGGGCTTGGGAGTGAAGGACGGCGCCTGAGCAAGGGCCGCGCCAGCCAGCAAAAACAAGGCGAGTGTCCGAATTCTGGGTATCAACGACGGCATCACGAGAGCAGGCTACCACGCGCCACCTCTTGTCTGCCCGCGGCGGGCGAAGGGTCCCGGCGATCGCCTGGTGATTGATAATGTGGAGAGGCCATCTGGGAATTAGAATGAATCCCGTGGAAACGCTGCTCGCTTTCTTCGATGCCATCAATGGCCACGATCCGGATAAGCTGGCCAGCTTAATGACCCCGGATCATGCCTTCATCGACTCGCTCGGCAACTCCGTGCGCGGCCGCGAAAAAATGCGCGCCGGCTGGGGAGCCTACTTCGCCATGTGCCCCGATTACCGGGTTTCACACGAAGATATCTTTCACACCGGGAACATCGTTGCCGTATTCGGATCGGCCGGTGGCACCATCCGCGAGAACAAGTGGCAAACTCCGGCCGCCTGGCGTGCCGTGATCCGCGATGGCCTGATCCAAGAATTTCGCGTCTATGCCGACAACAAACCGGTGTACGATATCCTGGCGAAATCAGCCAAATCCGCGGCCCAGTGAGCGGCCAGCCCCGCGCCTGCAAACCCCTGTGTCAAAATCAGTGCAGAGGAATATTTGGCACAGGAAGGCAGCACTCCCAGAGCGGCCAGTTCGGGATCCGCCGGATCCGTTCGCGTGATGGGCGTTCCCATCCGGCTCCATTTCACTTTCGTGCTGCTGCTCATCTGTCTGGTGGTCATCGGCCTGAGCAGCAATCAATCGCCGGCGAATTACACGCTGTTTGTACTGGCCGTAATCGCATCCGTGCTTCTGCACGAGTTCGGTCACGCGTTTGTCAGCATGCTCTACGGCATTCGCACTGTCGAGATCGTCATGTATCCCATTGGCGGCGTGGCACGCCTGGAACGTCCCCCCAAGCCTTGGGAAGAATTCTGGATCGCGCTCACCGGACCCGCGATCAATCTCCTCATCGCCGGCTTGATCTTCGCGGTCCTTTATTCGCAGAACCGCGCGGTGAACCTGTTCGCGCTGATGCAGCCGTCCGACGCGAATCTGGCCGACCGCATCGCGCTGGCTAATCTGGTCCTGGCCGGCTTCAATCTGCTGCCTGCGTTCCCCATGGACGGCGGACGCATGCTGCGCGCCATTCTCTCGCGCCTGAAATCCGAGTACGAAGCCACGCGCATCGCCACATGGTCCGGCCGCATGCTGGCCATCAGCATGGGTCTCTATGGATTCGTCTACCTGCCGATGCTGGCCTTCGTCGCTTTCTTCATTTATCTGGGCGCGGCCAATGAAGGCGCGGCGTCGCGCGGGCGATCGCTCACCCAAGGCATCCCCGTGCGCGCCGCCATGATGACCGGTTATCGCACGCTGGCGCATGGCGCTACCATTCGCGACGCTGCCAATCTGCTGCTCTCCACCTCGCAACAGGATTTCCCGGTGGTGCTGGGCGACCAGGTGCTGGGCCTGCTGGGTCGCAATGCACTCTTACGCGGCATGGCGCAGGCCGGGCCCGATTCCTACATCGCGGGTTATATGGAGCGCGAATTTCCAAGCGTTCCGCCCGACAAGGATCTCGCGGACGTTCTGCCGCTCATGGCGCACGCCGGCGCATGCCTGCTGGTGATGGAAGAGGGACGGCTGCTCGGCCTGCTCAGCTCCGAAAATCTTTCGCAGTTTCTGCTGCTGCGCAGCGTGGGTCTGCAGCCCGCGGAAGGTTAGGCTATGCGAAAGCTCGGCTTTGTTTTTTTTGCTTTCTGTCTTCTGGCCTGCGCGGAAAACGTCAAGCTATTTATGACGGACGGAACCGATCAACTGGTTCGCGAGTATCACGTGGAAGGCGACCGCATCCGCTTCTACAGCATCGATCGCGACGATTGGGAAGAAGTGCCCGCGTCGCTGGTGGATCTGGCAAAAACCAAGGCCGAGATCAAAGCCCGCGCCGACGCCATCCATGCAGAAGCCGCCGCCGAAGACGCCGAGAACAAGGCCGAGCGCGCCGCTCGTAAGGAGGTGGCCAGCGTCCCCCCCGACCCGGGCGTGTACCTGATTGACGAAGACAAGATTGCGCCCCAGAACCTGACAGCTCTGAAGGTGGGCGAATCGAAGGTGGTCACGAACAAGCGGCGCAGCGTCCTCAAAGCCATTAGTCCGGTGCCATTGGTTCCGGGCAAAGCCACGCTGGAACTGGATGGGCCGCACTCCGCGCAAGGCACTCCCAATCGCAGCCCTCAATTCTATATCCGTCTCTCCGATGAGGAGCGCTTCGGGATCGTGCGTCTGGGCGAGCACAAAGGAAATCGCGTGGTGGAAAAACTGACCATCCAGCCCGTGGTCAACGAAACTACGCAAGAGCCGGATTTGGTGGAAGTGTTTCGTCAGCAGGTGGCCGACGAGCTGTTCAAGATCTGGCCGCAGAAGCCGCTGGAACCGGGCGAGTACGCGGTGGTGCAATATTCAATGGAAAAAGTCGACATGCAAGTCTGGGACTTTTTCATTGCGCCGGGTACCGCGCAGTAGCTACTTCGCCGCGGTAACCCCGGCGGCTTCCAGGCTCGCGATCAAATGCGTGTGCTTGTACTGGCGGGCCAGATCCAGCGCGGTGAGCCCATCTTTGGCGCGCACCTCGGCGTGGGCGCCCGACTTCAACAGCAGATCGATCATCGACGAATCGCCGAAATCGATGGAAGCCGCGTAGAGCAGCGGCGTGAATCCGATTTTGTCCGCGCGGTTCACGTCGGCCCCGCGCTCAATCAGCAGCCGCGCAATGTCTACTTGATTTCCCAGCACCGCGCGATCCAGCAGGGTAATGCCGCTCGGTTCGGACTGGTCCACCGGCGCGCCCATATCCAGCAGCTTCCGCGCCACCGCGAGATTGCCGAGCCGCACCGCGCCCGTGATCGCCGTTGCAGACGACGTCCCGATCAGCACCATCGGCTGGTCCAGCTTGTCGCCGGCTTCGCGCAGCCGGGGAAGAATTTCGGTGTTGCCCGAATAGGACGCCAGGAAAAATGGCGTGGCATTGAACATGGGCGCATGCTGTCCCGTGGCTACCAGAACTTCCGCGCCATGATCGAGCAGTAAGTTCATGGCCGCCGTGGCGCTCTCGCCATATTGCGCCGCCACCATCAACGCTGAATATCCGGTCTTCGCGCGCGCGTTCACGTTTGCGCCGCGATCCAGCAGCAGCTTCATCTTCGCGGCGTCGGGCGCAGCCATCATCAACGCCGTGGTTCCCGATTTTGTCGCCGAGTTCGGATCGAACCCGCCGTCCAGCAGCGCCTTTAATTGCTCCACGCCGCCGAAGAGCACCGTCTCCGTCCACGGCTCAACGCCCGTTGGCTCGCTTTCCTTCAACTCCGGCAGTTCCACTTTCTTGCCCGGGCCCAGCGCGCGCGCCAGCGCCATCACAGCCCAATCCGCCGCCAAGGCCGAAAGGAACTGGTCGTGCCCGTATGGATAGCCCGACTCAAAATACGGCGGACTCACTGACGCGGGCGGATGCAGGCGCGACACTACGTGCCACGATCCATCGCCCGCTTGCGTCTTGAGCAAATAATCGATACCCCGCTGCCAGCGCGCATCCGAAATGGCAACGTCGCCCGCGTCGCGCAGCGCCACTAATACCTGGCTGGTTGAGTACGCGTCACTCTCTCTGCCGTCCAACGAATTCCATCCGCCATCCGGTTGCTGCGTCGCAAGCAGAGCCTTCGCGAGCTTTTGTAGCTGCGCCCGATCCGCGCCGGCCCACCACAATCCTAATAATTGATACGTCCGCGCCTCGGTATCCGAAGCTTTGTGCGAAGCCAGCCAGGTTCGCCCGCGTGTGATATGTACGAAAGCATCTGCCTTTTCGCTCGGGTGACTATACAACTGAATCGCGCGCAGCGATATAGCGGTCTCGGTGAAGAAGCTGTAGGAGGACGGAGGGCGTTGATGGAAGCTGGTCCAGGAGCCGTCGGAATCCTGCCGCGCGGCGAGCAATCGCGCATAAACCGCGGTCGCCAGATTAGGCCGCACGCCGGCGGAGTTGGCGGCCACCAGCTCATACGCGTCGTCCATGGCCGGCTCAATCACCCAGTTATATTGGACAGCGCTATCCAGATCCGTATAATTGAAGGCCTTCACTGCATCGGCATGCGCGATCTTTTCGTCCAGCGGAATGTCGTGCTCGCGGGCCGCTTGAAACGCCAGCGCCGCTTGAAACTGGTGATGACAGGAATCGCAGGTTTGCGACGAATACCAGCGCTTCTGGCTGGCCTGGAACAGCGTGATGGCGCGCGTGGCTGCCTGGCGAATTTGATCCGGCGGAGCGGCCCACGCCACCGAAATCGAACAGAGCAAGCCGATGCAGATGCGCATAACGGGATTATATCGCTGGCGCCTCAAACCCGTGAAAAAAACTCCAGGCTCTTGCGCGCGCAAATGTCCCACCGATACTCATGCTTGGCCCGCGCCAATCCGGCCGTGCGCAATTGTTGTTGTAATTCCGGTGACGTCAGCAGTTTTTCCAGCGCAGCTTGAATTTCGGCCGCGCTACGCGGATCCACCAGCAGCGCACCCTCGCCCGCCACTTCCGGTAGACACGAGGTGTTCGAAGTAATCACCGGAACGCCCGCGGCCATGGCCTGAGCCACCGGAAATCCAAAGCCTTCGTACAAAGACGGATAAATAAACGCGCTCGCCCCCGCGATTAAGCCCGGTAGTTCGTCCTCCGGCACATACCCGAAGTAACGCACGCCGGCCGGCCGCGACGCCAATCGCGCCAGTGTCTTCTCGCCCGCCCAACCGCTGGCGCCCGCGATCACGAGATCGAAATCGCTGCGAAAACAAAAACCGCTCCAGGCATCCAGCAGCGTGTCCACGTTCTTGCGCGGCTCGATGGTCCCTAAGTACAAAACGTAAGGCTGCTCGCTGGGCCGAGGCTGCGCGCCAAAATAAACCTCCGGCACGCCGGGATAAATTACTTCGATTCGATTCGCATCCAACCCCAGAAGCCGCGCCGCGTCCTGCCGGGAATTCTCCGAAATGGCGATCAACCGATCGGCGCGCGCCAGCACATTCTTCGCCAGGCTCTCATCGGCTTGAATATTGGCCGCTGTGTGCAATTCCGGCATCAGACGGCAGGTCATATCGTAAATGGTGGCCGTCAGCTTCACGCCCTTGGGCGGAAAGCGAATCTGGTTCGATACGTGGAACACATCGGCTTTGGGCATGGTCCAGCGCAAGAAGGGCAGCGCGGGCGCGGCATTGGCGGCGAACACTCGCCCCAGGTGCAGATACGTTCGCGCGGCTCCCGCAATGGAACGCTCGTGATGCAGCGGGCCCAGGCTCGCGAGCGCCGGCAACGTCAATATCCGGTCGTTGCGGGCTTGCTGCCAGAGGTTTTGAATCCAGTAGTACATGTAGTTCTTGACGCCCGCGCTTCTGAGGAAAAGCGGAGTCGCGTCAATCAGGATCCGCATGATTGGTCAGCAAGAGGTTAGCACGGAAAGGCGGCCTACAACGTAGAATGGTCTCTGCGAAACATATGGGAATTGTCAAAGCCACTCGCGCCTACGAAACGTGGCTCGCCAGGCACATTCGTCTGCTGCCCGCCGATCTTCTGAAGAAACATCAGGCCATGGCGCAGGATTTGTTTCCGTTCTTCCGCGCCACCTTTTATCGCTGGATGCAGCTGTGGCCCAAGGCATGCGCCGACGAGGTTCGCGCTCCGCGAGTGCTCGCCGTCGGCGACTTGCACGTCGAAAATTTTGGCACCTGGCGCGACATCGAAGGCCGCCTGGTGTGGGGCATCAACGATTTTGACGAGGTCTACGAGCTGCCTTATACTATCGACCTGGTTCGCCTGGCGGCCAGCGCGCACGTCGCCATTCGCGAATCGCGCCTCAAGATCCTCGCGAAAGACGCTTGCGGCGCTATCCTCACCGGCTACAAGAAAGGCCTTCAAATGGGCGGCGTTCCTTTTGTGCTGGCTGAAGAGCACGAGTGGCTACGCCATATGATGACTGGCGTTCTTCGCGATCCGGTGCAGTTTTGGCAGAAATTCGAAAGCCTGCCCACCTGGAAAGGCCGCGTTCCGAAAAGCGCCCGCCGCGCGATGGAGCGGATGCTGCCTGAGCCGGAACTCGATTACCGGATCGTGCATCGCATCGCGGGACTCGGCAGCCTGGGACGCGAGCGCTACGTTGCCCTGGCAACCTGCCGCGGCGGTCGAATAGCGCGCGAAGCCAAGGCTCTGGCTCCTTCGGCGTGCGTCTGGGCTTCCAGCGTGAAGGTCTCCGAACGCATCCGCTACCAGGAGGCGTTGGATAAGTCGGTTCGCGACCTCGACCCCTTCGTCCACTTGCGCGGAAGCTGGATTGTCCGCCGGCTGGCGCCCGATTGCTCGCGCGTTGAGCTGGCGTCCATGCCCAAGGAGCGCGATGAATCCAGGCTGCTGCGCGCCATGGGATTCGAAACTGCCAACGTCCATCTGGGAACTCCGCGCGCCGGCAAATTGATTCTGCGCGATCTCGACAAGCGGCCAGCCGATTGGCTGCATAAAGCCGCTACCGCCATGGTGAAGGCCACCACTGCCGACTGGCGTGAGTGGCGCGCCAGCACAAGGCGCAAGCCGGCTGCGAAAGCATAATATGGAAATTGGCGCTTAGAATTTTGCTTCTCTGCTGGCTGCCGCTGCTCTTACGCGGCCAGCAACCCGATTCAGTCCTCATTGTTGTGAACCAGCCCTCCGCGCTCTCGCGCAAGATCGGCGAATATTACGCCGAGCGGCGCCGCATTCCCGCCGCTAACATTTGCCGCTTGAACACCACCACGAACGAAGAGATTTTGCGGCCCGATTTTGACAATCAGGTGGCTCGCCCTATCCGGGATTATCTGCGCGGCCACAATCTCACGGAGAAAGTGCTTTACATCGTCACCACGGCTGAGGTCCCGCTGAAGATCCGCGGCAATCTGGGCATGTCGGGCGAGGCGGCTTCCGTAGATTCGGAACTGACGCTGCTGTACTTCGACCTGCACGGCCGCGCTCACGGTTTGCCGGGCGGCATTGCCAATCCCTTCTTCGGAAAAACCAGCGCGGCGTTTCGTCATCCCGATTTTCCGATTTATCTGGTCACTCGCCTAGCCGGGTTTGATTTTGACGACGTGAAGGGGATGATCGATCGCGCCCCTGCCGCTCGCAATCGCGGAAAATTCGTGATCGATCTGAAGGGCGCCGACAACACGCGCGGCAATGCCTGGCTGCTCCAGGCCGCTCAACAACTGCCGCGCAATCGTTTGGTGCTGGATATTTCGCGCCCTGTGCTTTATCACCAAACCGATGTCATCGCCTATGCGTCCTGGGGCTCCAACGATCCCGACCGCAAGGAACGGCATCTCGGTTTCCAATGGCTGCCCGGCGCCATCATGACGGAATATGTATCCACCAACGGCCGCAGTTTCGCGCGTCCGCCCGACAATTGGAACCTGGGCGCGTGGGGCGATCCGAGAGCTACGTTCGCCGGCACTCCGCAGAGCCTGACCGCCGATTATATTCACGACGGCGTCACCGGCGCATCCGGCCATGTCTACGAACCGTACCTGGAGTTCACGCCGCGTCCGAACATTCTTCTGCCGGCTTATTATCACGGCCGCAATCTTGCCGAAAGCTACTACCTTGCCATTCCGTTGCTGAGTTGGATGAACATTGTGGTGGGCGATCCGCTGTGCTCGCTCGGGAAGCCATGAAGCGACCGCTCCCTCACGGTCACGGCTCAGCATCACATCGTTACCGAGCCGTGACCGTGAGGGAGCGGTTCATCGATGGGAGCGGCGTCAGCAATCATGTTGAAGAAACGAGAAACTAGAGATAGATGATTCAACTTTCCGGCGCCGGCAAGCGCTTCGGCCCCAAGCTGCTGTTTGAAGATCTTAACTGGATGATCACGGACCAGGACCGTGCCGGCCTGGTGGGCGCGAACGGCAGCGGCAAAACCACGTTGCTCAAAGTGCTGGCGGGCATGGAGTCGCTCGATTACGGCCGGCTGAGCGTCACGCGCGGCGTCGGCTCCGGCTACCTGCCGCAGGACGGTCTGTCGCTCTCCGGACGCAGCGTATTCGCCGAATGCATGTCGGTTTTCGCTTCGCTCCAGCAGATGGAAGTGGAGATGGAAGAGCTGACGCACAAGATGGGCGAGTTGGACCCGGCGGGGCCGGAATATGCGCAAGTGGCGGACCGTTTCCATCAGCTGGACAGCGAATTTCGCACGCGCGATGGCTACGCCATTGAAGCGCAGGTTGGGACGGTGCTCTCCGGACTCGGCTTCCCGCATGAAGAGTGGAACAAGCGCACCGAGGAATTTTCGGGTGGCTGGCAAATGCGCATCGCGCTGGCCAAGCTGCTGCTGGAAAAACCGAATCTGCTGCTGCTGGACGAACCGACCAATCATTTGGATCTGGAAGCCCGCAACTGGCTGGAGCAATATCTCTCAAACTATCCGTTTGCCTTCGTGCTGATCTCGCACGACCGCTATTTCCTGGATGTCACGGTCAACAAGATCGTCGAGATCTGGAATCGCGGCGTGCATTTCTACTCGGGCAACTACGAAAAATACTTGCGCCAGAAACAGGAGCGCACCGAGCAACTGGAAGCCGCGTATCGTAACCAGCGCGAACGCATCGAGCAGCTGGAGGCGTTCATCAGCCGCTTTCGCTATCAGGCTACGAAGGCGAAACAGGTGCAGAGCCGCATTAAGGAGCTGGAAAAGATTGAGCGGATCGAACTTCCCAACGAAGAGAAGACCATTCATTTTTCTTTTCCGCAACCCAAGCCGAGCGGACGCATTGTGGCCGAGTTTCACAATGTTTCGAAGAGCTACGGCGAGAAGTTTGTTTTCGGCGGCGTGGATTTTATCATTGAACGTGGCGACCGTATCGCGCTGGTGGGCGTGAACGGGGCGGGGAAGTCGACGTTGATCAAACTGCTGGCGGGCAGCGAGCCGCTCTCGAGCGGTGAATATCGCCTGGGCCATAACGCCGAAGTGGATTACTTCGCGCAGGATCAATACAAAGAGCTGGATCCCAACTCGCGCATGCTGGACGATTTGCAGGGCGAGGCGCCGCGCTCCACGAACACGGAGCTGCGCAGTCTGCTGGGATGTTTCCTCTTTTCCGAGGACGATGTTTTCAAGAAAATCGGCGTCCTTTCGGGCGGCGAGCGCAATCGCTACGCGCTGGCACGCATGCTGCTGCAGCCTTCGAATTTTCTATTGTTGGATGAGCCCACGAATCATTTGGACATGCGGGCCAAGGACGTGCTACTGGAATCGCTCGAAAAATACACCGGGACCGTAGTTTTCGTTTCGCACGACCGCTATTTCATCGACAAGCTGGCGACGCGGATTTTCGAAGTGGGGAACGGCGAAGTGAATATTTTCCCGGGCAACTACGAAGATTACATCTGGCGCAAGGAAGGTAAGAACATAGACCTGACGTTGCCCACCAACGGTCATGCCGCTGCCAACCCCCAGCCGCTAACCCCTAGTCCCCAGCCGCCCGCCAAACGCGTGAATCCTCTCAAGGCCAAGAAGCAGCAAAGTCGCGCCCGCGAGTTGGAGTCCCAGATTGCCGCGCTGGAGGCCGAGATCGCGAGCGATGAGGAAAGCCTCGCCAATTTTGTGAGCGCCGAGGAAACTATTCGAATTGCAGCACAACTGGAAAAACGCCGCGAGGCATTGATCGCTCTGCTGGAAGAATGGGAAGAAGCGTCGGCAGAAGCATGAGCGACTTCCAGGAGCAGCTCGCGCACCTGCGCAAACGCATCGCGCGTATCGACAAGAAATACTCACGGCCAACCGCCAAAAGCCAACCGCCAACTGCCAAACCCCAGCCCCCAATCCCCGCTCCCGAAGACTGGTTGCATGGCGAAGAAATCACCACCGCGCACGGCGTCCATTACGAAACCGAGAGACTCTACGAACGCCAGCGCCGCCATGGCAGCGTCGGTATCGTGGACCTGGAGAGCCTTTCGCACGATCTGCTGGAGCCGATTTCGAGCGGCCAGATCCGGGGCGTGGCGCCGGAGAAATGGTGCTTCCTGGATACCGAAACCACTGGCATAGCCGGAGGATCGGGCACCTATGCGTTTCTGGTGGGCGTGGGCCGTATCACTCCGCAGGGCTTTCGCGTGCGCCAGTTCTTTATGCGCGACTTTGGCGAAGAGGCCAGCCAGTTGAGCGCGCTCACCGAACATTTGAAGCAATTCGAAGTGATGATCACTTACAACGGCCGTACTTTCGATCAACCGCTGCTCGAAACCCGCTTCCGCATGGTGCGGCAGCGGCCGCCGTTCAGTTCCATGGAACATCTGGATCTGCTTTTCGGCGCCCGCCGGCTGTGGAACCTGCGATTCGACAGTTGCCGGCTGGTGGAGCTGGAAAATCAAATCCTGGGCGTGGAACGGCATGGCGATCTTCCGGGTGAAATGATTCCCTATGTCTATTTCGAATACGTGCGGACGCACGAAATCTTTCGCTTGATGCCGGTGTTTCATCACAACGCCATCGATATTCTGACGCTGGCGTGTCTGACTGCGATTGTTCCTCGCGCGTTTCATGCTCCGGACCAGGCCGAGTTCTCGCACGGTGCCGAAATGATCGGGCTGGCGCGCTGGTGGCGTCAAGCCGAGCAGCACGAAAACGCGTTGGCGCTGTTTCGGCAGGCGATCGAGAAGAATCTTTCGGACGATCTGCTGTTCCGCACATTGTGGGACATCGCGGCGCTGGAAAAGAAGCTGGGACGCGAACATGCGGCGCTTCCGGTGCTCAGCGATCTGGCCGCTGCGCGCAATCCGTGGCGAGCGGCGGCCTTTGTGGAACTCGCCAAATATTACGAGCGCCGCGAACGCAACTATGCACTGGCGCTCGAAATGACGCGCAGCGCGATGGAACTGGAACCGTCCGAAGCAATCCAGCGCCGCGCAGCCCGCTTGGAAAAACGGGTGGGAGCGCCCAAAACGTTTAGGCTTATATGATGAAGACATTTCTGCCGTTGCTTGTTGTAGCGATTTTGACGGGCTGCGCGAAAGCGCCCAAGCTGGACGTGACCTTGAGCCTGGACAAGCAAACCGCCGATCTCATCTTCGTGAAGGTGAAGGTGGTGAACACCGAAGACCGCGCCACGGTTCCGATCGCCATCGAAGTGACCGGCCAGGCGGAGAGCAACGGCCACTGGGACAAGGCCAGTACGCTGTTGAAGCCCGCCGCATTCGTGCTGAACCGTAAGGAACAGCGCGAGATCACGAAACTGTGGAGAGTTCCAGCCGATGCCGCGCGAACCACGCTGACGGTGAAAGAACAGGAGCGCGGGTTTTTGTTAAAAACGGAACGGGCGGAAAAGGTTTTTTCGCCGCCGGCGCCCGCTACAGCAACGCCTTGAGCTCTTTCCAGGCCAGCCCTTGCGATTCCGCCACGCCCGGATGCGTGATGTGCCCTGCGTAAGTGTTGACGCCCACGCGAATGGCCGTGTTGTCCCGGCAAGCCTGCTCCAATCCCTTGGCGCACAATTCGGCGAGATAGGGAAACGTGGCGTTGGTTAGGGCATAGGTGGACGTGTGCGGTACCGCAGCCGGCATGTTCGATACGCAGTAGTGCAGCACGCCATCGACGAAATAGATCGGATCGGTGTGGGTGGTGGCGTGCGAAGTTTCGAAGCATCCGCCTTGATCGATGGCCACGTCCACCATCACGGCGCCGGGCTTCATAGTCTTCAACATTTCGCGCCGCACCAGCTTGGGCGCCGATGCACCGGGAATGAGCACCGCGCCCACTACCAGGTCGGCGTGGCGCACCGAGTCGCGCACATTAAAGACGTTGGATGCCAGTGTGACCACCTGGCTGCTGTAAATATCGTCGAGGGCGCGCAGGCGATCGAGACTGCGATCGATGATGGTAACGGCCGCGCCCAAGCCGACAGCCATTTTCGCCGAGTTGTGGCCTACCACGCCGCCGCCGAGGATTA
>Ga0209006_10002500_pt1 | contig 16772 bp, 21 predicted proteins | sample JacPin_JW_Ref_O2_FD_188567 | JGI IMG/M metagenome (GOLD analysis project Ga0209006, IMG submission 188567) | Forest soil microbial communities from Algoma, Ontario, Canada - Jack Pine, Ontario site 1_JW_Ref_O2 (SPAdes) (version 2) | ecosystem: Environmental > Terrestrial > Soil > Boreal... | reverse complement strand
GCATGACCGAAACGAACAGCGTTTCTGTCGCCTTCACTGGGGATGACTATACATGCCGGCCCACTAGCACGTCAGTGTCTACATTCTACCCTTTTCAACGGTATTTACGCCGTCCGGGTGAATTAGCGGACTTCCATCACCTATAAACGATGTTTTGATCATGCAAGACGGAAAATCGCAGCCTACGGGTCATGTTGGGGAAATTTGGCTGCGTGGACCAAATGTGATGAAGGAGTATTGGCAAGATCCAGGTAAATAGAGAATATTATCTTCTTTCTATAATAAGTGTCTGAATAACGGAGAAAGAATCCACTGCAAGGGCGATCACCAAGGATGGCTGGTTGCGAACGGGTGATCTAGGCATGCTTGATGAAGAGGGGTTCTTGTATATTCGTGACCGCAGTAAGCTTTATTTGATTTTTCCTATTTTTAACAGACAATTATTGATTGTTGCATGTCATAGTAAAGGATATGATAATTTCCGGTGGCGAAAATATTGTATGTGCCTCCGTAAGTGGAGTGCAGGGGTTGCTAACACATTTGTATCACAGGACTCCGTCTCTGTAGAAAACGCTCTTTCTGCAGATCCTCGAGTGATGGAAGTGGCCGCGGTTGGTGTTCCTGATGACCGGCTTGGGGAGTTGGTCGCAGCTGTAGTCGTCCCGAAACCAGCGTTCAAGGGCCGACTGGCCGAACAAGACCTGGTAAGATTGGCTCGGGAACGGTTAGTTCCGTATCACCGGCTAGCCGTCTGGCTTGATACTGAACCACGCGACAGTCTTCCCAAATTCGCGGTTCCTGTTATGGTTGTGATCCAGAACGAGCCATTAAGTGTGTATGACTCCGACACAAGGGAAATATTTGTTGACTCATATACGATACGACAGAGCGTACCCCCACAGAGAAAATCATCAAGGGCGGATTACGCATCCTGGCAAGAGAGGAATGGACAAGGCGTTCAGCAGCAATCAGGATACCACGTGTCAAATTATAACATCTCGTAACATGCACCTGTACGTTGACACATCTGTAGAAGAGAACAGCTCCAATATACAGAAAAGTCGGGATTACGGCCTCGGGGACACCTAATCGTTTTGCGTTAAACAAACTGTGCAGTGACCAACCTTGGAGACCAATGGCTTCCGTCACTTGATTTATCCACATCTCAACTGAGATTATGTATCGGCCTCACCATTTCCAAGTTCAATGAAACCACTTCCGCTAGCGTCTCCGACGACAGCGCAAACTGATCGTATGGAACGAAAATAAGAGACGCTTGAGGTGAAACAGACGATGCGGGATAGCTGGCGAGGGGCATGCTCAAATAAATGAATACCGACAATATGAACAATATTGGATCCGTCGCCGTCGGCGTGCAACACGTGATGTTGATCGCGATCGGACTCCAAAGAGGTAAATTCACACGCAGTTCACCCACAGATGATGATCGATCTTCAGGTTGGAATGCAACCAATTGATAGTAGTTGTGTTCCCGCTGTGGGTGTTTCTGGCACACATTCAGGTATTACTTTTTCCGGTCTCCAGGCACTCAGCGAAAAGAAACCATACGTTTGGAATATCACGTATTTCATTCTCCCCGACATTCGTTTTCTTCTTGCATGCCCCTTTGGCATTAATGGCACGCTGTGTGGATTGGGCCTTGAAGGCCTATTCTCTACTCGTTTTTGCTACGTTCGTATGTCGCTTCACCCGCGCAACAGTCGTTCCTTTCCTTGATCCGGTATGTCAACATCTGTTCTCGAAATCCTATTTTTTACCAATAATACGTTAGGGATTTTTCTTCGATTTCAATCCGCCAAATCAGCCTGTCCCTATTCCTGTCACCAGTAAGTCTTCAGCTATGTTTAGTGCCCATCACCTAACGAGCTCTACTAGCGCAATGTGACACTATCCATTTGGAATGGGGTCGAAGTACTGCAACAGGGCAAGTGTTTGAGAAATGTGATTAAGCCGCTTCCTGATAGGACTCTAGGCCAAATCCAACTGCTCCATATACACTCCAAATATACACATCGTAGGCCACCGTTTTTCCTTTGTTTTATGGATGGTTTGCCTGAATATTGGTCATAGAACTTTTATAGTTCCTTTCCTTGTTGATGCGGGGAGTGGCCTGACTTTTGTACGTTACCTGAAAAATTTGGGTCAGAGTCGACGATTGATTCGTAGTTAGGATTGGGCAGTTCCATTTGCACCGGGAACACAAGTAAGTCAACATTCTATAGCACATCAATCCTGCATTGACGCAGTATTCTTAGTATCAAATATGCATGGTGTGCCCTCTTCTATTTCCATAGGTAGCGTTCTCGAACAATCTTCTACAGTTTGATAAATATGGCATAACGGGTGGCTGCCAAGCCATCTACACTGTGATCCAAAACACGACTGTCGCAAATCCAACCTGCCAAAATGTGACGTTCCCCTCAGCAGCCATGGACATCATTGGCACTGTGCAAAATGGGCCCATATCTCAGTTCGGATGGGTGGATCAGGTTTGGTTCTTTGTCGTCTGGTTTTTTCGCGCTTCTGAAAAGAATATACCCGTCAAGTGCACCGATATCTCGATCCAGCCTCAGAATGGGACGCCCCCGTATACACTCACGGTACGTTATGTCACTATTCTCCATATTGTGGTTAATCTTACCAGCCCACAGGTTGCTCCCAGCCTCCACCCTCCTTACAATCTCACGTCAGATTCCATGCATCCGATCAATTGGACTGTTTCTCTGGTTTGTCGCGCTTAAATTTCACTAATCTGCTGTTCTGACGACTCAATTTCAGTCATGGGCATCTCCGTTCTTCCTGTCCCTAGTGGATTCAAAGGGTAATGTATGGGCTAATGGCCCAATGCATAGCGGGATTGGATCGACTAGCTGCCTGGATACAGATTCTCCGTGAGCGTTATGCTGTTCTTCCGTTTGTTAACCATCCGTAAACGAGTTTGAGTAGCCCAAACAACCGTGCCAAACATGTCGCGATAGGCGCAGGAGTCAGTGGCGTCTTTGGAGGCCTGTTAATCGGACTTGTTGCAGCGAGCTTCTTCTTAAAAGACCGATCTCGGCGCCGAGAGAAAGAAATGATGTTTATCGCCAGAAAATTCCCCATTTCGAACGTGGATGACTCTGACGCCGGACATCGTTCGTCGCGTGTTGGACTGACGGCCAACCAAGGCGCCGATTCGTTGGCTGGGTCTCCTCTCAGACTGGAAGGTCGCTCGATAAAGCCATATGACCGATTTCCATCATTGCGGGAGTTACAGACCAGGGACCTTCCCAACCTGCCGGATGGTATGATTTCCAGCACCCCAGCAACGTCGGGCAACAGCCTCTTTTCTCCTCAAGTTGAACGACTACGATCGCCCGCCGTATATGTTGTGCATCACGACGGAGGCGGCGCGCCTGTTACCGTGTACACGCAAGGAGAGACTGAAGTTGTTGAATTGCCGCCTATCTATGTGGAGGGCTCTTCGGGTCAGCAGGGATCTTTGGATCAGCTGGGAGAAATAGATGTGTCTCCCACTGAGAGGATCGAGAAACAGGCCGTCTCGCCGTGACAGGGCACGTCAATTATTTATTCATTTGACTTTTGCGTTCTGGGCCACAACATTTGCCGTTCGACACGAATTGGTTATCACCCTCATTTATTTATTTGATACCACCATTTTCTTTGTATATTTACCTGTATCGAACACTGAGCCAATCAGCATACGTCGTTTGCGTTTCGAAAGGCAGTCAAATCGGCCACAGGCTGAATCTTCAACTACACAATAGCTTCGATTGACCGAATCACAGCGTAGAAAATCTGTTGAGCGGAAAGCTATGTACTGAACGAATGAGGGACAAATCTCCACCCTGTCCGACTAAAATGAAGGTAAGTACTTAGTAGTAATAGTAACTGTCCGACTGAAATCATAATAAGTATAGTCCGATGGCCACAACTGTCCCGCTAATGTCATCCTATCCGTATCTTGAGATGCTTTAAATAAGTAGAAGGTCTCGTCAGTTACACGGTGGCGGCACTGCGACATCCATAGCATCCCAAGCATTTGGATATGTGCAGCCGGCGATCGGGGTTGGCGCTCCGGCTGTGTCACTAGAATCGTACCACCCGTCACCGACGGTCACACTAGACGATGGTGTCGCAGTCAACGTAGGTGGAGCCAACGTTATGACGCTTCCTGTTGGGGTATAGGTTGGTAGGACGGCTTCGCCGACACCCGCAATGCTACTCGGAGGCCATTGTCCAAACTCAGCTACAACTGTAGCTGCGACCTGCCCTGCTCCCGCACCGCCGGTTTGCCATGACTCATATACACCGTCAAAGGCGGAACCTGGATCACCCAAGGCAGCACACACCCCAATAGATAGTCGGGGATCGGTGGGTATGAAACCTTGCTGGAGGCCAAGTGAATAGGACCAAAGCGGTGATTCCACAACGCCGGACGGCCCGAGGGCAATCTGAAAGTGTTTCAGTTTCAGAACGACAAACGCCGGATCATCACAAGGACAAGCGTACCTTCCATGTCCAGAAGAACCATTCTCCTAGTCCATCCATACTGGCCAGTGCAAACTGTTGTATGCCTTCCAGCATAGTGTTATTCCAGTTGGAAGAATCTTGCCAAATTGCACAGTCCGAAGACGTGGCTGGATCACCAACACCCAGCAAGTACAATCCACAGTCGTTGAATCCAGTGCTGAATTCGCCCGCGATGGTCACTCCAAACGCTTTTTGACTGTTTACCATCATTAGTGGACGGAATCATGTCGAATGAAAGACATTTCTGATACCTGTCATTCAATGAAGATCCCCAAGCGTTACATGCTGTGCCTGGCCAAGTGCCCCCGGTGCCGTCCTCGCCGATAGGTGCAGTATTATCGGTGCCATCAAACGCGAAGTATGGGTGTGTATCAAGAATGACTCGATCAGTTCCAGTTAAGAGTCCGGCCCAGTTGGCAACGCCGGAAAACCCGTCGTGGATGGCAATATATGGTCCATTACCAGCGCCAAATCCAGTGATACCACGGACGAGGTCATGCACCTCGAGGTAGCTGAGAAGAGCGTCAGGCATATTACAGCGAAAAAGGAGGTAAATGCAACGAACAAAGTTTCCAAATTGTCTTGCCCGATAGCGGATAGTAGCGGCTCGTTAATAACACTGAAGATCTGGACAACATTTTGATATTCGGGTTGGGCGATGAATTCTGTGAAGATCCGGATATAATTCAGCATACGCTGGGCGTTTGCTATGCCCATCACGCCGTCCAAGAAGTTGATCACGCCGTCTTTTCCGGAGTGGTTGAAGCCTATATGTAAAGGTAAACCTATGTTCACAGTCGGGGAGAGAGATACCGACCATTCTGAGAACCTGGGCTAGAGAAAGAATTAGTCAACCAGTCGAATAAGGCATAAAATAGCTCATTACCAGGTATGTAAATCGAGATTTATCCTCAAACCATACTTCCGTGCCCATGCAAAGGCTTGTACAATATACCTGCCGTTCATTCAGTCAAAGGCTAACCAGAAGTAGCAATAAATCGTACTTCCAGCTGGTTTGTGCCAGGAACGGTTCGCCCGGCCACGTTTCAATCGCCCAGTAAGGGATTGGCAACCTAATCCAGTTCAGCCCTGCACCTGCTATTTGCGCAAAATCTTCCTCGGTCTGCCAAATGGAATAAACTGGGTACAAGATGGAGGCGGGGAACGAGACTGACGATAAAAGTATTGTAATGAGTCTCCAGCTGACTGAGGCCACCGTTTGCGGTGTCTGCGGCCATCAAGGTACTAAGAGTCCATTCGTCCACTGCACCAGGATACTGTTGATAGATTGTAGGCGTTATGAAAGGTTCCATGACGAACCAACCACCGAGGTTGACGCTAACATTGACTTTAGGAATTTTCTAATTCTCGAATGTTGGAAAAACTATACCCATAGACGTGATCGACGCCCCAGGTCCATGTGGAGTTCAAAGGAGGAGTCCAGGAATTAGGCTGAGCGTTGTCATTGAAAGGATTGTCAGGATCGTACACCCCTGGTCACAAAACGGGACGTTAGTAAGGAACTGAGGGAAATAGCCATTCGAGCCTATACAGGAAGAAGGGGGGAAAGTAGTTACGGAAAGGGCATCCACGTCGGGATGAATGAGTGAATCATGAGAAATCCACTCCTGATAGGCCGTGAATCACATGGAGATACGCAAACCAGAGATGCGGTAGCAGTGAACGCCGAACAACTTACAAAAACCACCAAACGAATTGTTGTAGATAAAGGTGGATCCATTTGCTGTTGTAATGGTAGAGCCGTCGCCACCTGATATTGCGCCAGTGGACTGTGGCCTGCCGGTAGAGCCGGGGTGTGCGGGGCCAGTTTGAGAAGGACTAGACGCGGTAGAGCTTGTAACGGCGGCGTGATGTTGATGGGGCTTGATGACAGCAAAGTAGACAGGAAGGATCACGACGAGAATTAATATGACGAAGATAACAGGGATGATGAAAAGAAGATAGCGAGGGCGTTTTGAACGAGGACCACCGGCAACATCTGGGTCGGCATAGTCTTCGGCCTTCGTTTTTTCTGAAACAGGAAGAAGGGGTGAGGAATTGCTGGGTGTTGGAATGTAGGAAGAATCGCGGGGAGTGGACGTCTCTGATGCGAGATATGATGCTCTGGGGGGTTCGAGATCATTCACAGCGTTGGGAGGTTCGAGGTCATTCACAGCGGTGGGGAGTTCGGTAACATTCACAGCTAAATCTGAATCTGAAGGAACGTCGGGTGCTGGCTCAGCGTTCGCATTGGCGAAAGGATCTTGTGCGGACTCCATGATGGTGAGGGAGGCGAAGAAGGGGTGGCACTGATTAGGCCTCAAACTCTTGCAAACTGCCAAGACGGGCTGGCTCGCGCCAGCATTTGATGAACACTTTTCTGAAATGTTTCTCGCAGACGAATCCTCAGCAAATGTCTCAGTCCTGGGCCTCCTGCCCTGCGGTCGAATGAGATTTAATATTTTCTTCATCTGGTATCATTTTTCACCGTATTGCGCAATACCTGCATCTCCGGTTTCATGGGATCGCTTTGTTTCTGATTCGGGTGGGCTAAGGGCCTTGGTACTGGTCTCTTGCAAGTCCATGCTGAATTCAAGGTGATCATTATGACATTACGTCCTCTGAAACAATGGCAAGCCAAAAAGAGCACAAGGAGCACCTAAAAATACAAAGGTCAGATTTTCTATTTGTGATTGACGTTCAACGTTCAGAGTCAGTCTAACACAAACTAGATCTCGGACAATTAACCAGTAAATGGTAGGGGAAAGCATCTTGCGAGTTCTCAGCTCATTATTACAGGATTATAGGTGACGCCATCCTGTTTGTCCAGACTCCCTGTCCGTTCCATGCATAACAGGTTTCCAGCGTCCAGCAACTCATCGTTTCGCGTCGCGCCGTGAACCCGTATTCCCCGCGATTCTTGAATGAGATCGATCAACAGACCTATCTCCTGAGATTTGTTTGTGAGGTCAAAAGCCGTCGATTCAATAATGCCGGTTTAATAGACCATGGTTCGAGAACACGCCAAGTTAATCGACTCGGTACCGCTAAAATTTTAGTGGTATTGGTTCTATTTCGGGTGTGTATGACTTTTTTCCGTTCACTATCTTTGTACTTCAGGTGACATTCGCTTTGCTGGTCCGGAAAAGTGCCTTACTTACTCAACACGATCGCAATTCATTCTGAGATGCCGCCCATCCTGTGTACCTCAAATGTCTCCGTCCCAGCTAAAGATTCCATCTGATCTCGGGACTTGACACTGCAAGAGAAGACAAGCTCTCGGCTACCGTGATGGTTTGTAGAAAGCAGCCGAATAACCCTCGTTATTAAAACGGCAAAGGCTATGTAATCATCACACCGCTCGTCTTACCCAAATATTGTCTCCTCCTTTTGTCCGAGTTATAACATACGCGGCCATCGTTTTTCACACAGTAATTTCCCATCTCTTTCATCACGCTGCATTAATAGCTGGGCGAAAACCCAAGATCTCCTCCCTATATTGATCCTTTGTGATGCCCCCTGCAAGAGATCAGGCCGATCCATCCAGCCCTGGCAATCAACGAACGCAGGAAGTACTTCAACAGATTGTGACGGGAAGGAAGAGCTGGAAGACACTCCGGGGTGATACTGAACCAGTATGGCCTCCACAACTCGAGGCGGCCTTGATTAACGGTGCGTGTCTTTGTGATGCACATTCGTCCAACTTTCCCACAATTTCAGGCTTGGAGAACTACCAGCCTGACAACTCCAGGGAGACGAGATTACTTGGCAGATTCCCAAAGAGGAATAGGTTCATATCGGACTATATCTTCACTGTCACAGGAAAGCGGAGGACCGCCAAACAAGTCGGTAGTCGTTTGCAACAACTCAGGGATACTTACGCAGGTGAACCGCGTGAGTTCAACAGTCATGTCATGAAATATGACTGACGTTTCATCCTTTAGTGTTGAAGCTTCTGTTGCACACTCACGAGGACCACGACCTCGTGTCAAACCAACCGTCTTCTCCCAACCACCAAGCTTCCTCCGAGTCAGACCGACCGGCGCTTCGATCATCGAGTAATAGCTCTGCATCATTGAGCTGTCCCGTTTCCCCGCCAGAGACCAACCCGCTAACCTCGAAGGTCTTCTGCTTCGATCCGGATGCCTCCCTACTTCCCCAAACAACGGTCTACATCGATATTCTCCCCGCATGGTCGCACCCCTGTGATGCCGATTTTGCTGCTGAAGGCTCTCTTCCGTCAGTCTCGCACCTTCCTGAGGGCAGCCACGATGAGGGACGCACCTTTCGACCTTCACCCTACCCGAGATCGCTATGGAATATTGATCCCACGCTAACATTTATCTCACCTTCTACCATCAATGCCCACTCGATTTATACTGTTTCTGTCGATGAGCTCGTCGTCCACACGGAAATCACGGATCTGATCCTTGTAGAGGGCCTTCGAGAATGTAAGGGTGCTCTTCTCTACAGTACCCCGTTGGTCCCGGGGTATTGGAAGACAATCTGTCGGAGTGCAGGTCAGCCAATTTGCACAGCTTTCTGCTTATCACCAATTAAACCATCCGTGTACTAGATCCTACGCGGTTTACCATCGTACAAAGTATCGTGCCCAATTCTACACCACCACCGTCAGATCCTATCAGATCCACTGACGTCGCCGTGATGTTCTCCGCCACTTACAAATTCAACTTCCCTGATGGAATGTCGTCACTGCCTGCTTCACCTCTCACCCAGCCAGGTTCCTCTACAGATATGGATGTCACCAATCTGCAAGTATTCTCAGAGTTCTCGTCAACCAGCCACATTTCCGGAAGCACCGTAAATTCATCTCGCTCGATTCTTTCTTGTGGAGAACCTGAGCCTTATTATCGGTTCTACGATCAAGCCGAAAGCAAATCGTCACGGAATCGAAGCGATAATGGTGCTTCCAATGCTGCGTCATCGTCGTGCTTCCCGACCGAATTGTCTAATTATGTAGGTCATCTCTTCCTTTCCAAGCTCGATCTTTTGATAAATTGTGATTTCTAGATACTGTAATATCTACCGGTGGCAATAAAATGGCAGATCTTGCACATATATAAATGTGTGTCAGATACAGCCTCGCCACAATCTAACCTAACCTAGATTGTACCGGAGGTGGGGAGCCAAGGACTAACTACATAGATGCCAGCACGAGGCGGGCTTGACAAAGTTGACACGCTCAGTGGTGTCTCATGCAGTCTCTTGTATACCCTTGAGATAATGAAAATTCGGATTCAGTATTGGTGCAGAGAGCACTCTGTTGGAAACTTCAATCTCGCTAAATGAACTTCGAGCTCCACAGTGCCTCACCCTGCCTCGCCTCATCACTTCCACCTCCATATATCTTGGTATTGACTATAAAATAGATTGTTGGCTCGCTTGTTCGGAACGATGCGAAAGAAGCTCCACATACCAGTCTTTAGCAGGGAAATGATCTGAATTCTAGTCGCGAACTCTCTTGTCATCAGCGTCACATCAGTGTTCTGATTAATTCCTCTTGTAATGCCCCTGGCAATCATATCTTTCCTCTCTTGAACCACCTCAGCGGCGTGTGCGGAGGCAAGGACGTCGACCCACGTTCGCATGGCCATACCACTCGCCATCCCCTCCCATTTACTCATCGTCAATATCATGTTCGTGATTGCCCCAACTATCACCGCCGTTTCACCCTCTGCCTGCGCTATCGACTCCAAGCCTATTTTCGTCTCCGGAAAGTGCTTTTGGATAGTTGAGACGATTGGTCCGAACGACACACCGTCCCCAGCCTGTCCACTGCCAGCGCCTCCAACTATCCACGCCTTTGCTTGGTCTATGCTGCTGTAGATATCGGATCGCAAGGTTGGTGACATAGCCTTGGCTTCTTCGGTCTTTTTGGCATTGGCCAGGGTACTGCTGAGGTTTCGAAACATGTCAAGAGTCCGTGCAGATGATGTTGGGTTCGCTGTGACAAACAGTGAGTCAACGTCCGACTTTATTATATTTGCCTCGTGCTTGATTCATGCGCAGTTGGATAAGCGCTTAAGCCCAGCTGCAGGCTGGGCAGCCCAATACGTATGAATTCAAAAAAGGATATATATGTTAAGTATTTAATTACTTGGGACATAAGTACGTACATAAACAAGGAGCGCGAACAGCAATAGAGGACGAGGAGATAAGCAGTTCGTATCAGCGACAATCACCACGATGCATTCGAGGCGCAAAACTTCAGGACACCGTAAAGTTCGAGGACGTTCCCGTAAATGAAGAGATCGAGCCAGTGATTGCCTCCTTTGCGTCACCAAAGTAACTAATACGATACGTACCCGCTGGAACAAGAGTGGTTAGAACTAGACATAGCGAAAGATGTGGCTCCTTTCATACCTTCTGTGCCATTTTCTATTGTCCTGCGAGTGAAGAGCTAAGCAATACTGAAACGAGAGATAGAATGTCCTACCCACCATGAAATGTTAACCATGCTAGTACCGAGGATCTAATGAAATTTAATGTAGGGCTGGGCATACATACAGATCAATACACACCGTGTCGGTTCTGTTCCACTGGTACCGCGTTGACGGATGCGAATCTGATCTCACTGGTGTCCATTGCCCAGAAACGAACTGATCGATCGTAAGGAACGTGCCCTCCAATCTCAAGTTGTTCTGAATGTAAAATTACGCGACATAGCCAATCGGTCAATGTTATTACATATGACAAAAAAGATTCCACTAACTCGAGGGTTCGCTCCGACAAATGTGGCAAGAACCGTGTCGCCTGCCTCGTACGGCGTGGACTCCACGTCAGTGAGCACTTGCCCGAAACTCTCTCCAAGTGGGGGAGCATCAAACAGAACTGGGGTCTTCGAATAACGGGACATCAGTTTGACCCACAAAGGGAGCGAGTAGGGGAACCGTTCACCTGCAAAGAGATCGCATAGGATGTCTGCTCTGGTGGAGGGGCGTCCGATACGGGGGTCCCCGTAGCATTGTCTGCAAGGTACGATACGAGACTAGTATATTTGTCGATGTATGCATCCAAGGTATCTTCATAAATTTGAATGACTTCTTTCCAAAATACGGACAGGTAACCGTACTCACATTGACCATAAATCGTCGATGCTCCTTCATACCTCTGGACGCCGTATTCTTCTAACGTAGCAATGTAATGACTGTAGGTATTTGCTGGGCCAGCCACGACTACGTATGCATCCTCGCCTATAACACCTTCGGATATTAATTGGGCGCGGACCGCTTGACTGTTCGTGCGTGTTTGAAGGACGCGAGAAAGAACATCAGATACACAAAAGACGATAATCACGTCGATTCTTACCGAAGTCTCCTCCCAGACATAGTTGTCAGCTCCCCAGGAATAACGAGTATCACAAAATTGCCCAAACGGAACATTTGAATGTCTACTGTGTTGGGAGACCACTGATAAGGTAGATGTGCGTAACCCTGGTATACCTCGCTCAGAGGCAGAAGTGTAAGCAATATATTGACTGAACGAACCGTGTTCAAAAGGATGGGCTTTGGGTATTGGCAAGCAATTTGTTCAGGATCCGGATTAGGAGTGACGAAACCTGATAGTTCAGGTAGAAGATGATCAAGATGAAATAGAATACGCCATGGTAACGCACCCTTGACAAGTTCCCAGAACGGATTCCTGTACACATCCATTCCAACTCACGCAAATGGGAACTGAACATATAACCACTCACTGAGGTTGTGACGAATTGTCACCCTGGACGAAGTCGAATGCCCCAGGTCCATCACTGTTGGCATCACAATCGTCAAATCTACGAATCTCGCAATCCTCTGATACAATATAAAACCTACGTTGTTCCGCCAGCAAAAGAGAAACCTAAAAAACTATGGCATCAATAACGCGTGACGCCAAAAAAAAAAGGTTGAACTATTGTTACCCATTGCCGGAGGACAAGTTTGCACAGAAGTGCCGTTCGGAAGTGTGAATGTATGGAACGACATGTTCAGGTAAGTATGAACACTCTTGACAGTCCCAGTCACTGGCAGCAGGGGTTGATTCATGATCGTCTGTGCACCTTGGAATTGGAGTTCTCCAATTATTCGATCGGATTCAAAATCTGAGATCAGGAAGCCTGGACCACTGCGAGAAGATGGGTTTTGCACTCATGTTATCGCTTCGAACGTGCGTGAGCATACGTACCGACCGTGGCAATCCTCGACGGTTCCGCCGCAAGTGGATGAGTTAAACTGACAGGGCTGGCCGTCGTAAGGCTGACCCGGGCTTTCACAGAACGCTCCAAGGCTTTTAAGGGAAGATCAGATTCAGGCTGATGTATAAAACGGGAGTGCACGCACGTATTCGGACTAGTGTCTCCAACATTTGCTAATTGTACTAATCAGATCGCATAATCAGTTTGAAAGGCGAAGAGGAATACCCTGCGAAAAGCCGGCAACAAAAGTCGTGTTTCCAGGCATGGAATTAGGCTCCACCAAGTCTTACATGCTGGTTAGTAAAAGCTGACAGACAAAGACGCCAAACCGACTTACTTTCGTACATATAGGCAGCCATACCCTTGTTATCGCCACTGACCAAAGTGTTATTCTGTCATAGACAATGTCATGAACAAGATCTTTGACGAAATGAAATGCAGAAACCTCATAAAGGCTGGTGCCATGCACGGCAAAGAAACTCAGGAACCCTCGAGCGTTGCCGCTCGCGTCATTGAATCTCAAAAGTGTCATGTCCTTGTCCTGGTCATACTGATACATTGCTCTCTCTGTCGCTGGGTTTGCCAAATAGGCCGAAGGGGATCGGTTTATATTGGCGTTCAATATCGTAGTGTTACCCAGACCGAGGCTCCCAGGTGCGAGACTATTGTGCGCTCTTTGAGCCGCAAGGACGGACCCCGTCACAATGGCATCTGCTGTCTGTTTCACATAACCCAAGGCTGTGATCTGGGGAAGGAGGTTCTCCAGATAACCGCCTACACCGGAGTGCTGGTGGGTACCGACGAATGCGATGTTGTCGTTCGTGTAAACGCCCGGATATTGGGCAGAAAGCTCAGAGACAATCGAGCGGCGTACGCCAGTATCTCCCATGGCAATGTCTGTGAAAGATGCGTATGAGCAAAGAAGTTGTGGGGTCACATAATATGAGCTCTGCAAGGAAATGGATCGCTTTATGTTGGACTAGCGTTCATTACGCGTCATGACCGCATTGTCAAGATTTACAAGTTTACCATGCTTCTGCAGAAACGAAACCATGGTTGCGCCCAAGACAATAGTACGCACCAGCATTAATAAAAAGTATACGATTTGAGGGCATTGAAGCATCAGCTACGATAAAAGCGCGGCATCGTTCGCGCATATGTAGACCTGTATCTGTTTGCGCTAGAGAAGCATAACCCTTGAATGGAACGTTAACGCTCGAGGTCCTGAGTGTAGGATAAAATATGGCATCACCATCATGTTTGTCTCAACTACGGGTCTTTGATGTATTATTCAGTGTCATCCAAGGACAGATCGAGAGTATGCATATGTACCCAGTTATGTCTCCAATTCCTGAGCTTCGAATGAGGCATCGAAGGGAGACAAGAACAGGGCTAAAAACTTACCAAGACCCAGCAAATACTGTGCTGACACCGCCTGAATTCCTGAAGCGCCATTATGGGACAATAAAGGATTCGATGCCAAGAATGCTGTCAAATACAACACAAGAGCATTCATCGCATCCGATAAGGAAGACGAGATGCTCCAAATATCGACGAAATATCCACCCGCGAGAGGCATATTATTGGAGTAGTTAGAGTTATTCTTGTGTCGTGGTGATGCATGGCTATTCTTTTACGGAACTGATGGGACCCGCGGTGGTCGTGACGATCAGAGGATGATGTGCCGTTGACGCATGTATTCCCAGTTAGGATTGGTAGCAACACGCTGTAATCACGAGGCGAGTTAAAAGTGTGCGTTCTCGGTATCATGAGCGCAGAAGGTTAATCAGGGCGCAGAATTTAAAGAGGAAACGTGAAAGGCTTGCTTCAGCCATACTTCGATACCTTCCTTGTGTGCGAGAAGACAAGGAAGAAAAAGAAGGTGAAATTACGTAAACCCATTCGTTGCCACGTCTCATCGCAACTGAGGACCTACACTTACCATGAACATGCAGCTGGCGTCAGTATGACTGGGCTACACTCATTATTTGTGATGCCACACGGGCACACCTTGCCAACGGTCTGAAAGGCCACGCTTTCAATTGCCGTATATGTACACAATTCAATGAACTGATACCGCAATCAGTTACCGGACCAACAGAAACGCCACCAAACACTGGAATGGCTTGACTTGACGGTCCTTTGCTCCCACAGAGTGGTCAATCCTGACCGATCACTCACGATCACTCACTATGTCTGCGACCAAGATAACTAATTTGAAAAAATTTGAAAAAGAGCCTGACCAAATTTCAAAGGTAATCGAACTTTCTCCCGTTATCTCCTTTCTCTATCGGTTCAGGTATCCTCGCGCTCACCTGCCCTTCGAAGTTCGATCAGATTTCACTTGAAGAACCAATGCCTTTTTCACGTTCAAGTGTCTTCTGAGAGCGTTATTTCTCACACTACTCCCCTGGTTGAAGCAAGAAGAATCGTTAATGCATGGCTACAGCTGGCCGCCTATCAGAGCACAATGCTCCAAAGGAAATCGACGGGAACAGGCAATATATAAGGGTAGATTGATAAAAAAAGGCATCATGCGCAGATGGTGGACAAATATTGACATGTGCGGGCTGCCCGAAGGGACGTCTTGTACTTAAAGACATCAAGAATTCGACATAGCTGAACAAGGCACAACAAAGTCCACTCGATTATTTAAATAAATAAATGTCTGATGGGTGCACGATAACTCTTTCGAGGACTTGACTACAGCAGAGGTTTCCAACCAGCCTCGCGACATTTCTGAACCAATCGTTTGACTTCCTGTGACCTGGCGCGAGTAGTCACGAGCAGGGTATCGGGCATATCTACGATGACCAGGTCGTCAACGCCCAAACAGGCAATGAGCCGACCGGAACCTGGAACAACGATGCCTCCAGCGACTTGCTCCGTCAATACTGTGCAAAGCAAAGAGTTATCAACGTGCTACACAAAACAATTGGACATACATACCAAGGTGACTATCTCCAAGAATGCGGGGTTGATTGGCCTCCGCGGGTAGTAGCTCCGCGAGAGAAGAGAAATCGCCAACATCGTCCCAGCCTATGCCAAACGGTGTCCAGAAATCCCAGCCATCGCATGGAATCAAGAAGCTTACCGAAGGTAGCAGGTATCACCGCGACTTTACCCTCCATGGCCGCAGGTTCCGCAACGGCATTATCAATCGCAATCTTCTCCAATCCGGGCCAGATCTCATCCAGCGCACGCTGCCTAGTAGCTTCGTCATCCCAACATGAAGCGATCTGCTGAAGGCCATCATGTAACTCGGGTTTATACTCCTGCAGTAATTCCATCAAGAATGACGCCTTGGTAACAAACATCCCTCCATTCCATCTGTATTTCCCGGTAGAAATGTACGACGCAGCCGTCCGAGCATCAGGTTTTTCTTTGAAACTAGAAACGATTCGCGCGTTAGGGGCTTCACTGATGTCTAACTTCTCGCCAAGGCGGACGTAACCGAATCCGGTGGATGGATGCGACGGTGCTATGCCGATAGTAACCAGGTAATCTTTTCGGGCGACTGCGACGGCTTCGGCAACAGCGGAGAGGAATGCATCATCACCGGAGATCATGTGATCCGCCGCAAATGAGCCAATCACTGCGTCGGGGTCCCTGTAGGCAAAATGAATGAGAAACGTAAAAAAAGGTGATGTGAGATTACTCACCGATGCATGAGGACGGCTGCTGCAAGACCAATGGCCGCCATTGACTCCTTAGGACCCGGTTCGCAGAATAAATTCTCGGGAACAAGATCCGGAAGCTGTTCACGGATGCCTTTAACATGTGCTCGCCCTGCTACAACGGTAGTGCGTGCGGGCGAAGAGAGGGGAAGGAGACGGTCCCAGGTGGCCTGAATCAGCGAACGGCCCGTCAGTGTGACGTCTAGAAGAAATTTAGGGTGTCCTTCACGCGAGAGTGGCCATAAACGAGTTCCGGCGCCACCAGCGGGAATAACTACGTAAAAGCCGGGAATGTCGCGTTCGCCGAATGGGAAAGAGGTGAGAGCATTGTCGCCAAGTCGTGACGG
>Ga0209006_10002499_pt1 | contig 16786 bp, 11 predicted proteins | sample JacPin_JW_Ref_O2_FD_188567 | JGI IMG/M metagenome (GOLD analysis project Ga0209006, IMG submission 188567) | Forest soil microbial communities from Algoma, Ontario, Canada - Jack Pine, Ontario site 1_JW_Ref_O2 (SPAdes) (version 2) | ecosystem: Environmental > Terrestrial > Soil > Boreal... | reverse complement strand
CCGCTACTGCGTGCACGAATCCATCGAGGAATGCAGCCACAGCCTGATGTTCCAAGAGATCGTCAACCGCATCGGCGTTGACGTTCCGGGCATGCCGCGTTGGCTGCGTGTGCTGTCGCCGCTTGTCCCCTTCTACGCGGGCCCGTTCCCGAATGCCTTTTTCTTCGGGGTCTTGGCCGGTGAAGTGCCCTTTGATTACTTGCAGACAAATCTGTTGCGGGAGCCCGAGCCGCGTTCGATACACCCGATCATGCAGGACCTGATCGCGATTCACGTCGCCGAAGAGGCCCGCCACATCTCGTTCGCGCACGAATACCTGCACCGGCGTGTTCCGCGTCTGGCGTGGTTCACCCGATTCTGGTTGTCGCTGTACGTGCCGATAGTGATGCGGATGTTGGGTCAGGCGATGGTCGTGCCGCCTCGCCGGTTCTTCCGGCAGTTCGACATCCCGCGTTCGGTTCGCAGGGAGCTGTATTCCGGTGCACCGGACTCGCGCCAGACTTTGCGCAACATGTTCGGCGATATCCGGATGCTGTGCGACGAACTGGGGTTGATGAATCCCTTCGCGCTGATGATGTGGCGTGTTTGCAGAATCAACGGTCCCGCGTCTCGGTATCGCAGTGAGCCGCAGCGCGCGAACCTGCCGAGCCCGGCAAACGCAGCCTAAATCTCCTGCTGCACAACACATCAGGTGATCACACGATCACCTTTTGTTGACCTGCCGTCTCTGTCGCGTGAAAAAGGCATGCCACAACAAGCACATGTGGCCCTGTGCGATACTTCCTGCATGGTTCGTAGCCCTTCATTGGACAACGTCGGCGCAAGTCTCGTCTACCGCATCGGGTCGACGGCGACGTACAAGAAACTCTTCCGCTACTGGTACCCGTTGATGACCAAACGCCTTGGTCAGGGCGACGACGTCCAGTTCCTGAACTGGGGCTATGAGGAAGATCCACCACTCGGTCTTCCGCTTGACGCGGCCGACGAACCCAACCGCTACAGCATTCAGCTCTACCACCAGACCGCGACCCAGGACGGCGTCGACCTCGCCGGCAAGAAGGTGCTGGAATGCAGTTCCGGTCACGGTGGCGGTGCGTCATACCTGACGCGCACGTTTAAGCCGGCCTCCTACACCGGGCTCGACTTCAACGCAGCCGGCGTCGAATTCTGCAAGGAGCGGCACAACGTGCCGGGCCTGGACTTCGTGCACGGTGACGCCGAGAACCTGCCGTTCCCGGACGGGTCGTTCGACGCGGTGATCAACGTCGAGGCGTCGCACATCTACCCGCACTTCGACCGCTTCCTCAGCGAGGTCAAGCGGGTGCTGCGTCCCGGCGGGCACTTCCTCCACGTGGACTTCCGCAACCGCGACAATTTTCCGTCGTGGGAGTCGGACCTGGCGAACTCCGGTCTGCGGCAGGTCTCCTCGCGGGTCATCAACCAAGAGGTGCTGCGCGGCCTCAAAAAGAACTCGGCCCGTTCGAACGAGATCATCAACACTCGCCTGCCGGCCTTTCTGCGTAAGTTCGGCCGCGAATTTGCCGTGGTCGACGGTTCATGGTTTTACAACGACCTGGAACGCGGCGAAATCGACTACCGCGCATACCATCTCACGAAGGACTGACATTCGTATCGGTCGCAGGCGGGCGCACGGACGCCCGCTGCGATCGGCCCTGCAGGCATCTGAACCCGTAAGCGGCGTGGGTTACGCTTTCCGCGGCAACGGGCTATTAGCCGGCAGGTCTTCACGAGGGGGTTCGGCCACATGACGTTGGCTCGCAGGCTCCGATTCCGCGCCCACCTGATGAAGGTTGGCGTCGACGGCGCGGTCAGTGTTGCAAGGGACAAAGCCACCTCGTACGGCTACTCTCTGACCGGCCGGAAAACCGCACCCGCCACCGACTTCGACCCGTTCTCGGCGCAGGTCATGCACGATCCGTACCCGGGCTATCAGTCCTTGCTGACGGGTACTGAGGTGCCAGGAGTCTGGTACAACCGCAAGCGCGGCATCTGGATCATCGCCGGCTATGACGATGTGCGAAAGGCGTTGCGCGACAACGAGGAATTATCGTCGGCGCAGAGCCAGAGCCGATTTCGCGTCCACCTGCCGTCGATGAACGCGGCCGACCCGCCTGAGCACACTCGGCTGCGCAAATTCGTCTCCCGCGCTTTCACCGCTCGCGCAATGACGGCCTGGCAGACGAACATCAACGAGGTCGCCGACGAACTCGTCGACACCGTGATCGCCAAGGGCCACACTGAGGCGGTCACCGAACTCGCCAAACCGCTGCCGACCCGGCTGATCGCCAGGATGCTCGGCATCCCGCAGCAGGATCAGCCGCAGTTCGTGGCGTGGTCGGACGATATGGTGGCGGGCGCCTTCGCGCCGTTGACCCCGCACGGCGTGCGGCTCTCCGCGCGCTCAGGAAACGCGACCGCGGCTATGCGCCGCAGCCTCGACCCGCTGATCGCGCAGCGACGCCTCAATCCCGGTGACGACCTGATCTCGATGATGACTCCCGCCGACGCCGACGATGTGCTGACCGACGACGAGATCTTTTGGAGCGCCGCGATGTTGATCGGCGCCGGCAGTGAGACCACAACGAACATGTTGTCGGGGTTGTTGCTGACGCTGGCTCAGCGGCCCGAGCTGTATGCCCGGCTGCGCGCCCACCCCGAGCTGATTCCGGCCGCCGTCGAGGAGCAGTTGCGGATGGGCTCTCCGGTGCAGGGCTTCTATCGCACCGCAACCCGCGACTACCCCGTCGGCGGCGAGACGATTCCGGCCGGCGCAAAGGTGCTGCTGTTGTTTGCCGCCGCAAACCGCGACCCGCGCCACTACGAAGATCCGGACACCTTCGACCTCGACCGGAATCCGACCGACCACCTCGCTTTCGGCGGCGGTGTCCACTACTGCCTGGGCGTGCCGCTGACCCGGCTGGAAGGCGCTCGGGTGTTTTCCCAACTGCTGCCCAGGGTCGAGGAGATCCGTCTCGCCGGGGACTATCGCTACCTCGACAACCCGACGATGCGCGGGCTGGAGCACCTTCCGCTGGAGTTGATACCCGCCAAAGGCGCCTGACCGGTGAGGCTCAAAGCCCGCGCGGGCTGAGCCAGCTGTCGATTCGTTCGGCGACGGCGGCCCATCCGGGCTCGAGCATCATGTTGTGTCCCATGTCGGGAAAGAACTCCGCCTCGGTGCCGTAGGCCCGGGCAGTGGCGAGAATTTCCCCGCGGGTGTGTGCGCCGTCCTCGTCGGCCCCGAGCACCAGTATCGGCGCAGTCACACGCTTGGGTCGGGGCAGGCGCAACAGCAGACAGTCGATGCCGATCCGCGAACTGTCCTCTTGCAATCGCGCGGCGTACTTACGTACGTCGGCCTCCGGCGTGTGCGGTGAGAAAAATCGCTCGCGGGCCAATCGCGGCGGGGTGATGTACGGCAACGCTTTACCGGTGATCGTCATCTTGGCGAAGTCCGATGGGCTTTGCCGGATCCAGCGCAGAGCGTTGCGGAGGTTTCCCTGTGGCGGGATGGATGTCATTAACACACCGGCCGGGGCGTCGTAGCGCTCCAGATACTTCTGAACGATCAGACCGCCCATCGAGTGACCGATGATCACCGGCGGGCTGGGCAGACGCTCAGCAACCGAGCGAACGTCGTCGATATAGTCGGCGACCGAACAGACCCGCAACGGCTTGTCACTCGGGCTCTCACCATGACCGCGGAAGCTCAACGCCACTGCGCGGTAACCTTTGTCGGCAAAGTAGCTGAGGAAATTCTCGTCCCAACACCACGCCGCATGCCACGCCCCGTGCACAAAGAGCAGCGGTACAGGGTGCGCCTCGCTGACGCTGCCCTTTTCGATCACCTCGAGCACCGCGTTAGCCTATCTGTCCGTTGAACCGGAACCCGACAGTGTCCAATAATCCGTATATCGCGCGTTTTTGCCGTGCCGTCAATTCAGTTTCTTGCGGGCGCGCCGCGCGAGTAGCGGCATCAGCTGCTCGTGTGGCGCAAAGCGACAACACGCCGCGACAAGCTGATTCGCCCGCCCGGGGACCACCCGACACTTACCCGCCTCCAAGCCGTCGATCGCGGCGCGGGCAACCTCGTCGGCGGACTTCCACATGAAGCTGGGCAGCGTTGCGGCACGCTCACCCGCGCTGAAACCGGCTACCACATCGAATCCGGTGTCGACCGGTCCCGGACACAATGCGCTCGCGACGACACCGCTGCCGCGCAGCTCGCTGCGCAGACTTTCGGTATAGGACAACACAAATGCTTTGGCGGCGCCGTACGCGGCATGCCCAGGCAGCGGGTAGAAGCCGGCCAACGACGACACGTTGAGCACGGCACCCCGGCCTCGCTCCACCATTCCCGGTATAAATCTGCTGCACAGGTCGACGACGGCAGCGACATCGACCTCGATGACGTTAAGCTGTTGTTCTGGAACCGATTTCGCCACCGGGGAATGTCGCGTCAAACCCGCGTTGTTGACCAAAATATCCGGTGTCAGCCCTAGCGCCGCGATACGGCCAGCCAGCGCAGCGCGCTCGTCACGGTCGGACAAGTCGGCGGGCAGCACGTACGCCGCAGGACTCAAGCTCTCGGCGAGTACCTGCAGCCGGTCGGTGCGTCGAGCCACCAAGACCAGCTGATGGCCGCGCCGCGCCAACTCCACGGCGATGGCCTCGCCAATACCCGACGACGCGCCGGTGACGACTGCGGCGCGCGTTTCTGCTGGTGCCGGAAGGGACACGCGGTGGACCTTACCCGGCTTGCCGACAACGGAAACATGAAACGGCTGGCCAGCACCTTTGTCGAAGTGTTCAGGCCCAGAACGCGTTACGGACGCGTCAAACGTAGTAACTTATAGGCGGACCGGGGGACTACCGGGGGGACTAGTCGTGAATCGGGGTTGGATGACGCCATGGACGGCCCGTGGGCTGGGTTTGGGCCTGTTGGCGGGTGCGTGTGCGTGCCTCAATGCCGCACCCGCTTGGGCGGACGACGCCGCTGCCTTGACCGTTCCACCCGACTACACCGCGCTGGTGCTGGGCCATGCTTTTCTGCCGCAACCGGACACCACCTACATGCAAGAAGTGATCGACACCTACGTTCATCCAACGTCCACATTCAGCAGCGAACCGACGTACAACATCGTCGGCTCACCCGTCAGCGTGTTCACCCCCGAGACCGATTACGACTCCGGGCTCACCCAGGGTGTCACCGACCTGGATCAGGCGATCACGCAGCAGTTCAACGAGGGCAACGACAACCTGGTCATCGCCGGTTACTCGATGAGCACCTCGGTCGAGACGCAAGAAATGATCAATCTCGCCGCCACTGCCGGCGGCGCACCCGACACGGATGGTCTGAAGTTCGTCTTGGCCGAGGATGTGAACAGCCCCGACGGCGGAATCTTCACACGTTTGCCGGGCATCGGCGGGGTGACCCTCCCGGCGACCCCGGCGGACACCCCATACACCACCGACATCTACAGCATCGAATACAGCGGGGCTTCCGACTTCCCGCAGTATGCCAATAACATCTACGCCGACCTCAACGCCGCCGACGGATACATCGACCTGCATCCCTACCTACTGACCGGCTGGCCGGCGTATTTCAACCCCGACGAGCTCGCCGGCGCCGTGGTGCAACCCACGTCGGACGCGGACGTCGCCACCACTTACTTCCTGATTCCCACCCAGGATCTGCCGTTGCTGGAGGGGCTGCGTGACGCGCCCGGCGCGCCTTCGGTATTCGCCGACTTGATCCAACCGGACATGCGGGTGCTGGTCGACCTGGGTTACAACTGGACCGGCTACGCAGATGTCGTGACGCCCGCACAATATACGTCCCCGGACATCGACACGACCGCAATCGACTCCTATCTCGCCGCCGGAGCAGACCAGGGCATGATTGCCGCCCTGGTCGATATGGGGATCTTGCCGCAAAGCGACCTGTCGGATCTCTCGGATCTTTATCCGTATGTGCCGGATGTCTCGGACCTGCAGACAGGCGCCCTCACGAACGACGCCATGGCGGCGCTAGATGCGACGGCGTCGCTCAACGCGCTGACCGCCGATCTGGCGAGCTCGTCGAGTCCGCTCGCGAGCGAACTCAGCGCCTATTTGCCCGGCGTGGCAACGGAACTCGCTGGCTTCTTCCAGAACGCTGTCGGCCTCCTGTCCTTCTGACACTCGACCGCTCCCTTGAAAGCCAATCCGGTCGCGCTGGTTACGGGTGCGACGAGCGGCATCGGCGAGGCCACCGCCCACCGTCTGCACGATCGCGGCTACACGGTCTTCGCGGTCGGCCGCAATCCCGAGGCGTTGAATACGTTGCGCTCGAGTGGTTTACAGGCCCGTTCTCTCGATGTCACCGATCAGGACGGCGTGGATCGACTCATTGAGGAGATCAACGCCGAGCACGGCGGTGTCGATGTTCTGGTCAACAGCGCCGGTTACCCGCTCCCCCGCCCGCTCGAGCAGGTGGAGCTGAGCGAACTGCGGCACCTCTTCGAGACCAATGTGGTTGCCACACTTCATTTGTCGCAGGCAGTGTTGCCGACTATGCGCGCACACGGGTACGGCAGGATCGTCACGATCGGCAGCACCGGCGGGCGATTCACCAGCCCGGGTGCCGGCGCCTATCACACGGTGAAATATGCCATTGAGGCTCTTTCGTTGTCGATGGGCGCCGAGGTGGCGCCATTCGGTGTTCGCGTCGTGTTGATCGATCCTACCGGGGTGCGAACGCCGTTCGTCAGTTCGCAATTCGAGACCGAGCATTCCTATCCCGACGATGATCCCTACGGCGACTTCAAGATTCGCTATTCCGAGACCACCCGCAGGTTGGCCACAGCCAAGGGTTTGACTGTCGGCGCCGACACGGTGGCCCGCGTGGTGGTGCGCGCCGTCAAGGCCAGGAATCCCAAACCCCGCTACATCGTTGGGGCTTCCGGGAAAGCCTCCCTACTCGCGCGAGCGCTACTGAGCGACCGGATGTGGAACCGCGTCATGACGACGGGTATGCGCGGCTGACGCTGCCGTAATCCCTTCTGCGTAAGCAATTCCCGACATCGCAGGACCCACGTAGCAGTCAGACCCCCAGCGTTGCGCTGGAGGTCTGACTGCGTCTGGAGCTGAAGGGCTTAGAACATGCTCGGTATCAGGCTGGCGAACTCGGCGGCGAATTGCGTGCCCAGTTCGCTCAGCGACTGCGACAGCGCATCCGAGCCCGCGGTGGCACCCAGGCTCGCCAGTAGGCTGCTGAAGTCTGCCGACAATCCGGTGGGGTCGGTGGACCCTGCCGCCGCAGCCACGGGGTCGCCGGCTAGGAGAGCCGCCAGGTTCGCCGGATCGCCCGGGAAGGTGAAGTCGGTCGCCAGGGTCTGAAGGTCGGCCGCCAACGTCGGGTCCGTGTGGCCGTCGAAGCTGTCCTGGAAGAACTTCACCAGGTCGTCGCCGACCAGCGTGTAGTTGTAGCCGCCGTACTCGCCGATGAGCTGTCCGGACGAGTTGTAGAGATCCGGGTCCGACGGATCTGACAGATACGTCAAGTAATTCGGGTCGGTCAGAATGCCTTCGTTGGTGTACAGCGCCGGCAGTTCGGGATTGATGTTGGCCAGCGCCGCGTCGACCTGCGCCAGTTCTGTCGGGCTGAAGTTGTACGACCCGGTCTGCAACAGTGCTACGGCATCGTTAATCTCAGGCTGCGTCGCATTGTTCTGCGCCGCGAAGTCGTTCACATAGCTGGCAAGCGACGAGTTGGTCGGATCCCAGGCGAGGACGTTTTGCAACAGACCCAGCTGGCTCTCGTCGGCCGGTAGGTCGCACACCCCCGGGCAGGCCGGGCTTCCCGCGACGTACGGATCGAAGGCAACGATCGAACCCGCGGTGATGTTCTGGAAGGCGTCGAGAATTTCGGTCCCGGTGGGTATTTCGACACCCGATCCGTCGAGGCCACCGGTCGGAGCGGTGAACAAGCTGTTGTAGAAGTCTTCGAAGGGTCCGAACAGGTTCAGCTGGAACGTGTCGCCCGCCCACGGCATCAAGCCGGCGTCGGTGCCGTCGGCACCGGTGGTGCCTTCGAAGCCCAACGAGCCTGTCACTCCGCCATCGGCGCTACCAACGTCGGGGCTGGGGTCGACCAGGCCAGGGTCGTCGGCCGTAGTGTAGGTGAAGCCATTTGTCAGATCAGACAGCGGCACCTTCAGCCAGTCGGAGAACAGGTCGAATGGTTGTCCCGTTGAGTTTTGGGCGTTCCCGGCGAGGGCCTCGAAGAAGCCGATGTCGCGGTCGTAACCGGTATCGCCGGTGATGACCTCCGGCGGAGTCATCGGGGCGCAGGTTTGTGCGTCGCAGGAGGAGCTCACCGGGAGCTCAGCGGCCGCCAACAGCCCGAGCTGCTGCGCCAGCCCCGCCGTACCGTTCGCATCGGCAATCGGGTCGATCTCAGGCTGGTCGAGCCCGGAGATCTGCGGCGCAAACGGGAGCGCCATGTCGATGAGGCCCATGTAGTGCCCCAGGTCGCCAGGGTCGGTACCCCAGATGTTCGTGGCGCTGGGGACCCACCAGTCTCCGCTGAAGAGCAGTGAGTCGCCGAAGACATCGATGCCCTGGATCTCGTTGTAAGGGATGTTCACGACATCGTCGAACAGGTTGATCGGGACGTCGGTGAAGTCGACGAGACGGGTCTCCATGCTGCGGACCGGGATATGTGAGGCTTTCGGCGCGGCCGGTGTCAGCACAACGGCACTTGTCGCTGCGACCGCCGCCGCAGCCAGGACATACGCACGCGAAGCAGCCTGCACGGGAGCCCCCCTTCTAACCAGTCAACCAATGCCCGCTGAGCCTACACTGAACACAGTCTGAGATTTAGGCTACCGGTAAGAGTGCCGTGAAGATCCCGTAATGGAAAAGCTTGGCCACGACTTGTCAACCCGGTCAAGATCGACCTATTCGACGCTTTACCGGCTCGATCATCCGCCGCAGGGAATTCATCTGCCGACGCCTTTAATGTGACGCATTGCATTCGCGCAATTCAACGCAAATCGGACCCCCAGCATTGCGCTGGGGGTCCGAATATGCGTTTGCCGGCGGGTTTAGAACATGCCCAGGATTGACTGCGGTACAAACGTCGCAAGATCTGCCGATATCTGGGCCGAGATCTCGGCGAGCACCGCGCTCAGCGCATCCGAGCCCGCGGTGGCGCCGAGGCTCGCCAGCAGGGAGCTTAGGTCCGGCGACAGTGTCGACAGTTGGGAGGGGTCGAAGTTGCCCAACAGGTTAGGAGCCGCGGCGGCGGCCGCGGCAGCGCCACTAGACGCTGAGTCGGCGTATGGGTCGGGGCTGGTCAGCGGAGCAGCCAGGAACCACAGGACCTCGGGAGTCGCGGCATTGAAGTTCCACTCGTTGTTGGTCGCCAGTGCCACCAGGTCGTTGAAAACCAACTGCGGGTCGTAGCCGCCGTACTCCGACACAAGCGGTCCCGTGCCGTCGTAGTCCACGTACGCGGGATCGGTGAAATAGCCGGCGTTGGTGTAGAGGTTCGCCAATTCGGGGTTGATCGAGATCAAGGCCTTGTCGACGTCCGCCAGCGTGTCGCTGTCGAGGTTGTAGATGCCGGTCTGCAGCAGCGCGGTCGCGGCGTTGATCTCATCCGGTGTCGGTTCGTTGACCAGCGACGGGTCTTGGTTATACAGGGTCACCCAGTTGGCAAGCGTCTCGTTGCTCGGATCAGCAGCCGACAGGGCCGCAATCAACTGCGGGATCTGGAACTCGCTGGGGATGTCGCACGCCGCCGGGCAGGCCGGGCTGCCGGCGGTGTAGGGGTCGAAATCGATGATCGACCCGGCCAGCAGGTTCTCGAAGGTATGGGTGACACCGTCGAGAGTGGGAACCTCGATCGGGTTCGACGCGGGGTCCTGCAACAAGCTGTCATACAGGGTCTGGAACGGCTGCAGCAGGTTCAGGTGGTAATCAACGCCATCCCACGGCATGGTGTCGCCGGGGCCGGTGCCGCCCTCGAACGGGTTGCCGCTGCTACCCCAGTTGAGGCCCCACGTACTCCCGTCCTGGACCGAACCGCCGGGATTGACGATGCCCGAATCGCCGGGCCCGAACGTATAACCGTTGATCAGGTCCTGCAGCGGCACCTGGAAGAAGTTGGTGAACAGCCCGAAGGGCTCTCCGTTCGCGTCCGTGGCTTTCCCCATGAGCGCGTCGAAGAACCCGATATCCCGGTCGAATTGGGTGCTACCGGTAATAACGTCCGGCGGTGTCATCGGGTAGCAGCTCACGGCGTCACAGGATGAGCTCACCGGTAGCTCGGCCGCGAGCAATCCAGCGAACTCGTAGTTCAGACCGGGCTCATAGACACCGGCGGAGTTGGTGAAGCCCTCGGTCAATGCGGTGAGCGGCAGGAAGTTGTCGATCAACGCGATGTGGGTGGGGTCGCCCGGGTCGATGCCCCAGAGGTTCGTCGAGCTGGGCACCCACCAGGTCCCGGTGAAGAGGAACGAGTTCGCCATGGTGGCCAGACCGCCACCCTCAAGCTCGTTGTAGGGAATGTTCAGGATGTCATTGAACAGGTTCACCGGGATGTTGGAGATGTCAGCGTCGATCAGCTTGGTCTCCATGCTGCGAACGGCGAGCGGAAGCTGCCGCGCCACTACAGGCGTGACGACGACGGCGCTGACGGCGGCAAGTGCCGCGGCGGCGAGGGCGTAGGGACGCGAAGCAGCCTGCACGGCTCCCCCTTCAAGATCGATCGACTCAACAGGAAATGAACATACAGTAAGAATTTCTAAGTATGTCCAATTTCTGAAGAATTCGCTGGCGGCCCTTGGTGACTCGGCTCACACGAAAGAGGACCATACGCAACAAGAAATGAAACGTCCGATTTATTGGACGAATCTGCTAATGCTGATTGCATTGTTAGCCGTTGAAAATTGGCGCCGATTAGTAGGACGGACGTCTCAGATTTCGCGGAATAGCAGCAGGCCATGGGGACAGCCCGACCCATTGGCGGTCAACGCGATCAGCGCGACCGCCAACGGGCTGTACGGCGGAGATCAAAACACGCACAGCGCCGAAGTCGCCAGGTCCGGCACCCATGCCGCGGTCAGGTCCTCGATCAGGGTGGCGACATCTGCTGACATCCCGGTGGGATCCAAGGCACTGAACAATTCGCCCAGATCCAACGACGTCGCCGCAGGATCGAGGCCACCCAGGGCGCTCAGGTCGAACGACCCCGGATCGAAGGCACCAAACGACACACTCCAGCTCTCAGTCAGCTGCTCAGGACCGAATGCATTTGCCAACGCCGCGAGGTCTCCCGAGAAGTCACTGGGCGCCGGGTTGTTGCTGGGATCGAAACCAAGCGAGGTCCAAAAGTTGTAGAACCATTGCGCCGTCTCGGTGTAGTCCGGCCCGCTTCCGGCGGGCGAGCTCGGGTTGTCGAAGTCCCAGAAGCCTTGCTGCAGGATTTCGATCGCCCGTTGGATCTGATCTTCGGTCGGCACATTGGCAACACCGTTGTCGTAGGCATTCAGCCACGTCTCGATCGTTTCGTTCCCCGGCCACGCACTGTTAATTGCCTGCACGAGGTTGATGTAGTCCGCGTTGGCGTTGGTGATATCGGTGCACTCCCCAGGACAGAACGGGCTACCGGGAGTGAAGGGATTGAAGGCCATCACCGAGGCGGCGGTCAGCGCCTGCACCGCCCGGCCGATTTCCTCAATGCTCGGAATCTCAAAGTTCGAATAGTCCGGTTCCGCCATCAAGTCGTTGACCCAGTTCTCGAACGGCACCCACGGCTGCAGCGTGTACGTCAGGCCTGACCACGGCATCGCGTTGTCGAGGCCCGTGCCCGGGATGTTGTCGAAGATCTCATAAGCCGGACCGCTCGGATCGGTGCTGCCGTCGGCGGCAGGGTCAAAGTAGTATCCGGCCAATACCTGGTCGAACGACACCTTGAACCAGTTGTCGTATAGCGGGAAGTCCTGCTCCCCGCTGAGAATGTTCCCGAGGTGGACGTACCAGTCGAGGCCACTGATTCCGGTGACCGGGCTCGTCGGAGACACCGGCAGACAATCGAAGGCGTCACAGCCGGAGCTTGTGGGCAGCGTGGCGGCGACCAACCCCCACAGTTGCTGACCCAGACCCCCGTCGAAGTCGGTTTCAGGTGCGTTGATGCCGCTCAGTCCCTCGAACGGAACCATGAAGTTCGTCACCGACATGAAATGACTGGGGTCGCCCGGGTCGACTCCCCACAGGTTCGTGCTGCTGACCACGAACCATGGGCCACTGTTGAACAGCGACTCCGCGGCGTACGTCACTGCGTTGATCTCGCTGTTCGGGATGTTGACGATTTCCTGGAACAGGTTGAACGGGATGTTGACGATCGAGGAATCGATCAGCTGGGTCTCGATGCGCAGCGTCGGTAGATGAATGGCCCGTTGCGCTATTGGAGTGACGGCGACAAGACTCGCCGCAGCCAACATTGCACCGGCCACGACATACGGACGCGCAGCAACTTGCACGGCGCGCTCCTCCTTCGATTGAATTAGCTGAATGGCACATGAAGCTAAACTCAGAAAGCCTCAGCTGTCGCTATCGAAGGTGCAGTCTCTTTGGCACCTCATATCTATCTGGCCAACCTCATATTTAGAGGTCCCGAGTAAATGCGCCGGCGATTAGCCCTTATAGTCACGCGGCGGTTGCCGTAAGTGTCGAGATGCGCCACTAAGTATTCGGGTAGTCGGCTCGTACCGCCGCTGCGGCCAGACCGGGCCACGACGCAGCCGGTGCGGCGTCTAGAACACGCCCAGCAGGCTTGACGGCAGCGTGGTCGCGAGGTCTGCCGACACTGTTGTGGCGAAACTCTCCAGCATTGCGCTGAGGTCCGTCGACAGTTGGGCGGGTTCGAGACTGGCCGCCAGTGCGCTCAGATCCGAAGACAGTTGGGAGGGATCCAAGCCGCCCGCCAGCCCCGCGCTGGGGTCGATCGCGCTGGCGTCGACCCCTTGGCCGGGTTGCAGACCGAGATCCGTCCACAGTTGGTGGAAGAAAGCCGTCAGTTGGCTGAAATCAGGACCGGTCCCCGCGGGCGGGCTCGGATTGCCGAAGTCCCAGAACCCTTGTTGCAGGATGTGTACGGAGTTGAGGATCTGCTCTTCGGTCGGGCCGTTGTAGTCGACCCCGGCGACGCCGGCGCCGTCAGCGTAAGCGGCCAGCCATTCGTCGATAATCGGATTGCCCGGCATAATGTTTGAGATGTCTTGCACCAGCGCCGGATAGTTCAGCGAGTCAGGCAAGACGCTGCAGTCGCCCGGGCAGAAGGGGCTCCCCGGCGTGATCGCATCGAAGTCGAGGATCGCTCCCGCGACGACCGCTTGAAAAGCTTGGACGGACTCCGTCAACGTAGGGAATTCGAAGCCGTTGGCGTCGGGCGTGGCCATCAAGCTGTTGATGAAATTCTCGACGGGCACCCATGGCTGCAGCGTGAATGTGTCACCCGACCAGGGCATTGCGTTGTCGGCGCCCGTCCCGTCGAGGCCGAATCCAGGGACCACGGGGCCGCTGGGGTCAACACTGCCGGGCGCGCTCGGGTCAAACGTGTATCCGTTCTGCAGATCTGAAATCGGCACCTGAAACCAGTTGTCGATAAGCGGGAACTGCTGCGCGCCGGTGAGTTCCTGCTCGAACCAAATCGACGAGTCGATCGACGTGATGCCGGTGATGGGGCTCGTCGGGACCTGGGGTATGCAGGACGCGGCGTCGCATGCTGCGTTCACCGGGAGCTCGGCCGCAGCGAGCCCCCACAGTTGCTGGCCGAGGCCGGCGTCAAAGTCGGTTGCCGGGGCGCCAAGCCCAGACAGTTCGGGGAACGGAAGCAGTAAGTCAGTAACTGACATGAAATGCGAGGGGTCCCCGGGGTCCACACCCCAAAGGTTCGTCGCGCTGACAACGAACCAGTTCCCGGTGAAAAAGAACGAATTCGCCAACGTGTCTAGGGCTTGGACCTCGTTGTACGGAATGTTGACGATGTCTTGGAGCAGGTTGAACGGAATGTTGAAGATGGAGGAGTCGACGAGCCGTGTCTCCGCGCTGACAACGGGGAGCTCGGTCACCCGGGAGGAGATCGGCGTGACAGCGACCACGCTGCCCGCCGCGAGTGCTGCAGCTGCCATGACGCGCGGAGGCGTAACAGCCCGCATGACGCTCCTCGTGGTGATTCGTTCAGTGGGGCCTGAACCTACACGAAGAGAATCTCAGTTTCGACCGGAACTGGAGGAATGCGCCCACGACATTCCGTGATCGGGCTCAACAAACGGCGTTGTCCGCAAGAAGTCGGACTGATCTGTCCAACAGACTCGAAAGATTGGCTTGGCGCTGGCGATCTGCCCTCCAGCCAGACGCGGTTGCGGACCCCGCTTGCGCGGCGGGGCCGACGGTCGCGATCGCGGACACTCAGAACAGGCTCGTCGCCAGGCTCGTCAAATCCGGAGCCAGATTTGCGCCGAAGAGTGTGCTCAGGTCCATCGACAGCGCGGTGGGATCCAGCGCGGCGGCCGCAGCGCCGGCGTCGAATATCTGATTGAAGTCCACGGTCGCCGAGCTGCCACCGAATATTTGGACAAGGTCCGGCAATATCAGGTTGGGATCTAGGCCGCCAAATTCCGCCACCGGGGGGTCCGCCACTACTCCGGGGGACACAGCCAGGTAGCCGGGGTCGGTCAAGATTCCAGCGTTGACGACGAGATTCGGCAGCCCAGGATTGATCTCGCTCAGCGAGGCGATGATGCTGTCTTCTGTCTCAGGCGTCAACGTGAATGTGCCGGTTTCGAGCAAAGCCTTGGTGTAATCGATGTCCGTTTGAGTCGGGATGTTGGCATACCCGCCTGCGACGGCGGTCAGCCACTCGTTGATGATGGGATTGCCACCCGGCGTCAGCGAGTTGATGTCTTGCACGATCGGCAGGGTGATGCCGAGCGGGCCTGTCGAACCGAATGCTTCGCAGTCCCCCGGGCAGAGGGGGCTTCCCGGCTCGAACGGGTTGAAGGTGACGACGAATGCCGCGGCGTCGGCTTGCAGAGCCTGGGCGACGTCGGTCAGAGTGAACGACTCGATGCCGGTGCCGAACAGGCCGTCGGTCGACGGCGTTTCGAGCAAACTGTTGTAGAAGTTCTCGAAGGGCTGCAGGAGATCAAACGTGTAGGTGTGGCCGGCCCATGGCACTTCCGTGGCGTTCGGGTCGAACAGTCCTGTCGCCGGGTCGTACGCCGGTGCGCCGGTCTCCGGATCGACGGTGCCGCCGAGGAAGAAGTTTGGGTCGCCATTCTCGAAGCCGAACCCGGAGTAGACCGGCCCGGCAGGGTCGATGCTGCCGTCAGCGGTCGGGTCGAATGTGTACCCGGACAACAGACTGTCTGGACCGGTAATGGGAACCGCGAAGAAGTGGCGAAACAGCCCGAAATCCGGGTCGAACAGCGCCTTGCCGAAGCCAATGTCGCGGTCGATCCCGGTGATGCCGGTGATTACGTCCGGCGGGACGATGGGGTAGCAGGTAGTCACGGCGCACGAGGCGCTTATCGGCAACTCGGATGCCAGGAGACCGGTGAGTTGATAGTCCAGGCCGCCGAGCCCGTCATCGAACGCCGGGAACGGCGCGATCAACGAATCGATCGCCGCGACGTGCCCCGGGTCGCCGGGGTCGACGCCAAATATGTTGGCAGCGGCGACGACAAAAATGTTGTCATTGAAAAACAGCGAGTCTGCGGCGGTGTCCAGGCCCTGGACTTCGTTGGCCGGGATATTGACGATGTCGTAGAACAGATTCGCCGGAATATTGAGAATTGAGTCGCTGGTGTCGACGAGACGGGTCTCGGCGCTCACCACGGGAAGGTGGGGGGCCCGCGACCCGAACGGTAAGACGGCAATGGCGCCCGTCGCCGCGAGCATCGCACCTACCAGGACATACGAACGTGACACAGCGTGCATTACTGTCCCCCGCATCTATCTGAGCGCCGCTCAGTCCTGAACCTGAGAGGAATCGATAGATATTCGGCGCGGAGCAGCGGTCGGATCGCGTGCTGAGCCGACTAATTCGGGTAGTAGCCAATTAATTGCTCACCGATCAGGCGTGTGCCAGGCGCGGTTGCCGTAAGCGTCGAGATGTGTCACCTGCTCAACCGGTATTCGGGTAGTCGGCCCATACCGGCCCCGCGGCCAGCCCAGGGCCACGACGCAGCATGGGGTGACCGAGCGTGGCAGGCCGAGGATTTTCCGGGCCCGTCCCACGCCCCACAGCGGCAAGGTGATCAACGAAGCGCCCAGACCCATGGCGCGTGCGGCCAGCAGCAGGTTCTGCACGCTCGGGTAGATCGAGCCCCAGTACCCGGACACGGCGGCGTGCGGCATCAGTGAATACGGCGCGCGGCCCTCGCGGACGGTGAGCCGCAGGCAGGCCACCACCAGGACCGGGATCTCGGTGAAGTGGTCGACCTGCCATTGCGCCGCACGGATGACCTTGGCCAACGACTCGTCGTTGTCACCGGCGCCGCTCAGCAGCCCGCCGTAGGAGAATTTCCAGCCTTTGCGGTATCGCCCGGCCAGCTTCTTGATCAGTCGGCGGTCCTTGACGACGATGAACTCCCAGTTCTGGCCGTTGGCGCCAGTCGGTGCCCGTAGCGCCAACTCGATGCACTTCAGCACTACCGCGTCGTCGACCGGGTCGGGGTGGACGCGGCGCACCGCCCGCTGGGTCAGCATCGCG